>ENA-ORTD01000102-ORTD01000102.1-human-gut-metagenome-genome-assembly--contig:-NODE-102-length-91337-cov-9.575513_pt1 | contig 91337 bp, 79 predicted proteins | sample MGYA00241907_ERZ509178 | MGnify/ENA primary metagenome ERZ509178 (study PRJEB26280, sample SAMEA2338793) | human gut metagenome | biome: human gut; feature: human-associated habitat; material: faeces...
GCAATCTGGAATGAATTTTGGCTACGTTACTGTGAACGGAGTGAACAGTAACGATCTCATGTATATTTTCTCTCAAACTGCACATCCTATCTCCGAAACTTATTCAATGTAACTGTTCAGTACTCTTGCACTACAGCAGTATTGAATAGTTATCTCAGATTTTTTCAGGAGGGTAACTCTATGACAATTCTTAAATGTTCAGCAATGACCTGTGTTTACAACAAAGAACAGCTCTGTTCAAAGGGTGATATTGACGTGACAGGCGAAAATGCTACTTCTGCAAATGAGACAAGCTGCGGCAGTTTCCGAGAGAGAACCGGCAGTTCCATGAAAGACAGCTATACAGATGACTGTGGCTGCGACAAAATCCAGATCGACTGCAAAGCCCATAACTGTACCTATAATGATAACTGCAAATGTACAGCATCCTCCATTCAGGTAGACGGCTCTAATGCACATGCATCTTCCGATACAAGATGTGACACCTTCCAGTGCCATTGTGGCGCATAATATCAACACCATGGCAACAGGATTTTCACCCGTATATCAGGGATAATGAACTTCCCTGATCTGGTCAAAAAAAGAGACATGTCCATCTATATGGAATATGTCTCTTTTGTCTGTCTGTAAATTATTTCACTGCAAAACAGATAATCCTATCTGTTTCTTAAGAAATCCGGAATCTGGATATCCTTCTTCTGAACAGTGCTTGACGGAGTCTTAGATGCTCCAAATGGTGTGGCATTCATAGTTGGAAGGCTGAAGCTAGGCATGTTCATACCGCTTCCTGTTGCAGTTCCGGCTGTTGCTGTACCTGTCGTTGCTGTGGAAGAAGGTCTTCTTGCACCAAAGGAAGAAGCTGTGCTTCTTTTTCCGAAAGGGGTCTGCTGAAGGTTATCATCATTCAGACCTGTTGCAATCACTGTGATTCTGCAGTAGTCAGCAACTGTATCATCATACATGGCACCAAAGATGATGTTTGCTTCCTCACCTGTAAGCTCCTGTACATAGCTTGCAGCATCATTGGCATCCATAAGAGAAATATCTCCGGAAATATTAATGATAACATGTGTAGCACCTTTGATGGTTGTCTCAAGAAGTGGAGAAGATACGGCCTGCTGTACAGCTTCCATAGCTTTGTCGTCTCCTCTTGCTTCACCGATACCGATATGGGCAATTCCCTTGTCTGTCATTACAGTCTGAACGTCTGCAAAGTCAAGGTTAATCAGAGCCGGCAGATTAATCAGGTCTGTAATGCCCTGTACTGCCTGCTGCAGAACTTCATCAGCCTTCTTCAGAGCTTCCGGCATGGTTGTTCTGCGATCTACAACTTCCAGTAATTTATCATTCGGGATAACGATTAATGTATCCACTGCTTTCTTCAGATTCTCAATGCCTGCAAGTGCATTATTCATACGAGTTCTTGCTTCAAAACGGAAAGGTTTTGTAACAACGCCAACTGTAAGGATACCCATTTCTTTCGCTGCTGCTGCGATAACAGGTGCAGCTCCGGTTCCGGTTCCGCCTCCCATACCACAGGTAACGAATACCATATCCGCACCTTCCATTAACTGTTTTACTTCTTCAATGCTCTCCTCTGCTGCTTTCTGTCCAACCTCAGGCTGGGCTCCTGCACCAAGACCTTTGGTAATCTTCTCGCCAATCTGAAGTACAGTTGGAGCTTTGCACAGAGTTAAAGCCTGCTTATCAGTATTAACACCTACAAACTCTACTCCGCCGATGGCCTCTTCCACCATTCTGTTTACTGCATTATTTCCGGCTCCACCTACACCGATCACTATGATCTTGGCAGATGATTCAGCCTCGTTTGACATAATCTCTAACAACGTACTTCCTCCTTTATTTATACCTGATATCCTTTTCAGTGATTTATATCAAAGTTACATATAGATATATCATATATTTTTTTTGAGAATTAATCAACCATTAATTTTGTTTTTTTATACTTTTTTCACTCTTTTTCGGCAATTCCGGTAAATATGTTGTATCAGTGTACGGAGCCTTCTCTGATCTCAAAGTTTCCATATACTATCAATATCCCTCAGAATCATCCCCCTGATAATCACTGTTATCTTCTGTATAATCACCATATCCATCTGAATCATCTGAGTTTCCGTCGTCATATGATGAATCACTTTCTCCATCTTCTGAAGTTTCAGAACTCTGGTCATCTGCGGAACTTTCATCTCCTGAACCATCTCCCGACTCATCAGATGCCGCATCCAGAGATTCCTGTGTAGGCTTCGGTCCCACATAATTACCGGATTCGTCATACTCACCTGCTCCGGTATAATCCCCTTCCTCATCATAACCGCCATTCCAGTTCTCAATTGCTTCCTCAAGAGCAGTCTTCGGTTTTGCACCTACATAATTACCATCCTCGTCATACTCGCCGTCTCCGGTATAATTGCCATCTTCATCATAACCGCCATTCCAGTTCTCAGCAGTAACTTCTTCCTGTTCCAGTTCTTCTTCAAAGGTATTGGACTCCGTAGCCACACTCTCCATATGAAGAATACCTTTTTTTCCCTGAATTTTGGGCAGAATCGCTATCACTCGGTTCATCTTCTCTTCCAGATCAGCATCTTTTCCAAGCTGAACAGTTATATCCCCATAGATGAGGCTGATAGAATAGCTGCTGTCAAACTGGATATGATCGGGGATCATATCATTTTTCTGAAAGATTGTAGACAATGCTACAGCTGTATTCAGTACAGTATCTCCTTTAATATCCAGTTTCTCATCCATCACGATGCTGTTCACCTGAATTCCGTCAAAATACGGAACCGTCTCATCTCTGTTCTGAGAACCCTCCACAAAAATGCCATTTCTGTCAAAATAAATGTAACTGTCAAGATATCGGATGCATCCGACTGTTTTTTTCTCTTTTACGCTGATACAGATGGTATTTCGGTTCAGCTGGGTAACTTTAAATGCATCTACATATGCAATGTCCTCTGTATTTGTAGTGCTGTAGAGCAGTGGTGCAAGGACCGAATTGGAAGCCATCGGTCCCCGAAGCACCATATTCTTTACTTCTTCGTCTGTATAATGGGAAGTTCCCCTCACCTCAACAGTATCTACTTTATAATAGGAAAAAAATACTATCACAGCGACCATAACTCCGGCGCCTATCATACCTGCCAGCATCTTCTTCGTCCTTTTACTCATAGGAGGTCTTTTCCCATAATTACTTTCTCTCATAAATCCTCAAATCCTCTGTCCCCGGCTGCCATATTCTGCAGCCCAAAGTCCGTAAATCTTCACAGATATGCTCATAGCCCCTGCTGATAAACCCGGCTCCTGTAACACAGGTTTCTCCCTCTGCCATAAGTGCGGCAATGAGCAGGGCTGCACCACCTCTGAGATCTCCTGCCTGTACCTGTGTTCCCTTAAGAGTTTTTCCCCCTCTTATGATTGCCTGGTTTCCGCTTACGGAAATATCTGCGCCCATTTTTTTCATCTGAAAAGCACTGCCAAATCTCCGGTCAAAAATATTTTCCCGTATGGTACTCTGTCCCTGCGCACCTGTCAGCACCGCCATCAACGGAGCCTGCAGATCTGTGGGAAAACCCGGATAAATTTCTGTTTCTACTAAAACAGCCGGTCTGACAGCATTCTTTCCATTGACCTCTAGTGTACCACCATTTACTTGATATTGTCCACCTATTTTCCGATATACTTCCATAAACGACTGCAACTCCTCCACAGGTACATCATGAAGAATAATCTTACTTCTTGCTGCCGCAGCCGCACACAGATAGGTACCTGCAACAATACGATCCGGAGGAATACGGTAGTCTCCGCCTTTCAGTTCATCCACTCCTCTGATCGTAATTTCACCGGTTTCTTCTCCTTCTATCAGTGCTCCCATTGTTTTCAGATATCTGCAGAGCCAGAAAACCTCCGGTTCTTTCGCACAATTATAAAGATGTGTTACACCTTTTGCAAGAACTGCTGCCAGTATTGCCTGTTGAGCAGCTCCCACACTCGATTTCGGAAACACAATATCCTGCCCTTCAAATCTGACGCATTCTCCATCCAGGCCTGATGCATTTTCCCGGACATCCGCGCCAAGTGCTCTCAGTGCCATAAGATGGAGATCTATTGGTCTTTTCCCGATCGTACATCCGCCCGGATACCCTATCCTGCATTTTCTGTTTCTTGCAAGCACCGCACCTGCCAGAATGATCGAAGAACGCATTCTGCCTGTATAGACTGCAGGAATTTCTGTTCCGTCTGCGCAGGAACAATCCAGATAAAGATCATGATCGTCCCACCAGGTCACTGCACCAAGACTTTTCAAAATCTCTTCCATACAGAAAACATCTGAAATTCTGGGACATCCCCTCAGAATGCTTAGTCCTCTGTGCATCAGAGATGCGGCTATCATTGGAAGTGCTGCATTTTTTGATCCCTGTATAAAAATCTCCCCGCTGAGAGATGCTTTACCTGTCACATGGATTTCATCCAACCTTTTGCTCCCAAAGAGTCTCTTACTTTACAGTTTATGGCTTTTTCTATTATATGTTACGCCATTCTGAAACCTGTAATTCAATTTATCCTGTCACATTTCCCAACATTCATCGCAAGTCCCATTTCCCCAAGAAGAAACACTGCCGAAGTTCCTCCATAGCTGATAAAAGGCAGCGTAATGCCTGTATTGGGGATTGTATTGGTCACCACTGCAATATTCAAAATAACCTGAAGAGCCAGATGCCCCATAATCCCGCAACAGATAAGAGCTCCGGCCAGATCTTTTGCATGCATGGCAGCCACACCCAGCCGCCACAGAAGCATTGCAAACAGAAAAATCAGAAAGATAGCTCCGGCTGCTCCCATTTCCTCACATATAATCGAAAAAATCATATCATTCTGCGCTTCCGGAACAAATCCAAGTTTCTGCAGACTGTTTCCAAATCCTCTGCCGAATATTCCGCCGCTGCCGATGGCATACAGTCCCTGGATCGTCTGAAATCCTTTTTCATATTTCTCCGGATTTCTCCAGATTGCAAGACGTTCCAGACGATAGCTCTCTGCAGCAAGAAAAACAGCTATGAAACCTGCACCTGCGCTGCCAAGCCCGATAAATTCCAGATATCCCGGATTGGATACAAAAATCAGGATTCCACCGATACCCAGAATAATGATCGCTGTACTCAGATTATTTGAACCTACAAGACCAATGATCGGCAGCAGGGTCAATATTGTCCTGCACATAAATCCAAAGCCCATGGTTGCTTTTTTTGTACGCTCGATCTGCCATGCAAGAAAAAGGATTACAGCAACTTTCGCAAACTCTGAAGGCTGAAAAGATAAAGGTCCAAGATTCAGCCATCTTTTTGAGCCGTTGATCTCCTGACCTACAAAAAGTACTGCGCCGGACAAAAACATTGAAATCAGATATGCCACTGGTCCCAGCCTCAGAAAAAAATGATAATCAATGGAAGAAACCATATACATTACTCCCATACCCAATGCTGTGGCAAATAACTGTTTCTTAAAATAACAGGCAGAGTCGCCGAAACGTACTCTGCCATTATATTCACTGGAGCTGAATAATACTGCCAGGCCAAAAATCACAAGCAGTACTATCAGTACCAGCATCGTCATATCTGTTTTTGATAAATCTGTCGCTCTTTTTCGCGCCATCTGTTTCTCCGCAAAATTATCTATAGCCGGTCACTGCAGCTTCGTCTTTCTCTGCCGGACAGCTATAATTCTTACTTATAGATATTCTACAGATTTCTTACATATTCCTTGAACATATCTCCACGCTGTTCATAGTTATCAAACTGTCCCCAGCTTGCACATGCGGGAGAAAGCAAAACAGCATCTCCAGGCTGTGCTTTCTCCTCACATACCTTTACTGCCTCTTTCAGATCTTCGCAGAGGATGATGTCATGGAAACCATGTTTCTCAGCAGCTTCTTTGATTTTCTCCTTTGTCTGACCGATCAGCACCAGATAACGTACCTTTCCGTCAAATGCCTCAATCCATTCATCATAACCGGACTGTTTATCATAACCGCCGCCGATCAGAAGTGTCGGACGGTTCATTGCCTGGATTCCTTTAATTGCCGCATCCGGGTTAGTTCCTTTAGAATCATTATAATATACAACGCCTTTTTTCTCTGTCACATATTCGATTCTGTGTGCAACAGCTGTAAATTCACAGATGCTCTTACGGATGCTGTCCAAGGATACTCCATCGTAGTAAGCCATTGCAACTGCGGCCATAACATTCTCAAAATTGTGTTTTCCAAGAAGCTTCAGATCTTCTGTCTTAACTACTTCGATTTCTTTTTCTCCGTCCTTCAGGATGATTTTGTTTCCATCCAGATAAATTCCCTCATCCAGTTTACGTCCGCTGGAGAAATATACCACTCGTGGAGTCAGATGTTTTCCAAACTCACGCAGAACCTCATCTTCATAATTCAGCACGCATACATCTTCTGTGCCCTGATTCTCAGTGATCAGTTCTTTCACACGTATATACTCTTCCATTGTATGATGACGGTTCAGATGGTCCTCTGTAATATTCAGGATTGCAGATACCTTTGGCGCAAACTCATCAATCGTTTCCAGCTGAAAACTGCTGATTTCTGCAACAGTTACAGAGTTTTGCTTCATCTCCAGTGCTTTGGAAGTATATGGGGTTCCGATATTGCCGACTACAAAAACAGACTCACGTGCATCCTGCATAATTTTTCCAAGAAGTGCTGTTGTAGTAGTTTTTCCGTTTGTTCCTGTGATGGCAAGTACTTCGCCGTCACCTACTCTGTATGCCAGTTCTACCTCTCCCCATACCGGAAGCCCCTGCTCATAAAAACTCTTTACAAGTGGAAGATCTGTCGGCACTCCGGGGCTTAAAACTACCAGATCAAGACTGTCCTGTACTTCTTTCGGAAGTTCTCCTGCATATACAGTGACCGGATATGTCCCATCTGTTTTATGTACAACTGCGTCTTTATCTGTTTCGGCATTTCCGTCATAGATAACCGGAAATGCTCCTACCTTTGCCAGAAGGTCAGATGCTCCGATTCCGCTTTTTCCGGAACCGAATACAAGTACCTTTTTTCCCTGTAATTCCATAATAATTTTCCTCCCTTTTATCAGCATAACGCTGAAATCTGCTTAGCCAAAATCTTACAGTGCCAGCAGTGCGACCATACACATAACCGCTGTAATAACTGAGAATACCGCAACTACACGTGTTTCAGACCATCCGCATAACTCAAAATGATGATGGATCGGTGCCATCTTAAAAATACGCTTTCCATGTGTTGCCTTGAAATAAGTTACCTGAATGATAACGGAAAGTACTTCGATCAGATAGATCAGACCCACGATCAGGATAAATAACGGCATCTGCATCACATAAGCCGTACCTGCAACAAAACCGCCCAATGCCAGAGAACCTGTGTCTCCCATAAACACTTTTGCCGGATATACATTAAACAACAGAAATCCCATCAGACCTCCCACAACTGCACCTGTGATCGGCTCGATCCCCGATTTCATTCCAATAGAAACTACTGTAAAAAATACTGCAACGATCAGAGTCACACTGGAAGCAAGACCATCCAGACCATCCGTAAAATTAACTCCATTCACAGTACCGATCACAGCAAAGAAAAGAACCGGAACTGCCAGCCATCCAAGATTCAGGAAATGTCCGCTCCAGAATGGGATTCTCATAGTCAGTGAGATATCTGTATACTTAACAATATAAAATACAAAAATCGCAGTCAGAACTACCTGAAGTAAAAATTTCTGCCATGGCAGCAGTCCGTCTGAGCGTTTCAGCACAACCTTCAGATAATCATCCAGAAATCCGATAATTCCAAATCCAAGAGTCAGGAACAGTACCGGAATGATCTTCGGATAATCCCCTACATAAAATAATGCAGTTATCGCTGTGGCGATCAGAAAGATCACTCCACCCATTGTAGGTGTTCCTGCTTTCTTTAAATGGGACTGTACGCCCTCTGTTCTTTCTGTCTGGCCCATCTTCAGTCTCCGGAGAAAAGGAATGATGACCGGTCCTAATACAACGCTGATTGCAAAAGAAATCAGCACAGGGATTACAACTTGAAATTCCATCTTACACCTCGTTCATTCTTTCGTTTTTTCCTGAAAGTTTTTTACTTCCAGATTTCTTTTAGTATAAGGCTTTTTTGCTTATTTATCAACCCTGCCTGCGGAATTTCCCTAATTGCCTTCTGTAGAAAAATCAGAAACATCACTTTTTTCAATTCCAAGATATGGCAGGATATTCTCAAAAATACCACGTATCACAGGTGCAGCTACTGTCCCTCCATAATAGATTCCTTTCGGATCATGAATAATACACAGACCCAGTATCTGCGGATCTTCTGCAGGTGCAAATCCCAAAAAAGAGGAAATATAACGATTTGCACTTCTTGGCAGTGTCTGAGAAGTGGCAGTTTTCCCACCGATGGCATATCCTTCAATTTTTGCATTTTTTCCGGAGCCCTGAGATACTACTGTTTCCAGGATTTCTCTTATTTCCTTCGAAGTCTCTTCAGAGACAATTCCTTCCTTTACCGGAAAAATCAGTTTCTCACCCTCTGTTCTGTCAGGATTTAACACTGCGACTCCAAAATGCGGTGTCACCCGTCTGCCTCCGTTTATAAGTGAACTTACTGTTGCAGCCAGCTGAACAGGCGTAATCTGAAAAGACTGTCCAAAAGAAACCGTTGCCAGTTCCACTTCTCCCATATTTTTCTTCTGATGCATAATAGTTCCTGCCTCTCCCGGAAGATCTGTCCCGGTTTTATCCAGAAGTCCAAACTGTCTGAAATACTTATAATAACGTTCTACACCAAGGCGAAGCCCCACCTCTATAAACACAGGGTTACAGGAATTCTGTGCACCTTCCACAAAATTCTGGGATCCATGTCCTGTTCTTTTTGCACAGTGGATTCTGCGATCCTCCACCACTTTATATCCGGGACAATAAAAACGGTCCCCAGGTGAAACAACACCAGCCTCCAGTCCGGCTGCCATGGTGATGATTTTAAATGTGGAACCCGGTTCATAAGTATCATTCAGGCAGGGATTTCTCCACATCTGATTCAGTAATTCCTGCTTTCTTTCTGTATTTGTTTTTCCTGATGCTGTCTGCACTGCCAGTTCACTTTGTTCATTGTGATCTTCCGACGGTATTGTTATCCCGGATTCATTTAACTGCATATTCAGATCATCTGTCAGGGTAAAAGGATCATTCAGGTCAAATTCCGGCACATTGACACATGCATATATTTCGCCGTTCTGTGGATTCATCAGCAGGATAGATACACGTTCTGCCTGCTTTTCCTCCATTACTTTCAAAGCTGACTGCTGCGCAAATTCCTGAATATTTACATCAAGGCTGATTATCAGGCTTTTCCCCTCTATCGGTTTTTCCCTTGTCTCACCCAATTTATCAATTTCCACACCCCTGGCATCTGTTGTTGTCAGGATTTTACCCGGCTGTCCCCTCAGGATTTCTTCATATTTCACTTCCAGACCGATAATTCCCTGATTATCACCTCCCGTAAAGCCAATGACTTTTGAAGCCAGACTTCCACATGGATAGTAACGCTTATAATCCTCATCAACTTTCACCCCTGCCAGACTGCACTCTCTTATCTCATCACCTGTACTTTTTTCCACATTTGTCTTTACTATTTCTATGGAAGAGATTTTCTCCACTCTTTTTCTCACTTCTGCCTCATCTATTTTCAGTTTTTCAGACAACAGGGCGATTACTTTTTCAGGTTCTTTAATCTGACTGTGGATCACAGAGATTGTACATACCGTCCTGTTTGATGCCAGAACTTTTCCCCTTGCATCCAGAATCTCCCCTCTGGCCGCTTTGATCTCTCTCTCTCTTTCGTGAAGTTCTTTTGCTTTCTTATAATAATAGTCTGATCTGAAACACATAAGATATACCAGTCTTCCGATAAGGCCTGTCATCATTAAAATACAGCAGAGTAATACCACCCATATTTTTCTCTTGTGAAACGTCATATTTTTTTTCATAAAAAAAGCTCCGCAGAGATTGTCATAACAATATATGACCATTCTCTGCGGAGCTATAACTATACGTTTTTATTCCAGACCTGCTTCTTCATTGGTAATACCGTCTGTCTCTTCGTCATTATCCTCAGTCGTCTCAGCTTCATCATCCTCCAGAGGTGCAGGTGCATCAGGATTGGATACTGCATCTCCTGAAGAATCTGCATCCGTACTTCCCGAAGCACTGACAAGATTTGTAGACATCTTATAATTGCCTTCCTCATCCAATATGTGATCTCCATTGGCATCCAGCAGATATCCGTTTTCATCAATCCGGTTTCCATCCCAGTCTATCAGATTGCCATCTGCATCCACCAGATTACCGTCACTGTCAAGTTCGCTGTCCGATATGGAAGTACTCTTTAAATGTCCCTTAAACCCTTCCCACAATTCTGTCTCCGGCACTGTTCCATCTTCAGATTCATCCGGCACTACATTCAGATACGGAAGAAGCTCCGAAAGGATTCCCTGTGCAATATACTGCGGATAAGTACTGTTTGCCTGATCCTCTACATTCGGTTCATCTACAACTACATAAATTACCACAGCCGGGTCATCTACAGGAGCAAATCCAATAAAAGAAACCAGATATTTTCCGTTTCCTCGCGGGTATTTCTCCGCTGTACCTGTTTTACCGCCTGAACTGTAACCCTGCACTTTGGAATGACGGCTGGTACCCTGCTGTACACTCAATGCCATATAGCTTCTGATATCACTGGAAATCCTGGAGGAAATCGTCTGCTTCAGAAGTATCGGCGAGATTGTTTTTATAGTTCCGCCATTACTGTCAAGAACCTTTGTCACAAGATGCGGCTGATAATAATATCCGCCATTGATAACGGAACTCATCGCATTGATTTCCTGGATCATGGTACAGGTAAAACCCTGTCCAAAAGCAGAACATGCAAGTTCTGTTTCCCCCATACTGTCCTTAGTATGGATAATACCTGCGCCTTCATTCGGCAGGTCAATCCCTGTCCTTGTTCCGAAATTAAACAGACTCTGTGCTTTGATAAACTGAGTAGCTCCCATCTTGGCGCCAATCTGCATCATTGCATCATTACAGGAGTTTGCAATTACCTCTCCCAGTGTCTCTGTGCCATGTGCGCTCGGATAAACCGCACACTTGATCATAGTATCTCCAAAAGTCTGCGATCCATCGCATACAAATGTATCTGTTTCCTGTATCGCACCCTTTTCCAATGCAGAAGCCATGACGATCGGCTTTACAACAGATCCCGGCTCATAGGCATCTGTGACGCAGAAATTACTCCACATACCATTCAGAGCCTCCACTGTTTCCACATCATTCATCGCTTTGATTTCATCTTCTGTATATACAGTGGAAAGATCTCTCGGATTATTCAGATCATAACGGTCACCACCATCCATGGCAATAATCTCACCGGTGGACGGATTTTCAACAATGACACCTATATTCTTGGCCCCCATTGCCTCTTTAAATCCATTAACATATTTCTCAACAATCTGCTGTGCACCGATGTCAATGCTGGTCTGAATGCTTTTTCCATTCACCGCAGCAATAATGGTCTGCTCCACATCTGAATCATCATTGATATACCCATACTGTCTTCCGTCTACGCCTGTCAGTGTACTGTTATAGTACCCTTCCAGTCCGATATCTGCCACATCTCTGTCCAGTGCAAAACCAATTGTATCGCATGCTGTTTCATTAAACGGGTAACTTCTCAGATAATCCTCTTCAAACCAGACGCCTTTGATATTTGCCCGTTCCTTTGCCTGCGCTTTAGTAAGACCGGAATCTTCATCCTCTGCCTTATATTTTTCAAATTCTTTCTTTTTGTCCATAGACAGCTGTTTTGTCAGTACCTGATACTGACTCTGGCTGGTTCTTGAATCGGCCAAAAGAGAACGCACTGTTTCTTCATCAATCCCCAGCACCTCATTTAAGGCACGTATTGTTGGCTCTACATAGTCCTCATCTGAATTTACAGTTTTACAGTCCAGGATCACATTATAAACTTTATTGCTGGTAGCCAGTATATTTCCGTTCTTGTCATAAATATCGCCTCTCTTTGCCGGCAGTACCTGGCTCTCATATTTCTGCTGTGCCTGACTTAACACCTGTTTTTTGTATTTGCTTCCACTGGTAGCATTAATATAAGTAATTCTCAGCACTAATATTACCAGAAGCAGTAACACAATTCCAAACAATATCAGCAGCTTTTCTTTCATGTTTTGATTTATTTTTCTCTGTGGTCTTCTTCGACTCTTTCTTCCCGTATTGCTCAATTAATCACCTACTTTGAATCTGGTATATCCTGATACTGTCTTACATAGCTGTTACCCGATGTAGAATAGGTTACTGTCTGATCATCTGACGGATATTTCATCCCCAGTCTTCCCAATGCAGTCTGCTTAATCTTATTCAGATCCACATTTGATGTCACCTGGCTGTAATATGCATCATTGTCTTCTTTTAAATCTGCCAGTTCCTCCTCAAGAGATGCAACTGTACTCATCTTTGCGGTAATCTCTGATTTGTAACGAAGATATTTCACAGAGCAGAATAATATCGCCACACATACAACTGCCAGAAACGCTACAAATCCCCAGTTCATTGCAGTCGCCTTCTGCCTGTTCTTCTGTGCTTCTTTACTCAACTGATGTTTCTGCCTTGGTACCTGCGCAGGACTCGCCTGCACTCTTCGGTTTCGATTGGTCTGCTGCCTTCCCGGATTCTGTCTTCCCGGCTGCCTCTTTCTCTCCGGAACTTCTGCAAGACGTCTGACCGTATTTCCGTCAACATACATTCCTCTGTTTGTTCTGGCACTGGTTCTGCTTCTTCTTGCTGTTTCACTCCTGGTCGTTCTCGCCATTTCATGCCTCTCTAATTATAATACTCTCTCAAAAATCCGAAGCTTTGCACTTTTGGAACGCGGATTCTCTTCCATCTCTGTCTCCCCCGGAAGAATCGGCTTTCTTGTGATCACTTTTCCTTTGGATTTCTTCCCGCATACGCATACAGGAAAATCTGAAGGGCAGGTACACGGATTCTCATTTTTTCTGAAAATCGTCTTTACAATTCTGTCCTCCAGAGAATGAAAAGTGATAATGCAAAGTCTTCCGCCATCATCAAGGATATCGATCATTCCATCCAGAGAATCCCGCAGCACATCGAGCTCTCTGTTAAGCTCAATACGGATTGCCTGAAAAGTTCTCTTGGCCGGATGTCCTGACTTCACCTGCATCTTCATGGGAATGGATTCTCTGATGATCTCTGTCAGTTCTCCGGTGGTTGTGATCGGTTTCACCTGTCTGGCGGCAACAATATGTTTTGCAATATTTTTTGCAAATTTATCTTCACCGTAATCACGAATAATACGGTATAACTCTTTTTCTTCATAGCCATTGACAATATCGCCGGCTGTCTGCGTCTGGCGCTGGTCCATGCGCATATCGAGCGGTGCATCTACCCTGTAGGTAAAACCGCGTTCTTCATTGTCAAGCTGATAGGAAGATACTCCAAGATCAAGGAGAATCCCGTCGACTTTATAGATGCCTCTTGCTGCCAGTTCCTGTACCATGTAACAATAATTGCTGCGAATGATCGTCGCCTGTTTATAGGGGGCTAACCTCTCACTCGCAGCAATTATCGCATCCTGGTCTTGATCTATGCCAATAAATCTCCCCTTGGCAGAAAGTTTCCTGCATACCTCACCGGCATGCCCTGCACCTCCTAAAGTACCATCCACGTAGATTCCGTCCGGTTTGATATCCAAACCTTCAATGGTCTCTTCCAGTAATACAGATTTGTGTTTAAATTCCATCTCCGTCTCCTGTCTGGATTTACTTTGCAAGATACTTCAAACGAGACCTGTCAGATTGTGATTCCCATGTCCTGCATGCTCTCTGCAATGCTGTCCATGTCATCATAATCACAGATCTCATTCCATTTTTCTTTGCTCCAAACTTCAATTCTGTTCAGATTACCTGTCAGAACCACATCTTTCTCCAGACCGGCAAATTCGCGCAATGTCTGCGGTACAAGGATTCGTCCCTGCCTGTCCAGTTCACATGTAGTTGCTCCAGCTACAAAGAATCGTGAAAAAGTTCTGGCATTTTTATTTGTAAGTGGTAAAGATCTGAGCTTCATTTCAAAGGATTCCCATTCATCCATCGGATAAATGTAAAGACAGCCATCAAGCCCTCTTGTCAGAACAAACTCTTCCCCTAAGAGCTCCCTGAATTTAGAAGGAATGATCAGACGCCCCTTCGCGTCGATCGTGTGGTTATACTCTCCCATGAACATGTTACTCACCTACTCTCGCAAAATCTGAATCTCCCCTTCAGATTTCTCAGGTGGTAATGGACTCTGCCGTTATTCCCCACTCACCACCACTATTCACCACTTTCTACCACTTATGTGCTTATTCTAAACTATTTAGGCTGAAAAAACAAGGGGGAGAAAAAGATTTTTAAAATTTAGAACTCTGTTAACATTTATGAAACAACCTTATTTTTACGAGAAAAATGGGCTTTTATACACAAAAAGTGGGTTGAATTTCCACTTTCAACCCACTTATCTTTCAGATATATGTTTTTTTACTGTTCTTCTTTTGAATTTGTGGGAGAAGTTCCCACATCTGGCTTTACCTGTTCATCCATCTCCGGCCGGATTTCCGGTTCCGGTTTCATTTCAGAAGTCTCAGGAAACATCTGTTTTTCTTTCACTGACTCATCCAGAAATCTTTTTTTCCTCTGCCGGCGTATAGTATCTCTTTTCTGTGCCATCACTCTGCGTATGATCACTACAGGCATAAAAACAGCAAATAATATAGCGGAAATTACCAGCGAAATCCCCACTTTTGTCCCCGGAATATAAAGCTTATCTGTTCTGAACCATTCAAAGAAAAACCTTCCCAGACCATAACCTGCCAGATAGATCATAAACAATTCGCCTTCATATTTCTTTTTTCGGCGCATGGCCATCAACAGCAGAAATAGCAGCAGACACCACAGACTTTCATAAAGAAAAATCGGCTGAACCTGAATATATGAAATCCCATTTATGGTCAACAGATTATCTCTCATTGCTCCCGAAACTTCTCCTGACCGCACAGCTGAAACCGGTATCTGCATTGCCCATGGCAGATCTGTATATTCTCCGAAAGACTCTCTGTTAAAAAAGTTACCCCAGCGCCCTATAGCCTGTCCCAGAAGTATTCCGGGACACGCAATATCGGCACTCTGCCAGAATGACGTTTTGGTAATCCTGCAAAATACCGCTGCCGCAAGAAATCCAAAGAGCAGACCACCATATAAAGCGTAACCACCATTTCGAAAGTCCAGTATGGCATTCAGATTTTCTTTATAAAATCCCCATGAAAAAGCCACATAAAATAATCTGGAACCTGCCACTGAAACCAGCAGGGAGATAAGTATCATATCGAGATACCTGTTCTGATCTTCCCCATTTCGTTTCGCTTCAAGTGTCACAAGTCCCATTCCAAGAAGAGCACCCACAGCAATCAGTACTCCATATATGGTGAATTCCATTCCAAATATCTGAAATGAGCGTGGCACATAATCAAAGACCAGGCCAAGTCCCGGAAAACGTATCGACATTTCCATAAATCACCTGTTCATCATACATTGAATCGGAATAAGATCACATCTCCATCCTGTACAACGTATTCTTTACCTTCCATTCTTACAAGACCTTTCTCTCTGGCACCTGCATAGGAACCACAGTCCAGAAGATCCTGATAATTTACAACCTCAGCTTTAATAAATCCTCTTTCAAAATCTGTATGGATCTTACCTGCTGCCTGCGGAGCCTTTGTTCCGATTTTAATCGTCCATGCTCTTGTCTCATCCTCACCTGAAGTAAGGAAACTCATCAGTCCAAGGAGATGATAGCTTGCTTTTACAAGTTTCTCAAGTCCTGATTCTGTCAGTCCCAGATCCTCCAGGAACATTTTCTTCTCATCATCATCCAGTTCAGAGATCTCTTCTTCGATTTCTGCACAGATAACGAAAATCTCACTGTTCTGCTCTGCCGCATATTTGCGCACTGCCTGTACATGGCTGTTGCTTTCACCGTCATCAGCCAGATCTCCTTCTGCTACGTTTGCTGCATAGATCACAGGCTTCCAGGTAAGCAGATTATAAGTAGACATCCAGGCTTCTTCATCTTCATTTTCCATTTCCATAGTGATTGCCATCTTGCCATCTTCCAGATGTGTTTTTACCTTCTGAAGGAAATCAAGCTCCTTGGCAGCCTCTTTGTCCATGCGTGCTGTTTTTGTAACTTTTGCAATTCTTCTCTCAAGGATCTCAAGGTCTGAGAAGATCAGCTCCAGATTAATAGTTTCAATATCACGGATAGGATCAATACTTCCATCTACATGGATAACATTGGAATCTTCAAAGCAGCGGACTACATGAACGATTGCATCTACCTCACGGATATTTGCAAGGAACTGGTTTCCAAGACCTTCTCCTTTGGATGCTCCCTTTACAAGTCCTGCAATATCTACGAATTCAATTACAGCAGGTGTCACTTTCTTAGAATGATAAAAGTCTCCGAGAAGCTTCAGTCTCTCATCCGGCACTGTAACAACACCTACATTAGGGTCAATGGTACAGAATGGATAATTTGCAGATTCTGCGCCTGCCTTTGTCAATGAATTAAATAATGTACTTTTTCCAACATTGGGTAATCCGACGATTCCTAATTTCATATCTCTAAATATCTCCTTTAAATGTATTGATTTTACGGTATTTTCAGATGTTTTTACTGTACTTTCATTATTCTAGCATAACCACTTATTATGTGCAAGTGCGGTATTACCGCGACACGCTTAATCCCGCGACATGATCATAAGCAATGTTCCAGACTGATAGGTAACTTTTGCCTTTTCACTGACAATCTCATTACTCACTGTCAGTCCACTGTCTGCTGTTGTCAGGCGATAATGGTCAAGTGAATATTTAAATCCTTCCAGAGTCAGATCTGTCACATTTCCTCCAAATGGAAAAAATGACACATATTTTCCAAACTGTTCTGACTTTTTCAGAACTGTTCCGTCTGAAATAAGCTTCATATAATTATACCGATCCACAAGTGTTACTTCTGCCCCCTGGTTTTGTGCCAGGACAAGGAGTCCGAAATTCGCCATCAGATGATCTACTCTGTTTCCTGTCACACCAAAGATCACTATCTTTTTCGCACCGGTCCTGATTGCATAATTCATGGCAGACTGTGTATCTGAGTCATCTTTTTCCGGTCTCAGGCGGATAACTTTTATTTCTTTTTTTTCATTTCCAAAGCCTTTTTGCAATTTCCACTCAGTCATTCCACCATAGGGAATTTCACTGTCCATACTTCTTTCTTCATGAATTTCCAGGAATTTTTTTCCATCTTCAGACAGACTGTCAAAATCTCCAATAACTGCATCCGGCAAAAGCTGATGCTCCAGAAAGAATTCCAGCCCTTTATCAGCTGCAATCAGACAGGCTTCATTCTTTTTTAAAAAATCGAGGGCAAAATCACTGTGGATATTGCCCCCGCTTACAATTATCGTATCTATCATGCTCTTCCTCAGTCAATCCTTCTTATGATCTCATCCATTCGTTCTCTGGCATGTTTTACATTTTTTGCCAGATCATCGTTGAAAACATAAGAACCTGCTACCAGCAGATTTGCACCTGCTGTGAGCACTGTCTCCATTGTCTCATCATTGATGCCACCATCAACCTGAACATCTACATCCAAATCCTCGGCCTCGATCAGTTCACGTACTTCCCTGATCTTCTCCGTACATTCTTCCATATACTTCTGACCGCCAAATCCCGGCTGTACAGTCATGATCAGAACCATATCCACATCGCTGAGCATATGGCTTATATCATTTACAGGTGTAGCCGGTTTGATGGAAACCCCCACCTTCACACCTGCTTCCCTGATCTGTTCAATAGTTCTCTCAAGATCTTCACATGCCTCCGCATGTACTGTAATGGAATCTGCCCCACATTCCACAAAATCTCTGATATATCTCTCAGGCTCTGTAACCATGAGATGTACATCAAAAAACAACTTTGATTCCTTTCGGATAGACTTTATCACCGGCATTCCAAAAGAAATACTCGGTACAAAATCACCATCCATAACATCAATATGAAGCCATTCAATCCCCTCTTTTTCCAGGGTTTTGATCTGTTCGCCCAAACGGTTAAAATCTGCCGATAAAATAGAAGGGCACAACTGATACATAATTAGAATCTCCTTTTCTCTTTTAATTCATTATAAAGTCCCAGATAATCTTCATAGCGAAGCTGGCTGATCTCATGCTCAGCCAATGCTGCTTTCACACCACAGTCCGGTTCATGGATATGTCTGCATCCCTGAAATCTGCACTGTTCTTCATATCTGCGAAACTCCGGAAAATACGCCTTAAGTTCCTGTTCTTCTATATCTGTCAGATATAAAGAAGAAAATCCCGGTGTATCCATCAGATAAGTATCATGTCCCACCGGTATCACCTGAGAATGACGCGTGGTATGCTTTCCACGTTTCAGCTTCTTACTTATCTCCCCGGTTTCCATCTGTACATTTTCCTGCAGTGCATTGGTGATTGAAGATTTTCCTACACCGGAAGGTCCTGCAACTACAGTTGTTTTTCCTTTCAGGATCTCATGTATCTCATCCAGTCCCTCTCCATTAAAAGTACTGGAAAAAATCACATCATATCCACAGCTCTTATAAGTTTCATATAAAAACTCCAGTTCTTCCTGTTTTGCAAGATCTTTCTTGTTAAAACATATAACAGCCGGAACATTCTCTTTCTCCATCATGATCAGAAAACGGTCAAGCAGCATAAAATTAGGTTTCGGACTCTCCATCGCAAAAATCACAAAAGCCTGATCCACATTGGCAACGGCCGGACGGATCAATGAATTTTTTCTGGGAAGGATGGCAGTCACACTGCCTTCCTTCTCCTGTTCATCCAAAACCTCTATCTCCACATTATCCCCTACAAGAGGTTTCTGTTTATCTTTTCTGAATATTCCCTTTGCCTTGCATTCATAAATCTCATCATTTTCTGCATAGATGTAATAAAATCCTGCAATTCCTTTGATTATCTTTCCCTGCATGGATCATTCAGCCTTAGCAAATGTAATAGAATAATTTCCGAGTTCCTTATAAGTGCCGTTAATCTGTTCAGACAGATACAAAGTACCCTCGCTGATACCAGGTGCACCTGTGATATTCAGATCATACGGGAACTGGATTACCTGATCTTCCAGAACAACTGAAGCAGTCGGTGTTCCGTTTACATTCTGGATCAGTTCCAGACGTACCGGACCTCCGGAATATCCTGACGGAGTATTCAGAGTCTGTGTACATTTCCATACTTCCCCGGCTGCTGCCGCCGCACTGTTATCTGCTGTCTGTGCCGGAGCATCAGATGATGCAGCAGTATCTGCGCTGTCACTCTGAGCCGAAGGTTCCTGATCTCCGGTACTTACTGTGATCACAACATTTACATTATCCGGATCTTCCCAGTTTCCAGCTTCCGGTTCCTGTGAAATTACTTCTCCTTCTGCCACCTCTGTACTCTTTTCCTCTTTTACTTCCACATTGAGGAACTTACCAAAAGTAGTAACTGCATCATTCTTTGTCATCCCGACAACACTTGGAACCTCCACACTGTCTCCATAGTCCACGCCTCGACTGACAATCAGTGTTACGCTGTCCCCTGCTGAAACAGAGTTTCCGGCTGCCGGAGTTGTGGAGACTGCATATCCCGGATCTGTAACCGGAGTGCCATCATCATTTAATTCACTGTATTCTTTCTGTATCTCAACAGTTAATCCCATATCTTCCAGAGTCTGCTGTGCGTCTACTCCGGTCTGTCCATCCACATCCGGAATTGTGATCTTCTGCGCACCCTTGCTGATATAATACTTAATGGTCGTATACTGCTCTACTTTACTTCCCTTTGGAATATCCTGTGAAGAAATGGTTCCTTTTGCCTGATTTGAAGCCTCCTCGCCCATAGGCTGAATACCCAGTTTCATATCCTTTGTGATATTCTTTGCTTCATCCTCTGTTTTTCCTACCAGATTCGGCACAGTTATCATTCCGTCATCATCTGATTCCGATGTATCCTGAGCCTCAGTTTTTTTGTCTGTATCATTGTTACTTCCAATAAGTCCGGACGCCTTTCCTGCGACCAGAATGATTGCTATCAGAATCACAACACCCATCAGAAGTATTACAATAGTCAGCCCATGTCCGCCTCTTTTTTTCTTTTTCTCAGGCTTATCTGATTTCTTCCTGTGCTTTTTCACTTCCGGCTCATCATCATAATCTGTTTCATTGATTTCTTCTTCCAGAGCCTCAGGTTCTGACTTTGCGATCTGCTTCGGCATATGTTTGATCTCGCCAAGCTCCTTATCTGAGATCACAACTGTTTTTGCTTCGTTATCCACAGACGTCAGCGTTACGAAATCTCCCTGTGGATCGATCAGAGAATGCTTCAGATCTGCGATCACATCCTCCATATTCTGATAACGGCGATCCACGCTTTTCTGTGTACATTTCAGAATGATCTGCTCCAGACTGTGGGGAAGCTCCGGTGTATAAATACTTGGAGGAACAATCTCTTCCTGAAGATGTTTGATAGCAATAGCTACTGTGGTATCTCCGTCAAAAGGAACCTTCCCTGTAACCATTTCATACATTGTGATACCCAGTGAATAAATATCACTCTTCTCATCACTGTATCCGCCTCTGACCTGTTCCGGTGAACTGTAATGAACAGATCCCATTACATTTGAGCTTATGGTATTGGAAGAAGCGGCTCTTGCAATACCAAAATCTGTTACTTTTACCTTTCCATCCATGGAAATGATAATATTCTGCGGTTTTACATCACGATGTACAATCCCATGGCTGTGTGCAGCTTCCAGTCCCATGGAGACCTGGATTGCAATACTGGTTGCTTCTTTTACAGAAAGCTTTCCCTTTTTGGAAATGTACTCCTTGAGAGTAATTCCCTCAATAAGCTCCATAACAATGTAATAAACTCCGTTATCGTCACCAACATCAAATACATTCACTATATTCGGATGTGTCAGGACTGCTGCAGCCTGAGCCTCACTTTTAAACTTGCGGATAAACGTCGTATCCTCTCTGAATTCCGGCTTAAGAACTTTTACAGCAACAAACCGATTCAGCTTATGGTCTTTTGCCTTGTATACGTCCGCCATTCCGCCGGTACCAATTTTTCCTAATATCTCATAGCGTTCTGCTATGATCATTCCCGTTTTTAACATGCTTTCACCTCGTCTGTGAATGGTTCTACCAATACAATTGCAATATTATCCTTGCCGCCATTGCGGTTTGCTTCTCTTATAAGTATCCTGCCTTTTTCATCCAGATCTGTAGATGTGTCAGAAATGATTTCCCTCAGCTGGCTGTCCTCAACCATGTTGCTGAGCCCGTCCGAACACATCAAAACTACATCTCCGGGTTCCAGTTTCAGATCAAAGAAATCAATATCCACTGTTTTCTCTGCTCCAAGTGCTCTTGTAATGATATTTTTCTTCGGATGCTTCCTTGCCTGTTCAGGGTCAAGTTCTCCCATTCTTACCATCTCCTGCACCAGTGAGTGATCCCTTGTTATCTGCTGAATCTTCTCTCCGATCACATAAAGTCTGCTGTCACCTACATTTGCCACATAAGCGTAATGTCCTACGATAGTAGCTGCCACTATCGTTGTTCCCATTCCTCTGAGTTTCTCATCCTGCTGTGCCTGGGCAAGAATCTCGGTATTTACACATTCAATGGCATGACGGATTACCTTTACCGGATTAAAATCCGCATCCTGCCGGATTTCCTCCACCATAGATGTAACCGCATGAGAGGATGCATAATCACCTGCATTATGACCACCCATACCATCTGCAACAACAAACAGATTCGGAAGATTTCCAACCGGGTCAGCAGTTGCGAACACATAATCCTGGTTCATCTTCCGCTTTTGCCCGACATCAGTAGCTGAATATATCCTCATGTCACTTCTCGCTTTCTGTTTTTTCCATATAACTTTTTCTTAACTGTCCACAGGCACCATCAATATCACTGCCCATTTCTCTTCTAATAGTAACATTTATTCCACATTTTTCAAGTTTTATTTTGAAATTCTCCACAGCCTGTCTTGTTGAACGCACAAAGGAACGTTCCTTAATAGGGTTTACCGGGATCAGATTTACATGGCAGTTCATATCTCTGATTCTGCCGGAAAGTTCCCTTGCATCCTCATCGCTGTCATTAACTCCGGCTACCAGACTGTATTCAAATGTGATCCTGCGCCCGGTTTCTTTAAAATAATAACGGCAAGCTTCCAGAACCTCATCCATGCTGTATTTGTTTGCGATCGGCATCAGTTCCCGTCGCTTCACATCATTAGGTGCGTGAAGGGAAAGTGCAAGTGTCATCTGAAGCTTTTCTTTTGCAAGGTCATAAATCTTCGGAACCAACCCACAGGTAGATACAGTCAGGTTTCTCTGACTGATATGAAGTCCTCCTTCTTCTGTCAGGATATGTATAAACCTGAGAAGATTTTCATAATTATCAAGAGGTTCCCCCGTTCCCATGACCACAACATTGGAAACTCTTTCTCCTGTCAGAGCCTGTATCCTGTATATCTGATCCAGCATTTCTGACGGGAGAAGACATCTGGTCAGTCCTCCTATGGTAGATGCACAGAATCTGCATCCCATGCGGCATCCCACCTGAGAAGAAATACAGACAGAATTTCCATGTTTATACCGCATGAGAACACTCTCTATCACATTTCCATCACTGAGACGGAACAGATACTTCTGTGTACCGTCAATCCGGGATGTCTGTACATCTACCATCTTCAGTGCTGTGACAGGATATTCTTTCAGTTTTTCCCTCAGGCTTTTGGAAAGATTTGTCATCTCATCATAAGAAGTAACAAGGTGTTCATGCAGCCAGCTGTAAATCTGCTTCGCACGAAAAGGCTTATCTCCCAGAGTGGTCATCAGTTTCTTTAATTCGTCGATCGTCATTGACTTAATGTCTGTCATTACTTATTTTCTCCTGAATTTTGCAATAAAGAAGCCATCTGTTTTGTGTACTCCCGGCAGAAGCTGAAGATAACCCAGAGCTGTTGTCTCAGAATGTAGTTCTTCCGGAAGATACGGATCAATACTCTCCAGTTTGAACGGATGATTATTCATAAACCACAACATGTTCTCTTCATTCTCTTCCTTTGCGATAGTACAGGTACTAAATACCAGCACTCCGCCCGGTTTCACATATTCTGCCGCATTGTCAAGGATTGTTCTCTGAAGGATTACAATCTCTTCCTGCTTCTGTGCTGTCACCCTGTATTTGATCTCCGGCTTCTTTCCAATTACTCCATATCCGGAACATGGGACATCTGCCAGAACGACATCTGCCTTGAGTTCTGAATCTACATCAAATACCGTAGCATCCATCACATGAGCCTGCACATTAATGCAGTCTGTTCTGTGAATATTCTCTTCGATCATATTCACTTTGTACTGGCTGATATCGCGTGCATCTACTGTTCCGTAATCTCCCATTTTATCTGCAACATGGAGACTCTTTCCACCAGGTGCTGCGCACATATCTATCACATAATCCCCTTTTTGCGGATCTGCAATTTCTGCCACCAGCATTGAGCTTACATCCTGCACCTGGATTTTCCCCTGTATAAATGCATCCAGTGCAAGAATATGGTTATAATTTGAAATTTCATATGCATAGGGAAGATAAGGTGCAGGTTTCACTTCCACTCCCTGATCGACCAAGCTCTCATAAATCTCTTTCTGTGGATATTTATGAGTTCTGCAGCGTACTGTAATCGGTTTCTCAGTGAGAAAATCTGTAAGGATCTTTTCTGTTTTTTCTTCCCCGTAATCCTCAAGCCAACGGTTTACCAGTGTTTCCGGCATAGAATATCTGACAGACAGATATCTGACCGGATTTTCTTCCCTTGAAGGAAGTTTCAGATTTTTCCACTCTCTGGCAATCGTACGAAGAACACCGTTTACAAAAGGTTTCAGGCTGTAAAAGCCTTTTCTCTGTGCCAGCTTCACCGCTTCATTACACACTGCGCTGTCCGGCACACTGTCCATAAACCTGATCTGATAAACTGCACTTCTCAGGATTTCCCTGATCACAGGCTTCATTTTATCTACAGATACTTTTGAATATGAATCAATAATATAATCTATTAAAATACGATATTCCAGTGTTCCTTCGCAGACTCTGGTAATAAAAGCTCTCTCCTGTCTTGGAAGGAACTGATATTTGGAAAGAGCATTGCGGATAGCGATATGGCTGTGTTTTCCCTCTTCCTCGATTTCCAGTAATATCTGTAATATCAGTTCTCTTGTATTTATTCCATTAGTCACGGTCTCTTCCTCCGGCAAGTATGATCAGTCTTAAAAGCTGCAGGATTGATGAAGCAAGTGCTGCAACATAGGTGAGTGCTGCCGCTGTAAGAACCTTCCTTGCACCTTTTACCTCATCGTTTCCAAGCATTCCTGAACTTCCAAGCATTTTCAACGCTCTTGAAGAAGCATTGAATTCTACCGGAAGAGTTACAAGCTGAAAAAGAACCGCAAATGTAAACAAAATGATTCCAACAGTCAGCAGTGGACGGATTGAGAAAATCAGTCCTGCCAGAAACAATGGCCAGGAAAGTGTTGAACCGATGTTTGCAACAGGCACAATTGCAGAGCGAAGATTCAATGGCACATAGTTAGTCGCATGCTGAATAGCATGTCCACATTCATGCGCAGCCACCCCGATTGCAGCCACAGATGTTTTATCATATACATCCTGGGAAAGTGCCAGTTTCTTACTTCCCGGATCATAGTGGTCTGTCAGGCTGCCGGATATGGGTACTACCGTAACATCCGTAATTCCCGACATACGAAGAATCCGTCTGGCAGCATCGGCGCCTGTAAGCCCCGATGCACTGCGCACTCTGCTGTAAACAGAAAACGTACTCTTTACCTTTGCAGATGCCAGTAAAGACAGCACCATTCCGATAATGAGCAGTAAATACGTAGGATCAAAATAATAATATCCGTACATCTAATCACTCCTTATGATCTGTAAAAACAATTCCATTTTCAATGTGATATCCCCGGAGAAAGGCTTCTGTTTCCATACGCTTCTTACCTTCCAGCTGTACCTCTGTAAGAATCAGCACTCCTTCTCCACATGCTGTATGGATCCCCTCTTTATCTGCCAGGAAGATTGTTCCCGGAACAGCATCTGTTTTCTCAGTGCTGACTTTACATTTCCACACTTTCAGAGTTTTTCCATTAAGAAATGTATAAGCACTTGGCCATGGATTCAGGCCGCGTACAAGGCGTTCCAGTTCTTCTGCAGATTTTCTGAAATCCATCAGTCCCATCTGTTTGGTGATCATAGCCGCATAAGGTGTAGGACTCTCCTCCGGCTGTTTTTCAAACTCCGCAGTTCCCTGCTCAATAGATGGAAGTGTCTTGATCAGCAGATCCGCACCGGCCTGCGCAAGTTTTCCAAACAGGCTTCCACCTGTTTCTGTCGGAGAGATCGGAATTACTATCTTTGAAATCATATCACCGGTATCAAGACCTTCTCCCATCTGCTGGATCGTTACACCTGATACTTTTTCCCCGTCGATCACAGCCTGCTGGATAGGCGCTGCTCCTCTGTATTTCGGAAGAAGAGACGCATGAATATTGATGCATCCAAATTTCGGAAGCTCCAGGATTTCTTTTGGAATAATCTGTCCATATGCAGCAACAACTATGATCTCAGGATTGATTTCTTTCAGAATCTCCAGAAATTCAGGGTTATTTCTCACTTTCTCCGGCTGATATACCGGAATATCGTGCATAACGGCTTCTTCTTTTACAGGTGTTGGCAATAATGTCTTACCTCTGCCTTTTGGTTTGTCAGGCTGGGTCACTACTGCTGCCACCGCATATCCGGCTTCTGTCAGTGCATGTAATGACGGCACTGCGAAATCCGGTGTTCCCATAAATACTATCTTCATTTGATTATCACTCCTCATCCTCATCATAGGAAACCTGATGAAGTTCTCCTTCTACCAGTTCTGTATACATATGTCCGTCCAGATGATCGATCTCATGGCAGAAAGCACGCGCAAGAAGACCTTCCCCTTCATATTCTACTTCATTCATATCCTCATCCAGAGCTTTTACCTTTACATAGTTCGGACGTGTTACCTGACCAGCCATTCCAGGTACACTTAAGCATCCTTCATCACCAGTCTGTTCGCCTGATGTTTCAAGGATTTCAGGATTGATCAGCACGATAGGACCCTCTCCTATATCGATCACAACAATACGCTTCAGCATACCTACCTGTGGTGCAGCGAGGCCAACTCCCATTGCATCATACATGGTTTCAAGCATATCCCCGATCAGATCATGAATACGTGGTGTCATTTTTTCTACCGGTCTGCTGACCTTTGCAAGTACTTCGTCGCCCTGTAATCTGATTTTTCTAAGTGCCATTTCTTTATTCTCCTCTTCTTTGATTATGATGTTAGAATCAAAAGATATTTTGCCCCTAACCTGATATCTTGATTATTGTTATATCACGATTTCAGAAATTACTGCCTGTCGGATTTCCTTTCTGCAGCAGATTACTTCAGTAATGAGATTTTGAAAAAATCTGCCATAATTAACTGAAATCAAATTGTATGTATATTTTCCGGAAACCGGAATTTATCTCTATGTATTTCTCCAGCTGGTCTTTGATATGTACCAGCGTTTTATGATCTTTATGTTTTAAATAGATAACCTGTCTGTAAATATCCTTAACTTTTCCAACTGACGCATATGCCGGGCCAATGATATGCAGGTCATTTTCTCTGTATATCCTTTCTATATAAAGTTTCAGATAATACATTGCCTGAACCAGTTTCTCATCTTCCGGACCTGAACCCAGAACTGCCAGCATATGTGCCGCAGGCGGATAATCCAGAAGCATACGGTAACTCATCTCTTCCTCATAGAATGCCTGATAATCCTGCACTGCCGCCGCCTGAATACTGTAATGATCCGGATGATAGGTCTGGATCACTGCCTCTCCCGGTTTTTCCCCCCGTCCTCCCCGGCCGACTGCCTGACAGAGAAGCTGAAAGGTACGTTCCGCACATCGATAATCCTCTGCATTCAGCGAAAGATCCGCTGCTACTATTCCCATGAGTGTGACATCCGGAAAATCATGCCCCTTAACGATCATCTGTGTTCCGATCAGTATATCTGCCTCATGAGCAGCAAAAGCTGCAAGGATCTTTTCATAGCTGCCCTTGGTTCTTGTTGTATCAAAATCCATTCTGAGAGTCCTGACTTCTGGAAAATCTTCCCGCACTACCTTCTCGATCTGCTGTGTTCCTGCCTTAAATCCGCCAATATAAGGCGATCCGCACACCGGGCATATCCGAGGTTTTCCTGTCTCATATCCACAGTAATGACATAAAAGCCTTTCATTATTATGCTCCGAAAGAGAAACATCACAATGCGGACACTTCATCACATGTCCACAGGACCGGCAGGATACAAAACCTGCGTATCCTCTTCTGTTCAGAAAAAGCATTACCTGTTCTTTTTTCTCAAACCGGCCTTTCATCTTTTGCCGGAGTTCTCTGCTCAGTACAGACCTGTTCCCTGCTTTTAATTCCTCACGCAGGTCTACGATAGAAACCCGGGGCAGAGGTCTGCTTCCATATCTTGTTGTCAGCCTGACCAGACTATATTCCCCATTCATTGCCTTACTGTAGGCTTCCACTGATGGAGTAGCTGAACCCATTACCACATTTGCATGTTCTAAAACAGCTCTCCGGATTGCAGTTTCCCTTGCATGATAACGGGGTGTGCTTTCACTTTTATAGCTTGGTTCATGTTCTTCATCAATAATGATCAGTCCCAGACTGGCAAATGGCGTAAACAGCGCAGATCTGGGACCGATCATCACTTGGACTTCTCCCTTTTTCGCACGTTTAAACTGATCATAGCGTTCTCCCTGAGACTGTCTGGAATTGATAACTGATACTTTATCCCCAAATCTGGCATAAAATCTGCGTACCGTCTGATATGTCAGAGCAATCTCCGGGATCAGCACGATTGCTTCTTTTCCCTGAGAAAGCGTCTGCTCGATCAGCTTTATATACACCTGGGTTTTCCCGCTCCCTGTCACTCCCTCGATCAGTACAGGCTTCGGCGATGGGTTTTTCCACTCTCTCTGTATCTGCTTTACTACCGCTTCCTGTTCATCTGTAAGCGGCATTCGCCTTTCTCCGGAAATATCACCTGTATTCAGTGAAGTTCTCATTATCTCATCATATTCTATGCGGATAATCCCCTGCTCCTGAAATTTCTTTACAACAGCAGAAGTTGTCCCCAGTTCTTTCGCCGCATGTGTATAATCCAGTCTTTTTTTCTCCAGAAGTTCCCTCAGAAGTCTTGTTCTGGCTTTAAACCTTGTTTGTTCAAGTTCTTTCAGCAACTGCGTTCCCGCCTCTTCGGAAATATCCAGGCATATATATTTTTTCTCTTTTGCCTTGATTTTCTCCTGGATAGGAAGTACTGTCCTGAGAGCCTGGATCATGGTGGAACCATAATTTTCTCTCATCCAGGCTGCCAGGGCGATCAGTCTGGATTCCGTAGTCTCTTCTCCACTGCAGATTTCACTGATTTCTTTAATCTTTTCGGGAGCAATTTTCGGTTTATCTGACAATCCGATCACATATCCTTTACGCACCCGGCCGGCATTTCCAAAAGGGATGGCTGCCACCATCCCTGCCTTTATTTTCTTCTCCAGCCTTTCCGGTACACGATATTGAAAACTCCGGTCCAGTTTATCACTGGAAATATCAATTATTATATCAGCATATATCATGAACTTATTCCTGTTTGACCCGCTACCTATTTACCAGCAAGAATATCTGCGATCAGGACACGTTCATCCATAGGATATTTCTTTCCTTTAATTTCCTGATAATCCTCATGTCCCTTACCTGCCAGAACTATAATATCCCCCGGCTCTCCATGATGGATTGCATAGGCGATGGCTTCTTTTCTGTCCGGAATCTCTACATATTTTCCATCGGTTTTTGCCATACCAATCTTGATATCATCGATGATCGCCTGTGGTTCTTCATCACGTGGATTATCAGAGGTAATGATGGTAAGGTCTGCAAGCTTTCCGGAAACCTCTCCCATCTCATAGCGGCGAAGCTTCGATCTGTTGCCTCCGCATCCAAACAGACATACCAGTCTGTGGGGATGATATTCTTTCAAAGTGGTCAGAAGACTCTCCAGAGCCATGGCATTATGCGCGTAATCGATCATCAGAGTAAAATCATCGGATACTTTTACCATTTCGATACGGCCTTTTACCTTAGCTACTTTTAAGGCTTTGAGAATGTTCTCTTCCGAAACCTTAAAATGACGGCAGATTGCGATTGCTGTCAATGAATTGTAGATGCTGAATTTACCGGGAATATCTATCTCCACATGAAAATCCAGAAGTCCTTTCAGATGGTAGGAAATACCCAGATATCCTTTACCTCCGACCAGCTTTGCATCTTCCGCACGAAGGTCTGCTTCCGGTGAAAATCCATAAGTTTCCAGGCTGCATGTATGACCTTCAATAATCTTCTCGAAATGTTCATCATCTCTGTTTACAATTCCTACCTTACACTGTTTCAGAAGTAAGGACTTGCATCTGAGATAATCATCAAAATCCTTATGTTCATTTGGTCCGATATGATCCGGCTCAATATTTGTAAAAATACCAAAATCGAAAACAAATCCCTGAGTTCTGTGAAGCATCAGTCCCTGGGAGGAAACTTCCATAACCACACAGTCACAGCCGGCTTCTGCCATCTCATGGAAATATTCCTGAATCACATAAGACTCCGGTGTTGTGTTCTTTGCAGGAATCACTTTGTCACCGATGATCGCTTCAATGGTTCCGATCAGTCCCACTTTATATCCGGCATTTTCCAGAATAGATTTTACCATATACGTAGTGGTTGTTTTTCCTTTTGTTCCTGTGATACCGATTGTTTTCAGTTTCTCTGCGGGATATCCGAAATATGCGGCAGAAATAAACGCCATTGCATATCGTGTATCTTTCACAAGAATGACTGTCACATCTTCCGGTGCTTCCACAGCTTCTTCCACGATCAGAACCTTTGCTCCTTTTGCAACTACATCCGGCACAAATTTATGGCCATCCACCACTGCACCGCGGATACAGATAAAAAGAGAGCCCTCTTCTACTTTCCGGGAATCATAAATCACATTTTTTACTTCCTGGTCTGTACTGCCCTGAAGACATGTATATTCCAGCTTTTCCAGTAAGGATATTAATTTCATTTTAATCCTCCATATCATTTCCTGCCTGCCTGAATTTTATACAGCCTCTACGGCAATTTCGTTACTGTTCACTCCGTTCACAGTAACTTAGCCAAAATTCATTCCAGATTGCCTGCGGCAATAGAATTTCTTTAAAGTCAGGCAGAGGTGTTTTACTAAAGCGTATATTCTATATAAGAATAGCACACCTCCCCTGTCGTTTCAACGTTGTTTCTCTACTTCTGCTGTTTTTTTGTCTTCCTGTAACAGAATGCACTGACTCCGGACATGATTGCAAAAATCCCCAGTACAATATACAAAGCCGTTTCTGTCTCATCTCCTGTACGTGGTTTGGAAGCAGTAGTATAAGCACTTCCGGACTTTGAGTCATATCCATAACTCTGGGAAGCCAGAGATGCCGGTTGCGGCGTAACTGTAACAATATTATCAGTTTCCTTTAATTCTACGTTTGCCTTAGATGTCATTGCCTGTGTACCAGTCTCATCAGATGTAACGATTACCTCATTGATCAATTCCTGACTTGCCATATATTGTGGAACAGTCACTGTGGCGTAAAGTGCAAAAGCCTCTCCCGGTGCGATCTGCGGAATCAGAGCCTGTGTGCCTGTGCTGTTTAATGTTACGCCCTCTTTCCTGACAAAGTTTGCCTGAATACCGGCATTTTGGAATCTTTCTGTACTGAGAACCGAATGAAGTGTTCGCTCACCCGTATTCCTGATGCAGATCTGATATGTGATCGTATCTCCCGGATATGCCTGTGTTCTGTCCGCAGTTTTCTCCACCTCAAAAGCCGCCTTTAATGCAATGACTTCTGTTTCGACTGATTTCTGACATCCAATACTTTCTTCCTTTCCCGGATATTTCGCTTTTACAGTTACTGTATGAATAAGCTCTCCTGCCTGCTCTTCTGTAAGCTGTACTGTCATCTGAAGATTTCTGATTTCTCCTGCCTTAAGACCTGAAATAATTCCCTGCATACCATTTGCAGTAAATCCCTCTTCCTGTTTCCATTCGGCTTTTATATTATCCTGAGAAAAAACACTGGATATCTCTATATTTTCCAGAGGTAATTCTCCTGTATTCTCTACAGACAATATATAAGTAAAGTTCTGCCCTGCACGTACCTCTTTCGTCTCCTGCTGTAACCGGGCTGTGATCCCTGTTTTTGCCTCCTGTACGGAAAGCAGAGCTGAAGGAGTTTCTGCAACAGTCCGGGTTTCATCCCCTGATTTCATCCAGAAATACGCACCTGTCCCCTCCCAATCTTTGCAAAGCGGTGCATCCTGGCACAGAGGATAATCTGTTTTTACAGAAGAAATACGATATTCTTCACGCAGAGACACCGGCACTTTCATGGTAAAGATATCTGTTTCCGCATCTGAAAGTGCAGTCTCACAGGTCAGCTTTGTAATCTGGGTTGTCTCACCTTTCTTATTTTGTATCTGTACGGATTCAGCCTGCAGATCATTCTTTAACGCTTCTGCATTTACCTGAAAATATTCTGAAATATATACAGTCAGAAAATATCTGGTTTTATCTTCCCTGATCTCATTTTGGTTCTCCTGCTCACTCTGTTGTGTCTGTCCGGTTTCTGTGTCAGATCCTTCTGCGTTTTCTTCTGCCTTCCGGTATTCTTCGCTTTCTATATCTTCTATATCTATTACTGCACTCTCTGATTCACACTCTGTATTTTCGGAATCCACTTCATCTGTCGTATTTTCTGCTGCTTCTGCTTCTCTCACTTCGCCATCCCATGTACTATTTTCCATCTGCAACTGTCCGTTCTCCGAAGCAGTATTTTCCTGTTGACTTTTGTACAGTTCTTTCAGACCGCTCACTTCCAGTGTCAGTTCTGCCTGAAATTTCTCTTCATCGATCCACTGTGCACTCTGCTTTAAACCCACAGCAGGAACATATAACTCTGCAGCTTCAAATTCTGCTGCTGATACTGCTCCTGCTCCCAAAATCCCGACAGCAGCCGTTATCATGACTGCTTTTTTTAACTGATTCCATATTCTTTTTTTCATTCTCTCATTCTCCTGAATTTTTATTCTATGTCATCTGAGGTACTTCCACTGTCAGAATGATATCGGTACAGTATCTTTCGAGATTATAAGTTCATATCCACAGACATACGCATCTCTCCTCTCTGTTTTGCACAATAAATAAGATTTTCAGAGTTTCTGCTCAGGATTCAAAACCATCTCCCGGACTATCAATAAATAATTGGAAATTTTTGCACCGGACCGGTGCGTGAAAATAAGAATACTGATAACGGCTGTTGCCGATGAATCTACTTTAGCATGTCTATGCTATAAAAACAAGATACCACTTTTTATTTTTCGTATTTGTTTATAATTCTTTTATAAATTTACCGATTGTTTCAGAAATTCGACATACTTTGAACATAATTTTCCCATATAATAGGTCTTGGATAGATGAAAAACCACTCTCTATCTCCCCCCTCAAAAAAACAAAACAGCTCTCACACAAATGTGAGAGCTGTTTGTTTTTTGTTACTGTTCACTGGTAATATCCCGCGAGGTGTTTTTTGAGTTATTTTCTATTGCAATTCTACTGGCAGTCTTTTATAATGTAGGATATCAATATGATTGAATATTTATGATATCAGTGATAAAAAATTTCAAAAATCTTTATATATAAGATCACCCGCTGATATCATATTTACAGAACATGAAAGAATCGAGGTAATTCCCATGAGCGAAAAAATTACAGTAGTTGCACTGGGCCACAGAGCATTAGGAACCACCTTACCGGAGCAGAAAATCGCTACAAAAAAAGCAGCCAAAGCTGTCGCAGATCTTGTAGAAGCCGGAAATCGTGTAGTCATTTCCCACAGTAACGGTCCACAGGTTGGAATGATCCACACAGCCATGAATGAATTTGGCAAAACACATCCTGACTATACATTTGCACCTATGTCCGTATGTTCGGCAATGAGTCAGGGCTATATCGGATATGACCTCCAGACCGCAATCCGCGCAGAACTTATTTCCCGCGGTATTTATAAACCGGTAGCTACTATCCTTACACAGGTTGTCATTGATCCATATGATGATGCTTTCGCTGAACCTGAGAAGATCATCGGACGTGTCCTTACAGAAGAAGAGGCTGAAACTGAAGAAAGCAAGGGAAACTTTGTCACTAAACTGGCTGACGGCACTTATAAAAGAATCCTGGCAGCTCCGAAACCGCAGAAAATCGTAGAGCTTGAAACAATCCGCACACTTGTAGATGCGGGCCAGGTAGTAATCGCAGCAGGCGGCGGCGGAATCCCGGTTATGGAACAGGGAATCGATCTTCATGGTGCAAGTGCGATCATTGAGAAAGACCTTTCCAGCGGACTTCTTGCACAGGAATTAAATGCAGATACTCTTCTGATCCTTACCAGTGTTGAGAAAGTAAGTCTGAACCTCGGTCAGGACAATGAAGAATATCTTAATACAATTTCTGTAGATGATGCTAAGAAATATATGGCTGACGATCAGTTTGCCCCAGGCTCCATGCTTCCTAAATTCGAAGCCGGAATCTCTTTTATCGAAAAGGGAGATAACAGAAGAACGATCATCACAGATATTGCGCATGCAAAGGATGGATATTTCGAAAAAACCGGAACTATCATTAAATGATTCTATAGCAATCCTCGTAAATAATACATTTAAGAGGATTGCTATATTTTATCTGACAATACAAAAAGACATATACCAGAGCAATACATATCATCTTGCCGGTATATGTCTTTTAATTATCATATTATGATGTCAGATTCAAAAGTTTACCCCTGACCTGATATTACATAGATTTACGTTCCGCAATCTCTGCCATCTTCGCTTCGTTCAGACGAGTATCACCATGCACACGGCTGTAGGAAAGATATCCGTTCATACGGTCAATCTTTGTCAGATTCTTGGAACCGCAGACCGGACACACGTCCATTTCAAGTTCCTCATGTCCGCAGTCATCACAGTAAGCAAGGGAAAGATTTACTCCCTCATAATATCCCAAAGACATGGCTCTGCGGATCAGAGTACGTATTGCTTCACGATTATAATCGATCGGATAACGTACATACTGAATCTTACCGCCGTTGCACAACTCCCAGAAACGTCCCTCCAGATCCTGTTTTTCAATCGGAGTTACATCTTCAGTCACATGACAGTGGAAACTGTTGCTTACATAAGGACGATCAGAAACCCCTTTCACAATGCCATACATCTTACGGAACTGTTCCACCTGCAGTCCACATAAACTCTCTGCCGGTGTTCCATAAATTGCATAAAGATAACCATCTTTCTCTTTGAATTCATTTACTTTCCTGTTGATATATTTCAGCACATCCAGTGCAAACTGCCCGTCTTCAGCAATGGATTTGCCATTGTAAAGTTCCTGGAGTTCATTTAATGCAGTGATTCCGAAGGATGCTGTCATTGGTTTCAGAATCTTGCCAATCTTTTCATTCGGTTTCAGATGTCCACCGTAAAATCCTCCCTCACAATATGCCAGCGGGTTGGTTGACGCACGCATCTGTCCCAGATAATCATAGGTACGGATATGCAGATTACGGATCATCTCAAGATAGAAATCCAGCACTTCGTAGAAATCCCTGCTCTCTGCTCTGGCTTTGGCAAGGATCATTGGAAGATGAAGGCTTACCGCACCGATGTTAAATCTTCCCACAAACACAGGAACATCCTTATCATCTGCCGGATACATACCGCCTCTCTCGTACCAGGGGCTCAAGAACGCACGACATCCCATAGGACTTATAACCTTTCCATACTGCTTGTACATACTGGAAATATATCCTTTTCCTGACATGGACAGCCAGTCCGGATACATAGTCTTGGCAGAACAGTCAACCCCTGCCTCAAATACATCCTCACTGATCTTGCCTTTTCCATGGATATTTTCATCATAAAGGAATACGATTTTCGGGAAGAGTACCGGTTTCTTGCGTCCTGCCTTACCCTGTCCGCCTTTATGCACTTCAAGAAGAGAAATACTTGCCATCTTCTCGAACTGCTTTATTCCAAGTCCAAGAGTTACAGTTACAAATGGATAATCCCCTCTGGAAGATCCGACTGTATTCAGCTTATACTCAATCCCCTGCCATCCCTGGTCAAAATCTCTGCGAACTTTGTCAAGCGCATACTCGATCGCACGTTCTTCACGTCCTGTCCAGCTCTCGTCAGAGTATTTCATAAATTCCTGGATATATTTATCGTAACTCTTCTGTGCATAAGGTGCAAGAATCTTGTCTACTTCCGGTACTGTGAATCCGCCATACTGCTGTGCAGCAGTGCTCAGGATAATATCACCCATAACATCAAACGCAGTATCCAGTGTCTTAGGCTCATTGTACCATACATTTCCCATCTCAAATCCGCCGCTGAGTACAGATGCCACATCAAAGAGACAGCAGTTCATGGTATCCAGACGTGCAGACTGGTCATGAATATAAATATAACCATCTTTACATGCCTGAAGTTCATTACGATTCATAAAAAATTTACGATAAAGCTCTTTGTTCAGTTCATTAAAGATCAGGCTTCGCTTTGTAGCTACAAGCGCACTGTCTGTATTGGCATTACTCTTATCACCAATATAACGGATTGCCTGACTCTTGGTATATACATCATCCATCATATGGATAAAGTCAAGTTTGTAATTTCTGTAATCGCGGTAGCTCTTAGCCACTGCCGGGTTCACTCTCTCAAGTGCTCCCTCTACGATGTTGTGCATCTCCTGGATCTCTATCTCATTCTTTCCCAGTGCCTCCGCATGTTCTTCCGCAAACTGGCAGATAAATTCCTTCTCTTTATCCGAAAATGTGTATAAAATTCTGGCTGCCGACTTATTTACTGCTGCTACGATCTTCTGTGAATTAAACTCTTCTCTCGTACCATCTTTCTTTATAACATATATCATACCTTTTGCTCCCATATACAATATATAGTATTTTTTTCTTTCATTCACCACAATTCTCTCTATATGTGGTACATTTAACAAGTATAGCACAGTCTCTGACAAAAAGAAAGGGGCAAAAAATTATTCGTCATATTGCTGAATTTGATACATGGCAAGATAATTATCTTGACCATCCAGAGATACCACAGATACCTCATCCCCGGCATGTAATTCTATTTTCTCCTCGTGGTCTGCTTCGTCAAATTTTACAGTTTCATCTTTTCCTGAAGAACTTCTGATTTCCAGAGCAACCTTCTCCCAGCCGGACACTATCCTGTATTCTCCCGGATCTATTGTAAAATCATACCCCTGGTCACTGGCATCTGTATCGCCAATCTCTGATGCAGTATCATCCGTTCTGACAATATAATTCTCTCCGGTGAACATATACCAGTCCGGATTGCCCCTCTGTTCATCCTGTCCGTTCTTTACTGCACTGATAGTCTCAGACCAGTCATCTGTCCAGTTATTCTCATTACTTTCATTACTTTCATTATTTTCATTACTTTCATTATTCTTATTACTCTCATTTACTTCATCAGAACTGCTGTCATCAAAAATACTGTTGAGATCTATGTCAAACTCATCATAGATAAATTCTTCTATCCTGTATCCAATCGTATCCCAATTCTCTGCCATCTGACCTATTATTACCATCAGAATCAGCACAATGATCCAGAAAATTTTGCCTGCCTTGCCGCTCTTTTTCTTCTCACTTTTTGCTGTCTTTTTTCCGGTGCTGTATGTACGGGCAGTCTGTGCGCTGTACGACTGACCTGATGTTTTCTTCGTCCCTGATGTTTGTATTCTTGAAGTTTGTACTTTTGTATTTTGCGTTCTAATAGTCTGTGTTCTGGCAGACGAAGTTTTTGCAGCTTTGGGAACTGTTTTATTTCTGTCAGACAAAGGGATCTCGTTCTCTGCCATTGCTTTTTTCACCTTTGCCGAAGCATGACGATAGTGCTCTGAACGGTCTTCGTTCAGATGATACAGTTCCATATCATTTCTATATGGCATTCCACAATATTTACACCTGCCGTTTACAATTGGTCCATCACAGACCTGACACCTTTTTCCCATATATCTTCCCCCTAAGTTTTATATAAATTTAACGCTTCATTCATTTACACATTTATTTTAACATTTCGCCCCAATCTTGCAAAGCTGAAATTGTGTTACTGTTCGTTCTGTTCTCCGTAACCATAATATCCCGCGAGATACTTCCAAATGAACAGTAATAATTGTCAAACTACCATTTTCCTGTTATAATAGCGTGGGAAAAGATAATGGATATTCAGTAAACAACAATATTTTTTATCAGTTTGCCATAAAATATGCAAATACAGAAATTACAGGAGGAATCCACTCATGGAACAGATTAAAATTCCTGACGGGTATCAGTCATCTTTAAATCTTCACGATACCCAGATTGCCATTAAAACTGTGAAAGATTTCTTTCAGCAGACACTGGCTCAAAAACTGAATCTGCTGCGTGTTTCCGCTCCGGTATTCGTTAATCCGTCATCCGGTCTGAACGATAACTTAAACGGCGTGGAACGTCCGGTAAGCTTTGATATCAAAGGCCAGCCGGAGAATGCTGAGATCGTACACTCTCTCGCCAAATGGAAGAGATATGCATTACAGAAATATGGCTTTGCTCATGGTGAAGGACTTTACACAGACATGATCGCGATCAGAAGAGACGAGGATCTGGACAATATCCATTCCGTATACGTAGATCAGTGGGACTGGGAAAAGATCATCAGCAAGGAAGAACGCAACATGGACACACTTGTTTCCACAGTACGTGCTATCTACAGCGTTCTCCGCAAAACCGAAAAATACATGGCTGTTCAGTACGATTACATCGAAGAAATCCTTCCGAGAGAGATTGCATTTGTCAGCACCCAGGAACTGGTCGACATGTATCCTGATCTCACTCCAAAGGAACGTGAATACAAGATTGTCAAGGAAAAAGGTGCCGTATTCCTCATGCAGGTCGGCAAAACCTTAACCAACGGAGAACGTCATGACGGACGTGCACCGGACTACGATGACTGGGAATTAAACGGCGATATCCTTGTTTATTATCCTGTTCTCGACATTGCTCTGGAGCTTTCTTCCATGGGTATTCGCGTTGACGAGGATGCGCTTGACAGACAGCTTACCATCGCAGGCTGTGACGACAGACGTGAGCTTCCTTTCCAGAAGGCAATCCTGAACAAGGAACTTCCATATACTATCGGCGGCGGCATCGGCCAGTCCCGTATCTGTATGTTCTTCCTCAGAAAAGCACACATCGGTGAAGTGCATGCTTCCCTGTGGCCGGAAGAAGTAATGAAAGAAGCAGCAGCAAAAGGAGTACAGCTTCTGTAAAAAAGCCGTAAACCTGGAATACTCAGAGATCACAGACACACAGATGTGTAAATACACAATGTATATCTGAGTGCCTTATCAGACAAATGTAACGGGGCGAATACAAAAGTGAATATTTTATTTTTTTTAACACCTAAAAGTGATGTAGCATATATATTTGAAAATGAGACTCTTCGTCAGACTCTTGAGAAAATGGAACACAGAAAATTTTCCTGCATTCCGCTTCTGAGTCTGGACGGGAAATATAAAGGAAGTATTTCCGAGGGTGATCTTCTCTGGGGAATGAAAACCTTAAATGTTCCCGGACTGAAAGAAGCAGAGAGCATTTCCATTATGGCAATCCCGCGAAGAGCAACATACAAGGCAGTTCACGCAGATTCTGACATGGAGGATCTGCTGGACAAGGCAATTAACCAGAATTATGTTCCGGTTGTAGATGATCAGGGATACTTTATCGGCATCATCACCCGTAAAGAGATCATTAAATACTGCTACAAAGAACTGAAGAAATATATAAAGGCTTCAGATTCATAAAAAGAGCTGCCGCATTGCAATTTTTCAATTGCTAATGCGGCAGTTCTTTTTATATTCTTTATAACGCCTCAACAGACTTCAACAAAATTCCTGTTTTTCCTTTTTCTGTGCCAGAAGCTTTCCGAACAATGCTGCCAACACCTGCTGAAACAGAGTTCCGATCATTACCGGAAACATAACTTCACCCGGAAAATATGCAGCTGCGATCACCGCTCCTGCGCTGATATTGCGCATCCCGGTTCCATACATCATGGAAACCGCCGTACTGCGATCCTTTCGGAAGATATACGCCACAAACCAGCCGAGTGCATATCCGGAAGCAGCCAGGACAAGGATTGCCAGTGCAACCTTCACCCTCTGCATATTCATATCCCGGATATATGGTGCTACTTTGGAAGAATTGGACGTTACCACAAATATCAGTGCCAGCTTTGAAAAAGGCGCCAGCTTTCCCGGCCATGTTTCCATTACTTTTCCATCTGTGATCTGATTTAATACCATCGCAACAACAGCAGGAAGCGCAACCATAAATATCAGCTCCCGCATCATCCTGGCAGGATCTATGGTCACCGCAGAACCCAGCAGGATCTTCAGCGTAGCCGGGATCAGAAAAGGTGCCAGTACCGTATCCAGCACTACCAGAGACAACGACAGAGGACTGTTTCCATCATAAATCGTCACCCACATCAGACTTACCACTGCAGTGGGAACTGCAAACTCCAGTACCATTCCGGTGATCAGCTCCATGTTATTTCCAAAGAAAAGATGACCTGCCCCGCAGGCTGCTGTCGGAATTACCACATGGACCAGAAGCATGATAATAAGCAGTGAGCCCGGATGTCGGAATACATTTGCCACATCTTTAAATCTTGACTTCAACGCCCCGGCAAATGTCATAAATGCAAATACGGCCGGCACATAAGGCAGACCGCATTTGGCAATATCAGGAAAGCACACCCCCAGCAACAGACAGGTCGGTGTCACCAGGGCCATCCATTTTTCTATGAAACTGTTAAATTTTCTCAGCATCTTATAAAACCTTTGAAAGGAAGTCTTTCAGTCTAGGATTCTTCGGATTCGCGAAAAATTCTTTCGGAGTATTCTCTTCCTGTATCTTACCGTCATCAATAAAAAGAACTCTTGTTGCCACTTCTCTTGCAAATCCCATCTCATGAGTAACTACAACCATGGTCATACCTGACTGCGCAAGTTCTTTCATCAATTCCAGAACCTCACCTACCATCTCAGGGTCAAGTGCGGAAGTTGGCTCATCAAAAAGCATCACATCCGGATTCATGGCAAGAGAACGTGCAATGGCAATACGCTGTTTCTGCCCGCCCGAAAGCATATCCGGATATGCATTGGCTTTGTCCGGAAGACCTACACGTGCCAGAAGCTCATCCGCTTTCTTTGAAGCTTCATCCTTTGTCATCAGCTTCAGTTCTACAGGTGCCAGCATAATATTCTGTTTTACCGTTTTATGCGGAAAAAGATTAAACTGCTGGAATACCATTCCAATCTTCTGACGGTGTCTGTTAATGTCAACCTTCGGATCTGTAATATCAGTTCCTTCAAAGAGGATCTGTCCGCCTGTCGGAACCTCCAGAAGATTCAGTGATCTCAGGAAAGTAGATTTACCGGAACCGGAAGGACCAATGACGGCTACTACTTCTCCCTGACAGATATCTGTTGTTATTCCATCGAGAACCTGATTTGTACCAAAAGCTTTCTTCAGATCCTTTACCTGGATCAGTACATTCTTATCGCTCACTGGTTCTTAATCTCCTTTCCAGTTTATTCATCCCCCATGTAAGGATTCCAACGATCACAAGGTAAATCGCTGCTGCTGCCATCAGAGGCCAGAACGCATTGTATGTACGGCTCTGGATCAGCATAGCTCCTTTTGTCAGGTCCATCATACCGATATAACCGATGATGGATGTCTCTTTGATCAGCACGATAAATTCATTTACCAGCGCAGGAAGTACATTCTTAAATGCCTGCGGGATAATAATCAGTCGCATGGTCTGGCTGAAATTCAGACCAAGGCTTCGTCCTGCCTCTGTCTGTCCCTGGTCAATGGACATGATACCGGAACGGACAATCTCAGCTACATAGGCACCTGAGTTGATACCAAAGGCAAGTCCGCCTACAATGATCTTGTTAATGCTTACAGCACCAAAAATTACAAAATTCATGATCAACAGCTGGATCATGGTTGGTGTTCCACGAATTACAGTCAGATAAACTCTGCAGATCGCATTGAGGATCTTAAAGGAGCCTGACTTATCGTGCGCAGAACGGATGATTGCTACAAGGAAACCGATGATCAGACCTACAATTACCGCAAATACTGTGATAATAAGAGTTGTTTTCAGACCATCCAGAAGCCAGAGATAGCGGTCATCTTTAATAAAGTTCAGATAAAAATCTTCTTTTACATTCGCTAATATCATAGGATTATTCATAAAAACCTCTGTTCCGAAAAGAGAGCTGTTGGCAAATCGTCAACAGCTCTGTTATTTGTTATTTTAATACTTATTTCTTTACAATAATTACCTGGCTTGCATCTGCATAGGTATCTGTAAAGTCAACGCTTGATTTACGGTCTTCTGTTACAGTCATACCAGCTGCACCGAAGTCTGCTTTGCCAGACTGTACTGCCGGAAGGATGGAATCGAATTCCATATCTTCAATTTTCAGTTCATATCCAAGCTTATCACAGATTGCCTGAGCGATATCAGCATCGATGCCAACGATATCATCACCTTCATGATATTCATATGGTTCGAACTCAGCGTTAGTAGCCATTACCAGAGTTCCATTGGAACGGTCAACATCTTCCGGTGATTCATATGGAGTCTTACCGGCATCCTCACCAATGTAATTGTCCATGATGCTGTCGATAGTTCCATCCTCTTTCAGTTCCTTGAGAGCTCCGTTAATCTTGTCAAGAAGTTCATCATTGCCTTTCTTTAAGCAGATTGCATATTCTTCTTCCTCGAATGGCTCATCCAGAATCTTGAGATCATCATTATTCTCAGCAAATTTCTGAGCCGGCTGTGAATCGATGATTACACAGTCGATCTGTCCTGCCTTTAATGCCTGAACAGCTTCACTTCCCTTGCTGTAACGTTCTACTGTAGAACCATCTTTCTCATAATCAGATGCATCAAGGTCACCTGTTGTACCAAGCTGAACACCGATTGTTGCTCCTGCAAGATCATCTTTGGATTCAACTTTCTGAGCTGCGGATACGCTTCCTGCCATGGAAAATACCATTACTGCACTGAGTGCAAGAGCTGCAAATCTCTTTTGATCTTTCATCTTTTTTCCTCCTCGCATCCGAAAGTATATCTACGGCTGCCATCTTTTTACCTTCTTCAGACAACAGCGTATAATTATGCGTTTCGGTTGTATATTTTTGTTTTTAATTTTAACATACTTTCTATAAAATGCAAGGTAAAACTTGAATAACAGATATATTTTCCATATAATGTATAATACATAACTGTTCCGGGAAGGGCAAAATGTTTTTTTACATGAAGATCACAGAAAAACTTTCCCGGTAAAAGATTCGTAATTTTCACTTTTTCATAACATTTTTTCTATATGATACAAATGATACAAGAAAGAATCCTGCTTGCAGGATTCTCCGCCTGCGGCGGGTCGCTTCAGCGACATAATTCCATTCCACCGCAGTGCGATCCTGCCCGAAAGGCTTTGTTATGTTATAGGAACATTACAGAGTAATTTCCTATAACATAACAAATTTCATAAACAACAAGAGGTGTATAAATATTTAACCAAATAAGGAGGCTTTTCTGATGAAATTTACAAAAATGCATGGTATTGGAAATGATTACGTATATGTAAACTGTTTTGAGGAAACTGTGGAAAATCCTTCCGCAGTAGCCAGATATGTCAGTGACCGTCACTTTGGTATCGGTTCCGACGGACTGATCCTGATCAAGCCATCCAAAATCGCAGACTGCGAGATGGATATGTATAATCTTGACGGTTCCCAGGGTGCCATGTGCGGAAACGGTATCCGCTGTGTTGCCAAATATGCCTATGACTACGGCATCGTAGACAAAGAACATATTTCTGTTGCTACAAAAAGCGGCATCAAATATCTGGATCTTACTGTAGAAAACGGAAAGGTATCCCAGGTTAAGGTAAATATGGGTTCTCCGATCCTGACCGCCAGACAGATTCCGGTAGTGTCAGAGAAGGAGGAAGTTATCAATGAACCTCTGGATGTAAACGGAAAAATCTATTACATAACCGCTGTTTCCATGGGAAATCCCCACGCTATTGTTTATATGGATGATATTGACCATCTGGATATTGAAAAGATCGGCCCGGCTTTCGAGAATCATGTTGCATTTCCGGATCGTGTAAACACTGAATTTGTAGAAGTGATCGATGAACATACTGTAAAAATGCGTGTATGGGAACGCGGTTCAGGCGAAACTCTTGCCTGCGGCACAGGTGCATGTGCGGTAGCAGTCGCTTCTGTTCTGAACGGACATGTAGACGGTGACAGTCCTGTCACTGTAAAACTTCTCGGCGGTGACCTGCAGATTTTCTGGAACAGACAGGAGAATCTTGTTTACATGACAGGCCCGGCTGCCACAGTATTTGACGGTGAAATTGATGTAAGCTTTCTGAAATAAAAAACTGTCTGAAACTGCAGCAAATAACAGACAGCTTATCTGCTTCAGCTGCTGGTCACAATATTACGCAACAAAAAAACGGATACACACCATTCAGCTATGGTTATGTATCCGTTTTTTATCAACTTTTACACTGCAAATTCCAGTATTCTTTCCACAATAAATACCGCAGCACATGCGAATAACGCAACTGTAAGAAGACTTTTCTCCTTATATGCCGCAATCAGTGCCACAATAAATCCCACAGCAGCCGAGATCACACTGTCTGTGGCAAAAAGGATCGCCGGAAATGTCATGGCTGCCAGACATGCGTAGGGAACATAGTACAGAAATGATCTGATAAACGGACTTGTGATCTCTTTTCTGGAAAGAGCAAGCGGGAGCATACGGATCAGATATGTAACTGCTGCCATTACCAGAATGTAAATATAAATATTATGACTCATGAACACCCTCCTCCTCTTTCTCATCCTCTATCGGACAGAAGTATGCGGCAGCCCCTGCCACGATCAGTGTAGTAATAATGATCACAAAACCTGACGAAACCTCCGACAGAAACGGAATCACTTTAAACAAAGTGCTGATCAGCATTGCTGCCACGACAACTGCCAGTACTGCCTTATTCTGCTTTGCCGGAGGAATAATAATTGCAAGGAACATACCGTAAATAGCCACGCTGAGTGCACTCATCATAAAATCCGGAAGAAGATTTCCGGAAATTGCTCCTGCCAGAGTTCCAAGTACCCATCCCGGGATTGCCACACACATGGCACCATAATTATAAAATGCGCTTACCTTTCCGGGCTGACTGGCACTGATCCCGAAAATCTCATCCGTCACACCAAATGCTGCAATATAGCGGTGAACCAAAGATTCATCTCTTCTGAATTTCTGAGCAAGGGAAAATGACATCAGACAATATCTCAGATTAATGATCAGCTGTGTCAGTGCCATCTCCCAGTAAGAGCCGCTCATTACCATGATCTCAAGTCCTGCAAACTGCCCTGCTGAAGTCACGTTTGTCAATGAGATCAGCACAGCCTGCCAGATACTCAGTCCATCAGCAACTGCCATCATGCCAAATGTAAACGATACAGCAAAATATCCCAGTCCTATGGGAATACCATCCTTAACTCCTTTTCTGAAGCTTTCACTTCTCATGTTTCTCTCCTCCTGTTACCTTTTGTGATCCTTTGATAACTGTTTAACTCTTTCACAGCTACAACTTTCGTATTTACTGATACACACAGATAACCCGGAGAACAGTATTCTGTCTCCGGGTTTCAGTCAGGATTATCTGATCTGTTTTATTGCATATGCATAAATTCTCTTATAAGTCCTCATAGAATAATGAACACCATCATCTGTATAACCGCGAAATTCACAGCGAGTCGTATAACCACATCTCATCAGATAAGAATAACTGTTGATCCATGTAAAATTCCCGTTCAGTCTCTGTCTGAGTCTGTTATTAAATCCGCGGATCTCAGACTCCTTCCGCGTGGATTTCATTGCCGTATTACATGGATTCACAGACATATAAAATAATTCACAGTTCCTGGCAGTCAGCTTTCTGGATAATCCATTCATATAAGAAGCATAGTCTGACGCAACAGAATCATAACTGATGGACTCCCTGTTTTTGTGGATCAGGTCATTTACTCCCAGATTGAAAATAACTGCCACCGGCTTCGCATTATCATCCATCCCGCTTATTTCATTCAGCAGTTCCTTTTCTCCGTATTTTTTCATCCAGTCAAGCCCTTCTCCTGTCTTGCATACAAATCCAACTTTCTTTAAACTGTCAGAACTGCATTGCTGCTTCAGAGTACTGCGAAGCATTGCTGTGCGGGAATCTCCCACAAAAATAATCTTATCATATTTCTCCACACTGTCCGCAAGACCGCCTGCATAAATATCCGGTTCCTGATTCCATTTATACTTCACCGGATAAAGATGAATATTTTTCGTAACCTGAATTTTCTGATATGCCTGATACATTGGATTACAGGTCTGTCCGGGAACTGTTGACCATCCCAGAAATGTATATCCCCTCTTATTCACTTCCACAGGAAGAATCACAGAACCACCGCTTTTCACTTTCTTTTTTGTGATTTCTCCTGAAGTCTCTATTGTAACTGTTTTCGTGGATGTTTTTTTCTTTTGCACTGTTGAATTCTTAGCAGTCTGCATTATTGCCGCCTGTGCTGCAGACGGGGGTGCTGCACATATTAATACACACGCCAGAAAAAATAATAACATTCTTCTTACACACATCTGTCTCTTCTGTTTTCTCATTATTGCCTTCTTTTATGATTTCATATATTATCTGTTATTTTTACCGGTACTTACAGCAATTTCTCTGTCTTTTCTCTTCACCATACTGCTTCCCAGTCAATTTGACCAAACAGTTGTATTTCAGTTTACATCATCTGATAGAAACAGTCAACAGTCTTCGCCACTGCCTTTACATTCTTTACAGACTCCATACAAAATAGAATTCTTACACTGCAGGGTAAATCCATGACTTTCTTCAATATGATGAGAAATTTCTTCCATAAAATGACATTCCAGATGAATGATCTTTCCACATTTTACACACTTCAGGTGCAGATGCTGTTCACATCCCCGTCCCGGTTCTACATACTGATAAGCAGCCTGGCAACCTTTCTCTGCAACATATTTGATCACAGTTCCATCCTTTGCAAGCTTGTCCAGATAGCGGTAAATGGTTGTGATATTTACCTCACTGTCATGTTTCTTCAGATACTCATCCACATCAGCAGCTGTAACCGTATGGTCATTACTGTTTTTCAAATATTCAAGTATTTTTCTGCGGCTTGCTGTCGCATAACTGCTTCCTGCCATAATTTTATCATTCCTCCTAAAATCAGCTTCTTCTGACAGAGCAGACTCGGTTAATCAGAAAACAATTCCTGCAAATTCAATAATAATTCCCCAGAATACACCAAGTCCATAAAGTACTCCCACAATTTTCAGATTCTGAACCCTGTCTCTGTTCAAACGAAACAGAATCAGAAGCCCAACTCCTGCATTTACAAGAAGTCCCGCCATCATCGCCCCGGCTCCGATAATATGATCCAGATATAACTGGGTGATTACTACAGAAGAAGCGCAGTTGGGAATCAGTCCCACTAAAGCTGCGATCAGTTCACCTGCAATCGGTGTTCCTGTAAAAAGTCCTGCCAGTGTCTCTTCTCCGACTAATCCAATGATAATATTTAAAGCAAGAGAAATCAAGAAAATGTACACAAAAACTTTTAATGTGTGAAATGCTGCTGAAGAAATAACTCCATGTTCACAATGGCAGCGTTCTTCTTCACAGATTTCATGAATATCCACATCAGGTTCCTGTTTCTTCAGAATATGTGTGTAAACATACTCCAGCACCAGGCCGGAAAGTATTCCGATCACCGCTTTGCAGGTCAGGATTTTCACAATTGTAACTACAGGAACTGCATTGGAGATCATGATCGGAAACATTTCATCTGAAGTAGACAGATACACCGCGATCAAAGTTCCCACTGTGATCACACGTCCGGCAAAAAGGCTGGATGCCGCTGCCGAAAATCCACACTGTGGGATCACTCCCAGAAGTCCACCCCATACCGGTCCGAATTTTCCGGCTGTACGGATTCTCTTTCGTGCTGCCGCACCTGTCTTATGCTCCAGCCATTCCATAAACAGATAAGTAAGAAAAAGAAAGGGTAGCAGCTTGATGCTGTCTATTACTGAATCTAATATAATCTCTGACATATAGTTCTCCTTATATTTGCACTTTATTTGTATTTGCAACTCATTTACATTTGCAACTTATTTGCATTTCTGTATTATATAGTATTTTTATAATTTGTCAAGTCTGTAAACCATACAATTGAAACATTCCAAAAAAAGACGTTACTGTTCACTCCGTTCACAGTAACGTAGCCAAAATTCATTCCAGATTGCCTGCGGCAATGGAATTTTGGCTTGTATGTCTCGGGATTTTGGCATATTCATGCCAAAACACCTCGCGGGATAGCGGTGTGTAAACAATAACAAAAAGACCATCTTGCAGATATGGGGGAAAATCCGGAAGATGGTCTTTTTATTCATGTTTTATTTATACAATATATAAGGATGTTATATCTGTATTATTCAGCAACTGCCTTAAATGCTTCATCAAGATCCTGAATGATATCGTCAATATTCTCTGTACCAATGGAAAGACGAATTGTATTTGGTTTGATACCCTGATCGAGAAGTTCTTCTTCTGTGCACTGGCTGTGTGTTGTTGTAGCCGGATGGATAACAAGAGATTTAACATCAGCTACATTGGCAAGCAATGAGAACAGTTCCAGATTATCAATGAAGTCCTTTGCCTTCTGCGCATCACCTTTAATCTCAAATGTAAAGATGGAACCGCCGCCATTCGGGAAGTATTTCTTATAAAGCTCCTGCTGAACCGGATCTGTGGATACAGACGGATGATGAACTTTCTCTACCTGCGGATGGTTATTTAAGTACTGAACAACTTTCAGTGCATTCTCTACATGGCGTTCAACACGAAGTGACAGTGTTTCAAGTCCCTGAAGGAAAATGAATGAGCTTACCGGAGAGATGGTTGCACCTGTATCACGAAGAAGAATTGCACGAATCTTTGTAACAAATGCTGCCGGTCCGCATGCCTTTGTAAAGCTTACGCCATGATAGCTTGGGTTCGGTTCTGTCAGAGATGCGAATTTACCTGATGCTTCCCAGTCAAATTTACCACTCTCAACAATCACACCTCCGATTGTTGTACCATGTCCACCGATGAATTTAGTTGCAGAATGAACAACGATATCTGCACCATATTCGATTGGTCTTACAAGGTAAGGTGTTGCAAATGTGTTATCCACTACAAGCGGAATCTTATGTGCATGAGCAATCTTTGCGATAGCTTCAATATCAACTACATCAGAGTTCGGGTTTCCAAGAGTCTCGATGTAAACAGCTTTTGTGTTATCCTGAATTGCGTTCTCTACTTCTTCAAGATCAAATACATCAACGAATGTTGTTGTGATTCCATAAGCCGGAAGTGTATGCTCCAGAAGGTTTGTTGTTCCGCCGTAAATATTCTTGGCTGCTACAATGTGGTCTCCCTGCTGTGCAAGATTCTCAATTGTATATGTGATCGCTGCTGCACCGGATGCTACTGCAAGTGCCGCAGAACCGCCTTCAAGTGCTGCGATTCTTTTCTCGAATACATCTTCAGTCGGGTTTGTAAGACGTCCGTAAATATTACCGGCATCTGCAAGTCCGAAACGTGCTGCTGCATGATCGCAGTTTCTGAATACATAAGAAGATGTCTGATAGATCGGTACTGCTCTCGCATCTGTAACCGGATCCGGATTCTCCTGTCCTACGTGAAGCTGTAATGTTTCAAATTTGAAATGTCTGTCTTTTCTTTCGATTTTTTTGCTCATGTGTATATCCTCATCTTTCTCTGATTTATAATAATCTTTTTCTCTGCAAAACTGATCCTGGCTCTTAAGCCTCTTATCTGCGAATCATTTTTCTTTCTACGCTTTTCATATCTGTTTGATATGATTTAGCATAGTTGTATATTACCATTTAATTCCTAGTACGTCAATAGGAAATTTTCTATAGCGTTTAATAGCTAATAACTATAACGTTTCCAAAAAACATTGCAGATAAGACAGTCCGACAAAATGCGAAAGACAAGGATGATCTGTCATTTAATACAATTTTCAATCACGCCGCCGCCTACAACGATATCACCATCATATAACACAACTGCCTGCCCTCTGGTGATAGCTCTCTGTGGTTTATCAAAACGCACGTGCAGCACTCCATCTTCCGTCTGCCATGCTACGGCCTCCTGCTCCGGATGACGGTAACGGATCTTTGCTTTCAGTCTCATTGGCTCCTTCAGAGATTCACAGGAAATCAGATTGACCTTTGTTGCAGTCAGTTCCGAATGGAAAAGATCCTCATTATTTCCCAGAACCACCTGATTGGTCTTTGGAGAAATATCACACACATACAGTCTGGATGCTGCCGGAATACCAAGTCCTCTTCTCTGGCCAAGTGTATAGTGGATGATTCCTTTATGTTTACCAAGAATGTTTCCTTCTGTATCTACAAAATCGCCCGGGATTGATTTACGTCCTGTGTACTGTTCAATAAACTTTGCATAATCACCGTCCGGTACGAAACAGATATCCTGGCTGTCATGCTTTCTGGCATTAACAAAGCCATGCTTCTCTGCGATCTCACGCACTTCCGTTTTGCGAAGCCCGCCAAGAGGCAGGGAAATATGCGCAAGCTGCTCCTGTGTCAGCATATAAAGCACATAACTCTGATCCTTCGTATCATCCACAGCTTTCTTTAATAAGTAACGGTTCTTCTCCTCATCATATTCCACACGTGCATAATGTCCGGTTACAATATAATCATACTCCAGTTCACGCATTCTCTGAAACATCTTGTCAAATTTCAGATAACGATTGCAGTCAATGCAGGGATTTGGCGTGGCTCCATGCTCATAGGCATCCACAAAGCGGTCCATAACATCCTCTTTAAACCTCTCGGAAAAGTTAAAAACATAGTACCTGATCCCCATTCTGTAGCAGACATTTCTGGCATCCTCCACATCATCCAGAGAACAACAGGTTTTCTCTCTCTTTACTCCTATGTCCTCATTGTGAAATAATTTCATGGTAGCACCGATACATTCATCACCTGTTTCCTTTGTAAGCAGAGCTGCCACAGAGCTGTCCACTCCGCCGCTCATTGCGATAATTGCTTTTCTCATTTTTATTCCATCCTGTTCTGTGATCCGATTACACGGAATATTATTGTTTATGATAATTTTATTTATATTATGTTAGCTGTTCTGCAAAATACTGAACAGTTACATAAAAATCATTTGTATAGCATATCTATTCTAACACATTTATGTAAAATAAAAAAAGCCCTAAAAAGGGCTTTTTTATTTTACACAAATAATGGAGTAGAATAGTAACGGTCACCGGAATCCGGAAGAAGAGCTACGATTGTTTTTCCTTTATTCTCCGGTCTCTTGGCCAACTGAATTGCCGCATAGAGAGCCGCACCGGAAGAAATACCAACAAGAATTCCCTCATGTTTGGCAATCAGCTTGCCAACTGTAAAAGCATCCTCATTCTCAACCGGAAAAACCTCATCATAAACCTCTGTATTTAATGCCTTCGGAACAAATCCCGCACCGATTCCCTGAATCTTATGCGGACCGCTCTTTCCCTGAGAAAGTACAGGGGAAGTTGCAGGCTCTACTGCCACTACTTTCACGTCAGGATTCTGGGATTTCAGATATTCACCAACACCGGTGATCGTTCCGCCTGTACCAACACCTGCCACAAAAACATCTACCTGTCCGTCTGTGTCTCTCCAGATTTCCGGACCTGTGGTCTTTCTGTGGATAGCAGGATTTGCAGGGTTATCAAACTGTCCCGGAATAAAACTGTTCTCATATTCCTTTGCAAGTTCGTTTGCTTTGGCGATTGCGCCATTCATACCTTTTGTTCCATCTGTCAATACGATTTCTGCACCGTATGCTTTCAGAATATTCCTTCTCTCAACACTCATTGTCTCAGGCATCGTAAGTATCACTCTGTATCCTTTGATTGCAGCAAGAGAAGCAAGACCGATTCCGGTGTTACCTGATGTAGGCTCGATGATCACTGCGCCAGGCTTCAGAACGCCTCTCTCTTCAGCGTCTTCGATCATACTCAGGGCGATACGGTCTTTGGCACTTCCTGCCGGGTTAAAATACTCAAGCTTCACAAGTATTCTCGCTTCCAGCCCAAGCTCTTTTTCAAGATTTCCAACCTCAAGGAGAGGAGTATTTCCAACCAGTTCCGCTGCATTTTTATAGATTTTTGCCATGAGTTCGTCCTCCTTATTTCATACTAAGTATATATGAATTATATGTTATATACATGATATTCTATAAATCCATTGTTGTCAAGAGGGAAAATCAAATTACATAATCATTTCCCATCTCTTCATACCAGTCTTTAAGATCTTGCAATGTAACCTTATCCAGTACTCCCTCAATAGCTTCATCAAGCATCTTCCAGAGACGGAGTGTGACGCATTCCCCGGCTCTGCTGCACTGATTCGGTTCGTCCTCCAGACAGGCTACCGGCTTCATGCTGCCTTCTGTCAGTCTCAGAATAGTTCCCACCGTATATGTTTCCGGCTCTCTGGCAAGCATATAACCGCCCTGTGCCCCTCTCAGGCTCTTTACATATCCCGCCTTCTTTAATGATGAAATAATCTGTTCCAGATATTTTTCTGAAATATTTTCCCTTGCAGAAATATCTTTGATCTTGACCAGTTCTCCTGTATTATGAACTGCAAGATCAAGCATAAGTCTCAGAGCATATCTTCCTTTTGTAGAAATCTGCATTTTTCAAAACCTCCTGATTAAATTTCGTCGGATTATCATTGTTTTCTTTTATTATATAGTATTCCTAGTCATATAGTCAAGATGTATTCAACTTTCCTATATGAATATACAAAAAATCACAGAACCATCCCCAGTCCTGTGATTCTCTCACTGTCTTATACAGTATTATTTCTCCAGTTCTTCTGCTGAAGTAAATACATTAAATCCATTATTCTTAAGAATGCATTCTGTCACTGCACCATCCTCCGTCTGAAGAATTACTACAGGTCTGAGATCTTTTCTGTGGAAAGAAGTATAAATATAGTCAAGACTTACATTACTGTCTGATGCTACTTTCAGGAGTTCATCCAGACCGCCTGCCTGATCTTTCATATCAACTACGATCGCCTGTGTAATACGATTCATATATCCACTCCTGTTTAAAACAATTTCCGCTTTATCCGGATCGTTGCAGATCATACGGAAGATTGCAAACTCCGGTGCATCGAAGCATGCAAATCCATAAATATTAATCCCGTTATCTGCAAGTATCCCTGTCACTCTTTTCAGACTTCCTGCTTTATTTTCCACAAATACAACATTCTGTTTGATCATCTCTTTTATCCTCCGGTCAACTCTCTCAGTATCTTTATAATCCCTCATCCACATATTTCTTAATATTGGATGTATTTACATATTTCGTCATATGCTCACCGTCTGTGATCACCAGAGTCGGAGCCTGCATAATTCCAAACTCCTTCACCATCTCCGGATTCTTCTCCGCATCAATAATCTCGAACTCCCTGCCTTCCAGTATCTTCTTCGCCACTCTACAGTTCGGACAAGTACTGGTTGTAAACAGGTATTTATGTGATGCCACAGGTTCTATCTTCACATCATCCTTAGTCACAGTAACTACACTGGCATGAACCGGCTGTATTTTTCTGATATCTGAATGCATCACATCATAAAGCGTACGGTTCTTATACTCCTGTGCTTTACCGTCATTCCAGTTCTGTACAGGTCTGTAATATCCTGTGATACGACTGTAAACCTCCGCCTTCTTACCACATTTCGGACAAGTGAAATGCTCTCCGCTGATGTAGCCATGTTCCTTACATACAGAATAGGTCGGCGAAATCGTATAATACGGCAGTTTATAATTCTCTGCGATCTTACGTACCAGTGCTGCTGCTGCTTTCCAGTCAGGAAGCTTCTCACCGATAAATGCATGGAATACAGTACCTGATGTATAAAGCGTCTGCAGATCATCCTGAATATCCAGTGCATCAAAAATATCTGTGGTATATTCAACCGGAAGATGAGAACTGTTTGTATAATAAGGAGTATCCCCTTCCTTGCCTGCAGTCTTAATATCCGGCCAGCGTTTTCTGTCGTGTTTGGCCAGACGATAGGCAGTAGATTCAGCAGGAGTTGCCTCAAGATTAAACAGTTCTCCTTCGTACTTCTCCTGATAATCGGACAGACGTTCCCGCATATGAAGAAGAACTTCTTTTGTAAACCTCTGCGTACGCTCATCAGACATATCTTTTCCCAGCCAGCGGGCATTCAGACCAACCTCGTTCATTCCTACCAGTCCAATGGTAGAGAAATGATTGGAAAAGCTTCCAAGATATCTCTTTGTATAAGGATATAATCCCTCATCCAGCAGCTTACCAATTACTTCACGTTTAATATGCAGAGAACGTGCGGAAATATCCATTAAGCGATCCAGACGATTGTAAAACTCTTCCGGTGTCTTGGAAAGATATGCGATACGCGGCATATTTATAGTTACTACCCCCACAGAACCGGTACTCTCTCCTGATCCGAAGAAACCACCGCTCTTCTTGCGGAGTTCTCTCAGATCCAGACGCAGACGGCAGCACATACTGCGGATATCACTTGGTTTCATATCACTGTTAATATAGTTTGAGAAATACGGTGTTCCATATTTGGATGTCATCTCAAAAAGAAGGCGGTTATTCTCTGTATCAGACCAGTCAAACTCATTTGTTATGGAATAGGTCGGAATAGGATACTGGAACCCGCGTCCGTTGGCATCCCCCTCGATCATGGTCTCAATAAATGCCTTATTGATCATATCCATCTCTTTTTTGCAGTCTTTGTACTTGAAATCCATATTCTTTCCGCCTACGATAGCCGGAAGCTCTGCAAGATCATCCGGTACTGTCCAGTCCAGCGTAATGTTGGAGAAAGGTGCCTGTGTTCCCCATCTGCTTGGGGTATTGACTCCATAAATAAAAGACTCAATACATTTCTTCACTTCCGGATAGCTTAAATTATCTGCCTTGACAAAAGGTGCCAGATAAGTATCAAAGGATGAGAAAGCCTGCGCTCCGGCCCATTCATTCTGCATAATCCCAAGAAAGTTTACCATCTGATTGCAGAGAACACTCAGATGCTTTGCAGGTGAAGATGTGATCTTGCCTTCAATACCGCCAAGTCCCTCCTGGATCAGCTGTTTCAGTGACCATCCTGCACAATATCCGGTCAGCATGGACAAGTCATGAATATGAATATCCGCATTTCTGTGTGCATCTGCGATTTCATTGTCATAAATCTCAGACAGCCAGTAATTTGCAGTAACTGCACCGGAGTTGCTTAAGATCAGACCTCCAACTGAATAAGTAACTGTGGAGTTCTCCTTTACACGCCAGTCCTCAACCTTCACATAACTGTTTACGATTTCTTTGTAATCCAGGATCGTTGACTTCATGTTGCGAACCTTTTCCCTCTGCTTGCGGTAAAGAATGTAGGCTTTTGCCACATCTGCATATCCGGCCTGGATCAGCACATTCTCCACACTGTCCTGAATTTCTTCTACTGTAATCTTATTATCTGTAATCTTTTTCTGAAAATCAGAAGTAACACGCAGCCCTAAGAGATCAATCATCTCTTCGCTATAATTTTTCTCTTTTGCATCAAAGGCTTTATGGATAGCCGCTGTGATCTTGCCTATTTTAAACTCATCCACTTCGCCATCACGTTTTACTACCTGAAACATATCTAATGCCCCCATTTTCTCTTGTTAATCTGTTTCTCCTGCATATTCTTACCGGAGATATTTCTGTCGTTACTGTCCACTTTGCTCTGAGTAACACTGTAGGTTCATTGTATCAGAGTATCACCGGTTCGTCAACACGCAAAAATACCACATAATGTTCCTCATTTTCGAAAAAGGCACAATATATGGTATTTTTCTTATTTTTCAAAATATTTTTTTATACAACTCTGGCGTAGATTTCTTTCGGCACCCTTGCCTTCACAGCAATCCCTTCCTCTGTGTATTCCTCTGAGATAAGCTGCCCATATTCGCGGATCAGCTGGATTTTTCCTGCTTCCTGATAAGGGAAAAGACGCTCCACATAAATCTGTTCTTCAGCAAGAAGCTTCTCCAGAAGATCATTCAGATTTGCAAGACCCTCGCCTGTCTTTGCAGAGACCTTCAGCGTATAGTCTGATTTAAAATCTCGCAGTACGCATGCCCCCGGCGCATCCTGCTTATTAAAGAGTGTGATGATCTTCTTTCCCATCACTCCCAGTTCTTTTAATGTCTCATATACCACATGCATCTGCATCTCTGCCTGCGGATTGGAAGAATCTACCACATGGATAATATAATCTGCATATTTGGCCTCTTCCAATGTGCTCTTGAATGCTTCGACCAGATGATGCGGAAGCTTATGGATAAATCCAACCGTATCTGTGAGAAGAATCTGCTGTCCGTCCTTCAAATTCAAAAGTCTGGTAGTTGGATCCAGTGTAGCAAACAGTTTATCCTCTGATAAAACCTCTGAGCCTGTCAGTGTGTTCAGCAGCGTAGATTTTCCCGCATTTGTATATCCTACGATCGCAGCAGTCTTCATATTGCCTCTGGCCCGGCTGGAACGGATCAGTTCCCTGTGTTTCTCCACCTGGGATAATTCCTGCTTCAAAGCAGAGATCCTTGTACGGATAAGACGACGGTCTGTCTCCAGCTTTTTCTCTCCCGGACCTCTGGTTCCGATTCCACCTCCCAGACGGGAAAGAGATTCCCTGAGACCGACCAGACGGGCAGATCTGTAGCGAAGCTGTGCAAGCTCTACCTGTATTTTACCCTCACTGGTTATAGCTCTCGCTGCAAAAATGTCCAGAATCAATAATGTCCTGTCCATCACCTTACAGTCCAGTTCCCGCTCCAGATTATTCAGCTGTGCAGGAGAAAGTTCGTCATCACAGATAATTCCGGTTGCATCCATAGCATATACCAGTGCACGTACTTCCTCTATCTTTCCTTTTCCAATATAAGTTCCGGGATGCACAGACTCACGATTCTGAATGATTCTTCCCACTGTAACAGCTCCCGCAGTTGATGCAAGCTCCTTCAGTTCATCCAGGGATTCTTCCACATTATCATGATCATCCGTCTGCACTCCCACAAGAACCACCCGTTCTTCAAGCTTTCCAAATTCTTCCATAAATTCTCCTCAGTCAGATGGATATTACACACGCGTTTTAAGAAATGCAAGTTCCTTCTTAACAGTTTTATCTTCCGGGTATAATTCCAGATATTCCTGTGCTTTCTGCAAAGCAGTCTGAAAATCCAGTTTCTTCTCATAGACTACGATCTCATTAAACAGCAGACTCTGCATATCCTCCGCTCCGGCCACATGGATTCCGCTTTCTATATCAGAAAGGGCACTGTCATAATCCCCATCCTCTATATCACACAGTGCAAGTCCGTTAAATCCTTTGGCTCCGTTTTCTGCCTGTGATACATACTGCTGAAACATTGCTTTTGCATTTGCGCTGTCTCCTTTATCCATATATACCATACCAAGCAGAACCAGTGCCTCCGTATTATCGCCGTCTATGGCCTGTTTCAGTTCACTTTCAGCATTTTCATAATCATCCATATAATAATAAACTCTGCCGCGATCACAATGATCCTCTGCATTTTTTGCAGTTCCTGACAAAGCAGCTTCCAGATAACGGGTTCCGTCTGCTTCCATATCCCTGTTCAGATATGCCCCGTAGATCTGGATAGCTCTGTCATAAGTTGCATCTTCGCCGTAGGCCTGTTCAAAATTAGCAGAAGCTTCCTCATAGGAATCCATGGCCAATGCTGTTTCTCCCGTAAGGAAGTACAGATCCGCATCCATTTTATAGTTTTCTGCCAGAGTCTGGCAGTCTTCCAGCGCTGCCTCATAATCCTTTACTTTGAGATAAGCCATAGCTCTATACGACAGAATATCTTTCTTTAATGCTTTGCCAACTTTGTCACATTTAAGCGCATCATTGAAATATGTTATGGCTTCTTCATAGTTTCCAAGCTTGAGTTTCGCTACACCTGCACCTCTGTACGACTGTGCAGGCTTCACTCCCTCAGAAATTGCTGTTTCGTATTCTTCAAGTGCTTCCTCATAATTTCCCTGTTCCAGATTCTGTGCAGCCTGTTTATAATTCTTCGTATCTCCCACATTGCAGCCTGTCAGAAGTCCAAGGCTTAAGCAGACAGCAGTCAGAAATAATCTTTTTTTTCTATTATACATGTAATTCCTTTGCCAGTAAATCAGTCAATGAGCAATCCTTCGGATTCCATTACCTTTACTACATGATCAACATTCTCAAGGCAGAGTTCATCTGTTCCGGCTTCTACCATAACACGAATCAATGGCTCTGTGCCACTCTCGCGTACCAGAATACGCCCATCACTTCCCAGTTTCTTTGCAACTTCCTCTACAGCAGCAACTACCTTCGGATTCTCTCTCGCAGTCTTCTTGTCTGCCACCCGGACATTTCTGAGAAGCTGTGGATAAACCTTCATTTCCCTTGCCAGATCACACAGAGTTGCTTTCTTCTCTACACACGCTTCCATTACCATGAGAGAAGTAAGGATTCCATCACCTGTTGCAGCGTAACGGCTGAAAATAATATGTCCGGACTGCTCACCGCCAAGACTGTATCCATTCTCCATCATATTCTCTGCCACATATTTATCTCCTACTGCTGTCTGCTCATATTTCATATCCTCTCTCTCCAGAGATTTGTACAGACCGAGATTTGACATAACGGTGGTTACTACTGTATCATCTTTTAATCTGCCCTGCTCCTTGAGATATTTTCCACATACATACATAATCTTATCACCGTCGACCACATTTCCCTTATGGTCAACAGCAATACAGCGATCTGCATCACCATCATAAGCAAAACCGATATCCAATCCATTGTCCACAACATATTTCTGCAGGACTTCAATATGGGTAGAGCCACAGTTTGTATTGATATTTGTGCCATCTGGCTGGTTATTGATCACATAAGTCTTTGCCTGAAGTGCCTCAAATACACTCTTTGCAATAGCTGAAGAACTTCCGTTTGCACAGTCAAGCCCTACTTTAATGCCTTTGAAATCCCTGCTTGGAATAGAGATCAGATGTCCGATATAACGATTCCTTCCTGAAGCAAAATCCACAGTGCGTCCAATATCTTCTTTAGTTGCCAGAGGAAGATCCTCGATCAGGCCATCCAGATATGCTTCAATCCTTGCTTCTACTTCCGCTTCAATCTTCTGTCCGTTTCCATTGAGAAGTTTGATACCATTATCATAGAATGGATTATGGCTTGCGGAGATCATAATACCACAGTCAAAGTCCTCTGTACGTACTGCATAGGAAACACTTGGGGTCGTCGTTACATGAAGAAGATATACATCTGCACCGGACGCTGTCAGACCTGCAACAAGTGCATATTCAAACATATAACTGCTTCTTCTTGTATCTTTTCCAATAACAATCTTAGCTTTATGGTCTCTTCCATAATACCAGCCTACGTAGCGCCCCACCTTAAATGCATGATCTACTGTCAGTTTAACATTTGCTTCTCCACGAAATCCATCTGTTCCAAAATATTTTCCCATAGTTGCTCTCCTTTACTTTTTACAATATCCTCTGTTTCTGCACTGCATACTGTATTTCCCGGATCACACCCAAAACTGCTTTTAATCAGATCAGACATGTCTCCTGCGAAAGCTGCAGATATCTGCTTAACTTATTGATAAAGTCCCTGAGGATATATACCCGCTTCTGTAAGATTTTTAAATGCTCTCATTACTGTTTCTTTATCTTCCTGATAGGTTACACCAAACCATGTATCCTTTGTCTCCAGGACATCAACTTCAGCACTTTTATTTTTGATGAGATGGTCAACTAACTCCGGAAGCAGATATTCCTTTTTTGTATCTTCCGGTGCGAGTCCACTGAGAAATTCTGAAAATCCTTTCTCAAGAATCTCCATAAAGTCCGGTGTCAGTCCCCACATATTCATGGACACCAGATCCTTTACATCCAGTTCCTGCACACTTCCGTCCGCATTTCTTGACTCTGCACCTGTGGCAGTCTTAAATATATCATGCGTCTCTGTCACACCTGTAAGCTGTCCATTCTCAATATGGCAGATTCCTCTGGTAACGCTTCCATTATCGCTCAATGTATTTCCAAGCCTGAAACCGGCCATGCAGATGTGGAGTTTTCCGTCCTTTTGCTGTTCCTGCACAAGATAATCATGCACCTTCACATAAGCTTCTTTCCCATAATAATCATCTGCATTGATAACAATAAATGGCTCATCCAGAACCTTCTTTGCAGCAAGTACAGCCTGTCCGGTTCCCCAGGGCTTCGTGCGGTCAGCCGGTTTCGTAAATCCCTCCGGCAGATCATCAAGCTCCTGGAATACATATTCTACTTCCGTAATTTTCTCAATACGCTCGCCGATCACTCTGCGAAACTCTTCTTCCAGATCTTTACGGATAATAAACACTACTTTGTTAAATCCGGCTTCCAGCGCATCGTGGATGGAATAATCCATAATAATCTCTCCACATGGTCCCACCGGTGCAAGCTGCTTGATTCCTTTTCCAAAACGACTTCCGATTCCTGCCGCCATAATTACAAGTGCTGTTTTCTTCATAAATATTTTCCTCCTGACATTCTTCTCTCATATCAATACTTTTTCAGTCATCTTCTGTCACATACCATCTCCGCAATATTCTATTCCACATCCTGAAGATTACTTAATTTTGCTGCCTGATCTGCTGCGATCAGACTGTCAATGATCTCATCCAGATCCCCGTTCAGAACATTCTCCAGTCTGTGCAGTGTCAGTTTGATTCTGTGGTCTGTCACACGTCCCTGTGGAAAATTATAAGTTCTGATTTTCTCTGAACGGTCACCAGTTCCAATCTGGCTTCTTCTTGCCTCTGCCTCAGCATCATGCTGTTTGGCAAGCTCCATCTCATACAGACGGGAGCGAAGAACTTTCAGCGCTTTATCTTTATTCTTAAGCTGTGACTTCTCATCCTGGCAGGAAATTACGATTCCGGTAGGAATATGTGTCAGTCGCACAGCAGAGTCTGTTGTATTGACACACTGTCCGCCGTTTCCGGATGCACGGAACACATCGAATTTACAGTCATTCATATCCAGATGGAAATCGATTTCCTCTGCTTCCGGCATAATAGCAACTGTACAGGTAGAGGTATGGATACGTCCGCCGGATTCTGTTTCCGGAACTCGCTGTACACGATGTACACCACTTTCATATTTCAGTCTGGAATAAGCACCTGCACCTGTGATCATAAATGTTACTTCCTTAAATCCGCCAATTCCGTTCTCATTGAGACTCATCATTTCTGTTTTCCAGCGGCGGGATTCTGCATATTTCACATACATACGGTAAATCTCTGCTGCAAAAAGGGCAGCTTCATCCCCACCTGCACCTGCACGGATCTCCACAATAACGTTCTTGTTATCATTAGGATCTTTCGGAAGAAGAAGGATCTTAAGTTCATGCTCCAGTTCCTCTACATTCTTCTTTGCCTCAGACAGTTCTTCCTTCAGCATTTCCCGCATATCTTCATCTTTCTCTTCCTCAAGCATGGAAAGACTGTCCTGTATCGTTTCTTTGTTTTTCTTATACTCCCGGTAAGCATCTACTATCGGCTGCAGATCGCTCTGCTCTTTCATCAGCTTCTGAAAATGTTCCTGATTATCGGTAACTCCCGGCTCCCCAAGCTCATTAAGCACCTCTTCAAAACGAATGAGCAGATCGTCTAATTTATCAAACATATTTATCCTCCTGTAATTTCTTTCGCCCCAGAACCACCCGGTCCAACCCGGCCAGATCCTGCCTTATCTCAATATCTTCAAATTTATATTTCCGCAAAAGAGCTGCCACATCTTCTCCCTGGCTGCATCCGATTTCATATAAAAGCCAACCACCCGGAACAAGATGATCCTGTGCCTGCTTCGTGATAGCCCTGTAAAAATAAAGTCCATCTTCCATACCATCCAGCGCCATACGCGGATCATGCAATTTTACTTCATCCATAAGATCTTCAATTTCCGCCGTAGGAATATATGGCGGATTTGATATAATCATATCATAAGCTCTGCTATAATTTCTATTACTATTTTCGCATTCTGTCATTTTTACAGTATCTTTTACAGCAGTCCTTTTCATATACTCTGTTCCGTACACAATGTTCTGCATTTCAGAAAACAGATTACTCTGTACGAATTCCGCATGCTCTGCCACTTCCAGTGTCCGTGCATTCCGCACAGCCACTTTCAGTGCCTCATCTGACAGATCCACGCCTGTTCCGTGTGCATCAGCTCTCTCCTTCAGAATACTGATAAGAATACAGCCGGATCCTGTACACATATCAAGAATATATGGATTTTTCACAGCTTTCATGCATTCAAGAGCGGACTCCACAAGTGTTTCCGTATCCTGTCTGGGTACCAGTACATTCTTATCCACATAAAATTCATGCCCCATAAAAAAAGCCTGATGCGTCAGATGCTGCAGCGGTATGTGTCCCGCACGTCTGCTGATCAGTTCCAGATATCTTTCAGCAGCACTTTCTGTGACACTTTCTTCTCCGTATGCAAAATAATACGCCCGGCTTTTTCCTGTGACATATTCCAGGAGAAGCCAGGCATCCAGCCCGGCTTCCTTAATCCCCGCCTGTGCAAGGATCATCTGTCCTTTTTTTAATAATCCTGTCAGAGTTTCTCCGTTCATTGTTCTGCTTCAACTCCAAATTCTTCCTTCAGATATGCTTTCCAGTCAAAAACCGCCTCTACAGCCCTGATTGCAACCTCTGCCATATCTGCTGTCGGTTCCTTAGTTGTAAGTTTCTGCATTGCCAGACCCGGTTTACTGAAAAAGTCAGCAAGTTTGCTGTCTGATCTTCCAGCCCACTGAATAATCTCAAAAGATATTCCTGCTACAACCGGCACCATAAGAAGTCTTCCAAACAGTCTCACCCAGTAAAACGGAACCAATACAAAAATAAAATGCAGAAAAATGCTGACCAGCATAACCAGAAACAGAAAACTGGTTCCACATCTCTTATGCAGTCTGGAGCTTGCAAGAACATTATCCACCGTAAGCGGCAGTCCATGTTCCACACAGTTAATGCACTTATGCTCTGCTCCATGATACATAAATGTTCTCTGAATATCCTTCATTCTGGAAATCAGAAGCATATATCCCATAAACAATGCAAGCTTTACAAATGCCTCAACTATTGTAACTGCAAATTCCGAAGCGCCAACCCTTCTGCAAAGACTTGCAAGGGCGTATGGCAGCAGCATAAAGGCGGCAACTGATACCACGATCGAGACAGCAACTGTCACATATAACAGCCATTTGAACTGCTTATCTTCTTTTGCCTTTTTTGCAGCAAGCTCCTCTTCTGAAAGAGCAGCATTCTTCTGCTTATCCTCTTCGTCCTCCTCATCCCCTGCGATCTCCGCTGAATACATCAGACATTTTGTGCCGACCACCAGAGAATCCACGAAGCTTACCACACCTCGGATCAGTGGATATTTGAGAAATTTTGCATTTCCGAATACACATTTGTAATCTTCTACTTTTAATTCAATCTCATTGTCCGGTCTTCGGACAGCAATGGAATATTTATCCTTATGGCGCATCATAATGCCTTCCATTACAGCCTGACCGCCGATGTTCGATGATTTCATTATATTTCTCCCAAAGAAACAAGAAAGGCTGAGATTTCCCAACCTCAACCTTCTCAATTCTTACTATATTCTGATTATTTGTTCAGGCCGTATTTCTTATTAAACTTATCGATACGTCCACGAGCCTGAGCTGCTTTCTGCTGACCTGTATAGAATGGATGACATTTAGAGCAGATTTCTACGTGGATGTCCTGTTTTGTAGATCCTGTTACGAATGTGTTACCACAGTTGCAGGTTACAGTTGCCTGATAATAATTAGGATGGATTCCTTCTCTCATGATTTTCACCTCTCTGTAAAGATTCTATTTTCTATTCGTATTCATTTGACGAATTTACTATTAAACAGCTTTATGAGTATAACATATCGTCCCATGGAATGCAAGTTATTTTAAAATTTATTTTAAAATTTATTTAATATTTTTGTTACTGAGAACGGAGCGAACAGTAACTGTTTTTTTACAACGTTTCAGATAAACTTCTGTTTTTTTACAGTCTGCACAAATTCAGCATTATTTTTCGTACGGGTAAACATATTCAGGATCTGTTCTACCGCATCTTCTGACTTCATTCCATTGAGGGCTTTTCGCATAATGTAAACCGCTTCCTGTTCTTCTTTACTCAGCAGCAGATCCTCTCTTCTTGTACCGGATTTCTGGATATCAATTGCAGGGAATACCCGCTTTTCCTGCAGTTTTCGGTCAAGCACCAGTTCCATATTACCGGTTCCCTTAAATTCTTCATAAATTACATCATCCATTTTACTTCCCGTATCCACAAGCGCTGTAGCAAGAATAGTAAGGCTTCCGCCCTCTCTCATATTTCTGGCCGCACCAAAGAAACGTTTCGGCATATGAAGAGCCGCCGGGTCCAGACCACCGGAAAGAGTTCGTCCGCTCGGCGGTATGATCAGGTTGTATGCCCTTGCCAGTCTTGTAATAGAATCAAGAAGAATTGTAACGTCTTTTTTATGTTCCACCAGACGACGTGCACGTTCTATTACCATTTCAGACACACGTTTATGATGTTCCGGAAGCTCATCAAATGTAGAATAAATGACTTCCACATTATCGCCACAGATGGCCTCCCTGATATCTGTAACCTCCTCAGGACGCTCATCGATCAGAAGAATGATCAGATGCATGTCCGAATTGTTTCTCAGAATAGACTTTGCCACATCTTTCAGCAAAGTTGTCTTACCGGCTTTCGGAGGAGATACGATCATTCCTCTCTGTCCTTTACCGATAGGGCTGATCAGATCTACGATCCTCATGGCAACTGTGCCGCCCGGTCTTTCCATTATCAGTCTCTCATTTGGGAAAATCGGTGTCATATCTTCAAAATTATATCGTCTCTGCCCTTCACTGGGATGGAATCCGTTGATAGAGGTCACATATAGCAGGGCACTGAATTTCTCTCCCTGTGTTTTGATACGGATATTCCCCTTAATAATATCACCTGTTTTCAGGTTAAATCTGCGTATCTGAGAGGGTGATACATAAATATCATTTTCCCCCGGAAGATAATTCTCACATCGGATAAACCCATATCCATCCGGAAGTACCTCAAGGATTCCGTCTGCTCTCTCTCCACTGTCAAGCTGTACTGCCTCTGCCGGGGCATGATACTGTGTACGTTCCGGTGTTTTGTTATACTGGGGGATTCTCTCTCCGTTACCTTCCACTTCACTCTGCTGCGGTTTCTCCCGGACTGTTTCCTGTTTTTTTGTCTCACCTTCCAGTTCATCTTCGTGAAGCATTCTCTCGATCAATTCCGGTTTTCTCAATGCTGAAACCCCTTTTAATCCTCTGGCTTTTGCCAAATCCTTTAAAGTTGCCAGTGATAATGATTCATACTTTTCTCTCATAAAATAATCCTCTGCTTTTTGTTTTGATTGTTAATATTGATAATTATTTTTATTTTTGTTTTTCTGATTTCCTATGTATCTGAGCAATTTATTCTTTATTAACTTTTCCTGTAACAGTTAGTGGGATAATCTGTCTGAAGTGACACGAATATCAGATCTGCAGCAATGCATATCGCAGGAAAATTATACTCCTGCTCCTGTGTCGACAAGTTAATTCCTGTAGTAATCCTGTCTGCACACCGGTATCTTTATATTTATCTTAGCACATCTTCTTCATAATTGACAATACCATATTATTCCAAATCTTTATTATTGGCAAGCTGTTTTATACGTCATAAAACTGATATTATCGACATAAAAGCAGAAATCCGGAGACATAAAATATGTCCCCGGATTTCCGGTAAATCAGATATTAATAACACTTATTTAAGAAAACAATTAATGTACCAGATTTCCCACTAATCCATAAGAAACAATATACATAATGACAGTTGCCATAATAATGCCACAAAAAATTGCCAGAGAGGACTTCTTAATATCAATTTCCAGAAGAGATGCAATCAGAGATCCTGTCCATGCCCCTGTTCCCGGAAGCGGAATTCCCACAAACAGCATCAGTCCCCAAAACTCATATTTCTTTACCTGATCACTTTTTCTCATTGCCCTGTCTTCCAATTTCATAACAAGTCCCCAAAAGAGTTTCGTCTTTTTTAAAACCTTGAAAATCTGTCTGATAAACAACAGAATAAACGGAATAGGAATAATATTTCCAACAATACACAGTGGAATTGCCTTTGCAGCCGATATCTTAAGTAAGGATGCTGCAAGCAATCCTCCCCTGAGTTCCAAAAGCGGAATCATTGAAATAATAAAAACTGCCCCTTCCGGTGAAATATATTGTGACAGATTCTGCGAGAACCAATGTACCAGTGCTTCCATAAAACCTCCTAACTTTTACTTCAGATAATCCTTCAAAAAATCAATAAATTTCTGCATTTCTTCCTTTGTTCCAACTGTGATACGAAGGAAATTGTCAATTCTGTCCTTCTGGAAGTAACGAACATAAATATGCTGCCCTCTCAATGCCTCAAAAAGTTCTTTCGCAGGGCAGGTTTTATGCGTAGCAAAAATAAAGTTAGACATAGAATCCTGAAAAAAGAATCCCAGTGCCTTCAATTCTTTCTTTGTCCATTCTCTTGTCTCTATGATTTTATTACATGTCTCATCAAAATATGCTTTATCTTCAACTGCCGCCACACCTGCAGCAATCGCTGTACGGTCCATAGTATAAGAATTAAAAGAATACTTCACATCATTCAGGAATCTGATCAGTTTCTCATTTCCACACGCAAAACCAATTCTCATCCCAGCCATAGAACGCGACTTGGAAAATGTCTGTACGACCAGAAGGTTGTCATATTTTTCAATCAATGGAAGCGCCGACTGACCACCAAAATCCACATAAGCCTCGTCCACGATCACAATCACATCAGGATTATGGCGGATAATATCCTCCACTTCCTCCAGCGGCATCTCCACACCTGTCGGCGCATTCGGATTCGGGAATACAATTCCTCCGTTTTCTCTGAAATAATCTTCCTTCCTTATATGAAAGTTCTCATCCAGTGCCGGTCTCTCATATGGAATACGGAACAAATCTGCCCATACATCATAAAAAGAATATGTGATATCCGGAAAAAGAACCGGCTTCTGTGAATTAAAGAATGTAAGGAAACTCATGGCAAGCACATCATCGGAACCTACTCCCACAAAAACCTGTTCATCCTTCAGCCCGTAATTCTTTGCAATGGCATGTACCAGTTCTCCTGCTGTAGGATCCGGATAAAGTCTCATAGTATCTGTATCCATCTCCCTCAACGCCTTCTCCACTCCAGGTGCCGGCGGATACGGATTCTCGTTGGTATTCAGCTTGATCATATCCGGCTGATTGGGCTGCTCGCCTGGTGTATATGGTATTACTTTACGTATATTTTCTTCCCATCTGCTCATTTATCTGATTCCTTTCATGTTTTTTATTGTTTTTCACTTTCGTCAGTATAACATTAATCTCTATTTTCGTAAATCAACTTTTTGCATTTTACTGATTGACAAACCCACTTTGCAAGTTTATAATAGGCGGCAGAAAAGATAAGAAGAATCAAAACGTTGAAGAGAAGAGTACGCTGAGGAACGTTACAGAGAGAAATGTATACCGGTGCAAGCATTTCATCGCGAACCAGCCGAAGACCACCTCTGAGTGACTTTAATACAGTCCGGTGATTCCGTTACCATCGAATGAAGCGGTTCTGATCAGATGATTTATCCATCAGTAATGTATCAGAACAACCGGGGTGGAACCGCGAGTAATGTTATCTCGTCCCCTACAGTATTTAACCGTACTGTAGGGGATTTTTTTATTCTTTCTTTTACCCCTTCGCAGTACAAAAAACTGTTACTGTTCACTCCGTTCTCAGCAACACGCTCCGCAGGATATCAACAGTGAACAGCAACTATAACAAATCCATACTAACGTAAAGGAGATAATCATCATGATCGTAACATTAAAAGACGGCTCAAAAAAAGAATACGCTGAAGCAAAATCCGTAATCGACATTGCTTACGACATCAGCGAGGGACTTGCACGTGCTGCCTGTGCAGGAGAAGTAAACGGAGAAGTTGTAGACCTGAGAACAGTTATTGACAGTGACTGCGAATTAAACATCCTGACAGCAAAAGATGAAAAAGGACTTGCAGTTCTCCGCCATACAGCATCCCACGTACTTGCCCAGGCAGTACAGACCTTATTCCCGGATGCAAAGGTTGCTATCGGACCTTCTATTGATACAGGATTCTACTATGATTTCGACTGCCCTCCATTCTCCCGTGATGACTTGGATGCAATCGAAAAAGAAATGAAAAAGATCATCAAAAAAGGCGCTAAGATTGAACGCTTCACAAAATCAAGAGAAGATGCCATCGCATACTTCCAGGAGAAAAATGAACCATACAAGGTAGAACTTATCGAAGATCTTCCGGAAGGCTCCGAAATCTCTTTCTATTCCCAGGGAGACTGGACAGACCTCTGCGCAGGTCCTCACCTTATGAGTGTAAAGGGTGTAAAAGCATTCAAGCTTCTCTCCTCCTCCAGCGCCTACTGGAGAGGCAGTGAAAAGAACGCAATGCTCACACGTATCTACGGAACAGCTTATGCTTCCAAGGATGAGTTAAAAGAACATCTGGAACAGATGGAAGAAGCAAAAAAACGCGATCACAATAAACTTGGACGTGAAATGAAAATCTTCACAACTGTAGATGTAATCGGACAGGGACTTCCTCTTATCATGCCAAACGGTGTGATCATGATGCAGGAGCTTCAGCGCTGGATTGAAGACGAAGAGACAAAACGTGGCTATGTAAGAACAAAAACTCCGTTAATGGCAAAGAGTGATCTCTACAAAATTTCCGGTCACTGGGATCACTACAAAGACGGTATGTTCGTTCTCGGTGATGAAGAAACAGACAAAGAAGTATTTGCGCTTCGTCCTATGACATGCCCATTCCAGTACTATGTATACAAAGCAGAACAGCACAGCTATCGTGATCTGCCTCTTCGTTACGGCGAAACATCCACTCTGTTCCGTAATGAGGATTCCGGGGAAATGCATGGTCTGACACGTGTACGTCAGTTCACGATCTCCGAAGGTCATCTGATCGTAAGACCTGACCAGATGGTAAAAGAATTTAAAGACTGTATCGCACTTGCACAGTACTGCCTGCAGGTTCTTGGTGTAGAAGAGGACGTAACCTATCACCTTTCTAAATGGGATCCGAACAACAAAGAGAAATACATCGGTGATGCAGAAGTGTGGAATCAGACAGAAGCTCATATCCGTCAGATGCTTGAAGAACTGAACATTCCATTTACAGAGGATGTTGGAGAAGCTGCTTTCTACGGACCTAAGGTTGATATCAATGCCAAAAATGTATACGGAAAAGAAGATACAATGATCACGATCCAGTGGGATGCTCTTCTTGCTGAACAGTTTGATATGTACTATATCGACGAAAATGGCGAAAAACAGCGTCCATACATCATCCACCGTACATCCATGGGATGCTATGAGAGAACACTGGCATGGCTGATTGAGAAATATGCCGGTATGTTCCCGACCTGGCTCTGCCCGGAACAGGTTCGTGTAATTCCGATCTCTGAGAAATTCCATGACTATGCTGCCAAAGTGGAAGCACAGTTAAAAGAAAACGGAATCCGCTGCTCCGTTGACCAGCGTTCCGAGAAAATGGGCTACAAGATTCGTGAAGCACGTCTTGCAAGAGTTCCATATATGCTCATCGTCGGTGCCAAAGAGGAAGAAGAAGGCAAGGTTTCCGTAAGAAGCCGTTACCTCGGTGATGAAGGAATGAAAGACCTTGGTGATTTCCTTGCAGCGATCAAAGAAGAAATCAAGAATAAAACGATCCGCAAAATCGAAGTACAGGAAGAGAATAAATAATCTTCCCTTTCAGATAAGTACAGAAACTGTTATTTCTGTTAAAAACGGGGCTGTCGTCAATGAACTTTTGGTTCATACGATAGCCCTGTTTTATTATTCTTTCACTTTTTCCTCAAAATATCAGCATTTTAACCGAATCAAGTAAGGATGCTTCTACACAGGCTGCAAGAAGCTAATGCAGGCACACAAGTATTTCGCTTGTGGCTCTCTGGTCTGCATGGGCATGGCAATCTACTCAGGCCACAAAATTGCACCGAAGAAGAAAAAAGCTGAAAAGCCTGAAAAATAAGAACACACGCCCTCGCAGCCACTCTTCCAGTTCCTTTTCCTTGGCCTTTGCTGCTTTCCCGGCAAACGTGTTTTTCTCTACTGGATTATTCTCCGTGTAATGCTCATAGATTAGATCCAGCAGGTTCTCCACCGGCGGATAATACTCCGGCTCTGTTTTCTTCAAATACTCCTCCAGCATTTCCTTCAATTTTTCTATAATGCTACTATCCTTCCCAACTGAGATTCACATCCTCAGTTATGGCACATATTACCGCACACTTCTGTACATAGCAACCTATTTTTTGCGGTCTTTTGGACGGCCCATCTTCTCCTTTACCTCATCTGGCACATCGATCAAGCCGAACCGATAGAACATTCCGTATATGTAGGTCACGCCCCGGATATCACCCAGAGCTTTCGGGCGGTCTACTACCTCCCCTTTAATATTCTTCAGCGCCAAAACTATAGAACTCCATGCCAGGCTTTTACTGTTCTCCCGCCTGTCAATCCACAGTTCTTTCGTGTACTCGCCGTTCCTGCCTTTTTTAATTTCGTAAGAGAATGGCAACCCGGAGTAAGTTTTGAATTTCACACCAGCATAAGCCAAAACCACTCCCCAAAAGTTTTCTTCTGTCGGATTAGCCCTCCATCGCTTCATTGCTCTGTATCTTCGCTGCCGCTCTGCTCCGACACTGATCTTTTCTTTCTCTGCTGTACTCGAAAAGTACACGCCTTTCTGATATGGTAGGTACGAGGTAACGGATGCTTTGGAGAGTTGAAGAGTATTTGCGGTTGAGAGGATGGAGGTTTTGTAGTCTTGTGTTTCACGGTATTCTTGAAAGGTAGCTTGCACCTTCTCCGCCACTTCAGATTCATACACACCGGCCGTGATGAGCAGCTTTCTTACTTTGATTGGATTTAATCCCAGTTCTTCGCCGATGGCCTGCAAGGACATCTCAGAATCATAAAGTGCCACAGCACTTTCCATCTGCTCTTTCAGATTTTTCCCGGCATCGTACTCTAGCTTCAGCTTCTTTCGGCCTCCACCGGGCTTCCGAGATTTATACGCTCTTTTCTTTCCCATGCTTATTCGTGCAGCTCCAGCGGCAGACCATCCGGATCATGGAAGAAAGTCATCTTCTTTCCGGTATAATCGTCAACACGAATCGGCTCACATTCAATGCCTACCTCCGCCAGTTCATTCACTGTCTGCTCCACGCTATCCACGCAAAACGCAAGATGACGTAGCCCACAGGCTTCCGGTCGGTTCACACGCTTCGGAGGATTTTCCTCAGCGAAAATCTCCAGCTCCGTGTGTTCATTGACACGAAGATCCAGCTTCCAGTCCTTACGGTCTGGACGGTAGTTCTCTCTGATAACAGCGAATCCCAGCTTGTTCACATAAAAATTCTTTGCGGCTTCGTAGTCAGATACAATAATTGCAATATGATGTATTTTAGATAAGTTCATTTTGCTTACGCTCCATTTCTTTTATTTCCGTTACAAACTATACATCAACCTTCAAAAAATACCGTGTGAACTCCTGGAGTTCAGTTTGTCCACACGGCATATCATCAAAACTTGATCACTTTCGGCTCATGGGTGAAAGAACTAATGGTAGCCACACCATTCTTGAAGTAGAACACCTCAGTGTTTCCATCATCTGCGGCATACATCTTCTTCAAACTCGGATAGGCATCCAGCATAGATTCTCTCGCCTCAATACGGTCATCCTCTACCAGTTCACCGGCAACACGAATCCACTCGCCACCCTTGAATGCACACAGCTCTGCTTTCGGATTAGCATGCAGCTGCTTGGAAACATCCTTCTTCTTGCCAGTCTGGATGTACAGCTTGCCTTCAAAAATATGTGCCGTGCCAAATGGACGCACTCTCGGCTGGTCGCCTTCGACCGTTGCCAAGTAATATGTTTCAGCTTCTTTTAAGAACTTTACGATTTCTTCCATTTAATTCTTTCCTTTCCCACATGGTCGTGTGTGTTTTATAGTTTTATGGTTTTATTTCAGTTTTTCGAGAATCTCGTCCGCACTCATCCCGCTGGCTAATAATCTCTTAACCACACTCTCGGCTTCTGCCTTCTTAGCTTCTTCAGCGGCCTTAGCATCTGCCTTTGCTTTCTTCGCTTCCAAGGATGCCACTTCTTTTTCGGCCTTCTTCAGAGCAGTCTTCTTCTCTTTCAGATCAGCCTTCAAAGTGTCAATGTTTGCGGTGATAGATGAAATCTCAGCAGTCAGGGAAGTGATAGATTCCTGCTTCTCCGCGATCTGAGATGCGTAGTCGGTATGGGTAGTTTTGGGACGGTTTTTGCTGCCTTTTGTTCTGGGCATAGGTGATAACCTCTTTCCTTTTTAATAGTTTAAGTATAGAACTATGTGGAATAACGGATACAATATTACTGTTGAGCCGCTGGCAATTCCATAACATTTAAGTATTTATATAGTTCATATAATCGCTCTAATGCAGTATCATAAAGTCGTCGATAATCTTGAAAATCAGTCAATCCAAATGTGCTTAATATATTCTGCTTTCTCTGCTCAATATTTTCTTGCGGTAGCAAATGCGCAAAGCAAATTCTTAAATCATTCAGTGAGTACAACGGGCCTATAATTTTCTTTGCTTTTTCTTCATCCTCAACACAAGCAATAATTCCCTGTAAAAGTTTTCTTGTCTGTGTTGAATTATTCGGTAATGTTCCGTTCAACTTTTTATATAGTGATCTCAATCCATCTCCACTAATACCCTCGTTTAACAAACCATCTAACAATATCATGTTTTCACGAAGTTCACTTTCAGAATAGTTAAGCGGCTTTCGGATTCGATTTGCCGATGACTCACATTCATTTTCCAAATGGAATAAATCTATCCCATATATATTTTTTACTCTTTGGTAAAATAGATTTCTAAGGGATATAATTCTCTTTTCAATAATTGGTTCACTAAATACACAGTTTAATTGTGCCTGATATAACTCCGTATCAACAATACAATGGTCTGATGGAATATTATATGATTTCAACCATAATACTGCTCTGTCATCCTTGTCAATTTCGTCCAAATCTCCAAGGAATAGAATCACCTTATCATTTTCATTAATTCCAAATGGAATATTCCACTCGTACTGATACCCACAAGTTCCTTTTTCCGCTATGGTTCCATAGCTTTCCGAAAAGAAATCCAGTTCATAGTCACTATCATTATAAAATATGCCCAAAACCTTTCTGTCAAAAAAGACAGGACAGGAAAAGCCTTCTGGATGAGTTGGATCAAGGTCAATGCCCAATCCAGGAATACTCAAATCTCGTGAATCATATTTATAGTCTGCATCTTCCGCCCACTCAAAACGGTGATCACCTTTCATCGTGATTCGACATGCATTCTGATTTCTTTTTTCCAGTTGAAAATATGCTCTATACAATTCTTGCGGAATATCTGGGCATAAGCATTTTCTTCCACAATTGTTACACCCCATTATGGGACAATCAACAACTTCTATATGATAATTTCCAATATCAACAGTTACCGTTTCTAATTTCATTTCACGGCGTGCACCACAAGAACAATCTGCGCCAGTAATTTGCCGCATTGTCACAGGATCATTGTACGCTTTCTCAAATTCAGCCAAATCTTTGTATTTGAAATACATCGCCGTCTCCCTTTCCATTTTCATCACATCTTCGCCGATCATAAGATCGTTGCCTGCTGCTCACCACGAAGAGGTGTGTGATTGTTACGAGCAGCGTAGGGAGCTACCGCTCCCAGTATATCACAATTTCATCCAGTTTTACAGACGCTTTCTTACTTTCATCACCGCACAATACATCAATCCGCCGATCATTCCACCGACTGTGTTATAGAAGATGTCTGATAATTGAAACGTACCCAAGCGAAGCAATAATTGCAACATCTCTATGCTTATCGAAAAGATAAATGCTATCTTCCCGCTTTGCCACAGGATCTTTTTCCAGCTGTTTCCTATCTTCTCTCCGAATGTCCACATCACTACTGCTGAAAAAGGCATCATCATGATTACGTTCTCGATACACTCGGTGGTCAGTTGCTGTTCACCATTCACTGTCTCCCAGATGCCCCAACCGCCCATAACATCGGATAAAGGACTCATCCACAGCTGACGGTTTAACAGGGTTCGGAACAGAATAAGTGAGGTCACAAAGGCCAATAGAAACAGTTTCCGAAAAAATACACTCTCTTTGAATTTCTGATACCAGGTCACTATGGCACTCTTCCATCCTTTGCCCGCATGTATTGGCTCATACGCATACAGGTAGAAAAACATAGCTAGGAAGGAAAGCAGGAGTGAAAATCCAAATGGCTCATAGAGAGCAGTCAAGATGTTTGTGATGATCTTTCCAAGTAAATCAATCGTTTCTTTCATCGCTGTTTACAGATCACTGAACAGGTCAGCCTTGTACACACCGTTCTCCAGCATCTTCTTGAAGCTGTCCTTTACGGCTGAGACATCTTCATGGTAGGTCATTCCGTACCAGGTATCGTTCGTTTTCAGAACCTTCACAGACATCTTGCCCTGGTCCAGCAGTTCACCGATAAAGATAGGGATCAGATACTCTGCTTTCAGAGGATTGCCTGGGACTTCTTTCTCAAAGAACTCTTTGAATCCTTCTTCCAACACATCCAGAAAATCAGGAGTCAATCCCCACATGTTCATGGATACCAGAGAGTCAACATCCACAGACACGCCGTCTGTTTCTGCCCCAGTTGCAGTTTTTACAATATTCTTGGTTTCCACAACCTCAGTCAAATTGTTCTGGTCGTCCATCTTGCAGATGCCACGAGTCACACCGCCATTATCAGACAGCGTGTTCTTCAGCACAAAGCCTGCCATGCAGGACTTTCCGCCGTTCACCAGATACTCATGGACTGCTTTGAAACCTTCTTTGCCATAGTAATCATCTGCATTAATGACGATGAACGGAGTATCAATCACATTTTTAGCCGCAAGCACGGCCTGACCGGTTCCCCACGGCTTTGTCCGGCCTTCCGGCAGAGTTCCCGGGATATCGTTAATATCCTGGAAAGCATAGTCCACAGTTACATTATGAGAAGAGCAAATGGAGGCAATACGATCACCGATGACCTCTTTGAACTCTTTCTCGATATCCTTGCGGATGATAAATACTACATGGTTGAAACCAGCTTCAATCGCATCATGGATCGAGTAATCCATGATGATATGTCCAGCATCATCCACCGGCTCTAACTGCTTGATTCCTGTTCCGAAGCGGCTACCGATACCAGCAGCCATGATAAGTAATGTTGTTTTCATAACTTCTTCCTCTTACTAACTTTTATTCTACTGTCACACTCTTCGCCAGATTTCTTGGCTTATCCACATCCAGGCCCTTGGCTACAGACACATAGTAGCCGAGTAGCTGCAACGGAATCACTGCTAGGCTACCAACAAAGTGCTCGTCCACCTTTGGAACATAAACTGTGAAGTTTACCTGATCTTCGATTTCATACTTGCCATAAGTAGTGAGCCCCATCAGATAGGCACCACGGCTCTTGCACTCCAACATATTGCTGATAGTCTTTTCGTAGAGTTCGCTTTGGGTCAGCACGCCGATGACCAGTGTTCCCTGCTCGATCAGACTGATGGTTCCGTGCTTCAGTTCGCCTGCCGCATATGCTTCCGAGTGAATGTAGCTGATTTCTTTCAGTTTCAAACTACCTTCCAAGCAGACAGCATAGTCAATGCCACGCCCTACGAAGAACACATCGTGTGCATTGGCATACTTTGCTGCAAACCACTGAATGCGCTCCTTATCTTCAAGAGTCTTCTGCATCTTCTCCGGGAGAGTCAACAGTTCAGAGATATAGTAGCTGTACTGTTCTTCAGTGATTTTTTCTCTAACCTTCGCAAACTGAACCGCCAGGCAGTACATAGCGGCAAGCTGTGCACTGTATGCCTTTGTCGTAGCAACAGAGATTTCCGGTCCAGCAAGTGTGTAGAACACTTTATCAGCTTCACGCGCGATGCTGCTGCCTACCACATTGACGATTGCCATTGTGGTTATGCCTTTTTCTTTTGCGAGTCGCAGTGCAGCCAATGTATCTGCTGTCTCACCAGACTGGCTGACAACGATCACAAGTGCCTTCTGATTGAGTGGCATTTTACGATAGCGGAACTCAGATGCGAGTTCCACACGCACCGGGATATCCGCTATATCTTCCAGCACATACTGAGCAGCCATGCCCACATGCCATGCAGAGCCACAGGCAACAATATAGATCTGCTCAAAGTTTTTAATTTCGTCCTCGGTGATCTCCACACTGGATAGGTCGATAGCGCCGTTCTTGATCACAGAGTTAAGGGTATCCTGAACAGCTTTCGGCTGCTCATGGATTTCTTTCATCATGAAATGCTCAAAGCCGCCTTTTTCGGCAGCCTCGGCATCCCACTTGATTTCAGTGGTCTGCTTCTCGATCTCATCTCCATCGAGATTATAAAAATGAGCCTCGCCTGGAACAAGTTTTGCAAACTCAAGGTTACCAATATAATATACATTGCGAGTGTATTTCAGAATTGCCGGAACATCCGAAGCCACATAGGTCTCACCATCTGCAATGCCGATAATCATCGGGCTGTCCTTACGCGCCACCCAAATCTCACCCGGATAATCCCGGAACATCAGCTCAAGAGCGTAGGAACCGCGGACACGCACCATCGTCTTAGCAATGGCATCAATAGGACCAAGATTGTACTTTTTATAATAGTAGTCCACCAGCTTGATGACTACTTCTGTGTCCGTCTGGCTGTAGAACGTATAGCCATGCTTCAGCAGCTTTTCTTTCAACTCAGTATAGTTTTCAATGATGCCGTTATGTACGCCAACGACCTCAGACTCCACTGTACCAGAACCAGAACGGGTACAGTTACCTGAAACATGCGGATGTGCATTGGTTTGGCTCGGCTCACCGTGAGTTGCCCAACGAGTATGACCAATACCACAGGTTCCTTTCAATGCCTTGCCGCCATCTGTTTTCTCGATCAGATTGGACAGGCGTCCCTTCGCTTTCACGACCTGTGCCAGATTTTCTCCGTCACGGACAGCCAGTCCGGCCGAGTCATATCCTCTATACTCCAGTTTAGACAGGCCATCCAGCAGGATCGGTGCCGCCTGTCGATTTCCTGTAAATCCAACGATTCCACACATAGGTTTTACCCCTCCTATTATTCATTTTTCTATGATACTTTTCCACTTACACAAAACGACTCCGGACACTGCCAGAGTCGTCATTGACTTTATACCTTATATCCCTTTTCGCAGATCACATTGACCACTTCATCAACATACTTCTGGCAGGTATCATGGTCAGGTGCTTCCACCATCACACGAACGACCGGCTCAGTGCCGGACTCACGAACCAGAATACGGCCAGTATCGCCCAGTGCCTCAGCAACCTTAGACACGGCTTCCTGCACAGCAGGATCATTCTGTGCAGCCTTCTTATCGGTCACACGAACATTCTCCAACACCTGCGGATAGATCTTCAGCGGTGCCGCCAACTCGCTCATCGGCTTCTTCTTAGCCAGCATGACTTCCATCATCTTCAAACTGGTTAAGATACCATCGCCGGTGCTGGCATATTTGGAGAAGATGATATGACCACTCTGCTCACCACCGATACGACAGCCGTTCTTCGCCATGTACTCGTATACGTACTTGTCGCCCACAGCAGTCTTGGCGTAACCGATACCTTGCTCATCAAACGCTTTGTACAGACCAAAGTTGGACATGACAGTCGTAACCACAGTATTGGTCAGCAGCTTTCCACGCTCTTTCATATAGCAGCCATAGATATACAGGATATGGTCGCCAGTGATGACATTACCCTTCTCGTCCACGCACAGGCAGCGGTCGGCGTCACCATCGAAGGCAAAACCAACATCCAAACCCTTCTCCACAACAAACTTCTGCAGACCCTCAATATGCGTAGAGCCAGCATTGGTGTTGATGTTCGTGCCGTTCGGCTGATTATTGATTACATAGGTATCAGCACCCAGGGCATCGAAAACGCTCTTAGCGATATTCCAGCTGGAACCATTGGCGCAGTCCAGGCCGACCTTGACACCTTTGAAGGAATAGATACCCAGAGAGATCAGATAACCCATGTAACGGTTGCGTCCGGCCACATAATCCACAGTGCAGCCGATATGCTCACGATGAGCGAAAGGCAGCTCCGGCCAGTCCTTGTCAAATACATGGAGCTTGCCATCGATGTAGTCCTCTACCAGCAGCAGGGTCTCCTCCGGCATCTTCTCGCCGTAGCAGTCGATCAGCTTGATGCCGTTATCATAGTAGGGATTGTGGCTGGCAGAGATCATGATGCCACAGTCAAAGTCATCCACACGAGCAATGTAAGCCACGGAGGGGGTGGTAGTGACGTGGAGCAAATAAGCATCTGCACCGGAAGCCGTCAGGCCAGCCACCAGACTATATTCAAACATATAGGAGCTGCGGCGGGTATCCTTACCGATGACGATACGGGCGGGGTCGGTATCTCCATTGCGCTCACGTAAAGCATTGTAATACCAACCCAGGAATCGGCCTACTTTGTAGGCATGGTCTGCTGTTAATGTAATTCCGGCTTCACCACGGAAGCCGTCTGTTCCAAAATACTTTCCCATTGTTATGTCCTCATTGCTTGATATTGGCTTTTCTTTTCACCATATTTATAATGTATTTGCGTTCCTTGTTAGAGAATACAAAGATAAAGTAAATTCCAAAGCCCAAAATCGATAAAATGCAAGCTGTTACGATCAATCCAACCCAGGTCGAAGGTGCAATTGCCTTCGCCACAAAACCGAATAAAACTGTCATAATAACCGAGCCAATAATATTGATCAATAGCATCGGATAAAAAGTGTACCATTTTAACTTTAAACAATGCGCTATATAAGGTGGGTTCGTAATCATGCTGGTGATCGTTGTAATTATAGTCGTTGTTATTACAATTGAATAAATTCCCATGTTTGTGTAACGCACTAACACAAACATTCCAACTACGTTTAGAACACCACCCAGCAAAGTGATGATACAAGGAACTCTATTTTTTACTGTTAATGTGTAAATATAATATAGCGGATGTACCGGGCCTTCTGTTACATATGCAAGGATTGTTACAACTGTAAGAGCATATAGTAGTTCTATATCTTGATTAGGAATCCAAAGTTTGTAAAATAACCGTCCGAGGCTAAAAAAACCTGCAAATGTCAGTGCCGAAAAAAATCCAGAAATGTTTACAGACATTTTGAGTTCATCAAGCAGCTGTTCTTTATTATTATCCGAGTAGCTTTTTAAAAGTAATGGCTGGAATGGCTGACAAAGCATCGCTTCCAATGACGAAAAAATAGATGCTATCGTCTTTGTAATGGCAATTTGACCCATCTGCAAATTTGTAAGAAGTAGGTTTGTAACCAGCAAATCTAATCCCGAATTCAAAGTAATGCCAAGGCTATTGATTGAGTTCCAAATCCCATTTCCTACCAACTTTTTAACAGCATCCACTGAAAACAATTTTCGTTCCACCTTTAATTCTGGTGTCATATTGTGGAACATCCATATTGCCGCCAAAAAATTAATAGCTGTTACCACCAGCATGACTATTCCAACATACCATACCTGCGGTGGAAAAAGCTTAAAAATTGCCAAATAAAGAATTATTTCTACAATATAGCCAACCACTCGAACGAGTCCCGTTATATCAAGGCGATTCTTGATATACGATGTTGAATTGAATACTGTTTGAATCGTTGTAAAGAAAAAATTCACAAAAACAAGCAAAAAAAGAAGCTTAACAGAAACAATTAATTCCGGAGATATATTCAAAAACCGCTCTATGAACAAAACAAAAATTACGCCTATCGCAAGAATTACCGAGGCAATAATTGTATCTCCGTAAAAAGCTGACGAGACATAACTATTTGCTTTATCAAAGTCACGCTTATGGTATTCCATCGCAATATACCTTGTAGCATAAGAATCAAGTGCTGTAGAAATAATCACTGCATAGCTAACGAAATTTTTTGATAAAGTGACAAATCCATATGCCTCCGTTCCCAGCATATTTGTAATGAACGGTGTTAAAAAGAAGCTAACTACAAAGCTCATTGCTGTCGCCATACCAGATGACATCAGCGTAACAATCAGTCTCTTTCCTTTACTCATTCACCCCACCTCCGATTGAATTGATTCTGCTTTATAAATCAACAATAACATCAACCAAGTGAAAACTAGTCCAAGCCACACTTCAAACGCCATTTCAATAAACACTGATATAAAAAACATGCAGCACATAAATCTTAGATTCCGATGTTGAATTCGATTGATTTTTCCGGCAATAGTTATCAATAAAAGAACCAGAATAACAAATAGAATAATTCCACCCTGCCACAAACACTGTAGCCATTCATTATGCGCCTGATTGAATGATAAACTTCCCAATACGGATTTCATCTCATCAGACGTCAATATTCCCGTCCCTGTAATTGGTCTTTGTAAGATATTTGTAACCGCCCTTCCCCAAGCTACTGTTCGGTTACTAAAAGTCAGATCTTTATTAAACAGTGCATGTACAATACCTCCCAAAAAGCCCGTCATACCAAAAATCAACAATGCATTAAACACAAAATTTGCGCACAGAATAAAATATGCGTTTATTTCCTTATTCCACTTTTTAAATAAAACTACAGAAAGCGCCCCTGCTGCTCCAATAATGGTTGCAATCGTTGCTGTGCTTGATCCAAGAATCATTTGGGATAAGATTGATATTGGTAGACATAGATAGGTCAATATTTTATTGTTACGGCTTGGTCGAATATAACACCTTAGTCCAACCAAAATTTCCAGCAGCAGATACCAAAAAGCATGACTATTTTTGGAGCCAAAAATCCAATATAACGCATACGTGGTTGTTCCCCACTCATTCCATACGGTTGATATTTGATACATACCATTTGGGAAAAGTAATAGTGTTGCGAAATTCAGCATAGCAAAGAAGAACACTATCCAAAATATCGTAGAAATTGTATCGTATTGATCCTCTTTTGTTAAATAAACGTCAACAAACATAATAGATATTACAATTTTCATGTTTGATATCAACGTGTGTATATCACCGCCCCCATGAAAATATGTATCAACAACAAAGTAAACAAAATAAACAGCTGCCAGTATTGAAAACCTTGATATTCTCTTTGAGTTTTTAAAGACAAACAAAAGTCCTACTAACGCCAATGCATTTGCCATTAATCCTGTCAAAGAATTTGAGAAATATTCAGGCCATAACATAATAATGGCATAGAAAAAGAACAACAACTTTGATTTTTTTATTCGCACTCTTTTTTCTCCTCTCTATGCATTTAACGATTTATGAAGCAATACAGCTGCGGAAAAATTTTTATCATTGCCACACCAGGTATTCTTCGAGGTGCGATATATTTCCATATATCGCATATACGTATATTTTTCACCGTTTTTATTAAATCGAAATACTCGTTCTCAAAGTCGTTTTGAACACCAACTTTATCCATCTGTCTTAATAAGAAATAGCTCACACTTAACAATTGGTATCTTGCCTGTGGTTCTAATTCAGGATTTTCTGTGCTGATAATAGTATATATTTTTTGAGCAAAATATACACAATCGAACCATCTTTCATCAAAAGGCCTTGTTGTTGCCGAATTTTGACGGGTCCAATAGCAGTAATACTTGGAGTTTAAAATAACAACTTTACTCGTGCGCAGCAAGGTCTCAAACAAAAAGAACTTATCTTCATTTGCCTTGCGTCCAATTTCAAACTCAATATCTTTGATTATTGAGTTTTTAACAAGTTTTGTGCACATACTAATTCCAATTTTCTGTTCCCTTAAAAACAAGTCCATTGCTTCTTGTGTATTGCACACCTGATTAATTATCGGCGAATCGACATTTTCGATTTCCGAATTATTGCTTACTTTTTGAAATTGAAAAGATACTAAATCCGCTTTCTCTCTTTCAGCAACATTATATATATCCTCTAATGTATTAGATAAAATGGTATCATCCGCATCCATAAAAAAGGTGTACTTTCCAGTACATTTTTCTTTTCCAACGTTTCTTGCAACAGAAACGCCTGCATTTTCCTGTCGATAATAATGAAATCTCTTATCAACAGTACAGTACCTTTCACATATTTCATCTGACCCGTCTGTAGATCCATCATCAATCAAAATTGCATTCCACATTTCGAATGTCTGTCCAAGCAATGATTCCAAGCAGTCAGGAAGATACTCTTTCACATTAAACACCGGGATTACTATACTTATTGCTTCTTTCATCTCTATCTCCCATAAATACCCAATTACTTATTCTCAACAACCTCAACTTTTTTTCCTTTATTTAAATGGCGTGCAACAGTTATTAGGCCTGTTTTGAATAGAAATCTTTTGGATTTTTCAATTATTTTATCTTTTAATGTAATTGGTTCGATTTTATTCAAGGCCTCATCAATTGGATAATGTTCAGCCAGCAGATAAAATTCAGCCCGTCTAGGATGAGGTTTAGCACTATTACAAACCATAACACCATTTTCCGTCACAAGATTATTTACATCTTCTTTTTGTATTTCAATATATGATTTTATAGCCTCTAAAATCTTTCCGCCTTTTTCAGTATGTACAAATATAGATGAATACCCTCTATTATCATCTTTTTTTCCGGTAATTTTGGAATATTCATAACAATCAAAGACAGTGACATCGCTTGGTCTTTCTATTCCTTTAAAAGCACATGCTGCGCAAGATGGTCTTGATGAGATTTCTCTTACAAACGCCTTCATGTATGGATCGACTCTACCAGACCCATAGTAGGTTTTTCCATTTGCAAAATCTATTTTCATCGTGCTCGTGTGATACCCATATGTTTTATGTTTAAAACGGGCTCCAACTATTTTCGAGCTGTATTTGTTTTCCATATACTTCACATAGTTATCCCACAAGCCAGGCGATGGTACACCTCGGCAAACAAAATCCACACATAAAAGGTTATCTGGTTTTTTTCTTAAAAAGCTTAGCAGCCCTGCCACTTGACAAGGTGTCCCAGAAAACAAAATAGTCGTGCCTTCTTTTAATTCTTTTTTAATATCTTGAAAAATGTTTCCAAGATCACTTTGAACAAATTTAGAGCCTCGCATCTCCTGCAATTGTTGCTTTGTAGTAGCCCTTTTACACACTACTCTCATGTTATTGTCGTATCCAGCTCCATAAACTATACCATTCTGCTCAAGGATATAACCAGCTAGAGCTGTGAATGCACCACCAGAGGTACTCTCATAGAGAATTTTGTTATCTTTAATTCTAATAATATAGCCTTCTGTTTTTTCAGATATTACCGTTTTTTTATTAAGAATCGGGCATGCTCTTTCGCATGCTCCACATTCAATACAACGTCTCATATCAATTTTAGGATACAGAAAACCTTCTTCGTCAGGAACCATCGTAATTGCACTTTTAGGGCAAGAACTTGCACAGGCAGTGCAGCCACAACAATCCAATTTGCTATTTATTTGAATCATATATCCTCCTGAATCCAAATCATTCAGAAGCAATAACAGATTCTTATTTCTTGTTCTTCAGAAACTTATACACACCCATCCGATAAAAGATTCCTTTAGATTTCTCTATTAAATAATCTCTTATTCTGATTGGTACAAATTTTTGTATATGTGCTCTTAGGGTTTCTTTATCTAAATTCAGATAGTATTCATCTCGTCTTGGATGAGGCTCTGCTGAATTACAAATCATAGTGCCATCCAACTCTATAGCCTTTTCCAAATTTGTTGCATAAAGCTCATACCTGTCTGCAATTCTATCCAGAATCCTTTCTCCTTTTAAAGACTGCACGATCAGATTAGTAAAGCCTTTATCGTCATCAACAAGACCTTCCACTAAGTTATTTGCATGCCAGCAATCATAAATAGTAAAATCGCTACATCGTTCCACTGATTTAAAGCGGCATTTATAGCAACTTGGTCTTGACGAAATTTCAGCAAAGAAACTCTTAAGCATTGAATCTACACGGGCACTTCCATAATAAACAAACTGATTTTTGAATCTTATACGCATAGTGCCACTGTGATATCCATATGTTTTATTTCTGAAAACAATATCATCTATTTCTGAATGATATTTGTCTTTTTGTTCGTCTAAATATTTTTTCCAAAGTTTCGGCGATGGTGTTCCATGGCAAACCAAATCTACGGTTACCAGATTATCGTATTCTTTTCTCAGATATGACTTTAATCCATACACCTGACACGGAGTTCCAATAAAGCAGACTTTCGTTTCATGCATCAAGTGTTTTTTTATTTCAGAAAAGCAATCACCTAAATCGCTCTGCACGTATTTTGAGCCTCGAAACTCTTCTGCCCCCCCCCCGAAATTTTATGAACTACCTTATATTCTTCATTATAAGTTGCACCACAAATAACACCTCCCTGATTTAGGATCCATTCGCCTAGCGGTGTTACAAATCCTCCAGAGGTACTTGTAGAAACAATTCCTACGTCCTTTGCTCTGAGTACGTATGCTTTTCTATCAAACATTTTAGACTCGACTTTATTTTCAATAGGACAAACAGAATCGCACAATTTGCAATCTATACACTTTGAAATTTCCACGAATGGATATAAAAAGCCCTCTTGATCCTGCTGCATACTTATAGCTTTTTGCGGACATACACTATAGCATGCCGTACATCCACAGCAATCTGCTTTATTCTTCACTACAATCATTAAGCACTTTCTCCTTCCATCCTTTATAGTTTTTCAGCAACATTCAAATACAGTTGTGCAAGTGTATCTGCTGTCTGCTGAATATCATAACCTGCCTGTTCCAATATTTTTCTTTCACTTTTCCTTTGCACATTCATATACTTCAAAACATGTTCCGCCCACACATCTGGTTTTTCTTGAAGAGAAAGGAATTCTGTATTTGAAGTTAATCCTACTTCTTTTGTTATTGTATCGGAGAAAACACATGGCAATCCGCTCGCCTGTGCCTCAACCCCCGTGACCGGAAGACCTTCATGTAAAGATGGCATTACAAATACATCCATTGCCTGCCACATTTTATTCATTTCATTTGAAGCTCCATAAAAAATTACAGCGTCTTCAATTCCTAATGTCCTAGCCTTATTTTTCATCGCTTCTTGTAATTCACCAACGCCAAACAAAAGTAACACAGTATTTGGATTTTTTCGATGTACTGCTTGAAAGATATCCAGCAAAAAGCTGTGATTTTTTTGATCAGAAAACCTTCCAGCGTGTCCTACAACATACTTATCTTCCAGATTCAGCTTTTTTCGTATTTCTCGACGAGCAGCTTCATCATAATCATATTTCTCCAAATCAATTCCATTCGGAAGTACTGAATACCTACCAGATTCAATAATCGACCTCGGAAATAGAAATCTTGCAGCTAGTTCTGAACAGCCATAAAAGTTATTGCAAAAGAGTGGAATTAATGGCTTTAAGATTTTGCTCATAAATCGAATTCCATTACCTGCTGCTCCAAAGCCAGCATTGTGACTATGTATCGTAATATATTGAACCCCACCCAATTTTGCGCCAATAATATTTGTCATATCTGCTGCACAATCCGCATTATAATGTAGGATTTTAATATGATTTCTCTTGCAGACTTTCCGAATTTCATTAATTCTCCAAATTCTTCTAAAAGGTCTAAATTTCACATTATCCGCTGAAGCAACATACTTTTTACTTCCCAATGAAAGGACTTTGTCTTCCATAGGTTCGTGCCTATCATGAAACACAAGATAGTCAAAATTAATTTTAGATTTATCCAGGTGTTCCTGGATATGAATCATCATATTAGTTACACCTCCAACACCAAGCGGAGATGTCACCAATACTCTAACTACTTCATTATTCATATAATATTTATCCTTTCGCGGCGACAATCTCATGCATTATTTCATATTCCTATTTCGGCACGATTACACACGCTTTCTAATTTCTTTCAATACAGTATTTAAATATTGATCTGTTACCTGCTTAAGGTTTTTATATTTTTCCCCTACAGCTTTATAATCAATATCATCTTTTACAACGTCTGATAAGTCCATTCCATTTTTATAACGCCGACTTTCTAGACCAAAATTCACACACAGGGTATCAATACGAGAATTTTTTGAAAAGCTGGAATTTTCAGCATATCTGTTAAATACCACAAACTGCTTTTCATTAAGAATAGAAAATGCTGTCCCGTGGAAAGAATCCGTGCAGACATACTCTGCATTTCGCAGAAGATTTAGAAATCTTTCTGGGCTCACATCATACGGAGCAAAGTCTCCAAAGTTTTCATCTTCTTCTACATACTGATCCATGTGTCGCAACGCAACAACTTTCATGCCCTTGTCATGAGCTAATTTCTTTACTTCATTGCGATATTCCTGTTTGGCACCAAGGAAGTATGCAAAAATATATGGCTCATTGATTTCTCTCTTATTAGGAATTCTCTCCAGCCATTCATTTTTACTCAAAAAGAAAACAGGATCTAAAATCGTAGGAACATCTCGACCAGTCAGTTCCTTGACAATCTCACTTCCTCGATTCTCACGCATACTAATGTATTCGATGCGGTTCAAATACTGTACCGTTCTTTTCTTTTGATACCACGGAATTTCCTTTACTCCAAAACTAGAAGCAATTGAAATTTTTAGCGTGTCATCCGGAACAAACATCAAATTGTAATAATTCGTCGGCAATCCTGCCGGGCTCCAAAGCTGATCGCTTCCTGTTATAACCGCCGAATATTTCTTTCCACCCTCACATAATGCCGCATAGCCGATATACTCATCGGAGAAATCCTTAAAAGCCCCTTTTTTGAAGCCGGCAAATGCTTTCATACGAACTTCATTGTTTTTTGCATAGTCAGGATGCTTTTTCAGACTAAGCTTTCTCTGAATTCCCTCATACCTGCTATTAAACCAAACTGCATTAAAAAGACGCGGCACGTCTTTCAGTGCTTCTGTCATAGTTTTCTTTCTAGTATATCGAACCAGCTCATACTCAATATTCTGATTTTCCAAATAACTAACAGTTGCATATGCTTGCAATATGCCTCCGTAATTTTCATGCATATATTTTATGCATACTCCAACCATTTTAACCTCTCCTCTATGCTGCAATCTTACTCTTTCAGCAGTTCCTCATATATTGCCTGATACTTCTCGTTTTTTTTCTGCCAGGTATACTTTTCTGCTTTCTTTCGTGCGTTTTTTCCACGCCTTGTTACTTCATCAGGATAAGCAATACATTCAAGAATTGCCTTTTTTAAACTCTCAATATATTCCTCTTTCGAGTTTCCTCCATAAAGCCAACCGGTGTTTTCATCAAAAAGAGTTGCTCCGCCAAACTTATTAATGGTGATAACCGGAATACCTTTTGACATTGCCTCCAGTAAGACCGTGCCTGTCGTCTCTCGAATGCTCGGCATAATAAATACATCCGCACCTGCATATTCCTTTTCCATTTCCATATAGGGAATAGAACCCATGCAGTGCACATGCTCAGACAAGTTCAGGTCTTCCTTACCGCGTTTACGTAGATGCTCAAGTTCCGGGCCATCGCCTACAACTCTAACCTGATATCTAGTTTCCTGCGGAATTCTCATCAATGCATCAAAAAGAAAATCCAAGCCCTTTCGATATATCATTCTTCCAGCAACCAGAAAGACGCATTCTTCATTTCTGCCCTTTTCATTGCAAGTATCTTTAATATCATTTATATCTACCGCAACCTCAGTCACTGGCTCATCACTTACATTGTAATTCTTCATTCACTTTTTCCTTTTCTGTCCAGCTCACCAATTCGTCCGGTCTTAATCCGTTATCAAAGACTAATTCATACGGACAGTTTAGTTCTGCCCCCTCTACGAGGAATTCTTGAGTCTCTTTATTTGCAAACATAATATAGTCGCAGCGATTTAGTTTGCCAGTGATTCTCAGTTTAAAACGATACCAGCGATTTATCCCTGAGCGAACGACTTCAATGATTTCATGCCCCTTTGCGTAATCTTTTAATCCATTAGGCAAAGACTCTCCTCCGCCAAGTGGTCCGCAGACGAATTTGATATTTGCTATCTTTCCATAGTCTCCAATTGCACGGAATTCAATTGGCGTAATCTGATGAATAACGTCAATTTTTTGATCCGCACAGATTTTTTTTGCGAGAGGAAGTACCCGTCTATTCCACACATTAAGTCTTCCAGAATACATAAATCCCTTGAAGATTTTTTTGTAAAAATTAGGGATGTCAACATAATAAAACTTTATATTTTCAAGTGGGTGACTCTGCAAATATTTTTCGACTGGTTCACGTTGTTCTTCTTTTGTAATTACATAAACTTTATTTGTTTTTGAACTTTCATAAGGAACGCACCAACCGATTTTATCTTCACTTCCAGCAAAAGGGTTACATGAATAAGCTATATACAGGATATTCATCACTTCGTCTCCATCTGCTGTGCAATATCAGCATCCACGATTTCCTCGCCAGTCTTATGCTTCAGCTGTTCCTTGGATGCTTCACTCAGACCGTTGTTGATCACACAGTTCATATCGCAGGTGCTACACTTATCCAGATCCTCTTTAGTAACCTTACCATCGCGATAGTCACGGCAGATCTTCAGCTCATACATGCTGTACGGATGCTTGGTGAACAGAGCCTTGAACTTGTGAACCAGAACCCAGGTAGCAGGCTTCCAGATATACTTGTGCATAGCAGGGCTGACAGAACCGATCATCCAGCAGTCACGGTCGCAGCAGCGAACCTTTGCACGAACCGTCTCTGCTTCCGGGCTGTTCCACAGCTCATCCCAAGTCTGATTGTTCAGGTTTCCCATGACCTCTTTGTCCTTGGTACCGTTGCAAGGCATAACATCGCCATACGGGTCGATGAAGAAGGTATCAAAGCTCATATCGCAAGGCAGCAGACGCTTCTGGCCATAGATGTAATTGATCAGGCCGTGGTTGAAGTAAGCACGGAACCACTTCTTCGGGCTATTGCTGCGGAGCAGTTCGTTGACCAGATTCTCGAAGTTCTTTGCCACCATCGGACGGTCGTGGATAATGTTCTTCGCCTCAACGAAGTAGAAGCTGTTGTGCAGAGAAGCAGTTGCAAACTCCATGCCCATCTCGTCAGAGATCTTGTACAGCGGAACCAGGTCAGGAGCGTTTTTGTCCTGAACAGTCATACCGAAGCCGACATCCTTCATGCCCATCTCACGAAGCTTCTTCAGCGTGCCATAACCACGCTGGTAGCCATTCTGCAGGCCTCGGATCTCGTTGTTGGTCTTCTCCAGACCCTCGATGGAGATACGAATACCGATCTGCGGGAACTCTTTGCACAGGTCAACGATACGGTCTGTGAAGAAACCGTTGGTAGAAATAACGATACGGTCAGACTTCTTGTATAATTCGCGCACGATATCCTTCAGGTCGGTACGGATGAACGGCTCGCCGCCGGTAATGTTGGTGAAGTACATCTTCGGCAGTTTCTTGATGGTCTCGATGCTGATTTCTTCTTCCGGCTTGGAAGGTGCTTTATAGCGGTTACACATAGAGCAACGAGCATTGCAACGATAAGTGACGATGACCGTACCATTTAACTTCTTTTCTTCAGACATGATTAACTCTCCTAACTCTCTCTTTTAAGAATGTTTCGATTTTATTTAAGAACCACTTTGCACATACCGAGAACACAACCGAACCGCAGATGACTGCAACAGCTGTAAAGATATATGCCAGCAGACCGTTTCCAAATAGATGACCGAGGTGTAACTTTTCAAACACACGATAAATTACCATGTGGCACAGGTAAATCTCGAAGCTGATACCGCCTAGGAACTTGACAATTGGATTGACCAATACCCCCCCCGATTGCAGCCAATGGTATAAATCAATGCTGCCACACAGAAAAGCAACATCATGAGCGTATAGCCACCTACGGCAAAATAGACAACCGTGGCAATCAGCAGAATCGCTCCGGCGATAACCTTGTGCTTTGATGAAAACTCGACCAGTTCCTTCCGATAAAGAAATACCAAACCACCTGCAATAAAGTAAATCGCATCATAAACAATATTGCCTCTTCCTGCGCTGAAATAGGAAGAACACAGCCAGTTAAACATCAGTGCCGCAACTGCTACGCCCCACGCCCTCTTCTTATTTCCAATCAGGAAGCAGAAAAACGGGAACAGCATGTAGAACACAAAAATAACCGCCAGTGTCCAACTCACACCAATGACCGTAATATTCGCATTTGGCAGAAGTCCCTGACATAAAGTCAAGTTTGCGAAAACTTCAAACAAGGATTCCTTGCTTGGTGAAATCACAAAGTCTAATGCACAGAGCAATGCAAAGTACGGCCAGATTTTGATGTACCGTTTCTTGTAGAAATCCTCTACGCTGATCTTCTGGTCAATAATTTTCTGGTAATAGCCACAGCACATGCCAAAACCGCTGACCATCATAAAAAGGAAAACGAGGTTTGTGAATGATGGTATTAGCCGTTCAAACACAAATCCTCCTATCCCATATTCTCCATTTGCGAGGACGTGCATCAGCGCAATGCCAATGATGGCATACGCCTTCAAGCCATCAATTCCCTCGTATCGATCTGCTTTTGTATCCACAAGTTTTCTCCTCAAATACCAGTCTTACTGATACACCTTCATAATTTTCTCGTAATACTCATCAATGGTATCGAAGCTGATGTCCTTGCAGTTCGCACTGTATTCTTCGCACAGCTTCTTATCACTCCAGAGCTTCTCTATCTTTCTCTTCAAATCTTTCCCGTTACCACTCTCAAACAGCTCGCCGGTCTTGCCGACCTGAATCAGCTCCGGGATACCTCCGATGTTCGCTCCCAGCACCGGCGTGCCGTACATCTGGGATTCCATCACGGAGAACGGGCAGTTCTCATACCACTCAGAAGG
>ENA-ORTD01000104-ORTD01000104.1-human-gut-metagenome-genome-assembly--contig:-NODE-104-length-90661-cov-10.970510_pt1 | contig 90661 bp, 76 predicted proteins | sample MGYA00241907_ERZ509178 | MGnify/ENA primary metagenome ERZ509178 (study PRJEB26280, sample SAMEA2338793) | human gut metagenome | biome: human gut; feature: human-associated habitat; material: faeces...
AGGGGTATACACGCTTTCCAGGCGTGCCTCTTCAACCACTCGAGCACCTCTCCTTGTTCGGGGCGCAAAAGTAAGGGAAGTTTTTGGAATTACCAAATGTTCGGGCAAATAATATTAAAAGTCCGTTCAAGCAACCAATGCCGGAACGGACTTTCAACACTCAATAAAACATACTTATCATTACCGTGATCTGACTTCCCGTCTCATGAATATGACATACGAAAGAGCAAAACAGATGACAGTAGCTGCAATCAGTCCGGTGAGCTGCGGCCACACCACCAAAAGACTCTGTCCCAATGGCAGCGGACTGGGAATGGCCCCCTGAACCTGCTCCATAGTAAGCGGCCCCAAACTTCTGACGGAAGGCATCAGCAGCGTTGTGGTCGCCTCATTGAACAGTTCGCTAGGTGCCAGACGCATCAGACCGAGAATAAATTTCTGGTAACTGACTATCTGATAAGGAGATGCCAGCTGCGAAGGGCTCAATGCCTTGGCAACCAGATTGACAATCATCGTATAGAACACGCTGAAAAACAACCATACCGCCACCGAAGCCAATGCCGAGGTGGCCGCCTGACGGAAGCAAAGCGAAAACAGAATGGCCAGATTCAGCCAGAATGCCACATAGAACACACTGATTATGAGAAAGAATACAATCCTCCAAAATTCTTCTGCTGTGGGAGGAATGCCTATCGCTATCAACCCGCAGCCCATTACGAGGAATCCCAGTACAAACAGCATGATACCTATCACAATCAATGCAGCCACGAACTTGGCATTGATAATGCAATCACGATGAACAGGCTGTGACAGCATACGGCTCAACGTCCCCTTGTTCTGTTCCGAATTTATAGCATCGAATCCCAGCGCAATCCCCAACAACGGCCCCAGAAAGTTGATAAACTGCACAAAAGAAGGCAATGTGCCATCCGAGGCTGTGAATAACTTCAAGAAAAGGAACGAACCGTCCGGGTCATTGGGCTTGATGGCGGCACCTATGTTGGTAAGCGAGGTATAGAGTGAGCCCATGCACGTAAGCAAAATGATTCCCATCAAGATAATGAACCGCCAACTTTTCACATGGTCGGATATTTCCTTGTTGACGACTACCCGAAAAGGATAATTGACTTTATTCATGCCTTTCTCCTCCTTCCTCCATATAATGGTTATAAATATCAGACAATTCCTGATGCTTGTCCTTCAAATCAGACATATCAATCAAGGTGACCAGCTTCCCACTGTTGAACAGTCCCACGCGGTCGCAAACTTTCTGCACCTGGTCCAGGTGGTGGGAAGAGAACAAGACGGTCAGTCCCTCCTTCCGGCTCAACTGCCTAATGAGCTCGATGAACTCCTGAACACCGGCAGGGTCTATTCCCGAAGTAGGTTCATCCAGGATTATAATTTCCGGATTTTTGATAAGCACGTCTGCCAACCCCAATCGCTGGCGCATACCGCGCGAATATTTCCCGGTCTTCTTTTTCATCTGTCCGGCAAGCCCCACATGCTCCATCAGCTCCAGCGCCTTGACTTTCGCTTCGGCATCCGAAATGCCATTGAGACGCGCAGTATATATAAGGTTTTCCGAACCGGTCATGTCATCATAAAACCCCACATCTTCGGGCAGATAGCCTATTTTCCGCTTTACCTCGATAGGATGCCTGGTAGAGTCGATACCGCAAATCTCCACAGAGCCGGAAGTGGGTTCCGTCAGCCCCAGCATCATCAGGATGGTAGTTGACTTGCCGGCGCCGTTTGGCCCCAATAATCCGAAAATCTCCCCTTTACGAATAGTCAGGCAAATGCGGTCTACGGCAGTGAAGCGCCCATACTGCTTGGTCAAGTCTGTCAATGCAATCACTCGCTCGTCCATGCTCACCTCCTTCCATATTTACGGAACAGATAGCATACGGCACCTATGGCAACGATTATTATCAAAACGCCCACCCATCCCCATATCATCGGGGTTTTCACGGCAATGCGGAATTGGGCGTCTGTATTCACTTCAGGAGTTTTGGCCGTCATGGTAGCCACATAATCTCCGGGCAATGCCTTTTTGGATGCTTTCATGGTAGCTACGACATTGGCCGTTTCCCCCGCCTTCAGCATATCAATCTTCGAAGGCTCAAAAGACACTTCCCAGTCCACGGGCTTATTGGCAGAAAGCTGGATATCTTTCAACAATGAAGAACCGGTATTCCGAACCACCAACTCGATACGCTTCACATCTCCCGCTGTGATTTCGGTACTCAACAATCCTCTGGGCGTGGACAATTCCATCTCGTAGGAACCCGTGACAACAACTTCCAGCTCCAAGTCGGCAGAAGTCGTACCGGTAGCCGCACGTACCGGAATCTTGTAATTGCCGGCTTCCACATTGGCGGGAGGGACAATCTCTATACTCACATTCTGGCTACTGTTCGCTTCCACCTGGGCAGAAGTGGCCTGCTTATAGTTAGGCTTGAACACGACACTCCAGCCTCTGGGGGCATTGGCCATCAGCGCATACAGCTGCTGGTCGGCCGTCTGGTTTTTCAAAGTGGCATTGAAGGTAAAGGTGGACTTGGAATTGCCCTGCATATTGGGCTGGTCGGTAGTGAACTCGGTCTGGTAAGTTCCTTTCTGGGCCACGACCACCTCCAACGGCAGTTTGGTTTCTCCGGCAAATACTGTGAAATGATAACTTCCTTTATTTACTTTTAGAGGAACTTCCACTTTCAAATTGAACGTTTTCTTTTCCTTGGACAGTACAGAAAGCTGGCTGAGGGTCCAGCCGCCTGACTTGATTTCATGCTTCCAACTGCCCGGCAATCCGCTGACCGAGAGATTTGCATTTGTAACCCTGTCCGTGTTGTTAATCAAATCAATGCTGTAATCAATGGACGCTCCGGGCGTCACGGAAATTTTTGTGTAAGGAGTGTACAGAATTATGCTTCCAGATTCATCGGCATGTACACGATTTAAGGGAAAGGCTCCCAACAAAATAACTAACAATAAAATACAATTTGTTCTCATAGTCATAAAAAAGTTCTTATGGTTGTTTAATTATGAATATTTTCCAAATTTGTGTGTTGCAAAAATAAAAGATAGCTATATTAGTAGCTGTTAAAAGAAACAAAAGAATATAATTGCGGACACGATATACCCTGCGATGACCTGCTTTTCTTATCTTTGCGATTCCTATTGATACAAACGAATACCATACCGACATGAGAATCCCTGAAATACGCTTACAGAACCAGCAACTGTCCACTCCACTCTTCGGCCACCCGAAAGAACTGATCTCCTGGATGGGCGCCATGCAGGCACAAGACTATACAATGGTGAAATGGGCCGTAGGTATGCGGCTGAAGTCACCGGGAATTCAAGCCGTGGAAAAAGCCCTGCATCAAGGGGAAATACTGAGAACCCACGTAATGCGTCCCACATGGCACCTGGTAGCAGCAGAAGACATTCGTTGGATGCTGAAACTCTCTGCACAACGCATCAAATCCGCCAATGATTCTTATGCAAAAGGACATGGTCTGGAAATCACGGAACAGCAATATGACAGAAGCCATACCGTACTTGGGAATATCCTCAGCGGGAAGCGAAGCCTGACGAAACAAGAGATTGCGGAACATTTTGAACGTTCGGGACTGCTTGCAGACAACTACCACATGACCCGCTTTATGTCGCGTGCCGAAGTCGAAGGAATTGTGTGCAGCGGAGAATGCCATGGACGGCAACACACCTATGCCCTTCTGGACGAAAGAGTTCCACCTACCCCCGAACTGACGAAAGAAGAAGCGCTGGCCCGCCTGGCTACAGCCTATTTCCGCAGCCATGCCCCCGCTACCCTGCAAGACTTCTCCTGGTGGTCTGGTTTGCCTTTAACGGAAGCAAGGCAAGCCATTTCTCTGATAGAACCGGAACTGATGTCCGAACAATGGAACAGCCAGACATGGTACATCCATGACTCCTGCCGGACATCTGGAAAGGCGACCGGTAACCTGCACCTTCTTCCCTCCTACGACGAATACCTGATAGGATACAAGGACCGGACGGACGTCCTACCCAAAGAGGACTATTCCAAAGCTTTCACCAACAACGGATTGTTCTTTCCGGTACTTCTCTATAAGGGGCATGTAGTAGGAAATTGGAACAAGGCGTCCAAGAAAAAAGAAATCTTCCCGGAGCATTCGCTTTTCCGGAAAGACATCTGCCTGAAAGAGGAGTTGCTGAACCAGGCTAAAGAAAAGTACGTCCGGTTCCTAACACATTAAAGGCGGTCATCGAAGATTTTCATTGAAGAATCTCTCTATTTTGCCGAATGGAATTACCTCTATATTGTCATACAAGTCTACATGGTTTGCACCGGGAATAATCAGCAGTTCCTTATTATCACCCTGCAACTTTTTAAAAGCATCTTCACTGAAATAACGTGAATGGGCCTTCTCACCGTGCAGCATCAACACTGCACTACGGATTTCATCACTATATGAAAGGATAGGCATATTGATGAACGAAAGCGGTGAAGTCTTGTTCCATCCGTGGTTAGAGTTGAGTGACCGCTTATGATAGCCGCGCGGTGTTTTATAATAGGCATGGTAGTCCTTCACAAATTGTGGAGCATCGGCAGGCAACGGGTCTACTACACCTCCTCCAAGAGCAAATGTACCGTTTCTATAATCCTCCGTACGCTGAGCATTAAGCTGGCGCCGCAATTCATGCCGTGCATCGGCATTCATAGAATCGAAATAACCGTTAGCATTGACCCGGCTCATGTCGTACATGGTTACCGTAACTGTAGCCTTGATGCGAGTATCGATAGCCGCTGCATTAAGCGCCATGCCTCCCCATCCACAAATACCGAGAATGCCGATGCGCTCTGCATCTACATCGTCACGGGTGGAAAGATAATCGACCGCTGCACTGAAATCTTCCGTATTGATGTCCGGCGAAGCCACATAACGGGGCTGGCCGCTACTTTCTCCCGTATAGGATGGATCGAAAGCAATCGTCAGGAATCCACGTTCTGCCAATGTCTGCGCATACAAGCCCGAAGCTTGTTCCTTCACGGCACCAAATGGGCCACTGATGGCAATGGCAGGCAATTTACCCGTCACATTCTTGGGTACATACAAATCGGCGGCAAGTGTAATGCCGTAACGGTTGTGGAAAGTTATCTTTTTATGGTCTACTTTATCACTCTGTGGGAATGTCTTGTCCCACTCTTGAGTCAGATTCAAATTCTCTTCCATAAATTTATTATCATTATTAGGATTATTTTCTGTTGCAGACAAATGTCCTGCAGCACAAAGGCTAATAACCATCGCCGCACATATGTTTTTTACCATGTTCTTCATCTCTACTTCTTTAAGTTTCGGTTGGAAATTCATTTCTTAATCCATTGCTTGACAGTTTCCCGGCTCGCTCCATTCAGCAGCCTGCCTTTTCCCCAGTTTATGCCGGGGTAATTCGTCTGCAATTCCTTTTCTGCATTAGAAATACTGCTGCTTCCCGAAGTGGCGAATGGAATAACCGTTTTACCTGCAAAATCACCGCTTTCTATAAATGTATTGATGATTCTTGGAGCCAAATTCCACCAAATAGGAAAACCTATATAAATGGTATCATACTCCGCGAGACTTCCCAATTTAGAATACAATGCAGGACGTGATTTGGAATCCGACATCTCCACACTGCTGCGCGAAGCTTTGTCGTGCCAGTCCAAATCAGCAGCCGTGTACTTTTTCGCAGGCTGTATTTCGTAGAAGGTCCCATCAACAGCTTCTGCCACCAACTTGGCAGCCCTTGCCGTTGTTCCCGTTGCCGAGAAATAAGCTACCAGTGTCTTACCACCTTTTTTCTGTGCGTTAACAGTAATAGACAACAGCATAACTGCCATCATAAACAACACCAATCTTTTCATACGATATATTATTTAGTTGAAACATATAAATCCAATTGTTATAGCGATACAAAAGTAGCGGGTATTATTATTACATAGGTATCCAGATTACTGATTATATAACCCAAATTACTGATAGATGTCCGAGAAGAGAAATAAAAAATCCCGTAAAATCAAGGTTTTACGGGATTTGTCATACTTTGAATCCTTTTTGTCTTTGGAGCTCTGCGGAGAGACAGGGAACGATTAACTTTCATCTCCCCTACTCATTATCAGCATCTTACCAAAAGACTCTACTCCTATGACACCGAATAATTCACCGCGTATATGCTGCAACTTTCTTCCTGTTACACTCTTACTTTTACAAAAGTAGTAAAAAAGGGGCATAAATACAAATCAAACGCTTGATTTAACGAACATAACTTCTATAATTTTCTTCCAATAACAATTGCAATTTTGAAAGAGGATAAAGAAACTTACCACCTATGGCAGTATAAGCTATCCCCTTTTCATCACGCAACTTTTGCAAGGTTCTGCTCGATATATGCAACATGGCACATACTTGTTCACCAGTCATATAGACCTCATTGGCTACAGGAACAGGCAAATCCTGAATTGCAAAAATCTCCTTGGAGCATTTCTTGAGCATCTCCATCATCCCGATATACTCTTCTGACTGTTTTGTAATTACCCCATCCATATCCTATTTGCCTTTTTGAGTTAATATCCTAGCCAGATCACTTTCCTTGTACACATATTTTCCACCTATGAAAGAACACGGAATAATGCCATATTCCCTATAACTTTGCAAACTCCGCTTGGAAATATTCAGCACCAGACAGACTTCTTGGGCATCCATTCATTTTTCCTTTTCAACAGAGCCAAATTTCTTTTTAACGGCTTCAATCTGTGTGGACAAATCTTCAATCTGCTGTTTTAACCGCAAATACGCACTTTTTTCAATTACAACTAATTCCATAACAAATCTGATTTATAATTTTACTATTTGTGAAGCAAAGTAAAGCACATTTCCATGTCCGGAAAAGCCTCCGGAATCAAAGTCACCCATTGGCGCACATTGTCCCCCAAAACATACCAGAAAGTATTGCTATCCAATTTCTTTTCTCCATATTTACTCAAACCAAAAGATTTCAGAAGCCCAATATAGAAGTGAAAGGCGCACCACTTGCATCCGCTGGCAATGCGCCTTCCCCCCTGCTTGTCTTCCATTGTCTTCTACATCTTTATACTTTTACTGTTCCGTAAAACTTCTTTTTCCTTAGTCGCCACTTTCTGCCATGTATTGGGGAAATGCTCACGCAACAGCTTTCCGGCCAGTTTTCTCGCCTTCTCCTGCATCTCGTCATAAATGTTCCATCTGTTCCGGCCCAGCAGTGTTCCTTCTATCTTTTCAAAATTTTCATGAAAACTGAAATTGTCCGGATACTCATTTGTCAGCCCGTCCATTGGATAACCCTTGTCCATAATATACAGCAATGTCATCCGGTCATAATTGTCCATGCTTCGGAGCAGGCCAAGCCCCTTCTCACTATCCGTCAGCCGGGCGTAATTCTCCCATGTGGGTGAAAGGTCATACACCTCTTTGTCCGTAATGCTTTTAAGAGCCGATTTATCAAGGAAGGCATCTGACGGAATCTTCTCCAATGGTAACAGGTTATCGTAATCATCATAACAGCGGTTTATCTTCCCCGCCATCAACGAAGGCCATCCCCGAAGTTCATATACAGTCAGCGGCCTGCCTTCAAAATCCGGCTCAAAGAAATGCCTCTCGATATTCGCCTCCATAAAGGCCCCGTATTGGTGGTTTCCCTCATAATTCCGGCTGAAAAGCAATACCCCCTTGTCCGTCTCAACACCCGTATAGAACTTATTCCCGTGCTTCAAATCATCCAGCATATCCGCCACCGCTACGGGTGACGACTTTATTTCCGTCCATATCTTCGGCGTGAGCAGGCGAATATAAGTCTCATCCTTCGAAAACGGGTCTATTTCATTTCACAGGCAATACACCACTTCCGACAGACGTTGGTATCTCTGCAATATGATTCCATGCTCGTCCATTGCCTTTTCCAGCCTTTTCAGGTAATCCTCATTGTCCCCTTCCTCCAATGGCGGCACGATACCCATATCGGGCACATTATAATACATCAGGCCCATATCCGGCATTTCCCCGCTTTTCAATGCTTTCTCCACATCTTCCTGCATGAACTCCTGGTAACCCTCTTCTCCCGTACCCTTCATGCTGATATGCACGGGATTGAAAAATTTGTCCACAGTTATATATACGCTGCCGCCTTTTGTCGTTCCGTTCTGTTTATTCTCCATATATCAAAGAATTAAATGTTTATACTCTGTCCCTTCTTTTTAAATGGCATACTCGTCTTCACTTCCGTCTCCGGGAACCGTACATTATCCGGCCGTGTAACCAGCAGCGAGACAATCCGCTGCTGCTCCTTTGAGAGTGGCGCACGCATCAGTTGCAGGTTTCTCAACCGGTTAAAGTTCCTCAGTGTGGGGGCCATATCGCACCGCTTCGTACAAATCCCGTATCGGAGTATATCCGGCGAAGTAGTCTTGCAGTCTCCGATTTCCGCCCGAAATTCCGCATCCAACGGTGCCACCTCATGGAATCTCAATTCCTCCGGCTTTCGTTTCCCGTCGAAAAAGTGTCCGGTCAAACCGTTCAGAAACTCTTCCAATGCCTTGTCCCCTTTGTCCGTTTTTCCCAGCAGCAACACCTTCTGTCCGTATTCCACTGCTGTGCAAGTAGGAAAAACGGCCAGTCCGTTCCTTATCACATCCCCGTCCATTCCGAAACGGTGCCCCAACCGCTTGTAGTCATCATTTTCCAATAAGGCCGTATGTTCCGCCGATGATGACAGTTGCACGATGCCCCTTTCCTCACAGAATGCCGCATCCCTCAATCTTACCACCCCCGAAGGATGAATCCTTTCCCGTTCCAATACCGGCATGAGTCGTTCCAGATAATCCGCATTATCCGTTCCGAGTATGGGGGGAATCAGACTTTTGTCTCTGAAATCGAAACGGAACATTCAGTGGTCGGGTACAAGTTCCCTGCTTGCGGTATGAAACCGTACGTTATTGCTGATATATCGGGAGAATCCTTCTTCTCCCTGTCCCCGCATACTTAAATAAACGGGGCGGTAAAAAGCATCCAGCGTCATATACAGGCTGCCGCTTTCCCCCGCTTGCATTTTCTTTTCTTCCATAAATCCTATATGATTAGTTGTTTCTTTTCCTTTTTATCGGGAGTAATGGAAGCAACATGCTTCGCTTGCCGCTGACTGTTATTCAGTGTCAGTGTCGAAATCTCTCGTATATGGTCTGCCCCGGAAGATTTACCCCTCTTTTGTTCTTGGGAATGTTGACAAGAGGTGGGGTGTATTCTTTCCGTTTTTTCCACCCGGTTGATACTTCCGCTCAACTTGAATTCTCCATCCGTTATATGGAACTCCGATTGCAAAATATCTCTTGCCATTGCTTTCGCTTCCATCTGCAAGGCTGCATAACCGAAATCATGTGATGACATCGGTGCCGATTGCCGTGCCTTGATGCTGTCACCCAGTTTTTCTGCCAAGTCCCTGAACTCATATTCGTAACTGAACGGATGAAAATAGTCCGCCACTACATGACCGGCATACCCGTTTTCCGAAATATAAAGCAGAGAGGCAACATCATAATTGCGTGGAGAAATGCCCAGATTGAAATCTTTGGTTAACCGGTCAAAGTTGTTGTAATCCGGTCTTAAGTCGTATTTATCCGTACAGACAGCACCTTCCAGCATTTCTTTTCCTGCCTGTTTCTCAGAAGTGAAGCTGAACTCCGATTTACGCAGTTGCGTATCGGCACTGCGCAAATCGCTTTTCGCCAGTTTGTCGATGCAGTTGTCCGCCAGTTCCGCCACTTGTCGGGAAGGTGTCTCCATCTCATACATTTTCAATGTTTCCGTCCCTTTGGCCATATTGAAAAATCCGTCTGCCAGATGTTGCAGATAGCTGTTACGTACTTTCATTCCTTTTTCACTGTCCGAAAAAAACAGTACGCCCTCATCCGTTGCCACGGCATACACCCGCCCCTTTTCACCGGCCAGTCTTTCATTGTTCCAGCCTTTAGCCTCGTTATGCCGGATAAACTCTTTATATTGCTTGTCTTTTTGCAGTGCTGCGGATGATGCCCGGCGGCTGAACAGTTTCAACCCCGTTTTTAGCGTATAGGCCGCATCCCTCAAAGGAATCCGCCTTCCCGTCACTGCCTTATGGCTATGGATAGCCGGAACCAGAGTATGAAAATACCAGTTCGCCAGTTCTCCCCGTCGGGAAGGTATCTTCCCTTTATCTGCGAAATCCGCTTTTAGAATCGTTCAGCCGGGTAGGTAGCCCCGTTTGTCAAAGTTCCTCACCGTCTTCCCGATATAATCCTCATACGCTTTCGGTGTGGCATCACCCGTGCGTACATCCACCGGAGTATTCTTTTCGTCCAGTGTGATGAACACGCTACCCGGTTCGGCCGCCTTGCCCGTAAGACGAACCAGCCAGCGCTTTGTCCAGTCATTCAATAGTCCCATAGCTTGATTTGTTTACTGAAGTTTTTGACTGCAAAGAAAACATTCCGGTCGTCAATCCACAACAAGACATGCTTGCAAGTCGCCCGTTGGCGGCTGTTGGCGGACAATCCTTACGCCAGCCGCTCGTCCAGCATCCTGATATAGCTTTTACGCAGGGAGTCGATGAAGGGCGTGGAATCCGTACAGCGGTCAAACACCTTGCCGCGTTTGGTATACAAGGCGTTTATCTTGATATTGAAGGCGTCCTCGAATACCCTGATGACATCCACAATGGTCAGTTTCTTTCCCTCCGCACAGTCCACCGATCCGGCTGCCATCAATGCGGCCACGAGTTCTATCAGGTCGCTGTCCGTACCGTTCCAGCGCAATGCGGATTTACGCTTGCAGCCCTGCGGGCGGATCTCCATTCCCATACCGGCATCATCTGTATAGTGACGCAAACACTCTTTCAGCATTTCTATCTCCGCATCCAGCAGGGAAAGGACCTTGTCGATGAACACGTCATAGAGCACGTGTCGTTTCTCCTTCAATACATCACTAGTCTGCCTCATGAAGGAAAGTTCTATTCTTGTGTAATTCAAGCGTCTTAATTGTCCTACCGTGTCCCCGTCCTGCGGCAAATTGGTAAGCAGTCCTACAAAATCATCATAGGCGGCAGGCAAGTTTCCCGGCATGAGCTCCGAACCTTCCACGTAAGAGGTGAACATTCCGAACAGCGGTGTATTTGTCAATGTTCTCATGGTATTGATATTTAAAAATTAAAACTGTTTCTGTTTTATTGTCCGTTATCATAACCATAAGGGCAAGAGATGTGCCATACCGGAACGCGTGAAGCAATCTTTTGAAAACGTGAATGTTATAATATCAGTGTATGATTGTGTGTCCATGTCCGTAATCTCCCGTCGGACACGGTGTGTCCAGAAATGTGGACAGTTTCAAATCAGGCCGTACTTTTTCAATTTCAGATAAAGCGTGCTCCGGGATATGCCCAGCAGCCGTGCGGCTGCTTTCCGGTCATTACCTGTGGTTTCCAGCGCCTTCTGTATCGCCTCCTGTTCCGTCCGCTCCATATCCAGTCTGTAATTGTTCGAGGGGGGGACATTCACCGGAAGGCTAATCTCCTTGAGAGTGATCCAGCCCCCCTGCGCCAACACACATGCACGTCTCACCACATTTTTCAGCTCGCGGATATTGCCGGGCCACGGATAGGACACGAAAGCTTCCCTTACGTCCCGGTCAAATCCCCTTATTTTCTTTTCCAATTCCTCATTCGCAAAAGAGAGGAAGAATCCGGCAAGCGGTATGATATCCTCCCGACAATCTATTAGAGGCGGAACATGGAGCGGGAACTCGTTCAGCCGGTGGAAAAGGTCCTCCCTGAACCGTCCCTCGCTTATCGCCTGTTCCAGGTCCTCGTTGGTGGCCGCCAACAGCCGGACATCCGCATGCATCTCCTCCGTTCCACCGACAAGTTTGTAGCGCTTCTCCTGCAGGGCACGTAACAGCTGCACTTGTGTCTCCATGTTCAGGTTGCCGACTTCATCCAGAAACAATGTCCCGTGGTCGGCGGCGGCAAACACGCCGCTCTTGTTCTCCACCGCTCCGGTAAAAGCCCCCTTCTTATGCCCGAACAGTTCCGATGCGGCCAGTTCCCGTGGAAGGGCTCCGCAGTCCACTGCTACGAAAGGGGCGGCCGAACGCTTGCTGAAAGCGTGTATCTGCCGTGCCACCCGCTCCTTGCCCGTACCCGACGCCCCGCGTATCAGCACGGACAGACCGTCCGCAGGAGCCACCAGACGTACCATCTCCTGAAGTCTTACAGCCGGCGGGCTTTTGCAGATGTAGAAGTTCTGTTCCATCGTCCTTTTCCTCCCACGCCCCAACAGTCCGCGGATGACACCGAGCACCTTTTCCGTTTGCACGGGCTTGGGCAGATAATTGTCGGCCCCTTTCTTCACGGCCTCCACGGCACCGGATATGTCCCCATAACCCGTCATGACAAAAAAGGGCATACGGTAGCCGTGAGCCCTCATCCATTCGAGCAGTTCCACGCCGTTGCAGTCACCCAGACGGAAATCCGAGAGAACCAGAGCCGCTTCATGGCTGCCCAGAAACTCCTTTGCGGCGTCCGCCGAGAGCACGTAACGGGTGTCCATGCCGTTTCGAGCCAGCCAGTTGGCGGTGGCGCGTGCGTATGTACGGTCATCCTCCACTATGAGTATTGTCTCCATTCATTTTCTCCTTTAATGTTACGGCCTTCCTTACAGCATTCTCTACAGCCCTGACCAACCTTCCGATCCGCTCGTCCGACATACCGGCCCATTTTTCAGGCGGCAGAGAGCCCATATATGCCAGTTCCTGCAGGGGGATGTCTATCCGTATCGTCTCCCATACGGGGACGGCCTTGTGTATGATATTTCCGAGTTTTTTATAATCGCCCGAACTGACCGCATCGCGTATGCCGGCAAGTCCGGCCTCCGTGTCCTCGATGAAAATATCCAGCAGCTCGTCCGCGTGTTCCTCGCCCTCCATGACGGATGTAAAGTCAGGACGTTCCACACCCCGTGTGGCCGCCATCAGTTCGTCCCCGGAGAAGGGTTTGTGCAGGCATCCGGCAAAACCGGCCTCTCTGAAACGGGCGGCATCGCTGTCGACACGGGCGGTCACGGCCAGTACGGGGAGCGTTCCGGACTGGCCTATGTTACTGTTGCGGAGCAATGCCAGCACACCATAACCGTCCGTATCGGACATCCTCATGTCGGTCAGGACAAGGTCATGCCGGTTCCTCCGCAATGTCGTGACCATCCCGTCGATGTCCGTGCAGCAGTCACATTCGATGCCGTGACGGAGATACATCCTTCGGACGGCATCCAGCTGCATCCGGTCGTCATCAATGTACAATACCCTGATATTGAGCGGGAGGCCGTCACCGGAGGCCGCATCCCGCATATCCGGCATGTCGGCCTCACCGAGGGGGAGCCGGACCTCGAAAGTGCTTCCACGTCCCGGCGTACTCTCCACACGGATGTCTCCCCCGAGCAGGGAGACCAGTCTTGAGGTGACTGCCAGCCCCAGCCCGAAGCCGCCGTCCGTGGGGAAGCCGGCCTGTTCAAAGTCGGAGAATATCAGCTGCTGCCGCTCCTTGTCTATACCTGTGCCAGTGTCCCTCACGAACAGCAGGAGCCTGCCGTTTCCGTACGAGGCCCCCACATGGATGTAACCGGTACGCGTGAACTTGACCGCGTTTGACAGCAGGTTGCCGAGAATCCGGACAAGCCGTCCGGAATCGCCCCTGACAAGCACATCACACGATTTTATTTCCGTTGTCAGTCCGAGCCCCTTCTTTTCAGCGGAGGGAAGATAGACACGCACGGCATTCCCGATAGTCTGCCCCAGATGGAATACGGCATTCTCCGGCTGTTCCTTACCCTCTTCCAGCCTGTAGTAGTGCAGCAGGTTGTTGGCCAGTCCGATGACATGACGGGAGGCGTGCAGGATGTTGGCGGCGAACTCCCTTACAAGCCCGGCATCCTTCTCATGCTGCATCAGTTCCGCAAACTCGCAGACCGTACCGAGAGGCGCCCGCAGGTCATGGCTCACCGACAGCATCAGGTTACGGCGGGACACCAGCAGCTCTTCATTCCGGGAGCAGGCGGCCTCAAGTGTCATCCGGTACTTCTGCCTCTTTCTGATGTCGGCATGGATAAGAAGATAGAGCAGGATTATCAGAAGAACGGAAATGACGGCTATAGAAAGGATGATACGGAACGACTGCCTTCTCAATGCCGCCGTTTCTTCCATATCCTCCGTATATTGCATATCGGCTGCCCGTTCGAAATCATGTATCAGGCCGCTGATACGTGCGTCCAGTTCCCGGTTGCGGCACCGCAGGCTGTCCGAGCAGGCCTCCAGTCTTTTCCGGTAGTCAGCATACTGGCTGTACATGTCCTTTTGCAGCCGGATGAACTCTCCGTTTACGGAGGACTGTCTTTTTCGGTTCCGCATCTCCTTCTCCTTCCGATTGGCATAAGCGGACTTCTTGTTCCTGCCTCCTATAAGAACATTGAGAAGGCCCCGGCCTTTCTTTGCCGACGGTGTATCCGGCTGTCCGGCATCCCGCACCTGCCGCACGATTCCGGGAGCCTTTCTCAGAAGAAGGCTGTCCGCACGGGGAAAACCGGAAAGGGTGTTCGTCAACTCATACAGCAGCCGCTCCTTTTCCAGCAGGAGCATGGATACGGTGTCTATGGCCGGATGCTGTTCTGCCGCATAATAAGGTTTCAGTCCGTTCAAGGCGTCCAGAGCCGCCGCACAACTGTTCCCACATTCACGGATATCCGCACTGTCCTGCATCAGCAGGAAATGGTCATGGAAGGAGAATTCCAGCAGTTTTTCAAAGGTCCGGTTGACGGCCTTCCTTCTCATATTGGTCGAATGTTCCCTGGAATCCAGTTCCTCCATCTTTCCATGCTCCAGCCGGACAAGAAAAACCACAGCACAGAGCAATGCCAGCAGCAGAATGTATCCGCCGGCTATCTTCAACTGGAGTATGGAAAGAAAAGATCTCATCTTGGAATAGGCTAGTATCAATTAAAACAAATAACAATTGCGTGACACAATATTTGAAAATTAGTAGATAATATATGTACAGCTAAAAGTACGACCAACAAGCCGACATACACAACCGGGCAACAAATGAGTCACCCCATTATCACCCGGTCAGCCTCCATATCCCCCTTCACACTCCACTGTAAGCACTGAATCCGCCGTCAACAGGCAGTAATGCACCGGTTATAAAACTTGCCGCATCACTGCATAGGAACTGAACCGCACCGTTGAGTTCGGTAATGTCCCCAAAGCGTCCCATCGGGGTTTTGGCCAGTACCTTGCGGCTTCGTTCCGTCAAAGATCCGTCAGGATTAATTAATACCCTCCGGTTCTGGTCGCCGATAAAGAAACCGGGAGCGATGGCATTGACACGAATGCTGTCACCATATTTCAAAGCCATTTCAGAGGCAAGCCATTGGGTAAAATTAGCAACTGCAGATTTTGCAGCCGAATAGCCGGGTACACGGGTAATGGCACTATAAGCGGCCATCGAAGATACATTGACAATACAACCTTTCTTTTGTTCCGCCATCACTTTGCCGAAGACCATTGACGGATACACAGTACCGTTCATATTCAGGCCGGTCACCTTCTCCCAGCAGGCTATATCCATATCATAAAAGTGTTGCTCCGGTTCAAGTGTGGCTCCCGGCATATTCCCCCCTGCAATATTCAGAAGTATATCAATCTTCCCCCATTGAGAAAGTACTTGTCCGGCCAGTTTTCCCAGGCTTGCCACATCAAGTACGTCGCCAACAACGCCAATCACCTCATTTCCATATTGTTTCAGTTCGGAAACCCGCTTGTCCAGTTGTTCCTGACGGATATCAACTGCAACGACTTTTGCACCCTGCCGCATAAAATGTTTTGCGATATTACCGCCTAAAACTCCACCGGCTCCAGTGATAACGGCTACTTTTCCTGCAATTCCAAATAATTCATTCATTTCAATCGGCATATAATTTAATCGGTATAATCCATATTACTATTTAAAATCTCATTCGCTGTTCCTGCAATTCATCCTGCACAACGGACATCATCCCTTCCACTTGCGCCAATGCCAGCATACGTCCATGAAACGAATATCCCGGATTGTATCCAAGTTTCTCATCCCCAAGCATCATGCGGCCATGATCCACCCGCATGGGCAAGCCGGGATTTGAGGATTCGAAGACACGAATCAGTTCTATCAGATGTCCCCGGCCGGACAGGTGCGAACTCTCTATGAAATCCCCACCGGACAAAGTCTCTGTGCTGCGAAGATGGACAAAGCGGGTACGACCGGCAAACCTGCGTGCCAGCCCACGGGTGTCATTGTGTACACCGGCACTGAGTGAACCGGCACAGAATGTCAGCCCATTGTGTGGATTGTCCACGGCATCCAGAATCCAGGCAATATCCTCCTCACAGGTCACGATACGGGGAAGTCCAAGCATCTGAAAGGGTGGGTCATCGGGATGCACGCACATGTCAATGCCATATTTCTCACACACCGGCATGACGGCTGCAAGAAAATAACGCATATTCTCGCGCAACATGCCCTTGTCCACACCTTCATAAAGGGATAGAAGCCTCCTGAAAACCGAAACGGGCTCAGTCTCCCCTTCCCGTATATTTCCATTCACAAAACCTTGTGTCTTCACAATGACCGTATCTATCAGCTCCAGTTCTTCCTCCCCAGTGATGCGGCTGCCTAATTTTTCCACCTCCATCAGTTCCTTTTCGGAATAATCCTTTTCCGCATGTTTCCTTTTCAGGATTTTCAAGTCGAAATAGGCAAAACGTGTTTTATTGAAATAAAGTGATGTGGTGCCGTCCGGCCAGGGATGGTTCAAGTCCGTACGAATCCAGTCAATGACCGGCATAAAGTTGTAGCACACAGTTTTGATGCCCGCCTTGCCGAGGTTGGTAAGGCTTTGTATATAGTTTGTTATCAACCGGTCTCTGTCAGGGCCTGCATACTTGATTGCCTCACATACAGGCAAACTTTCCACCACCGACCAGCGAAGTCCGGCAGATTCTATATACTCTTTCATTTCCTTGACAGTTTCCAAGGGCCAGACTTCACCGTTAGGTACATCGTGCAAAGCAGTAACAATCCCTTCTACTCCTATCTGACGCAACATGGTAAGTGTAATCTCATCTTTCTTGCCAAACCATCTCCATGTTTTTTCCATCCGTTCTATGCAATATTAAAGTGGATAAACCGATACTTGATCCAGTATGACACCTTCATCAAGAGCCTTTATCACAAGTTTGTTTAGTTTCTTTTTCCGGGCAGGCAAAGCCACTCTTCTTATCGCCTGATTCCTGAGTACATTCTCTTTCCATTCCTCACTGCGTCCTTTAGTCTCGTAATGGATAGGCAGAGTTTCCTCCTTATCCAATGCAATAGTGAAACGCAACTGTGTCCCCTCCACGGGATGGGAAGGCAACAAACGGACTTCTACCTCTACAGAATCAGACGGACAGTCTGGCAATTCAAATGTGACCTCTTTCTCCTTAGGAATGACAGCCGCCTTCCCTTCATATCCCAAACCTTCACAAGGGACGAAATCCCCCTTTGCACATTCTACCGCATTCCAACGACGGATTGCCGCACGCTCTTCTTTCATGGGTTTCATCGTGACAGAACGGTCTACCGGTTCGAATACAGGTAACCGACGCGGCTGGTGATCCATCATACGATGCCATTTCCCATTATTCCTTATACCTGTATTATATATGCGAGTCAATGAAACGATGCTGTCGTAGGCCGCATCACTCCGCCCCCAGTCGGCTTCGCCATGACGGGCAAGTTGGGCGTAGAGCATCTTCTTGTTCATCTCAGCAGCAGCCTGTACGGGATATTTCACCAGTTGGAAATAAACATCTTCACGTCCATCACATATTTGCGCAGACAGCCGTTCAGCCTCATCCGAAACAGTCTGATAATCCGACAACCGTTGCAGGATATACTCTTTACTCCACGGCATATCCTTCACAATGCGGTAATCATTCGTATGATATTCCTCCTCCCGTGTATTCCCCATGAATTCCGGTTTGCGGATATGGGCAAGACAATAATGTTCCTGCATGACAGGGAGCAGTTCTCGACCAACCTTTTCACCAAATTCCCGACAAAGAAAATTGCTCAAATGAGCAGAAACTCCTTCTTTATTCACTTCTTCTATATTCCATGCCATATCCAAAAACAACTCCGTCTGATATTCTATCGGCTTTATGTCACCCACATTCAAAATCCATATCTTACGCACATCATGGTCATACGCCTGCTTCATCTGTTGATAGAGCAGATACGGGCTGAATGTACCTAACCAAAGATAATCGTGCGGACGTCCCCAGTACGAGACATGATAATAGATGCCGTTACCGCCTTTACGGGCACGTTCTGCTTCCGTCGGAAAATGCTTGATATAGCCGTAATTGTCATCACACCACATCAACGCAATATCTTCGGGCACCTCCAATCCGGCATTGTACACATCAAGTACTTCCTTATAAGGAATAAACACCTGTGGCACCTTTGTCACATCTTTGTTGACATATTGCTGCAATAAACTCCGTTGGTCGGCAAACACACGTTCGAGTACACGCTTCTGTTCTTCCACCGTTCTGGCACCATTCATCGCACCATCATGCACACCTCGCATACCTACCGTATATAAAATCTCCTGCCCGTCAACCTCTTTCACACGTTCTTCCCAGAAGTTACGGACTGAAGTACTGTTGTTCACATAATCATACTCCCCTTTTCCTCGGCGGCTCCATTCACCGGCGGTGCTCGAAGCCATCGGTTCACAGTGTGACCCTCCGATGTAAATGCCGAATTTCTTTGCTACCTCACGATTGCCTTTTGTCAGGAAGAAAGGTTGCGTGCATTCGTGCATTGCCGGCCAATAAGTGTTGGCACGCAAGCGGAGCAGCAATTCAAAAATACGTTCGTTGGTTTTAGGACCGATGCGTCCCGGCTTGTACCAAGGCTCGTAATGCAAACTGCTCCACGGCATCAGCCCCCAGTCCTCATCGTTGATAAAGATACCCCTATACTCCACGGACGGAGCCTGTACATTCCGATAACCGGAAGGCAACTCAAAAGATTTTCGTTTCATAGGAGTGGCATCCGCCCACCACTTCCAAGGAGACACGCCTATCAATCGCGAAAGTTCCATGATGCCGTATGCAGTACCATGACTGTCACTTCCGGCAATCAATAACCGCCCGTCAGGTAACACAGTCAGCAAAAAGGCTTCTCTCATACCTTTCAATCCAGAAAGATCGGCTTTAGATTGCTCAACCGCATTGTTTACTTCCAAAGTTCCAACAAGGATATTACCACGCGTTTCTTCGCAATGTAAAGAATCGGAGAAAACAGCCCGATAATCCCGTTGAAGCAATTCCAAGGCTGTATGCACCACCGGAGCTTCCGATTTGTCACAGTTCACTGTAACCGTCATACCTGAATGCACACGGAACTGTCCCCATGCCGTCTGTACGACAAGGAAGAGTAAAATTGTTAGGAATCCTATTTTCATATTATTTATCTTTTAGTTTTAATTATTACTGAAGCCGGAGAAAGTCCTTTTGACGCCACCTTCAGTTTGACTTTACCGTTTTGTTTCGTACTTCTGATTACAGCGATGGCACGACCTTTCCAGACCTTACGTATGGGAGCCGTATATGATTTTTCGTCTTTCAAATCCGCACTGCCCGTAGCCTCCAGCATACCGGTTCCACGAACGGAAAATTCCACTTCATTAGCAGCATCAGGTACTACGTTTCCATTTTTGTCCACGACCTCAATGATAACAAAAGCCAAATCTTGTCCGTCAGCCTTTATGGTTTGATCTTGAGTGGTAAGGCGTAGAGAAACAGGAGTTCCGGAAGTCTTTAACACTACGGTTTCCTGCTCTATACCGTTCTCATCCACACCTACCGCGCGCAGTGTACCTGCCTGATAGGGCAATGTAAAGACAGCCTTGAACTGTTGTACATAGCCTGCCGGGCGTTCGTCCACAAGTGAATCGTTCAAGAAAAGCCGCACACGGGGATAGCGGGAGCAGACCTCTACTTCTATCGGTTTTCCTTCATGCCCGCTCCAAGTCCAGCTTTCGCTGGTAGGCCATACACCCCAATCAGTTACTTTTATTTCTCCCCGGTAACCATTGGGTTCACGTACGGCCATATAGAGTTTCTTATCGGGGTTGTAGAGCATGTCACGATAATGGGATATGGGTTTTCGCAGCCCGGTCAGGTCGATGTCACCACAATAGGCACCATGCCAAGGATAGAGCTGCCCGGTATGGAAACCGTCTTTCTCCCTACCTTTGTAATAGGCACGCCCGATGCTCGATTCTCCCAGATAATCCAATGCCGTCCATACAAAGTCGCCGATGATATAGGGATGCTTGTTTACCAAATCCCAATTGCGGAAAGCATCGCGTGGATAGGATTCCGTCTGCATGATGATGCGGGAGGGGACACGTTCGTGGTCAGATTCTGCACGATGCAACTGGTAATTATAGCCTACAATGTCATGTACGGCTGCCAACGGGTCGAATATCTCCCAGTCTTTGTCCCAAGTAGTTAGTGCAGAAGTGACCGGACGTGAAGGATCCAACCGATGTACGTGTTCGGCAAGTCTCTTTGCCGTAGTGATTACTTCCAGTTTCTTGCGCTCTATCACCTCATTGCCGATGCTCCAGCAGAATACGGAGGGGTGGTTGCGGTCGCGAAGCACCATCGCTTCAATATCACGTTTCCACCACTTGTCAAAAAGCACGGAATAGTCATGTTTGTTCTTGGCATCACGCCATCCGTCAAAAGCCTCGTCGATAACGAGCAATCCTTGACGATCGCATTCATGCAGAAAGGCTTCCGAAGGCACATTGTGCGAGGTACGCACGGCATTGAAGCCAGCTTCTTTCAACAATCGCACCTTGCGTGCTTCGGCTGCATCGAAAGAACACGCACCTAATATGCCGTTGTCGTGATGCACGCATCCGCCATTCAGAAGTATAGGTTTACCATTCACAAACAAGCCTTTTTGACTGTCGAAAGTTATGTTTCGGAATCCGGTCATATTCGTTACCTCATCTACCACTTTGCCTCCAACAATCAGTTGCGTACATACCTTATAAAGATTTGGGGTATCCGGCGACCATAGTTTTGGATGACTTACAGAGAGCGATTGCTTCGTGTGTCCGCTTGCGGATGTTACTAGCACTCTGCCAGCCTCATCATAAATCGTATGCTTGATTTCCGGTTTTGTCCCGGTCCGGGCATTGTCTATATAGCGCATGGCAATGTCCAGATTCCAATCATCGCTGCCTTCTTTTTGAGTCGGGCGAATATAAACGCTCCAGTCATCAATGTATATCGCCTCTGTAGTCAGCAGCCACACGTGGCGATAGATGCCTGAACCACTATACCAACGACAGTTCTTCTGTTGGGAGTTATCCACACGTACGGCTACAATGTTCTCCTGCCCGAAATGCAGGTAAGGAGTAATGTCACAGAAATAGGATGAATAACCGTATGGATGCCCTCCAGCACGCTCTCCATTGACAAATACTTCCGAATTCATATAAACACCCTCAAAATAGAGGCGCAGTTCCTTACCCTCCATCACCTTATCTACGTGGAACTTCTTTCGGTACCATCCAATACCCGTAGGCAGATAGCCACCATCGTTTCCGGCAGGAACCTCCGCATCAAAATCGGCTTCAACACTCCAGGCATGAGGCAGATCCAAGCTTCGCCAACCGACATCGTTATATGCAAGTGAAGGGGCATCGGGTGTATCGCCGAGTTTAAAACGCCAATTGTCATCAAACAACTGTTTCCGCTCTGGCATAGCAGCCTCTACAAACAGAGGATAGCTGAACATTACAAACAGCCAGGTGAAGAAAGATATAGATATAAACTTTTTCATGAGAATTACTTATGATTTATACAATAGGTATTGAATGAATGGGGCTTTACCACTGTATTGAGGAACTTTTTTCCAAAGCCTATGGAGATGGATTGTTCCGCGTCACCAAAGTTACCGATGACCGTCACATAATCCTCTGCCGGAGTTTGCCATACCACAGTGTACAGCTTTTTCTCTTTCTGCGGATAGTAGTTTATCATCCGACTGCCCGGTATTACATAATGCGTAAAGTGCTTTACCGCATAATACTCCGCCGTATAGCGGAACTTGCGTGTTTTAGAGTCCACCTGAATCAAAGCATTTTGTTTCCATCCCCAGGGGCTGGTTCCATTGTCGGGCAGAAGGAAGTTCCAGTTGAACCATTCGTCGCATCCGTTGCCGGCATTGTCGCTGATCAGGAAAAAGGTGTGCTCGCCCGCTTTCCAGTCCATGCTGCCGTTGCCGCATTCGCTCTCCGAGCAGATGTAATGGTAATCGGGATATTGACGGCGTATTTCCGGCAATATCTCACGGCCTTCCCATTGGAAAGCGATGCCGTCTATGCTCTTACGCAACTCCCCGTCGGATAGTATCTTCTCCACATGGTCCCGACGATTGGTATTGAACGTACCCAAATAGAGTTTCACTTCAGGGTGACGTGAACGGAGTGTCGGAGCCAAATAATCCCGGTTGAAACATACGGTTCCCTCTGCCGTCCAGGCACAGCCCGGATAGGGCGTATAGCTATAAGCCTCGTTCTGGTAGATAATCATATCAATATTTACGCCCTGCTCTTTGTAAGCATCGATAAACTTGCAGAAATAGTTGGCGTATGCCTGTAAGTAACGCGGGTCTTGAATGAAATAGTCCTGCGTGGCAAGCCGACGCGGAAACTTACCTTTGCGTTCTCCCAAGAATTGCATTTCGTTTTCATCAATACCTTCCACGCTACCGTAAAGCAGATAGTCTATGTTCGGATTGGCATGATTATGACGGCTGCTCACCACCGGATAGTCATTGTTTATTTTCATCCAGCTTGGCGGACTCCAGGGAGAAGCCCAAAAGGTGAGAGCCGAATTGTACTTCTGTGCAGCACGAATCAAAGGGATGATACTACGCTTGTCGCGTTCAATGTTAAAATAGCGTAGTTCCAAGTCACCTTGCACTTCATCACAGCTATACCATGAACGGCCATAATCATTACAGTTCATAGAAATACGTCCACGTGTGAACTTCAAATCACCTTGTGGAGCGAAAAGATTGTACATAATTTCTTCCTGCTCGTCACGTGTCAGCATCAGCAACGCATCCCAATCCAGTTCATTAAAAGTCGTTCCCCATGCTTTCCATTCGGTACCTTTTTCATTTCCCGTTATAGAGAATATTGGCGATACTTCCGCCGTGCTTTTCAACCTATCCTTAGACTGCTGCCAGACAGCCTTCTCGGTACTGCTGGTTCTTATTACAGACTGTCCCCAAAGCTGAAAACTTCCTACCCAAGCCACAGTTGCGACCACAACAAGCTTTCTTACATTAAAATAATCCAAAATCATAAATCTGCTTTAATTAAAAGATTTCATTCATACGATAAATTCATGACAAAAGTAATCATATTCACGATAAGATGCATCATTCCAGCTCTTTATATTGAAAATCAGTGAACTGTGCTTTCCCCTTGCCATATACGAACAGGCCGGGCAACACACTCTGAAAATCATCCAGCGTATTATGGTTGTAACCGGAAATTTCCATGCCGAATGTCTCTTTCATCCACTTTTTGCCATCGTAGCTGTAATAGCCGGTCACCACATGGTCTTCGTTGCGCAGTTTCAGCCAAAGAGCAGTGTAATCACCTTGTCCCGATCGGCCACGATACTTACCCCGTCGCCACTTGTGTCGGTTGTGCCGATCACACCCCGTGCCTACATAGAAGCGGTCATTATAGTAGAGGATAAGTCCGGCAACGGCAGCACTGTCGCACTCGATACGAGCACTGATTTCATACTTATGTGCTCCCGTAACGAACATCATGGGCGATGATTCCGCCGGATTACCACCTTGTGCTTGCAACACAAGCGTGTCGCCTTCCACACGTACACGTCTGGGTTGGTAACGCTTGTAGAATTTCCAGTCGAAGCCAATGCGAAACTCATCCAATCGTGCATGACGGTCTGCCGCACCGTTCAGTGACAAGGGGGAAGGTATTTCCTCTTCTACTTTCTTCTCCAAAGGAGCTTTCAGCCAACCGTCTTCCGTAATCTCTATCGGTTCCAACAAAGTTTGCCACCCCAGCGTAAGATAATCCTTTTCGTAGGCATGATACACAGCCCACCATCTGCCATCGGGTGTGTCAACGAGCGAGGCATGCCCTTTCGACCACCATTGTTCCTCACCGCTGTAAGTGTGAATCAACGGATTGCAAGGGCTGTTTTCCCATGGTCCGTCTACCGATTTGGAGCGAGCTACCACCGCCATGTGGCTGGTGGGTGCCCCTGCAGTACCGCCCTGTGCATTCAGAAAATAGTAATATTCGCCAATCTTCTTCATCTTCGGACCTTCAAGTGCCATGCCTTCCACCGTCCAATGCTGTGGGATAGGCCAGCCATCATACACTTTCTCCAACTTTCCAGCTACAGACAGCCCGTCATCCGTCAATTTCACCCGATGCCCACCGCTAAGAAACAACCACCGCTGGCCAGTACTCTCATCCACTACATGACAAGGGTCTATCCAGTACCCAATCTTCAAGTCCACCGGTTCACTCCAAGGCCCCTCAGGTGAATCGGCATAAACCACATGATTGCTGAAGCGATCATTACCCTGTGACACAGTGAAATAAATGTAATACTTTCCCTGATACTTACAGATGTCCGGCGCCCATACAGAACCCAAATAACGGGTCAACGCTACACTAACAGGTTGCCAGTTTACAAGGTCGCGTGAGTGGAATATAGTCAGTCCGGGGAGATAGTTAAAGGCGGAGTGTGTCATATAGTAATCTTCTCCACTTCTGATGATAGTAGGATCCGGATAATCACCGCCAAGAATGGGATTCCTGAAAGTATATTTCACATCCGCCATCTCCTTGCTGTCCACCCAGAGATTCTCTACATCTTTGCCCACACGGAACAAAGGACGTTCCTCGGCCTTCTTCGGCGTAATGTGGATGTTTTTGAAATAGATATTCTGTGCATGGCGCACATAAAAACCGAATGCTGGCAAACCGTTCCGACGGAAATCCTGTGCATCGGGATAACCACCTTCCAATTCCGGCACTTCCAATGTTGCCATCTTTTGAGTGCCGCCACCCACAGTTTCAATATCCATGTTGCGAATGACAACGTTTTCTACCGGATATTCCTTGATACCCGAAATCAGCGAGCCTTGCAGACGGTTGTCCGTACCTTTGATGTTCTTGATTACCACGTTCTTCAAATATCCGGGATGCTCCATCTTCTCGTTGAGCCGGCGTCCGCGATTACCGATACGGAGAAAGATGGGGCAACGGCTACGGTTTATCTCTATATCTTGTATCAAGATGTTCTCGATGTTTCCTCCGTCCACGGTAGCCAATGTGATACCGGTACTGCAGTCATCGCGGTTACGAAAAGACTGGGAAGCATCCGGAAGGCCACCCAGCACCAACTTGCGAGCGATGATGTTACGGTAATCGCCTTGAGTATCTGTACCCAGTTTAAAAGCATTGCAGGTGGAGTAGAAGGTAGAGTTTTCTATCAGTATGTTTTCGCAAGGTTTGGCACTGGCACTTTTCAGACACATGGCATCATCGTGCGAACTGAAAAAACAGTTTCTTACAATGACATTCTTACACCCGTCCGGGTCAAGTGCGTCATTGTTGTGATTGGCATGGTTAAACACGGTAATGCCATCGAATATTAAGTCGCGACAATAAATATAACTTTGCATCCATGCGGCAGAGTTGCGCAGGGTGATTCCTTTCAGGACCACGTTGTTGCACTCTATCATGCGGATGCCGAAAGGACGTCCTTCCAATGCTCCGATGGTCTCTGGTCCCGGAAAATTCTTTGCTTCGCCGCGAAAGTATATCTCACCCTCCCCGCAAATGCCCACACGTTCCGCCCGTTCGGCATAAATCAGCGAAATGCGGTATTTGTGTATCACGTTCATCACACTTTGAAAGCGTTCCACCTTGTCTGGATAATCTTTCAAATTCGTGCTACCCAGTAAGCGAGCACCTTTGGCTACCTCCAGCATCACACCGGATTTCAATTCTATAGTGCCCGTCACGTATTCTCCTCCTGCTATCCGTACGGTTCCTCCACCTGCGACAAAGCAAGCGTCGATTGCCTTCTGTATAGCAGTGGTGTTCAGCGTACTCCCATCACCTATTGCTCCATACTTCCGTACATCGAATATAGAAACGGGGACTATCCAAGGTTTCAGATGCTTGGTTAGTGAATCTGCCACTAAGGTCAGTTTATGTACTAATTTAGTTTCTAAAGAAACACCATTTTGTCCTTGCAGATTATAAGGACAGAAAATTATAGAACATATTGCAATAAAAAAATTTCTTATCATCAATCTCATAATAACACATTTGTTGTACCCTTACTGATTATCTTTCCCGACAAAACTTTCAGTTTCTCCCCATTTATCACTAGGAATAGAAAATATAGCTTCCGGTATCAGCCTCAGTCACAGCCGGAATCTAATATTCCCGACTCGCTGCCCGGTGATTATTCGGTTCCAACAAAACTCATGAACCAAAGTCGGCGAAATACAATCCCCCCAAAACAAACCGTATTTCGCCGACAAATAATACTACATATACTTTATAACCTATTGAGTATCTTATTCTGTCTTGTCTTCATCAGCCACGGCATCCTCCCAATTCTCCCACATCGTGATGTTTGGATCGTAACCATCGTAGCCGAAATTCTGACGCATTTGCCTGCCTGTGTTTTTCTTGATGTCCTCGTTGGGAACCGGCCAGTACAGGTTGTGCTTACCTATTTCGTAGTTGAATACACGTCCATTGGCATTGATTGGTTTGCCCGTGTTGTACAAGCCACTGTAATGCACTATCCGCTGATACCAATAGCTACCCCCGTTGGCATCAGTACCTTCTTGCCGATCGTAAGTATTCACATCATAAACATTCCCCCATTCATCAGGCTTTCCACTCAGTGCAAGGCAGTAGGAGACACGGCTTAGTTCCACCTGACGCAACTCTTCGAGATAGAGTTCACGGGCACGTTCGTTCATGATGTCTCCGATGGTAACAGTGGTGTAGTGTTGTTCGCAATGTGCCCGCTTCCGCACTTCATTTACATCGTCTGCCGCACCGGTTGCATCGCCCATGTAGAATTTAGCTTCGGCGCGGAGCAGGTACGTCTCAGCCAAACGATAGATATACCAGTCGGCGATAGACCCTTTGGTTGCGCCTTTGAAGTTGTTTTCTTGCGGCTTGCCTTCAGCTACTACATCCTTTAAATAGATTTTATACAGAGGAAAATCGAACCAGGAACGGATGGTGTCTTGCGAACAATCCGGACGTACCTCTGCGTACGTCTTGCCATAATAAGCCGATGCCGGGTCATTGTATTTCAGCGAATCCATGGGGAACCAGTTACCCACCTTAGCACTATGGCGCAAGTCACCTTTATCGTCCATACCATTCACCTGCCACAAAGTGTGGGTGGCGAAGTAAGTGGGACGGATATTGGCTATACCACGACCTATGACCCGCACAAAGTCATACTTTTTGTTATACTTGGCGTTGTTACGGGCAAAATTCGTAGCACCAGGTTTCCCATCCGGTCCCTTGATTTTAGCATCTGTCCAAAACGGTCCGAAGGCACGCATAGTATGAAATTCATTTAAGGATTCTCCCGATCCACGGCTGACAATGCCATAGATTACCTCCTTATTGGCACTCGTCAGCTTGTTCTCTGCACGATGCAAATCCCAGATAACATTACGGGTTATCTTCCAAGTTTCAGGCTCCCCACTCTCTACAAAAGTACCGAAAGGTTCTTTCATCAGTTCATAACCGGATTTATCTATAAGGATATCAGCCTGTTCTTTTGCCTTTTCCCATTGCCCGGTGGCCAAATAGCACTTTATCAGGAGTTGGCGGCATGCGCCCTTGTTCACTTGGCCGACCATATCCATGTCCTTTTGCTCGGGCACCCATTCCACGGCAAACTCCATATCTTTGGTTATCATATCCAAAATGGCCTTGCGGTCAGTAGTAGCGTAATTCTGTTTAGGTACTGAAATGACTTTGGTCAGCAGAGGAATGTCCTTGAACTGGAACACCAGATTCAGGTAACGGATTGCACGATGAAAATATGCACGGCCTATATAGGCATTCTTGGTGGCTTCTTCAAGCCCTTCCACCCCGTTGATGTAGGTCAAAATCGTATTGGGAAACTTGATGCCGGAGTAATAAACATCATTCCAGAACCATCCGGTCTGGTCGCGCATGTTGGTAGGTGTCAGCGTACCGTTGATGTCACAAAAAGGATTGCTTTCATCCGTTTTCCCGTTAGCCGCCAATTCCGAAAGGCGATATTCCAAGGCAAGAGCATTGCTTTCACCGTTTATCCAAATGTCACGTAGTTGCTTGTCGGCAGCTGCCATGGTGGCTTGCAGACCGGCTTCTGTGGTAAATGTGGTTGTCGGGTCATAGAAGGAAAGCGGTTTAGGCTCCAAAAAATCCGAGCATCCGCAGAGAAGAAGCAGGCCGCATGCAGCCGCTGTTAAACCAGACAGTCCTTTTTTCTTATTGTTTAATCTATTGTTGTTCATAATGAGTGCTGTTTTATAAAGTTACATTTATACCTAAAGAATAAGTGCGAGGTGCAAGACCACCGGTCTCTATGTCGTTCAGTTTCCAATGAGACATGGTCCAAAGGGCAGCATTACGGATGGTGCCATAAACCTTCAAATTAGAAAGTCCCCATCTGGAAACAATGGATTTCGGGAAGGTATACCCAATCGAAATGTTTTCGAGACGGATGAACGAGCGGTCAATATACCTTGCCGGTGAATTTACTCCCGTAGGTCCTTTAGAATTGAGCCGTGCATACGTGTTGGACTGATGCTCCGGAGTCCAGTATTCTTTTATACTCTGATTCAAGCCATAATCTATTTCTGAAGCGTTCACTTGGTTCAGGTAGGAGGTGTCTTTCATCTTGGAACCGATACAGGAATAGAGATTGAAGGAGAAGTCGATATTTTTCAGGATAGTGAAGTTGTTCCGCATGGAAAGAATGTAAGGAGAAGTAGTTTGTCCCAAGAACTCCTTATCCTTGTCGTTATAAACAGGGGTACGACTGCCATCGGAATTGATGATGTCGTCTTCCGTGTAGTTGTTGGCCACTTTGGGGTCACCCGGTAGCTGGCCTACTTTCTTAGCTTCTTCAATCTCGTCGGGTTGCCAGATACCGGTGACACGGTAATCCCATATCGCAGCGATGGGGCGTCCTATCCACCATTTGCCATATTCGTCTTTTTCCTTGCTACCCACAATGTTTCCGTTGGCATCGAGCACATCTTCATATTCGCCATAAAGGTGCTTCACTTTATTATCCATGTAAGCAAAGCTGAAACTGGTGTTCCACTCAAAGTTCTTTGTTGCCATATTCTGTGAGTTGATGATTAGTTCCACACCTTTGTTCTGTACCTCTCCCAAGTTGGTGGCAATGTCATTGAAACCGGTGAAAGGAGGAAGCGTACGCCCCATAATCATATCCTTGGTTTTTATCACATAGCCTTCCAAAGAACCGGTGATGCGGTTGTTCTGGAAACCGAAGTCCAAGCCCACGTTGTAGGCCTCGCTCTTTTCCCACTTCAGGTTGGGATTTGCCATACGACCGATTTTCAGGTATTCCATCTCTTTCAGATTACCCGAAGCATCCAAGTAACCAAACATTTTGGCGCCGATATCGAGTGTGGCAAGTGCCAGATAGGGGTCGTTAATGGCACGGTTTCCGTTCAATCCCCACGAGAGTCTCAGCTTACCCATGCTCATGGGTTCCCATTTAAAGAACTTTTCGTTGGTAAAAGTCCATGCCAGGGCTACAGAGGGGAATGTGGCCCAAGGTTCTTTCTCTCCGAAGGCCGAATAGGCATCTCGGCGGATGGATGCAGTAATCATGTAGCGGTCGTCGTAAGAATAGAACAGGCGCCCCAACAGCCCTACAGCTGTGCGATAGCTGTCAGACGAGGAAAAGCTGCTCTCCAATTTTCCTGCCGTATTCACATAGTGGAATCCCAATACATCAGTGGGCTGGAAATTACGGGCGGCAATACCTTCCGACCATGACTGGTGTTTTTCAGCTTCCTGTACCAAAGTCAGCATGACATGGTGTTTTTTAACGAAAGTATGGTCCCATGACAAGGTGTTATTGATAGACCAGTCGAATTTTGAAGCTGTATTGCGGTTGGCACCGTGGCTTACCGCATCCCAATCGGGATGTTCGGATGACTGGAACCAGCGGTCGTAGAACCACTGGAGGCGCGGAGAAGCATTGAATGAATAGTTAATGTTAAACGGCAGTTTCAGTTTGGCTGTGAAAATGGAGGTCAGCACGTAATATCCCTTTTCAAGTTGCTCATATTGATGGTTGAAGTCGTAGTTATAACCCATGTTGTAGGTGTTCTTCTCACCCATGGGATGTACGGCAAGGTTTCCATCTGCATCGCAGTAGTTGGCAAAGGGACTGTTGGCGAGTGTGGAGCCTTCATTCAATGCCAGGTCGCCATCACTACGGCTTTGGAAGTTGACATTACCGCTGACTTCCAGCCAGTCAGTAATGTTGGTAGTCAATTTCATATTGGCACGGATGGCTTGGTATTCAGTACCCCGAATGACCCCTTCATTACGAAGATAGCCTACGGACATATAGTAGTTCATTTTCTCGCCCGCTCCAGAGACACTGGCATTATAATCCTGGTTGATACCGGTTTGATAAGCGCTGTTGTACCAGTCGTATGTTCTTCCGGCAAGGAAGTTGTCACGTATCAACTGGTCTGTCTGGGTCAACACACGGTCAGCATAAATACCGAGGTCTGACTGCCCTTCGGCATTGACCGAATAGTTGCGCCAGTCTTCGATGGAAACATCGGCAGGCAAGCGGTCGGGACGGTCATAATAACCGGGCTTGATAGTTCCCGTCTGGTAGGCCTCGTAACGCCCGGTTTCGGGATTCATTCCGTAAGTAGCGGTCTTGTACCAGTCTTCACGGTACTTCATATAACCGTCACCATCATATACTTCTTTATAATTGGCTTTAGTTACGAAGCCCACCTTTGCACTGAAGTTAATGACAGGTTTGCCCATCTTTCCTTTCTTGGTAGTGATGATGACCACGCCATTTGCCGCACGGGCACCATAAACGGCTGCTGCCGAAGCATCCTTCAACACGTCTATCTGCCCGATGTCTTCAGGATTGATTTCAGACAACTCACCATAAAATGGCATATTATCAAGGATAATCATCGGAGAGCCGTCCGTCAGGCTGGACAGCGAGCGGTCGCCACGGATTTCGAGTGAGCCGCCGCCTTTGGCCGACGTGTCGAGCCCCACCTTCAGACCCGGTGCGCCGCGAAGCACGTCTTGCACGGTCTTGGGGGCTTCGTTCTGCATGGCTGTGGGGCGTATCTGTACGACGGAGCCGGTGACATCTTTCCGACGCATTGTGCCGTACCCCACAACAACCACCTCGTCTAGCATCTCGCTGTCTTCCGTCAAGGTCACATTCAACGGTTTTCCCGGTACAGCCTTTACCTCTACGGTTTTATAGCCGATGTAGTGGATTTCCAAAGTGGCACCCGGTTTCACTTTGAGCGAGAAGTTTCCATCAATATCAGTAATAGTTCCATTTCCTCTGTTTCCTTTTTCAATAACATTGGCACCGATGACGGGCCCCATGGCATCACTGACCGTACCTTTCACTATGACTTGCTGTTGCTGCACAGCCTGCACAGTAGTCACGCCGTCCTCTGCCCACAGGGCAAGCGGGTGGCTCGCTACGAGACCGGTACAAAGCAGTAAGACGGCTGTCGCTTTACTCGGAAGTCTGAATGAGTTTGATTTCATCATTTCTTAAATTTAATTAGGTTAAACATTTGGGTTAATTCCTTTTAATTTCCTCTTCTTAAATAAGAAGTTCTTCGGACTTCAGACAAAAAAAACGCTTAATATCAGTGAAGCAACTGACTAGCTTAGTCAAAGATCTCGACTACCTATGGTCGAAGTTTTCGCTTACCTTAGTCGAGAGCTTCGTCCGAAGTATGCCCGAAGAAATATGTTATCCTGAATACTTTCTTATACCTTAATTATACCTATACCTTACTTGTCTATATTGCTTACACAATAAATGATTTTTATCCTAACGGATTCTCTTCCAAATTCCCGTCACTGCCATCCGGTTTCTCCGTAGAACCACCAGCTTCGGGTGCCTCGCCTATATAAATGGTATGAGAGGTACTACGGGGTGTTTTCAACAGAGCACCGCCACCGCCTCTGTACTGTGTGGTCACTGTAAGCATATACTCGCCGTCTTCCAACGATGCAGGCAGCAAGATAATGAGTCGCGAAGGCTCGTTCAGCACAATCATGGCGTTGTCTATCTTTGTCACAGTTCCTGTGATAGCGGAAGTCAGCATAACGCCCACCGAAGGGTCAGTACCTGCCACCGTGAGGTTCTTGCCGAAAAGGGTGAAATTGCGACCTGCCGTGGCGCTGAAGTCCGTTGCGCGAGTAGCGGCATCCCGTCCGCTGCCGATGTAGAATTTTGTGGGACGTTCTCCCAACACGTCCACACGTGTATCCTTAATAGCCTCGCGAAGCGTCTTGCCCTGAGTGAACGAGACATAAATGCTGTTGGTTACTGCATTCCAGGCGTTCTGCTTCGCTACGCCGCGAAACTGTGCCACACCACGAAACAGCCCAGTGTTCACACTCTCACCATTCATCAACGCTTCGGCTATCACCTCTTCCATCAGTTCGATGCCTAATGCCATCGTCTCGCGCCGCACACCAGGATTCTTTGCCACCATGCGGTCCAAGATAATATTCTTGTCGATGCTACGGGTGGTCTCCAGTTGGAAAATCTTGTCCGTCTTGTCATCGGTAGTCACCGTGTTGTCTACCAACCATGCCCTTAATACATTTTTTGCCATACTTTCATAGTCTTTTTGTTAACATTGGTAATATAATATTGCATTATTGATATGATAAAATTATCTATTATATCAAAATAGAATAAACTAATATGTCATATCAACGCTGCAAATATATAGAAAATGAGAGGTACGAATGAGAGGTAAATCTTCCTTATGCCGCTACTATTCTTTCTAAATATTTATCGAAGCATGACGACAGATGGAAAAACAATAACGGTAACGATGGAAATCTTTCACAAAGCGATGGAAATCTTTTTTTCTTCGACACAAGTATGGCAGACAATACTCTTCATTTCCATTTTTTTGTTCCTTTCACCATGAAACATTATCTTTGCCATTGTCAAAGCAATATTTGTCTACATAAAAAGAAAAGATAATAAAAAATAGCCTAATCGAATATGTTATGGCAAAAGTACTAATACTATTATTTCTTACAATTTCATGTATACCCATCATCGCACAGTCTGACTACTTGTTTAAGAACATCAGTAGTCGCGATGGGTTATCGAATGATTTTGTACGGGATATGGACGTGGACGGAAAAGGGTTTATTTGGATTGCCACTGAAGAGGGACTGAACCGATGGACTGGCAACGGAAATACCATATACCGGGAAAACAACTCCGGATTGGCAAGCAATGAATTGACAACCGTGTACTATGATGCGAAGAGCAATAGCGTATGGGCAGGCTCCAGACAAAAAGGCATAAGCATATTCGACTGCCATACATCGCAATTCAGCCACCTGAGTACCAAAGAAGGACTTGCCAGTGATGCTATCACAGATATCATGCCTGCTGGTGATGAAGGTTTATGGATTACTCATGTGGATAACGGAATAAGTTATTACAACCGAAATACGCACAAGATATATGTCTATAATTCTTCTACACTATCAGGATTGAAAGACTGCAATCGTTGTTGCAGAGATGACAACAACGGTTATTTGTATGTAGGACATATTACTGAAGGGATGAGCATAATCAACCTGAAAAATAAAACGGTGAAAAAATTCTATCATGATGCCCAAAATCCCCAAAGTTTGCCAGGAAACAATGTACGAAGCATTTACATAGACCATAAAAAAAATATATGGGTAGGGACAAATGGTGGGCTTGCATTATTTAATCCGATGACAGAAGAGTTTACCTCCTTTCGCCATGAAGACGACAATCCCCAATCTTTGGTTGGAGACAATGTACATCATATCACGGAAACAACAAACAATGTATTGTGGATAGCCTCGGATTTAGGAGGAATCAGCACACTCGACTTAAACAATTTTGAGCTAAAGAGACAGGAAGACCAATTACACCTTGAGAACATCACTCACATCAATAGCGGACTTTCATCCCCCAACACGCGTGTCATAATGCAGGATAAATTCGGCCATATCTGGATAGGTAACCATAGTACTGGCGTTGACTTCATAGAGAACAACCGCCCCCTTTTCCATACCCTGCCCTTCTATAGTGAAAAGGATGGAGTGAAAACACCCAGCCGAGTGTATAGCATAGAAGCGAATAGCGGAGGGGAAATATGGCTGGGAGGAGAAAATACGTTAACCTGCTGGCAGGGCAACAAAGTAAAAAAGCAATGGAATGTTTCTTCACACTTGTCACATGCTTATTCCGTTATTTATAGTATGAAACAAGACAGCCAAGGTAGACTTTGGATGGGTATTGATGACGAAGGAGTACTACGCTATGATCCCAAGAATGATACTTTCAAGCGTATTGATTTGGGTATGGAGAATATAGATGTACGCACTTTTTACGAAGATGAACAAGGACAAATGTGGATAGGAAGTGAGGAAGGAGTCTATATCAGCCACCATGATAGCATCCAAAGATGGAATGTACCGGAGTGGAAACGGTGGAATCCGATTGCATTCGCTCTTATGCAAGATAAACAACGAAAAATATGGATAGGGACATTGGGAGTAGGAATCTACGTTGTTGATGCAAACCATAAACAATTGACAAGACTGTATGACGGCAATCGCCTGCGTACCAATAACATCAATCAAATTTACCGAGACCGGGATGACGGACTGTGGATAGCTACATATAATGGACTGGTCTATGTGAAAGATACCGACCAACCGGAACAGACTATATTATACGATGAGGCGTATGGACTTGCCGACAACCATATCCGAGCCATCCAGCAAGACAAACTGGGTAATATTTGGGTAAGTACCTATACGGGGATTGCCTGTTTTAATGTTTACCGCCAGAAATTCTACAATTATGATTATCACAACGGGATACCTGCAGGAGGCTTTATCGAAGGCTCGGCAACTATCTTGCCGGACGGAACTATCTGCTTCGGTTCTTTACATGGTGTCTGTTCTTTCAATCCACAACTTATCAATAATACGGATATTGTCTCCCCTATCCAACTCATCGCTTGCGAAAGTTTTGACCGTAAGGTAATAAACAGAAAAGCAGAAACAACAGTTCCCAATGACAAAGGGGTAATCAGCCTGCCTTATTACCGCAATACATTCCGCTTTTTATTCACCGTACCAGATTACGCACAAGAAGGTCTAGTTGAGTATGCCTACCAAATGGAGGGACTGGACAGAACGTGGTATGATACCGAAGGAGAACAACAAATAACCTTCCGAAACATAGATCCGGGTAAATATATCTTCCGAGTTAAAGCACGGCTGAAAAATGGTGAATGGGATGAAAAAAATACTGCATCCATACACATTGTCATTAATCCGCCGATTTGGGCAACATGGTATGCCAAATCATTATATACCTTATTAATATTGTGCATTATTTATCTCATCTTCCGTTCATACAAAAAAAGACTGCTGCTGAAGAGTTCTTTAAAGGTGGAGAAAAACTCGCTGGAGATGGAAAAGAGAAATCGGCAGAAAGAACAAGAACTGCACAATGAACGGCTTCGCTTCTATACAAATATCGCACATGAATTACGTACTCCGCTTACGCTGATTATCGGTCCGTTGGAGGATTTAAAGGATAACAAAGGCATACCCGCCGCTTTCCGTACAAAAATACAGACCATATACCGCAGTGCCGTGCAACTGCTCAATCTTATCAACCAACTGATGGAATTCCGCAAGACCGAAACTCAAAACAGACAACTGACTGTGGGTAAAGGCAACCTGAGCAATCTGATTACAGAAATAGGATTGAGATATAAGGAGCTGAATCAAAATGAGCATGTAAGAATCAATGTCAAAGTGGAACCTGTACAGGAAAATATCTATTTCGATGCGGATATCATCACGATCATACTTAACAATCTGTTGTCCAATGCCATCAAATACACTCGGGCAGGACATATCACACTCTCCATGCACCGAATAAAGGCAAATGGCATAAGCTATGTAGAAATGATAGTGGCAGATACTGGCTATGGAATTGACGCAGAGTCCTTGCCGCACATTTACGACCGATACTATCAAGCGAAGGGCAAGCACCAGGCTTCGGGTACCGGTATCGGGCTGGCATTGGTGAAGTCGCTCGTTGATTTGCACCACGGTTCACTGGAGGTGGAAAGTGCCGTGGAGAAAGGAACGACTTTCCGCTTCCGCATACAAACCGATTACAATTACCCCGAGGCATTGCACAAGGAAGAAAAAGTGGTTACTGTTGTAAAGGAAATGGCAGAAGATGCCGAACCGGAAAGTGCATTCCCTATTCTGTTGGTGGTGGAAGACAATGCTGACATCCGGGAATATATAGCCAATGAATTACAAGATACATATAAAATATTGCAAGCCAATAACGGAAAGGAGGGTCTGATTTTGGCGTTAAGATACACTCCAAATATTATAGTGAGTGACATCATGATGCCGGAAATGGATGGCATAGCCATGTGCAAGGGCATCAAGGAGAACATGAATACCAGCCACATCCCTGTCATCCTCCTTACAGCCAAGGACTCCATACAAGATAAAGAAGAGGGGTACGACAGTGGAGCCGACTCTTACTTGACCAAACCTTTCAGTGCGAAACTATTGAGGAGTCGCATCAAGAACTTGTTGGAGATGCGGAAACGCCTTGCCCGGCAAATTGTGGAAAATGTTCCGTCTACGGTGGTCAAGAACACCGAAAAGCGACAATCTACTTCATCCCCTCATCCGCAATTGAACAGATTGGACGAAGCCTTTCTCTCTAAATTGACTTCATTGATAGAAGATAATCTGGATGTAGAGAAAATAGACACCGCTTTTATGATTGATTGTATGAACATGAGTTATTCTGCCTTCTATCGTAAAGTAAAAGCTTTGACAGAACTTAGTCCCAATGAATTTGTTCGAAAGATTAAGCTAAGAAATAGTGCACATCTATTACTTACAGGAGAACATAATGTGTCAGAAGCCGCCTCAATGACCGGCTTTAACAATATGGCACACTTCCGCGATTGTTTCAAAAAAGAATATGGCATTCCTCCATCCGAATATCAGAAACGATATAGACAGGGGTAAACTTGATACCGGAGGAGGGGCAGAAAGAAGTTAGGAAGTTAAGCCGATACATTGCTGCCAATATATTGTCTATTGACTTTAACTTCTAAGCTCGCCCGGAGCGGGCGACAACTTCTTCTAACTTCTTAGCCCTTGTGAATATTATTCATTCTTGACAACACAATAGCACAGCCTTCAGCGCCATCTTTTCCGTGGTTTTGTCACCATATCCGGCCGAATATGAGAATAACAAATACTATCCAATGTAAGTCCTGTAATATGATGGCTCTGATTGGGGACTCCCTTGGAATTATCCACTACAATGTTTCGAATAGTAATGTCCTTGGGTGGCAACCTTTCGTCACCGCACAACTCATAGACAAAATCCGCGGAACCACACCGAATGTCCTTCACATGAATTCCCTCGATACGGGTAAGACGTTCCTCATAAGTAGGAACCAACTCCCGCCATTGATAGAGAATATCCATGTCCAACCCAACCAAATATTCAGTATCCTTGCACGTAACATCTTCCAAGTAGATGTTTTCCACAATTCCACCCCGCCTTCGGTTGGTTTTGATAAAGAATAAGCAATGCACAGATGCGGGTACATCACAATGATGCATATAAACGTTTCGCACACCTCCAGACAGTTCACTGCCAATGCCCAATAGAGTATGTCCTTCCATTACCTGACAATTACGTACAACGATATTCTCACAAGGGGTGCCCAATCTCCACGCATCTCGGTTTCGCCCCGATTTAATAACTACAGCATCATCTCCCTGGTCAAACTTGCAATTCTCTATCAGGAAATTACGGCTCATTTCCAAATCTATGCCATCGTTGTTGTGGCCGTTCGCCTTGACATCAAGACCACGGACAATGCCACCCTTGCACATATAAAGGTGTATAGTCCAAAAGGGACTTTCCCTGATCTTAAAGCCGTCAAGCAACACATTCCTGCAACGGTTCAGATGAATCAGATGAGGACGGAGGTTATTCTCACCAACAGCCATTTGCCTTTCTTCCACAGGAACATCAGTGGAAGCCATTGTATATAACTTCCTCAAAGCCTCCATGTGAGCTTGCGGACGGGCAAACCATATTCTCCATGTATCCATCTTGGGAGCCAATACTCCTTTTCCTGTAATGGCGATGTTTTCGCAATCAGATGCATAAATTAGCGGAGAGTAGTTATAACACTCCATGCCTTCCCATGAGGTCATTACCGCCGGAAGATAATCCGAAGGAGTGTCTGTAAAACGCAATACCGCTCCTTCCTCCATGTAGAGGTTTATATTGCTTTTCAAGTGGATAGGACCAGTCAGCCATTCTCCTTTGGGAATGACTACACGACCGCCACCTACCAAATGACAGGCAGTGATTGCCTTGGCTATTGCCTTTGTATTCAGTTTTTTTCCTCCTGCCTTAGCTCCATATTTGGTTATCAAGAAATCCCTCTGTGGGAATATACACAAAAATACAGAGTCCATAGGGAAAGGAGCCTCTACCTCCACCGGCTGAAGCTTCACCCCTTCAGCCCATGAGCAAATGGGAAAGAAGATAACAAGAAGCAAACCAGCAAATAAATCTTTTAATGTTGTCATTCTTACTGCTATTATAAAAATTAGTGTACTTTTATCGTTATTGTTTGTTCAGGAAGGCCTTCTACGCAAACCTTTACGCTCATCATCCCCTTACTTCGTCCAGCCTGTATCACCAGCATGCACCTGCCCTGATAAGTAGGAAGCTCATGGCTGTTGAAACGATATGCTCGACGCATTTCTCCACTATCTATCCCCAGCAATTTTCCAGTGCCTTCCACTGTTGCATTTACCACACGGTCGTTTATCCTTACAGGCACCCCATTTTCATCAAATAATTGTAAAGCAATGAAAGCAAGGTCTTGTCCGTCTGCTTGCAATACGGTTTTGTCAGGTGTAAGTGTGAAACATGCTGCTTTAATTTTACTTGTCTGAATGCTGTCGCGGCACACCTCTTTACCATCCTTGTATCCGATAGCAACCACCTTCCCAGGTCGATAAGGCTGATTCCAAATAATGGTATTATTCAGATAGTCTTTCGGTTTGCGCGGTCCATATTTCTTTCCACGTGGATCTATCAGTACCACTTCGTCACAATTAGATGGGGTATGAATTGGCAACACACGTGAATCGGTATATGGAAAAGTCCAGTCATGCACCATAGGCGGTGTCTGCCAGTGGTCCTTACCCGGATCTTCATCTATGCTATAGTCCACGACAGCCATTTTCAAGACAGGCTTGTCTGTCCACATCGCACGTAAATAGGCGGCACGAGGCTTCTCGTCCATGCACATATCGAAAAGCGTAGCAGCCCATCCCTTACTCGGCCAACCCATGCTTTCTCCGATATAATCGACTCCGGCCCAAACAAACGATCCACAAAAGTAATCATTTTCCATCACATAATTCCACGGATTCTTGGGAGAGTAATCCCTTGCCTCATAAGGTCTCAATCCGCTATAATAGGGATAACTTTCACTTATCAGGCCGATTCGTTCAGGATGCTTTTTCTTGTCCTCTATATAAGATAGTTCGCTATAATTATACCCTACCACATCAGTTACTGAAGCAAACTTATCTTGGTATGCCGGTGCCAGTGCCAACATGGTTGGACGTGTCGGTTCTAATTTATGTACGAAGTCACGCAACAAGGTGGCACGTTCCACACCCACGTTGTCCTTACGGGTGGCTTCTGCCAATTCATTGCCGATACTCCAAAGGACGATGGAAGGATGGTTACGGTCGCGCACAATCATGTCACGAATATCTTGTTGCCAACATTCATCAAAGAACTGCTCATAATATCCCGACTTCCACTTGTCGAAAGCCTCGTCAACGACTAAGAAACCAATGGAATCACAATAATTCAAGAACTCCGGTGAAGGCGGATTGTGTGAACAGCGGATGGCATTTGCTCCAAACTCCTTTAAGATAGTCAGACGGCGTTCGTATGAACGGTTTGGAACGGCAACCCCCAAGCATCCAGCATCCTGATGCAGGCACGCACCTTTCATCTTGATATTCTTCCCGTTCAAGAAGAAGCCTTTGTCCTTATCGAAACCGATGGTCCGCACCCCGAAACGGGTCGTGTAACGGTCTATCACCTTTCCCTTTTGTTTCAATATTGTTTCCAAACGATAAAGATAAGGTTTTTCCAAATTCCACAATTGTGGGTTGGACAGCGTGAAAGACTGTGCAATATCTTTTGTCCCGTTTTCCGGCATCACAACCTCTGTTCGGGCTGCATACTGCTTGCCGTTTATCTTCAACAGATTGCCTTGTGCATCCACTATTCGTTGCATAATTTCTATTTCACCGGTCAATGCCGAAGTATTGGCTACAGTTGTTACACAAGATACGATGGCCGATTCTGCCGACACTCGGGGAGTGGTAATATATGTACCCCACATCTTGACATGTATCGGATTGGTTACTTGCATCCATACGTGGCGATAAATACCCGAGCCAGTGTACCAGCGCGATTTCTCCGAATGATCTACCTTCACGCTCAATGTATTCTTTCCTCCATATTTCAAGTAAGGAGTCAAGTCAGTTTCAAATGAAGTATATCCGTAACGATGGTAATCTACCTCCTGTCCGTTCAGATAGATGGTAGCTTTATGATAGATGCCATCGAACACAATGCTGACCCGCTTACCTTTGTAAGACGCAGGCACATTGAAATCTTTCTTATAATAACCTATACCCCCCGGCAAATATCCACTTTCAGGACCCACCTCTTCGTTAAAGTCCAGAGCAATACTCCAGTCATGCGGAAGCTGGACAGGTTTATAGATACCTTGTTCTCCCAAACGGAACTGCCAATCGAAATCAAAATTCTGCCGGATACGTTCGGCAGACCATCCTATTGTCCCGGTAAACAAGAATAAAATGATTATTAATAAATTACGTTTCTGCATAAGTGATTAATATTATGATATGTTTCAACTCTTTCATAGTATCTGTATTTCATCGATATTTCCTGCAGGAGCTGGCACAACAACCCTATTAGGACGATAATAGTTACCTGTCGTTTCCAAATGAATGGTATTGTTTTTCCCCTTCTGCAACGGTACAGAAATACTGAAATAATTATATTTAGTGCCTCCTCCTGTAGGTTCCAGTTTTATCCGATAAGATTTCCCGTTCACAGTCAGAATATGGCTGGCCTGCCGGTTGTCCTCCAAAGAATAACGGATGCGGATGATATGTTCGCCCCCTTCCTTACCGTCCAGTTGTTCCCAAGTAATATATGCACCCTCATGAGAAGGCAATTTCACATAACCATTCCCGGCAAACCCAATATTCTGGATGTCATATTCCGCAACAGCATCCGAACTGAGCGATACAAACTCTGCCTGGACTATCTGATAAGGTTTCGGGAACAAGGTCCCTTTGCATTTCAGTAACACGGTAGTGCCTGCCTCCACGAATACCGACGGATTTTTGTCAGATGCCGTGTCGAACAATTCCGTTTGTCCCAAGCTGACGTTACCTTGTCCCACCCACTGATTACCTTTATCGAAATAACCATACGATGCGCTTTCCACTTGCATGCCAACAGGCAATGTGAAACGTCCTCCACCGGTGCTCATCAAAACTACCTCCGTATCACTACGCAGAATACTGATACCTTGCGATGTCGGATAAATAGGGGAGTATGATATTCCGCTGTTGGCAGTACTCGTACCTCCATCAACGCCTTCCCAATTGTGTACAAACAATCCGTAACCATGCGTCTTGGTAGCAAGGTCCACCGGGTCGCTCTGTAAAATCTTGTTCATGCGCCGTATGTCGTCCAAGTGCCCTACCAGCGGAACAATCTTGTTCCCATTCCTGCCATAGAGCGCTTCTATACTATAATAGTCGAAAGCAGCATTGCCCGACAAGGCAGCCAAATGCATCTGGGCAGAGATAGGAATACCCGAATTGGTTTCCATAATCATCCGGAAATTCTTGCCAACGTATGGGACATTGTTACGCATACTGGCAATGAATGAGGCATCCGAAGCAAAATGATGCCGGTAAGTGTCAATTCCTACAAAATCAAGATTAGTCTTTTCCCCTGAAAGCCTGTGGGCTTCATTCTCTTGGATCCGTCCGGCAACGTTCCAAAACACACAATTGGCACGGGTCCATACAACATAATCCGATTGTTTCACCGCACCGGCCACTCCATTCAGATAAGAAATAGCTAACGAATTGGGAAACGTGGTTCGCATCCCAATGAATTCATTATTGATTTGCACACCGATTACAGGATGCTTCTTCTCATTGGCAGCATCCCAATCGGCTATGTGGTTCATTACTTCTTTCAACACATAGGTTTCCCTTTCGCGCAAACGGTCATCTGCAATATCCAACGTGTAGTCAGACATATCTCTCCGGATGGTAAATTCACTAGTTGTTTCTTTAGAAGATGGTGAAGGGGAATAAAGCACATAGTCCGGTGTGCGTAAGTGTACGGCATTTTTATTAGGACGTCCCAGCCATTGCACATGCCCTCCGCTGTTTGCACCAAACCAGAGCATTTCCATTTTTAACCCATATTTATTCACCAGCTTCAGATAACTGTCCAGGATAGTCCAATCGAACCGGTCCTTTTTCGGCTCCACCTCATACCAATGTACCGGAACAGACACTGTATTGAATCCGTCTGCCGCCACTTGCGCAACAAGTTTTTCACACAAGTCCATGCTCCATTCTTCAGAATATCTCAGCAAATCCAGCCGCAACTGTATATTGGTCATATAAAACGGCGTACCTGTCACCCGAAGCACATACTTCTGTGTACCTTCAAGGCTTGTGTCTACATTTGAAATGACCTGTTGCTTCCTTTCTGTAGGAACAACATTTTTCGCGTTTGCCATTGCCGACCAGTTCATGCAGCAATAGCATAATGATAATACTACCAATCTGTGTTTCATACTTATTTCAATTCGTGACATTAATAAAGTTATACATGATATTGTTTCTGCAAAATTATAGAAGGAAGAAGATATGAATAGGTGGAAAATCCGTCTAAAAGGGATGGAATACTACCTAAATACCGGACTAATAACAGAAAGGTTGCTAATCTGCTCTTATAAACGATATTTTCTCCTACCTATTGGCAGAATCAAGTTCGAGATAAATTCCACCAACGGGATGTTCCTTTAGCTGTGCTGGATTATCAAAAAAAACTTATTCTTATAGTTCCCCCATACGGATTGAAATCAAAGACCTGTTTATCATCCCGTTTTTTTTACTAACAGTCTCTTTCCGTTTTGATACACCTTCACTTTTCCCTTTCCTTTCTTATTCAGCACCATTGTCAAAGGTTCATTAAATAATTCCTTGTCCAGTAACAAACGAGGTATAACTGCCCACTGCGATTCCTTTTTCACAATATCCAGTTGTACATTCCTCCGCTCTTTAACATATGCCGCTACCTCGCGAAAAGTACCTACCCAAATATCGTATTCCTGATTTTTCACTCTACGAAAATGTTCCCATAATATATCCGGGGAAGTGAAGGCATCATAACCGGTAGAAATTCCATGTATCATAGTCACTCCCCAATCATTGGAAATCATGAGCTCCTTTACCCATTTATCCAGCGATTCAACCGTTGATTTTGATTTCTCACCTCCTATGGCATATTGTTTGATACGTGTACCTATTCTATTTTCTGAAACAATCCGCCGTACATCTTCATTATAAGAATTAAACGGATAACAGAAGGTTAGCGGCCTTTCGCCTATTTCAGCCTGAATAATGCTATCATTCCTGCCAACTTCCGCTTTCACTTCTTCCAGACTAAGATGCCTCAAATCTGCATGTGACCAACCGTGACTGGATATTTCATGCCCTTTATCAAACATTTCTTTCATTTGCGTCCAAGTCATACGTGGTTTATCTTGCTGCTCCGTCACATTCTCTATCCCTTTTCCCCATATCCAAAAAGTCCCTTTGAAACCTACTTTTTCCATTTCCGGGAAAACAAGCGTATAGTGTTCTTCCAGACCATCATCGAAAGTATAGCTGATAGCACATTGCTTATCGTCCTTATAATCTGCCACATATACTTCCGAATCGTGAGAACGCATATATGCAGCTAGTTCCGGCACAACTTTGGCAACAGCTTCCATCGCGATTCCCGCCACCACCTTTCCACCAGAAATGTTCAGATGGGTGTTATCAATTTTTCCTTTTGGGCAGAAATCATATATTCCCGTAGGTACCCACATGAAAAGGCTTTTTGACTTCTCTACCCCCATACTGACTACCAAATCATACGTCAGCTTATTCAAATCTACAAAAGGAACATCCATTTCTTTTGCCACTCTTCTTGGTGATTCCAAATACTCTCCATGAGTGTCTACCAATGTGCTTCCCTCCGTCTCATAACTGCCTTTATGCCCAATGGTCCCTTCCGGTGGAAAATTCCGGCGCACAATTGAATTAAACAGCACCGGATAAGCTCCCTTTGCTCGCGTCTCCCTTACAAATCTACGCAAGTTTTCATCGAAAGTGCTTCCGGGAATAGTATGTAGCTCTTCGGCAGATTTCTCATCATTATGACCGAACTGGATAAATACATAGTCTCCGCTCTTCAATTTGGAGAGTACGACATCCCAACGTCCTTCATCGATAAAACTCTGTGAACTCCGACCATTCATGGCATGATTGTCCACCCGTACATCGCCAATCAAAAATTCAGGAAGCATCTGTCCCCAACCACGTTCAATATTTCCATTCTTCAGACTTTTATTCGCCATAGTAGAATCACCTATCATAAAAATGGTGATTATATCCTTCTTTCCGCTAGTAAAAGCGGAAAAGAAAAGAAGCGCACAAAATACATATAGTAATTTCGAATTCAACTTTCTCATGATATATTTTTTTACAAGAAAGAACATAAAAATAAGATATATGATAATGTACAATTACAGTTCATACGGCAATAGCATAATGATAATACTACCAATCTCTATTTCACATTTATTTCAATTCGTGATATTAATAAAGTTGTACATTATATGGTTCCTGCAAAATTATAGAAGGAAGGGGATATGAATAGGTGAAAAATCTGTCTAAAAGGGATGGAATACCACCTAAATACCGGGCTAATAGCAGAAAGGTTGATAATCTTCTATAAAAGATATCTTCCCTTATGGTGGTAGTCGGATTCTCAATTAAGACAGAAATAGAGACGAGGATAAATTCATCTCTATTTCTGTCTTGACTGGGAATATGTTTTCCAAACACCATATTCTATTCTATCACACGTATGCTGTTAAGCATATCTATTTTTCAGCTGAGGCATCAGCCTTGATTGGCCAGTATGGATTCTGATAAATGACGGATTCTTCTACATTGGTACCATCCGGTGAAGTCAGCAGGAACTGCTTTATAGGTATCGGATACAGATAATGAGCCATGTTCCAAGTAAATCCACCATATCCTATCTGGTTCGATGTCTTTTGGAATGGGCAAAGATATTCGCTGTAGCTAGACGGCGATACATTGGAGTTGCTTGTACCATCGGATACCAGAGCCGATGTACCGTCACTATTGTCATACCAATGCTCCATCGGCGTATTCCACAAGTGAAATCCTTGGGGTACATAGGGGCTGGTTATCAATTGATCCATTGCTCTCCAACGGCAGACATCCATGTTGCGCAAAGCTTCGGCCAGCATTTCACACCGCCGTTCGCGACGGATGTTATACAATGTCTTGTCAGTAAGTAGCTTTCCACCGGAATAAGCCCCCCAATCGTTCTCTGCTTCCTTATCCATCTCGGTAGCTGCAATGGTGGCATCGATGTCCGTGCTTATCCCGGCGCGACTGCGAATAGCCTGCCAGTAGCCGAGAGCAGTGGCATCTAGTGTCCCAGTCCTTTCGTAGCTTGCTTCCATATAGTTAAGCAAGGCCTCAACAGCCCGATAGCACACCAATGCAACGTATCCCTTAAGCTGTATGCAGTATTTTGAATTGAGTGCTCCGCCTTTGCGCAAAGCATATCCGGTGGTATAAGCACGTTGCATATCGCCTACGATAATATTAGGTACGGGTTCTATCAAATTGAGGCTCTGTCCGGGCTGGTCATCCCACACGATGTTCGTTTGCCCGGGCTCTTTCAAAAAGAGAGACAAACGACTGTCACGGTTGGTACGGACATCGGCTATCGTCTGGTCGCCCATATAGTAGCCATCACCGTCCGCGTACGTTCCATGTGTATATACGGGAGTACCGTCAGCCATCAGGAAATTCTGTACAAAAGAGCGAGTAATTCCAACGCCCCAATTCCCCATGTTGGCTGCCAAGGCAATATCATTTCCCTTGTTCATTGTATATTGTCTCCACAGCAGCACTTCGGGATAACTGGACAAATCTTCATCGCAGAACATGTTATAGTAGGGATTCTCCGGATCGTCCGCAGCCTGTTGCAGCATTCCGGTGTTGGCGGTCAGCTGCCCTTTGTATTTCTCGGCCACTTCCTTAGAGGCGGCCATTGCCTCATCCAAGAAAAAATTTATCTCGTTATCTATGTTTCCGCTCGGATATTCATAATTGGCATTGTATTCTTTGCTTTTACCTGGCCATCCTTCGCCATTGGGAACAAAAGCTGTCCCTTTGAAATATTTCAGGAATGTCCCTTCATATAGGGCTACACGTGATTTAAGCAGCAGTGCCAAGTCGCGGTTAATCCGGGTGGTGGCAAAGTCTATCCCATCCATCAACGTGGCAGCCTTGTCTAGGTCGGAAAGGATAAAACGAGCCACCTCGTTGCGCGGACTGCGTTTACTTGCCTCGGTGGTAGCCTCCATGTCATCTGTCAGTGCATGTTCAACGATAGGGAAATCTCCGAACTTCTGGTAGCGGTTAAAGTAATCGAGCGCACGAAGAAAGTAGATTTCGCCTATGTAGTGGCGGATAGATTGTAAATTGCCCGAAATCTGGTTCTGCGATCCATCTAAATTTTCACCGAATTTAGGAAGGACATTATCCAAGAAGTAATTCAATTGATAAATATTCTCGAATTTCCAGTTGCTATCGTCCTGCGGTACTTTCCACAGTGTTTTAGTCAAGCGATTAGGAGTATCAGAAGCTATCTGATTGTCCGTATGTTTATCTTCGGCATAAAATCCGTAGCTGTTTTTGCCGGAAGAGGGCAATATGGCAGAATAAAACTTATCGGCCCATGACTGCAACTGGCTAGCATCGGTAAAATATATTTCCGGAGAGATGGACGATTCCGGTTCCCGATCTAGGAAATCCTCACAAGAGATAAAAATGCTGCCACACAAAATAGATGCAGCTGTCAAAAATAGATGTCTTATCTTCATTGTATTCTAAATTTATAAAGTTAAACTTAAGCCAAAAGACCACGTGCGTGACAACGGATAAGCATTTCCTCCATTACCGCCGCTAATGGTTTCCGGATCGAACAACTTGGTCAAACCAGTCCCGGTCCAAACGTTTTCACCAGAAACGAATATGCGCAAACGGTTTATCCCGAACTTATTTGTAAATTTAGCAGGTAGGGTGTAACCAAACTGCAAGTTCTTCAAGCGTATGTAGGAAGCATCCTGCACATAACGACTCTGTACCTTTTGATTCTTTGCTCCGAAGCTGGTTCCATCGGATGAATCGGAGAAAATAGGCCGTGGATAGTACGAATCGAGGTTAGCGGGAAGCTCATGCCCTTCCAGCCCGGCGGGTTCTGCACGAAAATAATCTTCATGCTGTTTGAATCCTCGTGTATGCCAGCGGCTGTATCCGCCGCGTACACCGAACAACATGCCAGTGAAGTTTCCACTACCCCAATAGTCGTGTTTCAAAACGCCTTGGAAGAAAGCCCGGAAATCGAATCCTTTCCAATCGGCATTCAGATCTATTCCAAAGAAGTAGTGCGAATAAGTGTCTCCCAGTATCTTCAAATCGCCATGATCTCCCAAGGTACGTGCTCCCTCGCTGATTTTGCCATCACCGTTCAAGTCTTTATACATGATGTCACCGGCTGCCCATTGCGAGCCCACTGCATCTTGTCCTCCTTTAGGCAGAGAAGCCAGGTGTGCCTGCATTTCTTCATCGCTTTTGGCTATGCCGATGGTTTCATATCCCCAAATAAGTCCATCCTTGTATCCTGGCAGATAGGAGTCGATGGACAATGTCTTGTTGTCCGGATAAGAGTCAATCATCGTGATTTGATCTGACAATGACAAGTTAATGCCATATCCCAAACCATTTTTCAGACGGTCTTTCCAGCCAATTGACACTTCCCAGCCTTTCGTCCGTAAGTCGCTGTTGTTGGAACTGGGAGTTGATATGCCCAATGTTGCAGGCAGTTCGGCAGAAGGGCCTACCATACCTTCTGTGAAACGGACAAAGTAATCAAAAGAACCGGTCAAGCGATTATTGAATAGTCCGTAATCCACGCCAACATCCCATGTACGGACCTTTTCCCAAGTAAGAGCCGTATTTATCAGGCCGCCGACAGATGAAGTATTAGGAGATAATCCATTTTGCAACCAGTCTCCATTCAGTGAACCAATAGAAATTGTTCGATAAGTAGGATACCAATTGTTGATATTCTGGTTTCCCAGTTCACCGTAAGAAAAACGGACTTTCAACAAGTTGGCTATATTCTCTATTGGTTTCCAAAACTCTTCTTGCGCTATGTTCCACCCTAAAGAGAAAGAAGGAGACAATTGCCATCTGGAACCTCGACGAAAGCGAGATGTCCCGTCATAACGCATATTCACTTCCGCCAAATAGCGTCCCTTATAGTCATAGTTGAGACGGCCGAAAAAGCCTACCGTAGCCCATTCATTATGATATCCACTTACTTCCGTGTCTTTCTTGTTTCCTGTACCGTCCAGTCCGGTAGTCAGGTCAAATTGGGGGAGACCATTAACCATCAGACCGTATTTCTTAGTGGATGAGAAATCGTATTTCGTTTCTTCTGACTGAAATCCGAGCATAACCTTCAGGTTGTGCGTGTCATTAAAAGTATGCGAATAAGACGTATAAGCATTGAAATTCAAATAGTTTTCCTTTGTATCTTCCTGGTACAGGCTCGAATTCGCTTTTGTATCATCGACGGAACCATCCGGCAAATGGTTGTATGCGGGCAATGTAGTCTCCTTGACACCGCCGTCCGTAATGCGATAATTGAGTTCGATATTAGTGACCCAATTTTTTATCGGTTCGATAATCAACGTCGCCTGATGGTAGTGCCGATCAGTTTGTACATCGCGTTGCCCGCCTTCCGCGATATTCCTAACCTCTCCGTATGGATACCCGTTCGGATCGTACATAGGCATATTTGGCCAAGTCATACGGCCAAAATAGTCATAAAACTGTGAGTTGAAGGATGTCGGTCGCCAAACATCATTACGCGTAAAACGTGTACTGTAATTGAATTTCAGCCATTTTGTGATATTGGCATTGATTTTAGCAGCCACGTTGTAGCGGCTCAATCCATCTTCACCGTATTCCAGCAAACCACCCTGATCCAAATAATTGAAAGAAGCATAATAAGTCACCTTTTCCGATCCTCCGTTCACGCTTACATTATGCTCCTGAGAGAATACGCTGCTTTTAAACATTTCACTGTATATGTCTACGTTGGCATACGCATTGTACCACGGATAGTTCCATGCATTCGGATTTGCCGGATCAGAATCCATTCCTCCGGTAAGTTTTCCGGCTTGAAAATCCAGCATCTTCTGCATCACCTCGTCCGTAAAAACCTGTCCACTTCCCTTTTGATTTTTGTAAGCTTCATTGAACATCACGGCAAAAGAGTATGAATCCATCGATTCCGGCATATTGATAGGGCTGCCTATACGGAAGCTGTTGTTGTAGTTTACGGAAGTTTTCCCGGCTTTACCACTCTTGGTCGTGACAAGAATCACACCGAACGGTGCACGTGAACCATAAATGGAGGAAGCTGCCGCATCTTTCAAAACAGATATGTTCTCAATATCTTGTGGATTGATGGTGTTCAAGTCCCCTTCCGTGCCGTCAATCAATATCAACGGGCTACCACTTGAATAGCTGCCTACAGTTCCTGTACCACGGACAGAAATACTCATGTTCTTATCCAACTCTCCGGTGCTCGTACTGATTTTCAGACCGGGGACTAGACCTTGTAAGGCCTGAACCGCTGATGTTACCGGACGGGATTCTATTTCTTTGGCTGTGGCAATGCCAACCGAGCCGGTCAGATTGACTTTCTTCTGCGTACCGAAACCCACCACAACCACTTCGTCCAGCATCTCATTGTCTTCTTGCAGTGTAACGTTAATTGCCTTGCCGACAGTGGCCGTCACCTCTTGTGTCTTGTATCCTATGTACGATACGACGAGTACAGTTCCCGGCTGCACCGACAAGGAGAAATTACCATCCATGTCGGTAATCGTACCATTGGAAGAGTTGCCCTTTTCCACAACGCTGGCCCCGATGACGGGTCCCATGGCATCGTTCACTGTGCCTTTCACGGTGATTTTCTGTTGCTGTACAATCTGCACGGCACCGGAATCATTCTCTGCCCACAAGGATAGCGGCTGGCTTGCCACAAGCCCCGTGCAGAGCAATAAGGCTGTCGTCGCCTTACGGGAGAATTTAAAAGTCTCTGTTTTCATTGTTCTGGTATTAAAATTAGATTAATAAATTTGGTTCCTGTTTGAACGCCCCTGGATTGGTCAAAGGTCGTGACTACCTTAGTCAAAGTGCTTGACTACCTTGGTCAAGAATCTGCCCCGAAATATAGCGGAAGCAAAGTGTTATCCTGAATACTCCCTTTTACCTTTAAAAGCCTATGTCTTATCCTATTATATTTTTTGTCTATACGATGAGTGTTTTTTAGTCCATCGGAGAGTCATCAGAATCTCCGTCACTGCCGCCCGGTTTCTCGGTGGAGCCACTGCCTTCAGGTGCTTTACCTATGTAAATGGTATGGGAAGTGCTGCGGGGTGTCTTCAGCAGGTCGCCGCCACCGCCCCTGTACTGCGTAGTCACTGTAAGCGTATATTCGCCATCGTCTCGCACCGCACGCCAGGATTCTTTGCCACCATGCGATCCAGTATGATTTCCCTTGTCGATGCTGTGGGTAGTCTCCAAAGAGAAAATCTTGTCCGCCTTGTCATCGGTAGTCACGGTGTTGTCCACCGGCCATGCTTTCAATACATTTTTTGCCATATTTTCATAGTCTTTTGTTAACGTTGGAAATATTATTTCAAGTTGTGACAAAATTAGTTATAATAAGCACAAGCCGTAATTTGTAATGTTTCTAAAAAGGTTTCATTTCTTTCTAAATAAAAGGGCACAAAAAAGGATTGGGAATCTTTCGCTATCATGAAAGATTCCCAATCCTATCATCTATGTCTGTTACACCATTCTTACAGATTCTTCATCACCTGTAGCCAATATACCAATGCCCAATCTTGGTCGTTGGCATAAGGGTCATAGAAATGCGCTTTTTCTCCATTGACCTTATGCGGATACATGTAGGCGCAGGAAGCCTTCCCGTCTTCAAAAAACAAGCAGAGGTTATTGCGCACAATCTCTTCGGCCAACTTCTGATAAGATGTATCGCCGGTACACAAAGCATAATAATGGTAAACCGATGCAGTAACCGTACTCCAATAGTGAGGAAAAGTATCGCCAAAAAGCTCGTATTTGCCAAACCAATGCCCGTCCCAATGGCGGATAGCTATCTCGTTCAGGTGGAAACTGGGCTGAAAACCGTTGAACGCCTCCACAACGGGAAGTTGCCGCTTGACCTCGTCCAGATATCTCCGCTCCTTGGTTTCCAAATAGACTTGAGCGAGCAGTTGCAGGGCCGGGGCCACGATGCTCTGTTCATAATTCACTTCACTGGCCGGATAGTTCACCCCGTTGGCTATGAATTTGTCACCAATCGTTTTGAAGTCATCCAGCAGTAGCTGGTGTTCGTTCTCCATCTTGGCTTCTTTCAAACATTGCAACCCTAAACATACCGGATAACCGATGCCGTAAAAGCCATGACCGAACTGGCGAAACATGGAACGAAGCGTTTCGTAACCGTCACGGACAAACTGTCTGTTTCCCGTAGCCCGATACATATAGAAATAGAATTCGGCAATCCAGACATAGTTGTATGCCCGGTTCCGGTTCTTTTGATCCACACTGGAATAGGTGACGTATTCGGGTGTCTGCAAACGGGTACGGAGAAATTTTGCATAGCGGAGAAGAGAGGATTTCAAATCATTGTCTTTCTTGTCGGACAAGAGGTATTGCTTGGCCAACAGCACGCCCATACCTACACGCTCGGCACCTTCGTCACGGTCCACCGGGTTACAGTTGGGCGTGTTGTTCGGATAAATGCTGTCGGCCTCGCAGTCATAAACCATATACGCCCCGTCGCGCAAGTCGCGAGGATTGTTCATCTGCTGACGATTGCGGATAAACGATATGCGTTTGTTCACCAAATCTTTTACATTATCTATTACCAGTAAGTCGGCATGGGTTCTCTTTCCGTTGCCATAGCAGAACTCCACCCTCATTTCTCCCGCCTGCTCCATTTTGTGTTTTACCGTCCATATGCCGTTTGCATGATAGACTTTGACGGGGATACCATTTATCTTTGCAGTACAGTTTCGGAGCGGAGAATTGCATCGCATAGTAACGTAAGCCATTTCACCTATTTCATATACATATTTATCTGATGAGACAAGCACACCGCCTTTGTCCAACATTTTGTCACGAAAGTCCGCTTTTCCCCCATGCGAGAACAACCGCCATTTCAGGCGATACGACTCTCCCGGATTCAGACGCATGTCCGGCAGGTTCATGGCAAATATACCACGCATGTGCGAACTGCTCGTTTTCCTGCCCCGTCCCCATATCTCATAGCTGTCAATGGCTCCTTCGGTCAGCATCATCCCTACATGGGGGGCTTCAAAACCCATTCGCAACGCATTGACGTATGCACCGCTTCCGCCATTCCATACATGCGCATGGCAACGATTGGTGATGCAGGTTTGAGAATTCGGATAATTATCATTAAATGGAGTGTAAATGCCTATATCGTACAACCAGATCCGCTCTCCGCCCTTGTTCGTAAAAGTGTACTCTTCTATCAAATCACCACCATCCATGCTGCGTTCGGCACGGATAAGTACGTCACCCTCCTTATAGAGAACCTTTTTTCCTTCGTCCTCTACTACAAGAGGGCGCATCCATTCCTTTTTCAGGCTTTCATGTCCTTTTACTTGCGTGAAATAGCCCAATCCCCAACTGTATCTTTCCGTAATCCAAGGGTATTGACTGCCGTCAGTTTTCACTATCCAGTTCATGTGATGCTTGTCGCCTTCAACAGTCAATTCGTCAATGGCACCGGTAAACGGATTGACCGCAAACCGAACGGTATCGGACACATCCAGCTTGTCATGTCCGAACAAACCAACTGAACGGGCATTGATACCCGTTGCAAGCAGGAAGCTGAGAAATACCAGCAATGTTTTTCTTGTCATAAAATATATGTATTAAGAGTTATGTCAAAAGTGACCCTACAAAATTATAGGTTTTACCGTGAACAAGGGGGATGGAAAGTTCTTTTTTGAAGTTAGTATTCTTTCTAAATACTATTCCACGCCTATAAAGGCGTTAAAGAAGATGGAAATCCATCTTTTTTATTTGTTTTCTCATTATTAAAAGCCGAAAACTTTAAATATAAAGGAGTTTCACTGTGTAAAGATTTCTTGTTTGAACTAGATGATGCTCATAAATTTACAAAGAATCAACGCAAATGTTTAATAGAACAGGTTGTGGAAACACGTTTAACTAATTCATTATGGATTGCAGAACGTATGGAGGCGCTGTCACCTCAGGCTATGGTTAATGATAATAATAAAGAGGGGCGCGATTATAAAGTTATTAGATTAAATGACAATAAAAGTGCTGTTTTTGCAAAAGTTGCACTATCTATTGCATCTAAAAGATCTGATTATTCACGATATAAACTAGATCTTTATATGGGATTGGATAATGTAGTAAACAGTAATTATGATAAGGTTTATCAAAATATTATAGATGTTTGTTTTAGGGAAATAAATGAAGTCGCTTCAGGCATGTATGAGGAATGGTTTAAAAAAATAGATAATAATTCGTCTCTGGTGGAAAAGGCAGAGGCTTACAAGGCTATCTTAATTTTTACGAAGAGACTTTTGAATAAAAATCCATTACCCCTCTTTCGTGTTACAGCAGAAGGGTATGATCAATATATTGATAATAATTTATTAAAATTAGCGTCCTCACTTCTTTGCTCACAATATAACCTTCCTCTTTATTATGGCTTCTCGTCATTGGTAAATCTTTCAACAAATAATATTGAACAGTTTATAGATTTTTCTTCAAAATTATATGAAAAGCTGATTGCAAAAACGATTGTAGATAAGAAAGCTGATAAACTTGATGCTGTAGAGCAGAATAAAATTATTAAGGAACACAGTAGACATTTATTCATTGAATTAGAGAAACTTCCTAATGGAAGCATTGTACAAAAATTTCTGAAAAGATTAACTAAGTATTGTTTTGAGCAGTCGCAAGGTCGTTCTTCGTATGGTATTGTTACTGGATTTGCCATTTCAAGAAATACAAGTGGTTTTAGAGTGAATAATGATGCATGGTATGAAGAGTCTGAATATGAGATGTTGCAAGAAATACTTCGTATTTGTTTAGCTAATAATCTTTTATATTTATATCCTACAAAACAAGGTAATAAAGATGAAACATGGGATGTTTTCTACCTCAATCGATGGTTATGTGCTTATCAGAATATTCCCTTTAGTACTGGTGGATGGAGAAAACTTTCACTTGATGAATTGAATAAATGGATAAACAAGTGAGTTATGGATAATTGGAATTCATATATTATGTATGCTTGTACCGATGAATTGACAAAATTCTGGTCTTCATATTATACGCTAAATAATAATAAAAAGGTGTTATTCATCATGGGTAAAGGCTTTGATCCTCGTATGAATAATAATATAAAATTGTTAACTAATACTGTTGGCACGTTGAATATGGAATGTTTATTGGTGGATTTTCCCTATACAGGTACACCGATTTATAAAGATTTGATTGAGCAAAACATAACCGAACTGATGGCATTATCTTCAGAGTATAATTTTAAAGTTAAAAATCAAGTGCGTGCAGACTTTAGTGGGCAATGGGAAAGTGGAATCAAAAATCTTTGTAGCACATTGGCTGAAATTGATTTTATGGGCATAAATGATATCATTGTTGATATAAGCTCGCTACCAAGATCTATTTACTTCAATATACTTCGTACACTATATAGTAAATTTCAAGATAGTGATATAAATTTATTTACAATGGTATCAGAAAATGTAGCTATGGATAACGCAATAACAGAAAAAAGCTACAAAGAAGTAAGTCCTATTTGGGGTTTCAATGCAAAATTAGGACGAGTTAGCCTTATTGGGAATTTAAATATCTCCATACCATTAATAGGTGAGGGAAAAACCGATGTCTTAAGAAAGATCATTACTGAATTTCAAGCTGATGATGTTTGTCCAGTGTTACCATTTCCCTCCAAAAATCCACGGCGTTCAGATAATTTACTTTTGGAATATAACGAGATTTTCCGTGATATTTTGGAACTTGAACCACAAAAGATTGCTTATGCTCATGAGCAAAATCCATTTGAATTATACAGTATACTTAATCAATTGATTTTGAACTATAAAGCATCCTTGCGTCCTTTAAATGCAAAAATATGTTTTGGAATTTCTATATTAACGAGTAAATTGCTATCTTTGGGGGCTTTATTGACTGCATTGGAACATCACGATGAAGTAGCAATATTCAATGTTTCAGCAGAAGACTATAAAATTAACATAAAAATAGAAGAATTCATTCGATTGAATGATAAAAGTGAACCATTCTTAATGTGGATTATGGGTGATGCGTATAAATGAAAATAAAATATGTGTAGGTGCTGGGTTGGTAAGTCTAGACATCTTAATGCGTGGTAATGAGGTACATGGAGTCTCTTATAAGGTTGGAGGTACATGTGGCAATGTTATGATGATATTATCTCATATGGGATGGTCCGCTTATCCTATAGCTCGTCTTGATGAGACTCATTATACGAAGATGTTGCTTACAGATATGGAAAATCATAATGTAAATACTACCTTTGTATCAACCAATGATGGTACCACACCAGTAATTGTTCAGCGTAATATTGTAGATAAATATGGGAATCCTTGCCATAAGTTTGAGATTCTTAATAATAAAGGTCGTTTTTTCTTAGGATACAAGTCTATTACAAAAAAACAAGCAGAAAAAATTATTACAGAAATAGATTTCACTCCATCTGTGTTTTTTTTCGATAGGATATCTCCTGCTGTTATTCGTTTAGCAGAGCATTTCAAAGATAAAGGAACTTTAATTTATTTTGAACCTTCTTGTAAGGTGACTGAAAAAGGATTTACCCGATGTGTAGAATTGGGTGATATTATAAAGTTTGCTGAGCAAAGAATACCAGATATTGCTTTTACATCGAGTTTCCAAAATAAGCTTTTTATTCAAACTTTGGGAAAACGAGGTTTGCAGTATTCGCTATGTGGTAAGGCGTGGATACATTTAGATGCTATTATGAATCAAAATGTGATTGATACTTCTGGAGCAGGTGATTGGACGACCTCCGCATTCCTTAATGGCCTAATGGAATTGGATATTAAAAAGATTTCAGAGATGACATCGTCAACAATAAATCAACTTTTGATGGATGCTCAACGTTTAGGCTCTCTTAGTTGCTCTTATGAGGGAGCGCGTGGCATGATGGCCGTTGGCGTTGAGTAAAACTGATGGTATTGTTCAAACATACACTCTATTTTTAAGAAGAATGTTGTATAACAACAATAATGGCACATCATTACAGTTTAATGAAACTAACTATTTTTTTCTTTGTTATCTCAAATAGATTATTGAGAAGAACTTTGGTAACTATTTTTAGTTAGAGCCTGTTTAAAAATTGCTGAAATCTTTTTTTAAAGAAGTTTCCGTATCAGCCGGATAGTTACTTCCTTTGAAGTGACCAAACTTAAAAAGAAATGTATCAGACTGATTTAACGGAAACTGAGTGGCAATATATAACAAAAGTATTAAACCTGCAAACAAGAAAGCGAAAATATGAATTACGTATGATTTGTAATGCGATTTTTTATCTTGTAAAGACAGGGTGTCAATGGCGTATGTTACCAAAAGAATTTCCTAAATGGGAATCCGTTTATTACTATTATTGCAAATGGGCATCACTTGAAGAATTTGATTTATTATTAGAACGTCTACGTGGACATGTACGCATAAAACGAGTCAAAACATGGAACCCAGCGTAGGCATTATAGATAGTCAAAGTGTAAAATGGGGGAACAATGCCGCTTTGAAAGGTGTTGACGGAAATAAGAAGGTGAAAGGCATAAAACGTCATGTCATAGTGGACAAGAACGGCTTTCTTATTGCTGTTATGGTAACCATAGCTAATGTACACGACAGCAAAGCGGCTTATTTACTGATGAGAGTTATAAAAGAAATGTGCTCTGGGCTAAAGGTGATCTTAGCCGATGGTGGATATAGAGGAGAACTTATTGACAACATTAAAAAGAAATTCGGATATGCCATTCAAGTTGTGGTCAGTGCATATAAGGAACAAGGATTTAGACCAATTCAAAAGAGATGGATTGTTGAAAGGTCATTCTCCTGGTTGGACAATAATAGAAGGCTCTGCCGAAATTATGAATTGACATTCGATTCGGCAGAGGAAATGGTGAAAATTGCGGCGATAAGATTATTATTGAGGAAAATTTAAACAGGCTCTTAGTTTCTTTGGGAAGTGTTAGATTATTTCATGATATTGATGAAATATAAATATACATTTGTATATCATGGTTTATTCCTTATCTCTATTCAGTAAATGTATCAGTGCCGGGTCATTTTCAATACGGATCAGTTCGTTCTCCACCAGTTCGACAATATCCTGCTTGATTTGCCGGTAGTTCGCTTGTATCTGCTCTTCCATTGTATCATTGCCATTCTCGTCCAAAAAACTGCTGATTTCGGGGATGGGCCGGTAAGCTGCCGTTTCCCTCTGCACCGCTTCATTATCCACAACAATCTGTGCATGGAAAATCTTTTGGTCTATCGTTTCACCAAAATTGTCTGCTACGGCTCCAACAAACATACCTTGCGATAACGTACTGATTTTGCTGGCAGGTATAAGACTGTCCAGTTGGGTATTGATAGAAGTAGATGTATCACTGCGATTGATGCTCATGGATTCCCGTTTTTGCAGGATTTTCCCAAACCTTTCCGATAATGTTTTAGCCGTCTCACCTACTACTTGACCGCTGAATACATTGCCGACAGTTGACATGATTACAGCAGCCTCTTTGTCCCCGTAGTCACGTTTCAACTGGCTGAAATCCTGAAAACCTAACACGACCGCAACTTTGTTGCTTCGTGCCGTGGCAATCAGGTTATCCAGACCTTTAAAGAAGATGGTTGGTAGCTCGTCAATAATCACACAACTTTTCAGTTGTTTCTTCTTGTTTATCAGCTTGACGATACGGGAGTTATAAAGTCCCAATGCTGCGCCATAAATGGAAATTCTATCGGGATTGTTACCTACACAAAGAACTTTAGGTTCTTTGGGATTATTAATATCCAGTGTAAAATCACTGCCGGACATCACCCAGTAAAGTTGCGGACTTATCAGTCTGGATAACGGGATTTTAGCACTTGCGATCTGGCCCTGGAGCTGCTCGCTTGCTCCACCTTTCCATGCGTCAATAAACGGACTAAGATAGTTTTCCAAATCGGGGTAACTTGTCAGGATAGTAAAGACGTCTTCATACCTTTTATTAAGCAATTCGATGGCATGAGGGAACGTACAATACTTGCCGCCTTCATAGATTTTCAAAAACCAGATTATCGCCGTAAAAAGTACAATCGGAGATTCTACAAAGAAGTCCCCCTGCTTTTGCACCCAACTTTTATTGAGGTTAAGCATGATTGTGTAACTGGATTCGTAAGCATCCGAAATATCCGTCATCAGTTCAGGAGCCAGCGGATTACAGCGATGGCTCTTGCGTGGGTTATCGAAGTTTATTACGTAGAATTTTGGCGGTATCTTGTAGCGGTGCCGATACTTGATCAGGTGATTATAAGCGATAACCGATAAATCGTCAAATTTGAAGTCGTATATGTAAAGCGCATAAGACTTCTCGATTGCCTGCTTTATATAGTTGTTTACCACGGCATACGACTTACCACTACCCGGCGTACCTAAAATCATGCTGGCCCGGAAAGGATTCACTACGTTTATCCAGCCTTTCCATTCCTTTCCCCTATACCAGAATTTGGTCGGCAGATTAACGGAATATTCGTTTTCCATTAACTTGGTTTCCTGCATGAACGATTCGTTCTCACGGTTGAAAACATCCTCCAGCAGATTGCCTTTGAGCAAACGACTTATCCATAAGCCGGATGCCAACAGAGAAAAGAAACCTCCGGTTAAAGTTGCGGTATATAGTACCGCACAAACACCCGATGAAGCATTGATGGAGAGCAACCACCAATTAAAGAAAAAGAGTTTTGCGCCCGCTATGGCCGCAATGATAATCTGCCTCCATGTGATTTCATGTTTCTTCACTCCCTTGTTTCCCATGCAGGATAGACCCAGGAAGAGAACACAAAACAGCTTTGTATAAAGCAAGGATGAGAACAGTCCGGTGGTACGTTGGAAGTTGGAAAGTATCCGGTCTACTATGCCGAGCGTTCAGCCCATTTCGTAAAGCCAGCCGTAACAAAACCAATAGATGTGTATCGCCATAAATAAAAAACTGATGGCCCGCATAAAGTCAGTGACCTTTGCCAGACCTCTTAAATCATCTTCATTCTGCATAATCGTAAATTTTAAATTAGACTTCTGTTCTATACATTATTATATTATAATCTGCGCCTCCGCTTTTTCTTCTTTTTCTTCCGTCCATAGCGGAAAGACGGGTCGATATACTCGTGTGTATGGTCGTCTTCCATAAGCATGGAGAATATATCAACGGCTCCGAGTGCGGACGTGTCAATCAGACTACCGGAAGTTTCCGGCTGCTGGCGGTACTGTTGCTCCTGCCGTTCTTCCCTTTCTTCCCTTTCTTCCCGTTCCGTATCTCTATCCTGCCGGGGCGTTTCCGGCTGGGTTGGCGGTATCAACCGTTCACGGTCTGCATTCGGGTTATTGAACAGTTCATTGAACACATTGGCAGAAAAAGCTTTGCCCAGACGTGAACCGTTGAACACAGTCCGGCAGGTATGGTCTATAAAGGTAATGCCATACAAACGTCCTTCCGGATTGATACGGTAAATGACCTCTATATCGGCTTCTTTCAGCCTCCGGGCAAGATCCTCTTTCGTGCCTATGTCCTGCATGGCTCTGATGATTTCCTGCTTTGTCCTTTCTGCAAGGTTGTTTTTCTTCACCTTTTCAGCGGAAGCGGCAAACTTCTTTTGCAACGCTTCATGGCCGAATGCCTTGCCGAACTTGCTGGATTTGAAAGGCGTGCCTACCTGCTGTCCGTTGTCATCCAAAGCTCCGTACATGATACCGTGGTATTCCTTTCCGTCCACACTTCCCCTGACTTCATAAACGGTTACGTTATACAAGTTCAAAAGGGTGTTATATTCTGCAAGCGAATGGCAGTTGTAGCATTCCAGCAAAGTACGGGCGGTATGCTTCACCTGCGCTTTCACATCACCTTTCGGATAATCCACTTTTTGCAGGTTTACCGGTTCCCGCTCGCCATGTTCTCCGAGTGTGGGATGAAGCCCATACTTCACTTCCATTTCACGACAGATGTTCTGTGCCCGGATGGCTTCCCGGTTGTGGTCTATCTTTTCTCCTTTCTCGTTGATGCGTACCGAAACGATGTGCATGTGCTTGCGGTCGATGTCTTCGTGAAGCCAGACTATATAAGGCTGGTTCCCGTAACCGAACTTTTCCATAAACTCCTGCGCCAACACGATCATTTGCTCTTCTTAAAGATTTCCTATCGGGGAAGGATTCAATGAGATATGGATAACCGGTTTCCTGACGTGCGAATTGAGTGCGATGTAAGGTTCAAAAGCCTGCACGCAGTTTTCAATCGCCACATTGCCGGAGGTGTCGGCCGCAATTTTCGGATGTCACAATACCTTTGCCGTACCGTCGTCCACCTTTATCTTATTATAGGCAATCACTCCGTAGAATGAACTGCCCGATGTAATCTTCGGCACCATGACGTTATTCCTTTTTAGTGAGATACTCCTTTTCGTACCGCTTTGTCAGTTCGATAACCTGTTTGCATACTTCTTCCAGTTTACGGGTTTCTTCCGCAAGTTTGTAGAGAAACGCAAGCGATTTCTTCTCTCCATAAATGGTATGGATGGTTTTTACACATTGGTTGTAGTTGTTTCCGATACGGCGGAACTGCTGATAGAAAGCGGTGAGCTGGGCGTAATATTCCTGCGCTTCCTTATCAATCTTCACTACCTTGAACTCTCAACCGAAGATGCGGGCAAAGATAAATTCAGCTTTATTCTTCATGCCGGATTGCTCGAACATGGAGATAAACTTTTCGTCTTCCTCGTCATTGAGACAGAGGTAATAGCGGTGTGTGCGTGGATCGGCCAGCACCTTGCGCCCTGCGGTGCCACGGATTCTTGCTTCATCTTTCATAACATGAAAATTTTAAAAGGTTCGACTTGGGAGAACCTTTGCCCCCGAAACACCTTTCGGGCGAGACTTTCAGCGGGTAGAAATATTTTCAACCGCTGAAAGTACACCTCGCTATATGCTGACGCATATTAAAATCCGGCTGGGCCGGATTAAAGGTCTGAAGGGTTTGTTTTACGTTCTCTCTTCGAGAACGGGCTGCGCTCTCCCGGCGACAAAGGTAGATAGTTTTTTCGTTATGGTCATTATCAGGCATCACGCCAACAGCCGCCAACAAATGACTTTGAAACCACAGGTACATTACGGATGCTCTTTTTGAGGTTTATTTGCAGTCGGATAGTTATTTAGCTACTTATCCGGACAGATAAAAAGATGGTTATCAGGATAACTATGCGGACGGTTTTCTATCTGAATGGCTTTTTGTCTGAATAGCCATTTGATTAAGTAAGTTTTCAGATAAGCGTTCATAAGGCTATCTATCCGCTTATACAGCCATACATATATAAAGATGTATAGACAAGAATGTGAATATTCGGATAAATGGACAGGTAAATAGATTATTAGCTAAATACTTAGATAAACAACCGGATAGCTATGTGGCTACATAGCTATGTAAGTATGTAGCTAAATAGACAAATAGCTTCATAGCTAAGTAGCTATATAGCTAAACTGATAATGAAATGAATGAACGGATAGGTGTCTATCCGCTAAACTATCAATAAATCAAATTATTCACTTAAATTAGGAACAATGGAAAAGAGAATGAAAACATTATTCGTTTCGTTCGCTACCCAGAAAGGTGGCGTGGGTAAATCAACATTCACCATTTATGCGGCATCATGACTGCATTATGTGAAAGGACTGAACGTAGCGGTGGTGGACTGCGATTATCCGCAACATTCTATTATGAAACAGAAAAAGCGGGATATGGAAGTGGTGAAGACCACCCTCGTTTATCAGAACCTCTTGGTGGAACAGGCCGGACGATTGAAGAAAAAGGCTTATCCGGTCATCGGCAGTAACCCGGCTGATTGCATGGCGGACTGAAGGGCATTTGAAGGGAAAGCAGATACGCATTATGATATTGTGCTGTTCGACCTGCCCGGCACAATGGGCAGTGACGGGGTGATAGCTGCAATCAGTGCGCTCGATTATCTGTTCGTGCCGATAAAGGCAGACCGTCTTGTGCTGGAAAGTACGCTGAACTTTGCCACCACCATTAATGACCGGCTGGTAAAGACCGGCGTGTCCTCCCTGAAAAGTCTTCATCTGTTCTGGAACATGGTTGACCGCAGGGAGCGCACGACCTTGTATGATGTGTATCAGCAAGGCTTTTCTTTGTTAGGGTTGGATTGCCTTGGGACACGTATTCCCGTACGTAGCAACTTTACCAAAGACTTGTCCGCTACCGGCGGCCCTGTTTACCGGAGTACGCTGTTCGCTCCCGATGCGGCCTTCACCAGAGAGTGCGGCTTCGATACGTTCATGGATGAAATCATATCTGTACTTAAAACCGAATAGTCATGGCAAAGAAAACAAGCGGACAAAATCTGGTGGATGAAGCATACCTGCGTAGCTTAATGGCGGGTGTGCCTTCGGAACCTGCCTTATCTCCGGCCCCTTCCGTTACCGGAGAGAGCGGCGAAAATAGAGAAACCATTTTATCCGGTGAAAAAAGAAAACCGGATGACAGTGTGAACGAAACAGCAGGTAATATCTCCGGTGCGGATAATACCGGCTGTCCGGAAGTGGCTACGGATAGGCCGTCTCCTAAAACGATACGTATGGTACTGGCCGACTTTATCCGTAAGTTCCTTACACCCTATAAATGTGATGGCAGACAGGGGGTGTATATAGACAAGGAATTGCACCAGAAAATATCGGTCATCGTGGGCATTGCCGGAAAGCGGCAGTTGACGGTAGGCAACTATATAGATAATGTATTGAAAGAGCACTTCGAAAAACATGCGGATGAGGTGAAAACTTATCTCCAAAAGAGTTATAACAAAATATTTTAGGTTATGGATATACAATCAGGTTACTATGAAGCCGGAATAGTTCTGTTCTGGTTGCTGTTCGCTTATCTGTTCATGGACAAGTTCCTGTTCAGGGGCGGACTCGGCGAGATATGTTTCGGGAAGATGCGTCGCCGGATGGCAAAAGGTCTGCGGAGCATTGCCGGATGGTTCGATCCGACAAAAGAAGAACCGAAGAAAGGACGCAGGCGTACGAAAGGAAAAACGGAAAAGAAAGAAGTTCCGGCAGTGGCAGTACCGGAAGCTGAGGAAAGGAACCATCCAACTGTAAAAGTGGAAATGAAGGGCAAAGAAAAGGAAGAGGCAAAAGGCAAGAACATGGAAAAGCCGCCCCAAAAACGGCCTGAAATGGACAGCCTTGTCGTTACAAAAAGCTATGGTACACGCCAACAGCCGCCAATAGACGCCATCGGTTCCGGGGCTATTGCAGGTAAGGAAAATACCTCTACTTTTGCTGACAGAAACGAGGAAACAGTGCTACAGAAGGCTGTACAAGTGCCGCCTGAGCGCATCCCGGATTTGTTCCGGGACAAGCGTGTGGAAGAGTGGCGGGCTTCTGAGGCCGACAGTTCCGGCAGGCTTAAGGATAATAAGGGACAGATTGAAAACGGTGACGACGTGGATACCGACGAACTGAACGAGGAACTGGAAGATTTGAACTGTGCCCGTGAAGATTATCCGGGCGGTATATCCGGTATCGGGCCGGAAGAGATTGATTTAATCATCGACCTCTGCAACGGCAAGGATATTCCGACAGACAAACGATTGTCCCTTTTAAGGGCGATCCATCATATCAAGGATACGCAGATTGAACGCTCGATACTGGAAAGTATCAATGGCAGCGACAGCCGTATCAGCAAATTTCTGGATGAAGCCGAACATTTGAATGAGGCTACTCCGGACAGTGACTAACCAATTAAAAAAGGAGGTAACAATGGTAAGAGGTTATTTTGATACGGGTTGATAACCCGTATCACTGTAAGGAGAGAGATTCGGTAGAAAACCAACAACAAAACGTATCATCCATGTTTATGACGTATTTCGATTCAAGTTGATAAACGACGGTTTCCCCCTTATGACGGGAAACGTATTAACTCCAAAAGAGACAATCATTCCATTAACTTATCCATAAAACGACAGCGGCAATGACAAAAAGCTATTATGATTCGGGATGACAGGCCGTTCATGGCATTCACCCGGTAAGGTAACAAGAACTATTCACCATTAAATTTTATCCGTATGAATATAGGACTGGTAGATGTGGACGGACATAACTTCCCCAATTTTGCACTGATGCGCCTTTCGGCTTACAACAAGGCAAAAGGTTGTCAAGTAGAATGAGCGGAACCGGCGAGGCGTTATGACAAGGTGCTGGCAAGTAAGGTGTTCACCTTCACACCAGACTATGATTACCGGCTACTGGATGCAAGGGAAGTGATAAAGGGCGGAACCGGGTATGATATTCCGGGCAGGCTTCCTGAAGCTGTGGAAAACAGCCGGATGATGGACTATTCCATTTACCCCGAATACCCTTTTTCGCTCCAGTTCTTTTCAAGAGGCTGCATCCGCAAATGCCCTTTCTGCCTCGTCCGTGAGAAGGAAGGATACATTCAGGCCGTAGAGCCGGTGGAACTGAACCCGAAAGGGAAATGGATTGAGGTGCTGGACAATAATTTCTTTGCCAACCCGCAGTGAAGGTCGGCGGTGGATTATCTGATGAAAAAGGGGCAACCCGTGAAACTGCACGGTGTGGACGTGAGGATTATGGACGAGGAACAGGCCTGGCATCTGAACAGACTGAAGATGAAGCAGAACATCCATATTGCGTGGGACTTGCCGCAGCTTGATTTGACGGAACGCCTGAAAGAGATGGTAAAATACGTGAAACCCTACAAGATAACCTGCTATGTACTGATAGGATTTAATTCGACTGTTGAGCAGGACTTGTTCCGGTTGAACGTACTTAGGGAATTGGGAATCACTCCCTTTGTAATTCCTTTCCGGGATTATGGAAATGAACGGACGCCTACGCAGTACGAGCGTGACCTTGCCCGATGGGCGAACCGGATGTGGCTTTTCAAATCCTCTTCCTTTGAAGACTATACACCCCGCAAGGGATTCAAATGTGGGGAATATCTGAAATAAACTGATTAAGACTGCGAGGACAATGAGAACAAACGGCTATTACGATTCGGGATGATTCGCATCCTGCTTTCAAGAGAGAATTAACAAGAATGTTTCACCACCAAATCAAGTGACAATGCAAATAGCATATTATGACTCCGGCTGATTTCCGGCCGGAACTTACCCCCTGAATCAGTAAACCATAAACGGCCACGGCTGCCTTATGGGGATAGTGAAAGGGGGCAGTCCGTGGCTTTTTAAATCATTTAAAAAATCACAGAAATAAATGAAAAAGAAAAGATTGATTATGATGCTGGCCGCTGTTGCGGCGGCAAGTGCGGCAATGGCACAAGGAAACGGGCAGGCAGGTATCACCGAAGCGACACAACTCGTGACCGGATATTTCGATCCCGGCACAAAACTGATTTATGCAATCGGTGCCGTAATCGGACTCGTCGGTGGAATCAAGGTCTATCAGAAGTTCAGTTCGGGCAAACGCGTTTCTCTTTATACTGCAAACTCTTCGGTCGGAACCTGTATCTTTCTGATAGTCGCCGCCACCATTCTGAGGTCGTTCTTCCTCTAAAAACATAAAAAAGACAGTAACTTATGGCTGATTTTGAGATAAATAAAGGTGTGGGCCGTGAGGTTGAGTTTAAGGGGCTTCGGGCACAATACCTGTTTATTTTCGCTGCCGGCCTGCTTGCCGTGTTCGTGATGTTCGTCATCATGTATATGGCAGGCATCGGACAGTGGATCTGCATCGGTTTCGGGGTATCGTCGGCTACGGTGTTGGTATGGCTGACCTTCACGCTGAACCGTAAATATGGCAGCCACGGGCTGATGAAGCTGTTCGCGGCCCGGCAGCATCCCCGGAGAATCCTCTCACGAAAGCGTATCACACGTCTGATCAACAAGCAACAATCGTAAATTATGAGAAGTATATTAAAAGCATCCACACTGGAAAGCAAGTTTCCCATCATGGCGGTGGAACACGGCTGCATCGTCAGCAAGGACGCCGACATCACGGTCGCTTTCCGGGTCACACTGCCGGAAGTGTTTTCGGTATCATCCGCAGAATATGAGGCGATGCACGCCACATGAGCGAAGGCAATCAAGGTGTTGCCGAACTATTCAATCCTGCACAAACAGGATATTTTCATCACGGAGAAATACGAGCCGGACATCCGCCGGGACGAACTCAGCTTTCTCTCCCGCAGTTTTGAACGCCACTTCAACGAACGTCCCTACCTGCACCACACCTGCTACCTGTTCCTTACCAAGACCACCAAAGAGCGCTCCCGGCAGCAAAGCAACTGGAACACGCTCTGCCGTGGTTTTCTGGTTCCGAAGGAGATAAGGGACAAGGAAACGGTGGAGCGTTTCATGGAAGCGGTGGGACAGTTTGAAAGTATCGTTAACGACAGCGGACTTGTCAGGCTGGAACGGCTGACCACGGAAGAGATTACGGGAACGGAAAACGAACCGGGCATTATCGAACGGTACCTTACGCTCTCGGCAGACGGAACTACCATGTTGCAGGACATGCAATTGAACCCGGACGGGATGCGTATCGGTGACAAGCGGCTCTGCCTGCATACACTTTCCGACCTTGACGACCTTCCGGGTAAAGTCAAGACAGACGGGCGGTACGAACGCCTCTCGACAGACCGATCGGACTGCCGCCTTAGCTATGCCGCCCCCGTGGGCGTGATGCTGCCCTGCGACCATATCTACAACCAGTGGATATTCATAGACGACAGCAACGAAAACCTTTCCCGCTTCGAAAAGGCGGCGAAGAACATGCAGTCGCTTTCACGGTACAGCCGCAGCAACCAGATCAACAAGGAGTGGCTGGATGAATACCTGAATGAGGCGCACAGCAACGGACTGCAATCCGTGCGCTGCCATTGCAACATCATCGCATGGGCGGAAAACGGGCACGAACTCCGCAGGGTGAAGAATGACGTGGGAAGTGCACTGGCATTGATGGAATGTACACCGCACCACAACACGACCGACCTTCCGGCTCTCTATTGGGCCGGCATACCGGGTAACGAGGCTGACTTCCCTGCGGAAGAGACGTTCTACACATTCACCGGGCAGGCACTCTGCTTTTTCACAGCGGAGACCTGTTACCGGAACTCGCTTTCCCCTTTCGGTATCCGCATGGTGGACAGACTGACGGGAAAGCCCGTCTTTCTTGACATATCGGACTTGCCCATGAAAAAAGGGATAGTAACGAACCGTAACAAATTTATCCTCGGCCCCAGTGGCAGCGGAAAGAGCTTCTTTACCAACCATCTCGTGAGGCAGTACTGGGAACAAGGGACGCATATCCTGCTGGTGGACACCGGAAATTCGTACAAGGGACTCTGTGACCTGATACATCAGAAGACCGGAGGGGATGACGGGATTTATTTTACATACAAGGAAAATGACCCGATTTCTTTCAATCCGTTTTTCACGGAGGATTACCAGTATGACATCGAGAAGCGGGACAGCATCAAGACACTGATACTCACCCTTTGGAAAAGGGAGGACGAACCGCCCCGCCGCTCGGAAGAGGTGGCACTCTCGAATGCAGTCAGTCTGTATATCGAGAAAATAAGGAAGAACCGGAAGATAAAACCTAATTTCAACTCGTTCTATGACTTTGTAAGGAAAGACTACCGCAAAGTGCTGGCAGACAAGAATGTGCGGGAGAAGGACTTTGATGTGGACGGTTTTCTGAACGTGCTGGAACCTTATTATAAGAACGGTGAATACGGGTATCTGCTGAACTCGGACAAGGAACTGGATTTACTGAACAAACGGTTTATCGTATTTGAGTTGGATGTTGTGAAAGATAATCCTATCCTCTTTCCGGTTGTCACCATCATTATCATGGAGACGTTCATTAATAAAATGAGACGTTTGCAGGGTATCCGCAAGATGATACTGATTGAGGAAGCATGAAAGGCAATCGCCAAGGAAGGTATGGCATCCTACATAAAGTATCTCTTTAAAACGGTTAGAAAGTTTTACGGAGAGGCGGTTGTAGTCACGCAAGAAGTCGATGATATTATCTCTTCCCCCGTTGTGAAAGAGACGATTATCAACAACAGCGATTGCAAAATACTGCTCGACCAGCGGAAGTATCAGAACAAGTTCGACCAGATACAGAATCTGCTCGGCCTGACGGACAAGGAACGCAGCCAGATACTTTCGATTAATCTTGCCAATGCAGCGAACCGACTTTACAAAGAGGTCTGGATAGGGCTTGGCGGCACGCAGAGCGCGGTATATGCGACAGAAGTTTCGGCTGAAGAGTACCTTTGCTACACCACCGAAGAGACTGAGAAACTGGAACTTACCCGCCTTACGGAAAAGCTGGGCGGAAACATCGAGCTGGCTATCAAACAACTTGCCGAAAGCAAACGGCAGGAAAACAAGTAACCATATTAATCCATAGACAACAATGAGTAAGAAAGATTTATTAAGCCAATGCAGGGAAGCACTCGGAGATGCGACCCTGACCAATCTGGATCTGCTGAACCTGATCGGGGAAATGAAGAAGGAACTGGAACACGACCGCATCTGCGGTCACTGAATGAACAAGGAAGGCGGCTCAACGCTGACTATCCGCAAATCCAACCGGGTGACGGACGGTTTCAAGGGATACAAAGCCACGCTGTTCGTTGGAGAAAAGAGCTATACCGAAATCAACATTCCGCTCCGTGGGGGTGACGACCTGTTCCTTCACGGAAATAAGGATGCCGGATGTATCGGGTATTTCAGCGGCAGCGAGGTTCTGCTCTTCGGCAGTTACGGACTGTTTGCCCGTGATGACGACAGCCGGTATTTACTGACCAAAGAAAGGAGATAGACACATGAAAAAGAGAATAACAATCCTATTCATGGCAATGCTTTCCCTTTCAGTGACAAGCAAAGCACAGTGGACGGTCTTTGACCCGTCAAACCTTGCCCAAAGCATTGTGAACTCCGCAAAGGAAATTGTACAGACATCCTCAACGGCCCAAAATATGCTGAACAATTTTCAGGAGACTGTAAAGATTTACCAGCAGGGAAAAGCCTACTATGATGCGCTTAAATCGGTGCATGACCTTGTAAAAGGTGCCCGGAAAGTTCAACAGACTATCCTTCTGGTAGGTGACATCAGCGATATTTACGTGACCCATTTCAATACCATGATGGGCGACCCTAACTTCACCGTGGAGGAACTCTCGGCCATCGCTTTCGGGTATAACCGGCTACTCGAAGAAAGCAGCAACCTGCTGCTGGATTTGAAGGAAGTGACTACGGCTACCGGACTTTCGATGACGGACAAGGAACGGCTGGACATCATCAACCGGATATACGGCGAAGTGCTGGAATACAAGAACCTGACATGGTACTATACCCGCAAGAATATCGGCATATCGTACCTGCGCAGCAAGAAGAAGGGAGATTCTCAAAGGGTACTCGCCCTGTACGGGACACAAGACCAGCGTTACTGGTAATCATTCATCACTAAAGGAACAAAAAAACTATGGTATTACTATCAATAGACTGGACGAACCTGCATGAGTTGCTGCGTTCGCTTTACGATGAAATGATGCCGCTGTGCGAGGATATGGCAAGCGTGGCAAAAGGTGTGGCGGGTATCGGTGCCCTGTTCTACGTGGCTTACCGGGTGTGGCAGTCCCTTTCAAGGGCGGAAGAGATAGACGTGTTCCCACTCTTCAGACCATTTGTGCTGGGCCTTTGCATCATGTTCTTCCCCACTATGGTATTGGGTACAATCAACGGGATTCTTTCCCCCGTATGCAGTGCCACTTCCTCGTTGGTTGAACAGCAGACTTTCGACATGAAGAAGTATCAGGAAGAGAAAGACGAACTGGAACGGGAAGCGATGCTGCGTGACCCGGCAAAGGCTTTCCTTGTGAGTGACGAGGAATTTGACAAGAAAATAGACGAGCTTGGCTGGTCGCTGGGAGACATGGACACGATGATAAACATGTACGGGCAGAAGGCGGTGTATGACATGGGGGAAAAGGTGCGGCAATGGTTCCGCGAACTGTTGGAACTGTTCTTTCAGGCGGCATCGCTGCTGATAGACACACTGAGGACTTTCTTCCTGATTGTCCTTTCCATACTGGGGCCAATCTCCTTTGCGCTGGCCGTCTATGACGGATTCCAGAGTACGCTCACCACCTGGCTGTCACGCTATATCTGTATTTACTTATGGCTGCCCGTGGGTGACCTGTTCGGGGCTATCCTCTCACGCATACAGGTTCTGATGTTGCAGCAGGACATCAAGCAGATGCAGGACCCGACATTTATACCGGATGCTTCGAACAGCGTTTATTGCATCTTTATGATTATAGGTATCATCGGTTATTTCTGCGTTCCCACGGTGTCCTCGTGGATTATCCAGGCAGGCGGTGCGGGAGCTTACGGGCAGAAAGCCAACGGTGCCGGAAAGATGGCAGGGAACGGTGCGGCGGCAGTCGGTGGCGCAGTCGGCGGATCGGTAGCCGGACGCATCAAGAAAATGTTCTAAACGTATCACTTAAAAAAACAGAAAGAAGACATGGAGTTCAAATCATTAAAAAACATCGAGACATCATTCCGGCAGCTACGGCTGTTCGGAATGGTATTCCTGGGAGTATGCGCACTGGTAACGGTCTTCGCCACCTGAAAGGCATACGAGTTTGCAGAAGCGCAGCGGCAGAAAATTTATGTGTTGGACAGCGGAAAGTCGCTGATGCTGGCACTCTCGCAGGACGTGCAGCAGAACCGCCCCGTGGAAGCGAGGGAACATATCAGACGTTTCCACGAACTGTTTTTCACCCTGTCACCGGACAAGAGCGCCATTGAAAGCAACATCCAGCGTGCCCTTTACCTTTCGGATGAAAGTGCCATCGGTTACTACCGGAACTTGCAGGAGAAAGGCTACTTCAACCGGATGATAGCGGGAAACATCTCGCAGACGCTGACGGTGGACAGCATACAGGGGAACTTCAATAGTTATCCCTACGAGATGAAGACCTATAGCCGACAGCACATCATCCGTTCGAGTAGCGTTACCGAAAGGTCGCTTGTCACCACCTGCCGTCTGAGGAATGTAACCCGGAGCGACAACAACCCGCAGGGCTTTCTGATAGAGAGTTTTACCATCATCGAAAACAGGGACATCGGACAGTATGAAAGATAACGGTATAAAAAAGGTCTTCCACTCGTTCAGAACGGAGAAAGACCGATATATAATAAAACTCCGCAGGCGGTGGCAACGGCTGAGCTACCGGCAGCAAAGGATTATCATCCTTTACCTGCTCGGACTCTTCGCCGCCATCGACCTTGCCTACATCGTGGGCGGTTTCTGCGGGACAGACAAATTTCCGATTGAGGTACAGCATCTCCAAAGGATTGCGCTTCCCCAAACGGACAGTATCCAACCATTAAAAAACAATGTATCCAATGACACAATCCGATAAGAAAGAAGAAAAGAATAAAGAAACGCAGAAAGCGGAACCTACATCCGAAAAGGAGAAGAAGTTAAACCGCAAGGTTGCCGACAAGCTGAAATTCTATGGCGTGGTGACAGTCCTCTCCCTGCTTTGTGCCGGGTTCATCTGGTTTATCTTCAAACCGGACACGCCAGAAACGGTGGAAGGAATGGCGGGGATCAATACGACGATACCCGACGCTATCGCACCGGAGACGATGGCCGACAAACAGAAGGCTTATGAACTGGAAGAGATGAAGAAACGCAGGCAAGAAAAAGTGAGAACCTTGCAGGACATGGCAGGTGGCTATCTGATGCCGGACACAACGGACGGGCTGAAGCCGGAAGAAGATGTACCGAAAGCGGATGCTATCCGGAAGTCCAGAGAAAAACAGCGGCAGATTTCAAGACAGATCACCTCGTTCTATCAGGAACCGAAGGAGAGTCCGAGGGTGGACGAACTGGAACGGCAGGTAAAGGAGCTTAACGAAAAGCTGGAACGTGAACGGAAAGGACAAGACCCGCTGGAACTGATGGAAAAGTCGTATGAGATGGCGGCACGCTATTTCCCCGGACAAACGGGCGGACAGGTGAAGAACATACAGCCTACCGGGGGTACCGGTACCGGCAATCCTGCCGCCATAGCTGCCGGACGTGCCACGGAGAATGTGGTTTCGTCACTGGCCGTACCTCCGGTACCCGACACGATACCCCGCAATTACGGTTTTGCCACTGCCGTGGGCGGCGGACAGCTTGCCGGAGCCAATACGATACGTGCCTGCGTGGCCGAAGACCAGACAGTGACCACCGGAGCATGACTGAAGTTCCGGTTGCTGGAACCACTGCAAGTGGGCGGTGTGCTTGTACCTGCCAATACTCCGCTATATGGTACGGTGCGTATCGAAGGACAACGGATGGCAGTCACAGTAAACTCCATAGAGAGCGATGGGAATATCCTGCCGGTGGAACTAACGGCTTACGATATGGACGGGCAGGCCGGACTTTTCGTTCCGAATACCGCAGAACGTACCGCCATGAAAGAAGCCGCCGCCAATATCGGGGGCAGTTTCGGAACAAGCATCTCGTTCGCACGCAGTGCCTCGCAACAACTCGTCATGGACGTGACAAGGGGCGTGCTTGGCGGCGGATCACAATATCTGGCCACAAAGATGCGTGAGGTGAAGGTGGCTGTAAAAGCGAATTATCAACTTTTATTAATCTCAAAAAAACAGTAATCAGAGTATGAAGACAAGAATTATTTTATCATTAGTCATACTTTTAACCGTATTGTCGGTAAAGGCGCAGGAACCGGTGGAAACAAAGATTTTCCCCACCAACCAGATTATCTCACCGCATAAGATTGAGGTGACTTTTCAGAAAACCGTACATATCCTTTTCCCTTCCGAAGTGAAATATGTGGATTTGGGCTCGTTCGACATCATAGCGGACAAGGCCACGGGAGCGGAAAATGTAGTACGCATCAAGGCGGCGGTGAAAGGTTTTGAAGGGGAAACGAACTTCTCCGTTATCACTGCCGACGGTTGTTTCTATTCTTTTAATGTGGTTTATAAGGACGAACCGACACAGCTCTCCATCGAGATGGAAGACTGGCTACGTGACAATCCCGAAGGCGGGATTGCGGGCGACCGCATGTTCGTGAAGCTGAAAGAACTCGGCGGGGAGACACCGCTGGTGGTGAACCGTATCATGTACACGCTGTATAAGAAGAACAAAAGGGACATCAGGCATATCGGTTGCAAGAAGTACGGCATACAGACACTGCTCAAAGGGCTTTATATCAATAATGACCTGCTGTACCTGCATACTTCCCTGCGCAACAGTTCGGATATATCGTTCGACATTGACTATATCCGTTTCAAAGTGGTGGACAAGAAAGTAGCCAAGCGCACGGCCATGCAGGAGAACTTCATAGAACCTGTAAGGACATACAACCGCCTGATAACGGTGGACGGGAAAGCCACGGTGCGGGGTATATTCGTGCTGCCCAAGCTCACCCTGCCGGATGACAAACTGCTCGTGGTGGAGGTTTACGAAAAGGGCGGTGCCCGTCACCAGTCGTTCCGCATAGAGAACACAGACCTTGTGGCGGCAAAACCAATCAGTGAACTGCATCTGAAATAATAACCTATATATAATATAATGTATATGCAAAGAATACTATTCATACTGACAGTTGCCATGTTGTCGCTCTTTGCGGGCGAAGCATACGCGCAGCGTGACCTGCCGGGACAGACGGGTGTACAATTTACAACAGGGGGAGTCAATCATTTCCTTTCATGGAAGAGTGGTGGCGAACGCCACTACTTCACCTCGCTGGCCTTTACACATACCAACCGTAACCGTACCTGCTGGCTGTATGGTCTGGATTATCAGATAAAGGAGTACACCTACGAAAATAAGGCAATACCCAAAGCGCAGTTCACGGGGGAACTCGGCTATTTTATTCCCGTATTGTCGGACAAGGGCCGGAACGTCTGTTTCCGTATCGGACTTTCCGTTTTGGGCGGCTTCGAGACAGTCAACTGGGGAACCTCCCTGCTTCCTGACGGAGCGGCGGTGACAAACGGTGACTGCTTTATTTATGGCGGCGGTCTGACGGCGGCTTTCGATGTCTGGCTGACAGACCGGATTATCCTGCTGATGCAGGTAAAGGAAAGGGCGCTCTTCGGAACGGATGCGGGTAACTTCCATACCCAGATAGGATTGGGCGTTCGCCTTATTATTAACTAATAAAAAGAGAAAGGAGAAACAAAAAATGAAAAACGTATTATATAAATGTATAGGTGCACTGCTTGCGGCGCTGGCCTTCAATTCTTGTAACGACGGGATAGACATCCGGCAGGATTATGATTTCAGCCTCTCGTCATGGTATCTGCAAAAGCAGATTGCAACGGGTGAAACGGTGGAGATACGCTTTTATCTTGACCGTGAAGGGGACTATGAAAAGGCGGAGTATGAAATAGGTTACATCCAGATGGAAGGCAAGGGAGAAGTGTCCGATAGTGAAGGCATAAAACTTGTGAACAGGGAAGTGAGGCCGCTGGCAGAGGTGCCGGGACTGGATACGGAAAATCCGGTCAGGCAGATATTCACCCTCTTTTACCGTTCGACAAGCGCCAGACGTTCGGAACTGAAATTCTTTGTCCGGGATAATTTTGGCAGGGAAAGAGAAATGACGGTGACGTTCGATTTAGAAAACACTACGGCAAAGGAATAACTGCTACCATTATCTATCAAGAAAGACGGTGGGGAAACCTGTCGTCTTTGTTTTATGAAATTTGCTTAATGAAAACAAATGAATAAGTAATTGTTCCGGATTGCACAAAATTTGTTTTTATATTTAGCCGGAAGTTAATAGTTCAATCATATACGCATGAAAACAACACTCAGAATATTCCGTATCATCAGCAAGCTGTTGCTGCTGGCTTATGTCACGATAGTGAATTTTGTCTTTATTACGGTGTTTTACGCATTGCTACTTTCAATCTTGCGCCATATATGGCCGGCATATATACCGGGGCTGTTTGATGAGGGGGTGATTCCGTATTTAGTCAATACGTTACCGTATTATCTTTTGCTGTTATTCATCCTTTATTCCATTTCTCCGCTAAATGTGTGGGTGCTACGCAGAAAAGAAGGATACCGTCCTTTGAACAGTTCCGATCGCATGAGGCTGGAACGGTTGCTTTCAGAAATGGGTATGAACCGGAGGCTGAAACTTTATCGTAACAATGACGCACGGGTAAATGCCGCCGCATTCGGTTTCAATACGATAGGACTGACGGGCGGAGTACTCGCCGCAGCTTCGGATGAGGAGCTGAAGGGCATCATCAGTCATGAAGTGGGGCATATCTCCCATTACGACTTCGTCTATCAGGTGCTTTTATTCTCGATGGAGTCGTTCGGTTACCGCTGCCTTTATGGTATATTTCTTATTCCGGCTCTGATATTCGGGATAATTGGCAGCATGGTGTTCGCATTGGTTCCGGCTTTGGGCCTTGTAGGTGAACTCATAGCGAAGTTATGGTGGGCCGTTTACAAACTGCTTCACCGGATTATATACGGCATCAGCCGGATAACTGACGTGAATATCAATAAATATGCCGAGTACCGTTGTGATGCCTATGCAGTGAAATATGGTTGCGGCGAAGGATTGCTTTCTTTCCTCCGCCGGTTGAAAAGGACGGAAGACGTTTACGGTGAGCATCCGACTTTCACCGAATATATCATGAGTACGCATCCGTCCACCGAAAAACGGATTGCACGGCTGGAGAAACTGCTGTAACCTGCGGTAAAGAATGTGTGCCTATATCATTTTACGGATATTGGTATAGGGAGTACCGGATGCGCATATCTGCTGCATTTCTGTGGAAAAGTCATCGTAATAACAGATGATATGACCGCCGACAAGCGCATTGCCAAAAAACTCTTTTTCCGGAAGTATTTTTTTATTGTCTGCCTGCTTTATCAGGTCGTCATACAGGGCACGATACACCTTGTCGGTATCTGCCGGAAAAGCGGTTTCCGGTATGGCTACTGAAAGGATTATCTCCGGGCATTTGCCCGCTTCACGCAGCATGACTATCGTATCCGCACCTAATAATCCGATATAGGAATGCGGATTGCAGGTGAATGTGCGATAACCTTCATTATAAAGTGGAAGGATTATCCGGTAGAGTTCCATACGGATTTTATCTTCCCTGAATTGGTCGTATTTGGTTGTCTTTTCAATGGTACTGCCGGTAATGGCAACGTTCTTGTTGTACATCTTCCTGTGATTTTTGAGTAATACCTTGTCCGTAACTTCCTGTTATGTACCAAAAAAGCACGGAACTTAACAGGTTCTACTCTCCGGTACGACCAAGCACCCATGCAGGAAACGAGTTAAGACCGTGCCATTTGTGTATGACAAGGACTCTGCCCGTTTATTCTCCTGCATTGAATTTGGTCGTTTCGAGAGTAAGAACAAACAGCTAAAAGCTATTCTAATATGTTATCATTCAAAATCTTTAATCTTATAACTTTCTTTTTTGGTTCAACCCTGCAAAAATAGAAAAAAGCCGGGCAACCGCATAGGGATTGCCCGACTTTTTTAAGAGGAAGTATTCAGGTGTGGGGTGTGGCAGGTCAGTCCACGGGTTCGCCGCCATAGCGAAGGCGGCAGATGTCCTTGTGGATTTCACACATGATATGCATCTGCATCCGCTTGCTGATATGGCGGCTTTGGGAACGCATGAACAGACGGTTCTCTACCAGACTGCAAAACTTTGTACCTTCCCTGCTCACGATGCAGAGGATTTGATGTTCAAGGAAAAACTCCCTGTCGGTGGAATACTCCACGTTAGGGGACATTTTTATATATTTCATATGCTGATATTTTTAAAGGTTTTACGGTGGCGGTGTGGGTGGGGTCGTCCGGCCCTGCCCTCTGTTCTCTTGGAGGGCGGTGAAAAAGATGTGCCGGATGTTGTCTCCGGCACATGCTTTCTGTTCGGCTTCAGGCGGCTTTTCCGCTTTCGGGTTTCTCCGTTTTCGGGGCGGTGACTTTCTTCTCCGTCTTTTCTGCCGTCTGCTGTTTTTCCGCTTCTTTGGCTGCTTTCTTTTCCGCTTTCTTCATTTCCTTTATCCTTTCTTCCAAACGTTCATGCCGTTTCTGATATTCTTCCTCGTGGGTGGCTTTGGCAAGTCCGTACTGGTCAGGAAAGTGCATGTTTGCGAAGTCTCTTAACAGCTTGGATGCGTTGTTGTCTCCGTGGCCGTTCTCACAAAGGAAGTGGCTGATGAAGTCCCGTTTGATTACCGTCTTTTGTGCGTCCGTCAGTTTGGCAACGATTTTCATCCGCTGTTTCTCGTCCAATGCGAAAGGCTGGTCCTTGATGCCAAAAAGCGAAAAATGCTTCCTTTGCAGTTGGGTAAGCATGACGAAATAAATCATGCCGTCCTCGTACTGCGTGAACGGACTTTCGGGATAGTCGTTCTCCCGGACAATCTTTTTCGTGTCGGCAACGGTCTTTTCGATAGAAAGCTGTTTGAAACGCTTGTCCCTCTCCTGCAATGTCCCGATAGTGACGGGGGCGGTTTCCTTCCTGTTTATCTCCACGTAGCAGAGTTCGGGTTCCGTCTGCCCTACCTTCACATAGGTCTTTATCCTGCCTTCCTCCTTCATGCGGTCAAGTTCCTCCACCTTTCGGGCATATTCCTCGTTTCTGCGCTCAAATGTCTGCACCGCTTGTTCGTACTCTTTCGCTTGGGTGAACTGCTCTTTCTTCGGTGCTTCGGGGGCTTTTGGAAATTCCCTTGCCGATACGTTGTAGTCAAGTTCCTTGATTTCATGCCCTTTCTTGTCCAATTTCTGTAGTGCCATATCGTTACGGCTTCCGTAGTAGGGGCGTGCGACAACCAACTTCGGATCGGATTTCAAAAGTTTCTCCGTCTCTTTTGCCACATGGGCGGCATTCTTGGTTTCCAGACATTTGCGGTTTGTGCAGTGTCCGCATCCGTTATGCTCGGCAAAGAGATTGTAATTGGCTGCGTTGTGTACGCATGCCTTGCATTCCGTCTTGTCGAATTTGTATTGCTCAAGGTCGGTTGTGTAGTATTTCTCAAAATATTTCTTGAACAGATTGAGCGTGTAACCGCTCCAATCGTCCTTGTTGTCTGACTTGAGGTGGTTCTCATACACGTCCTTTTGGATATTTGCTTCATAGGTGCTTATCTCTTCGGCTACGCTGATAGTGATTGTTTCATTGTCTAACAGTTCACCGATAGGCGCATAGAGTTCGTTCAGTTTCAGACGGGTATAGATATATTTCTCGCTTCGTCCGAAACGGCTGACAAGTGAATACATATCATACCTGCCCTTTTCAAGCAAGCGTTTGAAGGCTTTAGCTTCTTCGGTGGGGCGTACCTGCTCACGCTGTAAATTTTCACTTAACGACATATCCTCCGCTTCATCATCTGTTACATTATTATATATGGTTGCCTTTATGGTCTTTGCTCCTGCAAGCAGTGAAGCACGATAACGGCGTTCTCCGTATATGATTTCATAACCGCCTCCCGTGTGTGGGCGTACCGCAATGGCTTGTAAAACGCCCACTTCCCGAATGCTTTCCGCAAGTTCCTGCAATGATGCGTCATTGAATGTCTTGCGGTGGTTGTCCGTGCTTGGTTGTACGGTGGTAATATCAAGGTCGGTTTCGGCTGTGGCCGTTGCAAGCGGTGTCTTGAACGTGACCTGCTGCGGTGTTTCTTCTGTAACGGTGGGAACGGTTGCCGTTTCGAGGGGGGCCGTCACTTCGGTAGCCGTGGGCACGTCCTGCGGTGTGAGTAACATTATCGGCTTCGGGATAACTGCCAAAGCAGTTACTTTTACTGCATTTTCTTTCTCTGATTTCTGTACGCTGTTCTTCTGTACTTTTTTGTTCGTCTTCATAATGGTAAGTTTTTAAATGTTGATAATTAATTGAATAGTTTTCCGTCTGAAAGGTATTCCCAACCGTTGGCGTTGCTTTCTTCCGTGAAGTATTCCAAAGTCTGGGTGCTCTCCATATCATCCCGACAAGCACGGAAAAAGCTGTCGAGACATTTGTTCATAAGGTTATCAAACGTGACATTCCCGGTGGGGGATTTCAAGAACTTATAAATCGGATCAAGAATGCAGTCATCTATGTAGTAGCCCGTAAGGGGGCAACAAATATCTACAAATATCCTGCTTTTTCGTCCTTTCGTCCCTTTCCAAAAATATTTTGGCATGTATAGGTCGTTCCAATGGTTGTTCATCAGATAGGCCATCAACCGCCAACCGCTTAGCCCGTCTATGCAGTCTTCCTGCCTGCTGTGGTAGTCATAACTGTAATTGCATGCGTCATATCTCCAATTACGGCACACGATACCGAAGCGTTCACAAAAGGCATCAAGGGTTTGACGGTTCTCGTGCGTCCAACCGTAAAAGTATCCATTGCATAACCACTGGTTATACGCCTTTTCTTTGGCTTCCTCGGATAACTCGGTTATCCGATAGAGGGTGTATGTTCTTGTTTCTGTTCTCATGTCGTTACTTTTTTATGGGTTCGTTGATAGGTGGGCGGATTGCTCCGCCCTGCCGTTCATGCTGTCATACATGGATGCACGTGGCGAGTGCTTCCCTTACTTTCAGCTCCTGCTTCTTGGAATATATCCACCCTGCACGCCTTTCGCCCTTATAAGTGAGGTTTGCACGGAACAGACCGTTCAAGTTTTTCAGAACGTCCTTTATCGGCTTGGTGTCACCGAATACGGCAATCGCCTTTTCGCTGTATTCCACGATTTCAAGACTGAGGGCTGAAAGGTCTGCGGTTGCTGTCGGCTGTTGTGCTTCGTTTTCCCTCTGCGGTGCTTTCATGCAAAGGTTGGCTTCATCTCCTGCGGTGTGCGCATACCGTTCTATGAACTTTTCAAGGTCGTAGATAGGCTCTTTCTCAACCGTCCAACCGCTGTACTTGTTCCTGCCCAGATACATGCCGTCCCCCATGCTGTAATTTTCACGGTGTTCGTAATCTGCGTTATATTCCACCAAATAGGCCGTTCCCTCAAAATTGGCGGCATGCTTGCGCATTTCCGAAAAGAGGTTGCGTGTATGCTTGGAAAAGCCTAAAATGACGGTTCTTGCTATACTGTAGTCGTAATAGTCCGTATAGCTGTCGCACTCGTTTACCCGTAGTGTGCCGATAATGACCGCCTTTGCATCCGTCGGGACAAGGGGGCGCAAACGCTCCGTACCGATTTTGGCGATACGTTCGTATTCCTCTCTTACTTCCTTCGCTTTCTTTTCTTCTTCGGCTTTCTTCTCTTTTGCCTTGGTGAGTAAAGCGGCTGTTTCCAACGGATCTAAAAACCTGGGGTTCGCATCATCGTAATAGATGCCTATTCCGAATTTCTCTGATAATGGCCGGATAAGGTCGGAAGTGTGAAACTCGTGTGTTCGCAAATTGACAAGATGATAGGTTATTCCCCACTTGTCACGAGTTACTTCATACACAACATAGCTGTCATAGCTGTAGCCTTCCAATACTACCACTTGATTGACTGAAACGGTCTGAACGCTTCTGTCGTAACTTTTGTTAGCTCCCAATAAATGTACTTTAGTCATAATGATTTAATTTAAAAATGATTAATATTCTGTCAGAGTATCACGCAAAGAACAAGGATGAGAAGAGCGAGCACGCAAAGGGAAAGGAAAGCGGAAAGGATGCGCCACACGGCACGGATGAGGAAAAACACCACCGCCAAAACTGCCAACATGGGCAACCCACCGCCCAAGCCAACCACTACACCACCGACAAAGGCACACACGAAACGTACTGCCACATAGACCATGAAACCGACCGACAACCACTTCACCAAATTTTTAATGCCGGTTGGAGCGAAGCCGAAGCCTCGTTTCAAATCTTGTTGTATTTCAGTTCTCTTTTTCATAACATTGACTTTTTTTTTATGCCTTGTCGGTGGCTTCACCTTGCTCGTTTCAGGGGGCAGATACGGACGGGGAGAAAATATGCAAGGCTTTTGGTGAAAAATTTTCAACCGCCCCACTGGACGGATTGAAAAATTTTCATCAAAACCCGCAGGGCGCGAAGCGGGCTTGCAGATTTTTAGGGGACCCGGACGTAGCTTCGCACCCTGAACCACGCAAGGTGGAGCTACTGACGGGATAATAAAAATGGGGAAATCGTTATAAAGGGAAAAGAGAACTGAAATATGGCAGGATTCGAGAATTAGGCTAAATAGGACATAATAGTGTGTATTGAGCTTGGGGGCTACATCTTGCGGTGGTAATAGTTTATATGTATTGATATACAACATTGTTTCAATAAGATTTAGAAACTATTTTGATTCTTCTTTTAGAAGTTTAATAAGTCTCCTTACAAGAGCTCTTTTATCTATTTCCCTCTGTCACATAGCCTATTATATTATTTTGAAAAAATAGATAAATCCTCAAAATAACTTTCGAGAGTAAGCTGAAATAAAATAAAAAAACAGCTTTTTAATATGCTTATACATAATGTAAGTACTTTGTCTTTTATATGAATCCTCGTTAGTGCCTGTAAAATAATAAGCATAAAATTGTATAATATGAATGGATGATATTAAGGTGTATATTAGTTGTGGTTTTTCTTAGTTTTGAATTGTAGCAATTCAAAAGTTCTTAGTTACTTGGTGTGGTAGAAAATATTGACTATATTGATAGTCTGCTATATTATAAATTTATTAATAAAAAAACGTTGTAAAGTTTATTTTTATCTGAAACTTATATTTTAATGGGTATCTTAACTAACTTTACCTCTTAAAGTGGCAAAGAACTAATTCAAATCTGTCTATTTCAAATAGACTATATTGCGTTAATTGTTAATATTATGCAACAGATTTCTAGTTGTTTGTTTGATATTAATTATCTCTAAAGAACTTATTTAGAGTCTATTTAAATTTTCTTCAAAAAGTTTTTTATTCTGTTTCTTCCTAAGTTTCTTTTCGGTCTGTTTTCCTCTTTTTATTCGTTAAATAGCTTGCTATGCTTCTCGTAAAACAGAAAAACATCCTCAAAAAGAACTCTCAAAAGAATGCTAAATAAAATTTAATTAGGCTCTTATCTTTTATTTTCTATGGCGTTTGATATATTCCGACGGAGATACGTTGAACTCCTTGAAAAAACAGTCGCGGAAATGGGGCATGTTGTTAAAGCCTGTTCTAAAGGCTGCATCCGAAACATTATATTCCCCGGTCTGTAATAAAAGGGCACAATTTCTTAATTTGATTTTTCGGACGAACTCGTTAGGTGTGAGTTCGGTCAATGCTTTTACTTTACGATAGAATGCCGAATAGCTCATATTCATGCGGTCTGTCATAAAGGCAATATCTATTTTTTCCTGCTCCAGATTATTTTCTATTAAAGAAGTCAATTTGGTAAGAAAAGCCTCATCCAGTTTGTTCAATTGTGGCTGGGTGGAAGATGGCGTTTGCAAATCGTTGGACTCTTCTGTTATTGTAGTTGGGACGTTTGCTATAAACCGTTTGGCTAAGCGTTTCTGGATTTCCAATAAATTGTTGATCCGGCTTCTTAGTAGTTTAGCACTGAAAGGCTTAGTCAGGTAAGAATCCGCTCCGCTGTTATAACCTTCCTCTTTATCTTGTATAGAATCTTTGGCTGTCAGTAAAATGACCGGTATATGACTGGTGTTCATGTCGCTTTTAATAGCCTTACATAAGGCTATTCCATTCATGTTGGGCATCATTATGTCGCTTACTATGATATTAGGAGTATATTTCAATGCTAAGGCTAACCCCTCTTTCCCGTCATCGGCTTGCAATATTCTATAGGTATCTTGCAGTTCGTTTGCAATATATTCCCGGATATCTCTGTTATCTTCCACGACCAGTAGGATAGGAAGTGTGTTTTCGGGGTCTTCTTCCACAATTTCTTTTGCAGGAATTGCTGAATCCTCTTCTTCTTTATGCAGTGCCTCGGGGTAATCATAGTCAGTCTTTATGCGAAAGAAGAAAGTGGTTCCTTTTTCAAGCACGCTTTCTACGTCCAATGAGCCATGATGCAAATCAACGAGTGACTTCACCAATGCCAGTCCGATGCCGGTACCCGAAGCTTGGTGCTTACCTTTCGCCTGATAGTATCGGTCGTAGATGTGTGGCAAAGACTCGGCATCGATGCCATAGCCGGTATCTGCCACGACCATTTCTACATAACTCGTGCCGTTTGCCTTTATCTGGTGCATAGAGAGAGTTATCTGGCCTGCCGGTGTATATTTGATGGCATTGGACAGTAGATTGTTGAGTATGATGGTGATGATTTCAGCATCGAAATAGACAGTCTTTTTCATAGGTTCTACTTCGATGTTGAAAGTCACATGTTCATTCCTGTTCAGTTCTTTGTATTTCAATCCTATCTCTGTAACCAAGTTGTTTAGATTTCCTTTGACTACTGTCAGTTGGCGGTTTTGAGTTTCTGTCTTGCGGAACTCCATTAGCTGGTTGATAAGATTGAGCAGTTGTACGGCACTACGATAGATGGTCTGTATCTTTGTGCGGAAAGGAGTAGGCATGCTTCTGTTGTCCTTTAAATCTTCCAATGGACCGATAATCAGCGTGAGCGGTGTGCGTAGCTCGTGTGCAATGTTTGTATAAAAACGCAGCCGCTCACTGTTCAGTTCGTGTTCCTTTTGCCGATTCTTTTTTTCCATTTCCAAGGACTTTTTCTCTATGTCCAAAGAATTTTGCAGTAAAAGTCTCTTTTTATATGAGCGGAAAATGAAATATATCAAAATCAATGCCAGCAATGTATAAAACAAATAGGCATACCAGGCTCTCCAAAACGGAGGATTGACGATGATGTGTAGAGGAACAATGTTGTCCTCATTCCATCCTCCGTTTTTTAGGCGTGCCTTTATCTTGAATGTATATTTGCCTGGCGTGACATTGCGGAAAGTAATGGTATTGTCATCTTCTGTATTATACCAAGAGTTATCCATTCCTTCCATCATATAAGCATATTCCACTTGCCCATTCTGTGCATAGTCTGCTGTGGAAAATGAAATGCGAAATGTGTTCCGGTCATAAGGTAAACGAATGAATCCCTCGTTGTCCGGTGTCATTGTTTCCGATTTTCGTCCTCCCTCTTGTGTATTGAAGCTTTCACAGGATATGATTTCTATAGAAGAAACGGTTTCGTTGGCTTCAATTGTTTGCGGATTGAAATAGCAAACTCCATGTAACGAACCAAAATAGATAGTGCCATCTGGTGTTATGGTTGCCGAGCCCTCTACAAATCCTCCCATAGGAACTCCATCCTGATAATCATAATTATGGAATTTTTGCTGATAAGCATTCCAACAGGCTATGCCGGTATAGGTACTGACCCATATATTCCCCATCTTATCCTGTTGAATGGCCCGGATATGACTGTCTGCCAACCCATTTTTTTCATCATAGACCTCTATTTGCTCCGGATAGTTGGAGTCTTTTACATAGGCTAATCCTTTATAAGTTGCAATCCATAATCCTCCTTGCCTGTCTTTGTATATTTGGTTAATGTTGTTGGAACAGAAATTCTTATCTTCATGCAGATGTATAAGCTCTTTATTATTGGCATCAAGAATGTATATACCGGAACCTAATGTGCCCATCCATGTCTTCTGTTGCTTGTCCTTCATTATGGCAAAAACTGTAGGTGGCCAGTTTTTCCAGCTATTCATCGCAATCTTGTTTATAGTCCCTTTACTATAAGTATATAACCCTATTTCACTGCCTATCAGCATTGTCCCGTCCTCATCTTCATAGAAAACACGGATATCCAAGTTATCCACATCCAAATCCACATGGCTGAAAAAGTCTTTTTGTGGATTGTAGCACATGACTCCTTCATCGTTGATTCCCAGCCAAAGATTATTGTTTTTATCTTTTTCTATGGTATAAATGACCGAATAGGAACGATACATATATGTGGAAAGATTCACGCGTCTGGATATCTGATGTCCGTCATATAGGGACAATTCATTTTCTCCTCCCAACCATACAGTGCCATCCGGATTGGCTTTTACTCCATAAATTCGTTTCCGGATTTTTGTTTCACCTATTTCATAGAAATAAGGTATGATATGAAAGTTTGATTGGTTATGGCTGATAAAATCAAGACCGGAACTGTAGTTGCCAATCCATACATTGCCAAATTTATCTTCTTGTATCATTCGTGTGTTGGGAGAAGACAGACTGCTGTTAAGATGGGTAATATTCTTAAACTCTAAATTCTCAACATTTTGAGTACTAAAATTATGTAAATCCAGTAGGCTGATTCCTCCTAAATCGGAAGCTATCCAAAGATTTTCATCCTTCGTCTCTGTGATGCAATGAATGTTGTCTCCTACCAGTGAATGCTCATTTTTGTTGTCGTGTCGGAAACAGGTGAATGTCTCTGTCATCGGATTGAACAAAGCCAGTCCGCCATTGGTTCCCACCCATATATTTTTCAGGTGGTCTATGAAGATGGAGCGTACATTATCTCCGGGAATACTTTGAGGATCATCTGGTTCATGAAGATATTTTTTTGCAGTTTTCTCCTTTAAGTTGATTATTGTCATTCCATTCCCTATGTGACCTACGTATAAAGCTCCGTTCTTGTCATCTCTGCAACAGCGGTTTCTTCCGGTCAATCCCGGAATGTTTCGGCTATTGTATGAGATGATTTTCTTTGTCTGTTTGTCATAGAAGTCTATTTCCCCACTTAAATATGCAATCCATACGCCTTTATCCCCAGCTGCCGGCATAATGTCGGTTACACTATTGCTGGACAATCCTTCATCTGTTGTGAAATCTTTGAATTGTTGCGTCCGGCAGTCGAACAGACTGATACCTTCTTGTCTGGAGCCAACCCATAGTATATTCTCGGATGGATCATAATACAGGGAGGTAAGTTCATTACTTACCAGTCCGGAATTACTTTCCTTATATACAATATTGCTCCCATTGCCGACCCATTTATTCAACCCCGCTTCCGTTGCAACCCAAACACATCCTTGTTGGTCAATTGCCATATCCAATACAAAATCGTTGGACAAGCCGTTTTGCGAACTGATGTGCTTAAAGTTGTAAGTTGCTTGTCCGGCCAAATTTTGGAGTATGGACAAGCTGATGATAAGATATGTCAATAGATTCTTCATGCACTGTATTTTTCAATGATACAAAATTAAGCATTTGCCATTGATATGGCATAATAATTTGAATAAAGAAAGAAAAACAAGACCAGAACTATGTCCCTTCATTTTTTTATCTGCAGTAACACTATCTAACGCATCACAAATGTCGTCTTCTATTCCAGCAGCCCATTTATAAAGTTCATACCCTGTACATGGACACTTTAAATCTTCGGTTGCAAAATTGGCTGATATAGAAGGGGTAAAAGAAACGTCTTTCAAATCCAATAAATCTATATTTTTAAGATCAATGATACTTTTCAATAAAGATAAAGTTACTCTTGCGTTGAGTAGAGCCATAAATATTCGCAATTTTTGAACATCGTCATAGAACTTGATATCTTCGAGATAAGAAAAATCACGACCAATAAGCAGGTAAACTCCACAAATAGATAAATGTTCCTCTTGGTAAACATCCAATCGTCTTAAGGCCTGATATATAGACCGTTGAGACTCATTTCCTCCTTTATAACGATATACCATATTTAAAACATTAGGCATGAATAATCTAAGCAAAGTGGTCTTTCCTGCTCCTGGAGGACTTTGAATAAATATTACATTATTCCATAAGTCTGAATTTTTATGCTCATCTTCAAGTTGTTTAAGTGCTTCTGGCGAGAAAAGACGAAGAAAAACGTCATCTTCTGCTATCTTTTCAGAAGCCCTAAGTGTAAAAGGATTCCTATATTTGCTATCCATGATTAATGACGATTTATACGGGGAAACAAACTTTGATATTGTCCATCCTTAGAGGGTTGCCAAAGAGTTGGTAATGAATTATTGGGAGTATTATGTGATAATACTATAGGTAAAGCACCTTCATTATATCCTAAATAAGCTTCATCATGTTTTCCATTTTGAAAACTTGGTTTGTCTTTTACGTCAGGATTAAAATATTGAGGTTTTTTAATTATATCAATAAGACATTTATCATTTTTTAATTCAGTTGCTATCTCATCTTCAATTTTCTGTACACAATTAACTTCTATTGCAAATTTATTAGGCAGATTCAATGTCGCTAAATAGTTATTTAATTCTGTTTTAATCGTATTAAGAGCATATTCTGTGGCAACACAAAAGAAAATTTGAATTGACACGTCAGACTTAAAGATATCTCTAAAATTAGTTTTATTCTTTTCCGTTGTTATAAATATCTTATCTATAACTTTTTTTAATTTACCATGATATTTCCCATCTTTTTTATCCAAGCGGATAAAACTACTTCCACTTGCCGTAAAATCATCTATCAAAAATAAGGTTTCAAATTTACGATCATCTTCCCTTATATTATTCAATTCACTAGATTCTTTGAGAGCCTTAATTAAATCTTTTATTTTATTATTGTCAGGAAAATAATTAGTTAAAACCTGTTCATTGTTAAGCTCAGATGTTCTTCTTATTATATCCATATGAGCACCATCACTCAAACCAACAAAGAGTGACATTCGTTTATGCTGATGAAACTCTTTAGATGATTTAATTCTACGAATATAATATTGGGGGATACTAATATCTTCTGCAACTTTCTTTGCAATTGTTGTCATTATCAACATTTTATAAAGTAATGTAATGAGGTAAGACATTTGTCTTGAGGATATAAATATAAGTTTCTCTTTAACAAAGTTATACATTGTTTCTCGTTCCGATTCTTCAAACTGATACAACCATTGGGCCAAACTACCTAAGAAACGTGTACCTGGTATAAATTGGTCATAATTATCATATTTAGTATAGGCCATAAACTGGATAGCAGCAAGTTCATTCATAACTTTTTCTTCATCCCAATTCATAATCTTAGTTAAAAGCCTTTCCGCTAATAAATCTTTCATATTTTAAATTGACATTTAAAGGTTCCATTTCCAAGTTTTAAATTTTTCAAGTAATATAGAGTCGCATCCAATCCCCTCATACCTTCAGGTGCAATATTCCAGCAACTATCTGGTGTTCTAGATACTTGATCTACACTTAATGAATAACTAGTAGATAACATCTCAAAGTCATTGCCTTCTATCATCCCGCAATCACCTATACATAATATTTGTCCCTCATGATATTTTAAAATATTTCGCTTACTCACTTTAGTCCGAACTACGACATCCATTGAATGCGTTGATAGCCAAATATTTAAATTGTATAAATTTTTACTTTTAATAATTTCTTCACATATTTCATATACTTCCTTTGAATAATCTGTTTCAATAATAAGTTGATCACGCCTATTTTCTATCTCTCTTTTTAAGGGGTATGGATTCAATCTATCTAATTCAATTTTCAATTTCTGAAGATCATTATCTAAAGGAGCGTCTTCCATATTCTCAAATTTATTAATATCAGCAAGGTCATAGAATAGCATACCATTATAGAGTCCAATAATAATATTTTGGTAAAATGAGACATCAAGACTATTTTTTAATATTTCAATAATAGATTTGCCACGCCCCGTGACAATAGCTACTTTTATATTGTGTTCTAATAGAGTTTTAATTGAAAAACAAACATCATCATCAAGACGATTTAAATATCGATTTTTTTTATCAGATCTACTCAAAGTACCGTCATAATCAAATGCTATCATAGAAAATATTGTAGTATTCAATTTATCTACAAAATGTTTATAGTGATTGCTGTAAAATGCAACAACGTCCGGAGAGACCTGGTGAATGTTATCTATGTGACATTTTCGAGCTACAGCAATATCTTTGATAGATTTCTTTTTTGAAGAATCTCGAAGTAAAGAAAGCTGAATTCAACTTGCAAATGCAACAGAATTCTGATTAATAATTTGTTTAA
>ENA-ORTD01000121-ORTD01000121.1-human-gut-metagenome-genome-assembly--contig:-NODE-121-length-83938-cov-7.906918_pt1 | contig 83938 bp, 71 predicted proteins | sample MGYA00241907_ERZ509178 | MGnify/ENA primary metagenome ERZ509178 (study PRJEB26280, sample SAMEA2338793) | human gut metagenome | biome: human gut; feature: human-associated habitat; material: faeces...
CGACCCCATGCGTGACAGGCATGTATTCTAACCAGCTGAACTACCGCACCTTTTTCAGGGTCTGCAACCGGTATCTCTACCGAATTGCGGTGCAAAGATAGTTATTTATTTTTTTCCTGCAATAGCTTTGAACGATTTTTTCGTTTTACCTCGCAATTCTTACGATTTTTCCAACGCAAATCCCGTCCTTCAAAGTTCTCGATTTGCTATTTTCCCTTTTCTTTTTCCGCCATACAAGGCTCAAATTCAGTCCAAAGGAATTATAGACTCTTCGCAATCGGTCAGTTTTTCCACACCATCAGCCGTTACACAGAAAGAATTCTCGATTCCTACCGGTCCCACTTCGGGAATAACGAATTTCGGTTCCAAAGCAAAAATCATTCCCTCTTCGAGTATATCTCGTGAACGGGGAGCAAGTACCGGCTGCTCATTGATTTCTATACCTATGCCGTGCCCCACGAATCCCGCTTTCTGCCGATGACCCATAAAATAATCGGCAACACCACCGGCTTCTGCTATTTGCACAGCTCTGTTATAAAGCTCCGCAGCCGATACACCGGGGCGTGCCATTTCCATGATGGCCTGCTGTATTTCTATGGAAACTCGATGGGCATGGAGAGCATTCTCGGGAATATCGCCCAAAGAAAACACTCGGGTAAGATCGGTCATATATCCGGTAAAATTACCATTTATATCGACCATAACCGTCTGCCCTCGTCGTATAGTGGTTCCATTACAGCCGATAGGTAAAGAATCATCGAGACCGGCTCCACCCATAGCAAAATCATAGGGAGTTGGCGTATCGGCATTTTCTCCGGCCAACACATTTCCCATAAATATCTCCATACTGCGACCGAATATACGGAATATACCCAACGAACCGTGCTGACGGGCCGCATGTTCTATTTCTATTGCAAACTCCTGATCGGTCATACCCTCTTTATACAACTTCGGGATATGGCGATACAACATATCGTGCGAAGCCGCCGATTGCCGAATCAATTCCATTTCATACGGAGTCTTGACGGCTCTCACCCTCCGGATAAGAGCCGTTCCACCACCGAGAATACGAGAGGTCGAAAATACCGATGCCAAACGGTTATACTCGTTGAACGAGAGCGAATCGCCTTCGAGCATCAAGGTTGCGGGCATAGACAGACCCCGTTTTTGCATCTCTCCGGGTATCTGCTCGGGCTTGTGTATATATACACAGTTATCGCCTGTCAACCCGACCGGACGACGAACAAAATAAATCATATCGCCTTCGGCCGGGACATATGTATAACCGCAAAACACACGGCCCGATGTGTAATAAAGATTGGCATTATCGGCCAGCAACAAAGCATCGGCCGACATCTTGCGCAAGGCGGCCTGTATTTTCACTTTCCTTACAAGTGCTTCGGAAACAAAAGCTACATTATACATATTCTTCGTTTATTTATATCGTTACAAATAATCTATACATTTTTCAAGTTTCATGAAGCGGGAACCTTTGATAAGAATCGTCCGCCCTGTAATAACAGATGCCTTCAAAAAATCGATCAGAGCTTCGGTATCGGAAAAGCAAGTCATTCCCACGGCCGCTTTCATAAATTCGGAACCAACCCACAAAATTTCAATACCGGATTCTCCTGCCAATCGCTCTACGACACGACGATGTTCGGCTTCGCTTTCATTTCCCAATTCACCCATATCGCCCAATATAGCCATTTTACACGGCAATTCCGCCGCACAAAAATTATCGAGTGCCGCCCCCATACTGGTAGGATTGGCGTTATAAGCATCGACAATGAGAGTATTTCGAGAGGTTCTGATCAACTGCGAGCGTTTGTTATGCGGTTCGTAAGCAGACAAAGCCGCCACAATATCCGACGGCTGAACATCGAAATAAGAGGCTACCGCAGCAGCAGCCAAAGCATTCGGCAAATTATAACTGCCGATAAGCTTTGTATCTACATCGAAATGCTCTTTTCCGACGACAAAAGAAAACGACAAATAGGGGGCACTATTTTCGAGATGTCCCGAAACAAATAATCCGGGTGTTATACCATATTCGGCGGCAACAAGACCGACCGCCCGTTGCGACAGAATTTCATCTTCATGACGTAAAAATACTTTTCCGTCATGCGTACGCAAGAAATCATACAATTCGCATTTGGTATCGACAACACCTTCAAAAGAACCGAATCCCAACAAATGACCTCTTCCTACATTTGTAATCAATCCGAAATCGGGCTCGGCAATATCCACCAATTCCGCTATATCGCCGGGGCGACTGGCACCCATTTCTATAACCGCCATTTCATGCGACGAGTCGAGCCGCAAAAGGGTAAGCGGCACACCGATAGAATTATTGAGATTCCCTTCGGTCGCCAATACCTTGTACCGACGGGACAAACAGGCCGACATCAATTCTTTGGTTGTCGTTTTCCCGTTCGTTCCCGTTATACCTACAACTGTACCCCCCCACTCCCGCCGATGATGACGAGCCAATGCCTGCAATGCCTGCAACACATCGTCGACCAACAAATAACGGGAATCGACGGCGACCGACGGGTCATCGACCACGGCATAGGAACAACCGGCAGACAATGCCTGAGAAGCAAATTTATTCCCGTCGAACGATGTTCCCCGCAGGGCAAAAAACAGGGATCCGGGCGGACAATTTCTACTATCGGTCGTAACAATACCCTGGGACTTGAACAGTGTATATAAAGATTCTGTATCCATTTAGAATTCCGATTTTACGACGGCGAAAATAATCATTTTTAGCGGATTCTTCCTGCAAAAACAAGAAATTTCGGATCAAAAATCAAAGTCTTTTTTAGATATACCCCCTAACAGAATTTATGAGAAAACTTTCCTAATTTATTTTCTAAAATCTTTCAACGTCTCTTGTAACTGCACTCGACTCGCATGTATGCGACTTTTTACCGTACCCAGCGGAATCCCCATCTTCTCGGCAATCTCCTGATACTTGTACCCCGACAGATATAAAGACATAGGAATTTTATACGGTCTGTCCAACGTATCAATGGCTCGCTGTATATCGCTCATATCAAATGCAATCTCCGCATTATCGTTCAATGCGTTTTCTCCCAGCTGCATCATACGTTCGATATCTTCTTTCTCCATACAGCAGCATCGTCCTGAATGACGGGTAGTATTGAAAAATATATTTCTCATTATCGTATAAAGCCAACCCGAAATATTATTTTCTTCGGTATACATTCCGACCGATTTCAAAGCACATAACAATGTCGATTGCAATAAATCCTGCGCATCATCATAATTTCGAGTCAAACGGTAAGCCCATTGGTACATTTCTTCCTGATTGCCGATCAAATAATCGGTCATTTCTTCTTTTTCCATTCAATAACAATTCTCCTTTTGTTTCTGATTTCTTATATTCCTTTTAGTTTTATAAGTAAATCACATAACAAAAGAATATTGTTCGGCTTTTTCCTTATTATTTTTTACAATTTAAAACCCGTATATTTTCAACGACCTATATGTCTCTCTTTCAGGCCAAAATTTCCGGGGATCTTCAAAAACGGCAACACAATAAAAACCGGAACCGTACAGATCATAATCCAAATAAAAAACAGAACATATCCCATGTGATCGGCAATCCAGCCGGCAACCATTCCGGGCAGCATCATACCCAAAGCCATGAAAGCGGTACACAACGCATAATGCGCCGTAGCGTGTTTCCCTTCTGAAAAAGCTATCATATAGAGCATATAAGCAGTAAATCCGAATCCATAGCCCAGCTGCTCGACAGCGACACACACGTTCACAACAATCATGCAAGAAGGCTGCACCAACGATAGGTATAAATATACCAAATTGGGTAATGTAAGGGCCAATGCCATAGGCCATAAACATCGGCGCAAGCCATAACGGGAAACGGCCCACCCTCCTACAATACCACCGACAGTAAGAGCTATAACACCCACCGTACCGTAAACAAACCCTACTTGGGCTGTTGTCAATGCCAACCCACCATCAGTTCCCTCATCGAGCAAAAAAAGAGACGCCAATTTTACCAACTGAGCCTCGGCAAGCCGATAGGTAAGCAGGAAAAGCAAAGCGATACCGATACCGGGTTTGCGGAAAAATGACACAAAAGTCTCGACAAACTCCCGCCATATGACCGCAACAGCCACCGTTCCCACCTTATCGCTTTGAGGGTGCGGCAATACACGCAGATGATACACGGCAAAAACGATAAACAGCAACGCCATAGCACCGAAAGTCAGCGACCATGCAACCTCTACCCGAGTATAAATTTCGAGTTGCCCGGCCACCATCACCAACAATCCCTGTCCGGCAATCATGGCTATACGATAAAAAGTACTGCGTATACCGACGAAGAAAGACTGTTCATGCGTCGAGAGAGCCAACATATAAAATCCGTCGGCAGCAATATCATGCGTCGCCGAACTGAATGCCATAAGCCAGAAAAATGCAAGCGTCGCCCGAAAGAAAAACGGTGCTGGTAACGTGAACGCAACGCCTGCCATTGCCGCTCCCAGCAAAAACTGCATGACAACAATCCACCAGCGACGCGTACGCAAAATGTCTACAAAAGGACTCCACAACGGTTTTATCACCCAGGGCAGGTAAAGCCATGCCGTGTAAAAAGCAATATCGGTATGCGAAATCCCCATACGGTCGTACATAATCACGGCAATCGTCATGACTGCCACATAAGGAACACCTTCGGCCAAATAAAGCGTCGGTATCCAAGACCAAGCCGAACGAGAAGATCCGGTGATATTTCTCATCTATGTCCTTTTTTTAAGATGGGCCAAACAAAGATCCAATAAAGCCGGTGAAGCCACCTGACGATATATATCGTCCATTTCCGAAGCTGTTACCGAGGAAAAATCGCTTTCCCGGGGAGTAATCACCACCCCTGCCATATCTACTGCTCCGGGGCTGATAAGACGCCCGTCCTTACGTTCTCTATCATATTGTCGCGGACGATGACAGGAGCGCAGTATCAGCCAGCAACGCCAAAATCCGCCGGTAAAGGTACACAATACATTTACCAAAGGCTCGACTTCTCCGGGAAAAACTGGCAAAACAGACCATACTTCACAAAAAAAAGATTGCAAAAGCCCGATAGATTTCCCTTCAAAAACCAACATCGCCGCCGGCCAGCGAGTAAGCCAAGAATATGTTACGCCACCGTTCCATCTCTCCGATTCTCCTTGTTCCTTCCAAAGGGACTCCCATTGCGACTCGATCGGAACAAAGCCCCTATTTCCGGCTTGGAAATGCATATGGTCGGGAGCCGAAGCCCCACAACGCGCTCCATTATAAAAGATAACATATTCGGGCAGAAGCGATGCCAATTCCAGCATATCGGCAAAACGACCGATTATGGCCTGTGGGGTATGTACAACAGAGGGAAGCGTAAAATGGCGGGGAAAAATAGGATACGGATTGACCAATAATTTGTATTGTCCACCTATTGGCAATGACAACTGCTCGACCGGGCGGTGGGCATCACACAAGAAACAAGGACGCTCCGACAATGAAACCGCATCGACTTTCGAGGCTGTGGAACGAATCCGCGCCGGATTATATTGCAAACGCACCGATACCCCGCCGACTTCGATCGTGCGCATACACAAAGCCTGTAACGCCCTATAATTATCGGCAACCAGAGGCCACTCATGCAACTGCCTCTGCAATAACGCCTCGGCCTCATCTGCAAACGAATTCCGATTATTGATTTTCATGGTTCATCTTTTTCCGAGCGGCAAGCTCTATAAACCTCAAGCTATCTTTATATGCGTTATTCCGATTGATTCGTTCCATATCGAGTGCCGCATCGGAATTTCCTTCCCAACGACGACACAGATAAAGCGAATCGTAAATACGACCGATTTTATATTCGCGGGAAAAACGTAACCCGACAGCATAGTCTTCACCATAACTTACATCGGGAAACGGATTCTCCCTCAATAACGGAGTATAAAAAGCCCGCGGTGCACCCAAGCCGTTAATGCGCAAGGCGTTGTTACGACCGTTCTCATCGCTCCACTCCCGATGGTCGATAAGTCCGGGAGGCAAAGGCCGCAAATTCCAATCGGTCAGTTCATAACTACCGACCACCATAGCGCACTTTTCGCGATGAAATACTTCTACAATCCGCTGTAACGCATCTGTCCCTTTGTACAAATCATCGCTATCGAGTTGCACGGCAAACCGACCGCAAGCCTCATGACTCACGGCATAATTCCAACAGCCGCCGATACCGGCGCCTTTTTTCTCGGGGACAAGATGTATCAGCCGAGAATTTTCAACGGCAAGCGACTGTAACAATTCGGTTGTACCATCGGTCGAATAATTATCTACTACGATAATATTATACGTAAAATTCCCCTGCTGTTCCGACGCCGAACGCACCGCATCGGCAATCGTCCGCACCCGATTATAAACCGGTATGATAACAGATACATCGACGGGGAAACCTATCTCTTCATCATATACAACACTGCGTTCTACGGGAGGCAGCCATGCGCCGACAACCTGCAAATGACAGGTACACGCACGTTCCATTTCTATTTGCACCGACCTGTTACGCGGATCGACATAATCGAACTGTCGTTCGCCTCCCGACCCAACAACGGGCCGTTCAGTATAAAGCATTTCTCGTAAATGGAATAAACGGCCCCGTCGGGAAAGGCGCAAACGGAGATCATAGAATGCCGCATAAAGATAATCTGTTTCCATTTCGGAAACAGCCTCTACAAAATCTTCGGCCCGAATAAAGACCAGCGTTCCGAAATCGAAATCGTCTCTCAACGATCCTTCATGGCAATCGATGCGGGGACTCGGCCGTCTCGTACCGTTTTCTTCTTTCCATGAATCGGTATATATAAAAGGGGAACGTGTATCCTCTGCCACCGCCAGCAAACGGGAACAAAGATTACTGCCGGACACGAAAGCGGTTCCGGGCAAAGAAATCAACATATATCCATCGCCGGCTTCCTCTGCCATACGACGCAAAGTCGAAGTTATATGCACCGAACCGGATAAATGCCGGCAACCGGGCACGACAGCCGCGTCATCGGTCGCCAAGAGATATATGCACTCGACATCGGGAGAGACCGAAAGACCTTCAACCGACGACCGAACTTCCCCATCGGTGGTATAAGAAAGGAAACATCGTATCTTTGGTTTCTTCATCTCTACAAATCTTTATTCCCTGAAAGACGGCTCTCCTTGAAAACTTCCACTGCCCGACTTACTGAGCCGTACAACCGTAACCACTCACACGCTTCATCATAAGGCAACCCCGTCGACTCCGCAATCATGCGAGCTCCCCGGTCTATCAATTTCTTATTGGTAAGTTGCATGTGTACCATGCGATTATCCTCAACCCGTCCCAAACCGATCATCGTTGCCGTAGATATCATATTCAGCACCAACTTTTGAGCCGTACCGGCTTTCATACGTGTGCTGCCCGTTACATACTCGGGGCCAGTAACCACCTCGATCGGGATTTCCGCAACTTGCGATACCGGCGCACCGGGATTACAGGCGATCGATGCCGTAAGAATTCCCTCTTCCCTGCACCGACGCAAAGTGCCTATCACATAAGGAGTCGTACCAGAAGCGGCGATACCGACGACCGTATCGAGAGACGTTATGCGGCAAGCCTTCAATTCCTCCCAACCACTCTGTTCCATATCTTCGGCCGACTCGACCGAGCGACGCAAAGCCGTATCGCCACCGGCAATAAGACCGATAACCCGTCCTTGCGGCATTCCGTAAGTAGGAGGTATTTCCGAAGCATCGAGTACGCCCAGACGACCACTCGTTCCTGCTCCCATATAAAAAAGCCGGCCACCTTTGCGCATTCGCGGTACAAGCTGTTCCACTAAACGGGTAATCTGAGGAATGGCTGCATGCACGGCATCGGCCACTTTATGATCTTCGGCATTGATTTCCGTCAAAATTTCTCCCGCCGTTTTTTTTTCGAGATGGTTGTATAACGACGGATATTCTGTCAACTTCTGAAATTCTTTCATATTTTTATTCGGACATACGCTCCGCATGATAGTGAGCCAACGCTTCTCCGGGAGAAGATAATACCGGTCCGAGATTTACCGACAAAGTATCGGCAACTTCCCGCAATAAACCGGAATAATGATAAGCAACCGACCCGACACAACATACCGGATACTCCTTATAGGGATATGCAAAAACATTTCGTCGGAAAAACGCTTCAAAACGTTTTGCAACAAGTGCCCGCAAATAAATGTCGTCGAGATGCTCTCTTATGAACAGCGAAAACTGCGCGACATACCGATTGGGCAACGGACGTCGATAAACAGCTTCCAAAACATCTTCTTTGGAAACGGCATACCGGTCAAAAAAAGCCTTTGCCAGTTCTTCGGGCAACAATCCTTTCATCGCATCGGACAACAAGTGTTTTCCCAAATCGCTACCGCTTCCCTCATCACCGAGAATAAATCCCAATGAAGGAGTCTGGAGAATTATATCGCGACCGTCATAAAATCCTGAATTAGACCCCGTGCCGAGAATAGCCACAATACCGGCTTTATCGCCAAACAAAGCCCGTGCCGCACCTATCAGGTCGCTGTTCACCTCTACCGTATCGGGGCCTATCACCCGATGCAGTTGCAGACACAACATCTCTCCGGGCAGACCGATACAACCCGCCCCGTAAAAATAGACATCGGTAATACGCTCGATGGGTAATTCTACAAGGACTTCCCGGGTAAGGACACGACGTATTTCTTCCTCCCCGAGAAAATAGGGATTGATACCCGAGGTACGGAATGTACGCTCAATACCCTGTTTCCCCACCAGCAACCATTCGGTCTTGGTCGATCCGCTATCGGCGATCAATATCATACACAATGCTTATAATTACGGCGCAAGATAATGATTTTTCCACAAACTTTACCGCACTCCCGCCGGGAAATCAACGATAATAAATATCAAGTTCGGCTACGGGATAATAATGACGAAGTATAGAACGGTAATCATATCCCCGATGCGCCATAACAGCCGCACCTATTTGACATAATCCCACACCGTGTCCCCAGCCTGCCCCATCGAAAACAAAATCATCTCCGTCGCGCCGTACAACAAAAGCCGAGCTATACAAGTGCGAAGAGGATAATATACGTCGAATGTATAGCTCCTTACCGACAATCATTTCACGCCGCGTACCGACAATGCGCAAACGGATTATACGACCCGAAGCACCCCGTTCTACCGGCTCGATCGCCGTTATCGTACCAAAATCGATTCCCGAACGATCAGCTACCAATGCCGAAAGGTGCGACCGGGTATAGCGAACCTGCCAACGGAAAAAATCGGGTGTTTCCCTATCATAACTGTTGAGCACTTGTGAAAGGACCTCCGCATCGGTCGTATTGCAAAAAACATCGGGACGACTATCGATAAAATGCTCGGCCTCCTGCTCTACGGTAAGATCCATGACCGATTTATCATCGGGGGCATCATATACCGGCCGGAGATACACATGTGGCTCTTCTCCCCAGCAAGCATCGAACCTCTCGCTCATACCGCCGCAACATTTCGAAAAGCGGGCATCGCAAACCTCGCCGCCATACATCAATACCTCTCCCCGGGTAACTTTCACCGCCTCGACCACTTGCGGGGTAGCCACCCGCGTTACACCTTGATAACGCTGGCAGTGATCGTCGGCACAAACATCGAAAAGCAAATGATCATCTCTATCATACCATCGGACAATCTCCCCGGCCGAATGCACATCTCCGCACTCTCCTCTCTCACGTACCCTACGCCCGCTAAAACGAGGCAGTTGCGCCAACAACCAACTGCGGGAAACCACAGCATGGGCTTTCAATAATTCGAGAGAAGATGTCGCACTCATTTCCGAAGATATGACACTGGTAAGGTAATCTTCGACGGGCACTTCGTTGATCGCATAAATTTCCTCCCTGTCGCACACCAAATGCAATATACCGCAAAAAGTCTGACACTCCTGCCGTTGCCAATGAAAATCGATACCAATGGTTACATGTGGCAAATCAAAAAGGGTTTCGGAATTTAATGGAACGAGGCGTAAATCTTCATAATACTCCGCACCCAAAACAAAACCTCTTTTCCCGGTCGAAATCTCCACCCGATACTCTCCGGGAGGAAAAAGGCGACCTTCGGGAGTCGTAAATATTCCGCACAACCGGAAGTCTACCGACTTGCCATGCTGAATACCAACCGTAATATGAGGTTCTTCCTGCAAAATCATTTTTTTACAAAGCCTTTAACAACCGGGCGACCGACAGCCGACAACATCAACCCGACAAAGGTTATCAACCCGTTGAGCATCAATAATTCATAACCCATATAGTAGCCATAAGCCGCAGCAAGCCACCGTTGCAAAGCATAACATAGCAACGGAGAAACAAACGCTATCCCCGGTATATAACGGTCGCGCGGGCTTCCCTTCATAAAAAGTCCGTAGGCAAAAAGCCCCAGCAACGGGCCATACGTATATCCGGCAATGGTATAAATCGCATCGATCACGCTGGTATCATTGAGCATTTCGATAACGCACATGATCAAAAAAAAGAGAACCGATATAACGATATGGGCCCGCTTACGGATAACAACCGCCTCGATCGTCGACCGACGATCGACCCCCAAAATATCGACACAAAACGACGTAGTCAGCGCCGTCAATGCCGAATCGGCACTCGAAAATGCCGCTGCAACTATCCCTATACTGAACAGCAACAATACGCCGAAACCGAGATAATCGGTCGCCATCATCGGCAACAATTCATCGGTTTTTTCGGGCAAGGCAATCCCTTCCTGTCCGGCAAAAGCCACCAGCAAAATACCCAAAACGAGAAACAACAGATTGACAGGTACAAAAGCCGAACCATAGATATACATATTTTTCTTAGCCTCCCGCAACGTGCGTATCGACAGATTTTTCTGCATGATATCCTGATCGAGGCCCGACATGACAATCGTAATAAAAATCCCGCTGAAAAACTGCTTGAAAAAATTCTGTTTCGTCTGCCAATCGTCAAAGACAAAAATACGGTCGATACCACTGCTCCTTACCGTATCTACGACACCCTCGACATCGAGGTGCATACGCAACATGAGTTGAGTCAGAATAAGCAACAGCGCCCCTATCATGAAAAGGGTCTGTAATGCATCGGTACGCACAATCGTCCGCATTCCGCTACGGTGTGAATAGAGCCAGATAAGCAAAACAACGGTCAATGCCGTAAGCCAGAAAGGTATATTCCAATCGACCAACACGATGCGCTGTAAAATCAACACGACAAGATAAAGACGGGCGGCAGCCCCTATTATCTTGGATATGAAAAAAAACAAAGCTCCGGTTTTATAGGAACAGATTCCGAAACGACGTTCGAGATATGTATATATCGATGTGAGTTCGAGGCGATAGTAAAGAGGCAACAGAATCTTGGCGATCACGATATATCCCACGACAAATCCCAAAACCGTCTGCATATAGGTCATATCTATCGTCAACGGCATACCGGGAACCGAAATAAACGTTACCCCCGAAATAGACGTACCTACCATACCGATAGCCACCAACCACCACGGAGACGATTTCCCGGCCAGAAAAAAATTTTCATTATCATCGGATTTACCTCCCGAAAAACGCCCGATAAGCAATAATACGGTAAAATAAACCGCTAATATGACAAGTAAAATAATTCCGTTATTCATCGCTCATTTTTCCAAAGCAAGACAACTTTTCCCGACAAGGTTCTCGTTCCCGACGAAAAAACGGCTACCCGTCTCACCCCAAATATCAGTTCTGTTTAAAGTAATAAGTAATAGAACCCCACTGATTCTCATTACCCGAAGACTTATGTTCAAACACAGCCTTCCGTGCGGCGGCTTCGGCACGGCTGCGAAGCGTAACATTGGAAGCCGCGGTTCCTTTGCTTCCCGAGGGTGTAACATTTGCCTGTACAACCCGTCCTTGCGGGTCGACCAATACTTCCACGACAATCGTTCCCTCATCGTTCGTTCCTGCATACTCGGGCTTGGGCAGACGGCCTATCAACCCCCGACCTCCCAAATCGTAATCGCCATAACCGGGAGAACCCGCCAATGCACCGGACTCGGCCGATCCTTGCGGCGACCCTTTCTTTTCTCCTTTTGCCGCAATACTGTCGGCCACCTTCCCTTTATTCAGCGCATCGGCCCATAAATCATCTACTTGTGAAGTTTCGGGCTCGGGTTGAGGCTCGACTTTTTTATCCGACTCTTCCGGTACGACAACCGGCTCGGGTTTCTCGTCATCGAGAGAAACCGTCTCTTCCATATCCTGCGTAATCACAGGTTCGGGTTCGACCGGCTGCGGGTGAGACACCATCGCCGTCGGCGTAAAAGTTCCTGCATCGGCATCGATAACACCCAATTGCAAAACAACCCCGCCACCGTCATTCTCCCGTATAACAGGAGCCGACAACGTATAAAAAAGCAACAGTAACAGTATGGCGACGTGGACGACAATCGTTACCGTCAACGCAAACAACCGATTCTTTTTTCCTTCTTCCACGTCGATTCTATTACTCCTTTACTGGTTGTGTAGCCAACACCATACGCAACTGATTATCGTTGGCGACATTCAGCACTTTCATTATTTCCCGATAAGGCACACTCTCATCGGCATATAACGCAAAATACATTTCGGGGTCTTGATTCCGGGCCTCGACCAGATATGACGGCAACTCCTCATACGCCACTTTTACCGCTTTGGCCTTCCCCACCGAAACGTAATAATTGAGCGATGCATCGATGGTAACGCGAGCCAACGGTTTCACAGCAGCCTGCTGTTTGCTCTGCGGCAGATTCACTTTTATAGCATTCGGGAAAACAAATGTCGACGTTACCATAAAAAAGATAAGCAACAAGAAAATCACATCGGTCATCGACGCCATACTGAAAGAGGCTTCGATACGATTTCTGCGTTTGAGTGCCATAACGATATTCCTCCTTATTTTTTGTTGGCCGGCTCGTTAAGCAGATCCATAAACTCCATCGTACTGGCTTCGAGCTGATTGACAACCGTATTGACACGCGAAACGAGATAATTATACGCAAATAAAGCGATAATACCCACCACAAGACCGGCAACCGTCGTAACCAAAGCCTCGTAAATACCACTCGACAGCGTCGTGATATCGGCCGCCTCACCGGCCGCCGCCATACTATAAAACGCACTTACCATACCGGTTACCGTTCCCAAGAATCCGAGCATGGGTGCGCCTCCGGCAGTAGTGGCAATCCATGTAAAACGACGTTCGAGTTTCGCCACTTCTATATTTCCCACATTCTCAATAGCCACCAGCACATCATTCATGGGACGTCCCAACCGGGTAATACCTTTTTCTATGAGACGGGCCACCGGCGTAGGATTCTTCTTACACAGGTTCAATGCCGATTCTACATCTCCGGCATGAATATAATCTTTGATTCGCTGCATGAAAGTATTGTCTTGACGAGCAGCATCGCGCAACACCAGTAAACGCTCGACAAATAAATAAATCGTTACCAGCGACAACAACACGATAGGAATCATGATGAAACCGCCTTTAAGCGATAACGACCAAAGATTCAACGGCGGCACTGCGGCTTGAGCGTCAAGGGCGGCAGCCTGCACCGGTTCCACCATATTGGTCTGAGCCAAAAGAGAAAACAAAAGAGTCATGTCAAATATTTTTATTCTAAGAGTATTTATTTCAAGCAATCCAAATAACGTCGAATCGTTTCTTCAAGACCCAAATACAAGGCATCGCAAATCAGGGCATGACCTATCGATACCTCGTCGATATAGGGAACCTGCTCATGGAAATAACGGAGATTTTCGAGACTGAGATCATGACCGGCGTTCACACCCATACCCAATTTATGCGCCAGCTTGGCAGCTTCGACAAACGGGGCAACGGCCTTCTCACGATCGGTGGCATAACCCGACGCATAAGGTTCGGTATACAATTCGACACGATCGGTACCCGTCTTGGCCGCCCATTCTATCATTTCAAGGTCGGCATCGACAAATATAGAGGTACGTATCCCGGCTTGGATAAAGCGATCGACCGTCTCGCTGAGGAAATCGAAATTATCACGCGTATTCCACCCTGCATTCGATGTTAAGGCATCTACGGCATCGGGCACCATCGTTACTTGCGCAGGCTTGACCTGCAAAACAAGATCGATGAATTTACCGATAGGATTTCCCTCGATATTGAACTCGGTATGCAATGCCGGACGCAAAGCATATACATCGGCATAGCGGATATGGCGTTCATCGGGACGCGGATGCACGGTAATTCCCTGTGCTCCGAAACGCTCGCAATCGAGAGCGACTTTCAATACATCGGGAACAGCCCCACCCCGCGCATTGCGCAAGGTAGCGACTTTGTTTACATTTACGCTTAACTGTGTCATAAAACGATAATGATTATTCCGTTTTTCGGATTTCGATATAAGCATACAAATTTTTTTGTTATTTTTGTACACAGATATTACTTGCAAAAGTAATAGCTTTTGTTCAATTCAGAAAAAATCTATCACACATTTGCGTGTTTATTTATAAAATTTCCACTAATCTACCACTGACGACCCATGAGAATTGCTATTTTCGGAAAATCGTACGCCTCGGGCAAACAAGATGAGATAAATACATTGTTTTCTTCCTTGCAAAAATATTCTCCCGAACTGCTCGTCGACCGGGAATTTTTGCGGGTCATGCAGGATATGGATATTAGGCTGCCGGAAATAACGGTTCTTTCGGGAAATGATTTCTATGCCGACATTTCTTTGAGCTTAGGCGGAGACGGAACTTTTCTGAAAACCGCCGAGCGCATCGGAGACAAATGCATTCCGATTCTGGGCATCAACCTCGGACGTATGGGTTTTCTCGCCGATGTACAAAGCAGCGAGACCGAACAAGCCATCGATGAAATCATGGCTGGTCGCTACCATATCGAGGAACGGTCGCTGTTGCATATCACCGACGGCAGTCGGGCAACATGGCCGTACGCCCTAAACGAAGTCGCCGTATTGAAACTCGACACATCGTCGATGATTACCATACACGCTTATCTCGACAATACATTCCTGAACACATACCAAGCCGATGGATTACTGGTAGCCACTCCCACCGGATCGACAGGATATTCCCTGAGTGTCGGCGGTCCCATAGTTGCCCCCAAAGCGTCCAATTTCATTATCACGCCTGTCGCACCGCACAGCCTCAATGTGCGCCCGCTCGTTATCGGCGACGATGCCGAAATCAGGCTCGTCGCCGAAGGCAGAAACAGACACTTTCTGGTCAGTCTCGATGGACGTTCCGAAGAAAAGACTTCGGGAGAAAGCATTACATTGCGCAAAGCGCCGTTCCCCATACGGGTTATCAAACGTAACAAGCAACTCTTTACCGACACCCTACGAAAAAAACTCATGTGGGGGGTCGATTTGCGAAGCAACATCTGAATATAACAAACTCTCTCAGAGATACATATTTTTTATTTTTAGACCCAAAATACTATTTATTTCATTTTATTAACCAAATAAATAGTATTATAGCTGATTTACATCATATTTAATTGGTTTGTTTTTATTACTTTTGTCATAAAAATAAAAACAAGCCATATGATGAAAAAACCAAACAAAAAAGAATTAGCCGCCCTACTGCAAACCATGATCATACTTGCAGGAAATCGCACCTCTCTCACAAAAGAGAAACACAATCTTATCGAAAGCGTCTGTAAAAAATACGATTTCTATCCCGATATATTGGAAATAACTTCGGTCGATCCTTATGAAATCTTTTCGACCATAGAGGAAACAGAAATCCGTTTACAATTTGCCAGCTATCTCATTTATATGACCGGCGCCTGCCCAGAAAAACTGATCGACGCAACGCATCTGTCCTACTTATCAAAGCTACTTTCCATACTCAGCCAACAATAAATAAAAAACGTACTCCATCGAAAAATTTCTTGTAAAGCCACCTCCCCAAAAACACAAAAAAAACACATTCGCAGAACATCTTTTACAATCACTCCGGATTGTTTATATTTGCGACATGAAATTTACGACCATTACCGACCGGGAATTCGGGGAAATAACCCTCCTCGAACGTTCTACGGCCAAACATCTCATCTTTCGCATTCGATACGGTTCTCTATCCATCACTCACCCGTGCCATACCCGGATCGACATCATACGGCAAAGCATAGAAGAAAAACGAGCCGATTTACGAAAACTATTCCAACGGGCCGACGGACATTTTTTGCAACCGGGCGATATTATCTATACCCGCATGTTCATCATCATGATATCGTGCGACAACTGTCGCACGATAAGTAGCCGACTACACGACAATACTTTGCATATCGTTTTACCGCAATTATCAGAATACAACGATAAAAACATACAAAAATCCATTGCCAAACACATACACCGACACCTGAAAAATGCCGCAGAAAATTTTCTACCTCAACGACTGGAATACTGGGCACAAAAAACCGGAAACAGCTACAAAGAGCTGGTCATCACCAAAGGTTCCCGACGATTGGGGACATGCCGAAGCGACCGGCGTATAAGCTTGTCGTACCATCTCATGTATTTACCCGACCGCCTCATCGACTACGTCATACTCCATGAACTTTCCCATTTGAGCGAAATGAACCACAGCGCCAAATTCCACGAAATATGCAACCGATATTGTAACGGGAACGAATTGATATTGAGAAAAGAACTCCGAAATTTTCCTTTTCCCACAAATTATTGAGCGCCTTATATGTTAAATAAATATAAATACACACCTTGAAAAACGATTTCTCCAACAAAAAAGAGAGACATGTTTGCACACACCGAAGAAAACAGCTATATTTGCCTCGTAAATAAGCCGAAAGAGAGGGGACAGATTTGTCCCCTCGTTTTATTCTAAATCGGTCGATATATCCAAAATCTATGATAGATCCTAAAATTGTAGAAGAAATCGTAAAAGAGGGAATACAGGAAACCGACCTTTTCGTGGTCGACATCACCGTTACGCCCGACAACCGTATCGTAGTGGAAATAGACAACGATGAAGGTGTCGATATAGACCGTTGCATGTCATTGCACCATTTCATCGAAAGCCGGCTCGACAGAGATGTCGAAGATTACGAACTCGAAGTAGGATCGGCCGGCATAACATCTCCGTTCAAAGTGGTACGGCAATATCAAAAGAACATCGGTAATGAAGTAGAAGTTCTTACCCGCACAGGCGTAAAACACAACGGAATACTCAAAGCTGCCGATGACAAAGCATTCTCCTTGACGGTTACAAAAAAAGTAAAACCCGAAGGAGCCAAACGCAAAATCGAGGTCGAAGAAGATTTGACCTTCTCTTACTATGATATAAAATACACAAAATATTTAATCAGATTCAAATAAATAAAATGGCCAAGAAAGAGGAAACTATGAGCATGGTCGACACCTTCTCCGAATTCAAGGAATTGAAAAACATCGACCGTACCACCATGATCAGCGTGCTGGAAGAATCTTTCCGCAACGTATTAGCGAAAATGTTCGGTACAGACGAAAACTTCGACATCATCGTCAATCCCGACAAGGGGGACTTTGAAATATGGCGTAACCGTGAAGTCGTAGAAGACGACAAGGTCGAAGACACCAATCTGCAAATCTCTCTGTCGGAAGCAAAAAAAATCGACGAAGATTACGAAGTGGGCGAAGAGGTTACCGACGAGGTATTCTTCGAGAAATTCGGTCGTCGCGCCATATTGAACTTGCGCCAAACATTGGCCTCGAAAATTCTGGAACTCCAAAAAGACGCGATTTACAATCAGTACAAAGATAAAATAGGACAATTGGTAAGCGCCGAAGTATATCAAATCTGGAAAAAAGAGATGCTGCTCATCGACGACGAAGGCAATGAGATGATTCTTCCCAAATCCGAACAAATACCCGGTGATTTCTATCGCAAAGGAGAAACCGCGCGTGCAGCCATTTTACAAGTAGATAACAAAAACAACAATCCCAAGATTATCGTTTCTCGCACATCGGAAGATTTCTTGCGCCGTCTTTTCGAGCTCGAAGTTCCCGAGATACACGACGGCCTCATCACGATACACAAAGTCGCCCGCATTCCCGGCGAACGCGCAAAAATCGCCGTAGAGTCGTATGACGAGCGTATCGACCCGGTCGGTGCCTGCGTAGGAGTAAAAGGTTCGCGTATCCACGGTATCGTACGGGAATTGCGTAATGAAAATATCGACGTCATCAACTATACGACCAATACCTCTCTCTTTATACAACGGGCACTGAACCCGGCCAAAATATCTTCGATACGCCTTAACGAAGAAGAGAAAAAGGCAGAAGTATTCCTCAAACCCGAAGAAGTATCGCTCGCGATAGGAAAAGGCGGCCTCAACATAAAACTCGCCAGCATGCTCACCGGTTACACGATCGATGTATACCGGGATATAGACGAAAGCGAGGAAGAAGATATCTATCTCGATGAATTCAAAGACGAAATCGACGAATGGGTCATCGAGGCACTGAAAAGCATCGGTTGTGCCACGGCGAAAAGCGTACTGGCAAAAAGCCGGGAAGAGCTTATCGAAGGCGCAGACCTCGAAGAAGATACGGTCGATGAAGTTATTAAAATTCTGAAAGCAGAATTCGACGACACCGACGAGGAAGCATAATCTTCGGGCAACCCAACCGTTCCGTCCGGTTCTACGCTCTCGCAGCCACAAGAGAAAAAGAAAAGTGGCAAACAACATTCATCAACGTTAAAAAGCAACTATGTCGATAAGGTTAAACAAAGTAACAAGAGATTTAAACGTAGGTATACAAACAGTAGCCACGTTCCTGCGAAAGAAAGGTTTCGAGATCGAATTGAACCCGAATACAAAAATTACCGACGAACAATATAATTTGCTCGTCAAAGAATTCAGTACCGATAAGGACCTGAAAATAGAATCGGAACGCATCAGCCAAGAACGGCAGAAAGAGAAAAAAGCCGCTCAGGAAGATGTCATCAATGAGCCTCAGGAAATCGAGACTGTTATCGACGAATCGCTCAAACCTCATATCAAAGCCGTAGGTAAAATCGACTTAGACAACTTACACAAAAAAGCCGAAGAACCGAAGAATCACCTCGAGGAAGAAACTACGCCGTCCGAAGAAACAGGAAAAGCAGAAGAAACAGTAGAATCTTTTTCTGAATCCCATTCCGAACCTCTCGCAGAAACGGAAGAAGAAATCGTATCTATGGAAGAGCCGGAAATCGATGATACGGTTGAAGCAGAACCCGAAAAAGAGGAAATATCCGAACCGACAAATATCGAGAATGAAAAAGAAATGATTCCCGAAAACGCTGATGAGGAAAAGAGCGAAGAAAAAGAAGAGGCCGAAATCGTTACCCCCAGAAACGAAGAAATATTCAAATTGAATACGGTCAAAACACCGGGTATCAACGTCGTCGGTAAAATCGATTTATCGGCCATCAACCAGCAAACCCGTCCCAAGAAAAAAAGCAAAGAAGAAAAACGCAAAGAACGGGAAGCCAAAGAAAAACAACGTTCCGATACCAAACGTCCAGTCGCATCTCAAAACGAAAATACAAATACAGAAAGCGACGGCGAGCGTAAAAAACGGAAACGTATCAAAAAGGAACGTATCGACATCGAACACAGCGTCGACAACTCGTATAGCAGCGATCGCCACAACAGCGGCAAACAACCCCCGAAATTGAAAAAGCCCGTCAAGGCCGAAGTCAATGAAGAAGACGTGCAAAAACAAATCAAGGAAACTCTTGCCCGTCTCACGTCAAAAAGCCAGAAAAAAAGCGCAAAATGGCGTAAAGAAAAAAGGGAGGCTTTCTCGAACAAGGCACAAGAAGCTGCCGAACGCGAGATGGAAGAAAGCCGTATACTGAAACTTACCGAATTTGTAACGGCCAACGACTTGGCCAGCCTCATGAATGTGCCGATAAACAATGTCATCGCCACCTGCATGAGCCTCGGCATCATGGTATCGATAAATCAACGCCTCGATGCAGAAACCATCAATATCGTCGCCGAAGAATTTGGCTATGAAACCGAATATGTAAGTGCAGAGGTTGCCGAAGCGATGGACGACGAAGAAGACCGGGAAGAAGATCTCACCCAACGTCCACCCATCGTAACCGTCATGGGACACGTCGATCATGGTAAAACATCGTTGCTCGATTACATACGTAATGCCAATGTCATCGCCGGTGAAGCCGGAGGTATCACGCAACACATCGGGGCATATAATGTCGTTCTCGAAGACGGCCGCCGTATCACATTCCTCGATACTCCTGGTCACGAAGCGTTTACCGCCATGCGTGCACGAGGCGCCAAAGTAACAGATATCGCCATTATCATCGTTGCGGCCGACGACAATGTCATGCCGCAAACGGTCGAAGCCATCAATCACGCGTCGGCCGCAGGTGTTCCCATTGTCTTCGCCATCAACAAGGTCGACAAACCCAATGCCAATCCCGACAAGATAAAAGAAGAACTTGCCAATATGAACTATCTGGTCGAAGAATGGGGTGGCAAATACCAGTCGCAGGATATTTCAGCGAAAAAAGGTACCGGCGTAAAAGAATTGATGGAAAAGGTTCTGCTCGAAGCCGAATTACTTGACCTGAAAGCCAATCCCAATCGTCGAGCTTCGGGTTCGATCATCGAATCGGCACTCGACAAGGGTCGCGGTTATGTTGCCACCGTACTGGTAGAAAACGGCACATTGCACACAGGCGACATCGTACTGGCAGGGACACAATTCGGAAGGGTTAAGGCCATGTTCAACGAACGGAACGCGCGCATTAAAGAAGCCGGTCCCTCGGCTCCCGTCCTCATACTCGGATTGAACGGCGCTCCGACTGCCGGCGATCAGTTCAAAGTACTGGGTAGCGACCAAGAAGCACGAGAAATAGCGAACAAACGCGAACAACTGCAACGCGAACAAGGGTTGCGTACCCATAAACTGCTCACTCTCGACGATATAGGACGCCGTATCGCCATCGGTAACTTCCAAGAGCTGAATATCATCGTGAAAGGCGACGTCGACGGTTCGATTGAAGCATTGAGCGACTCGCTCATCAAACTCTCGACCGAAGAGATACAAGTAAATGTACTGCATAAAGCCGTAGGGCAAATTTCGGAATCGGACGTTACACTGGCAGCAGCCTCAAATGCCATCATCGTCGGGTTCCAAGTACGTCCCTCTATCGCAGCCCGTAAACTGGCCGAAAAAGAAGGCGTGGATATACGTCTCTATTCGATCATTTACGATGTCATCGAAGAAGTAAAAGCAGCTATGGAAGGTATGCTCTCTCCCGAAATCAAGGAAGAGGTTACTGCTACCGTCGAAGTTCGCGAGACATTCCACATTTCCAAAGTCGGAACTGTTGCCGGCGGTATCGTAAAAGAAGGCAAAATAAAACGGACCAACAAGGTTCGTCTCATACGCGACGGTATCGTGATATACACCGGTGAGCTTGGCTCATTGAAACGATTCAAAGATGATGTAAAAGAAGTCGCCACCGGCTATGAATGCGGTCTTAACCTCGCCAACTACAACGATATAAAAGTAGGCGACCTTATCGAAGCCTATGAGGAGGTAGAGGTAAAGAAAACTCTCTGATAACAGAGATAAGGCGGTATCGATACCGATAAACGGATACCGCCTTATCATCTTTTTTTTGACAGGACAACGATGAACGTACAGATTATAGATATTATCGTTGGCGCCATTCTCGCTTACGGATTGGTACACGGTTACTACAAAGGTATCGTACAGCAACTCGGTTCTTTGGGAGGATTGATCGTCGCCATTTTGTTCGCCAATCTTTTTACACCCATATTCGAGAACCTGCTCAACAAATTCGATTTCGCAAGCCCCGGCATAACCCACAAGTTAGCCTATCTTACATCATTTCTCGTCCTTCTGTTCGGGTGTAACTTCTTGGCCCGCCTCCTCAAAAGAACACTACACATGTTGCATCTGGGGTGGTTCGACCGCATTACCGGAAGCATTTTCTGCTGCTTCAAATATCTGCTTGTAGCAAGCGCCCTACTCAATCTGTATACGATACTGGGAGGAGAAGGAAAAGACGCCGTACCTCCTATTCCGCAGGAAGCAAAACTCTGCCAAATTGTACTGAAAGTAGCACCTTTTGTTATCGATTGGTCCAAAGAAAAAGTAGAAATTCCCGACATAAATATCTCTCTGCCGGAAATAAACAAAGACGAACTTCCGGCGTTTTTACAGTAAACGAAGGCTTTACCGCCTAAACAGCGTAACGCATGGCAATGAAAAAAGAAAGTCTCAACCATTCATATAAAGATCTCCAACCTCAAAAGAAAAACGAGGAGTCGGAGAAAATCATCGATGAAGTAACTTCATCGGACTACAAATACGGATTTGTTACCGACATCGATACCGAAGTCATACCCAAAGGCCTTAACGAAGAGATCATACGGCTCATTTCTTCCAAGAAGAACGAGCCCGAATGGTTACTCGATTTCCGCCTTAAAGCGTTTGCCCATTGGAAAACGCTCGAAATGCCCCGTTGGGCTCATCTCGACATACCCGAAATCGACTATCAGGCTATCAGCTACTACGCGGCTCCCAAAAAGAAAGAATCGCCCAAAAGTCTCGATGAAGTAGATCCCGAGTTGCTCGATACGTTCAATAAATTGGGTATCTCGCTCGAAGAGCAGATGAAACTTTCCGGTATTGCCGTCGACGCCGTCATGGACAGTGTTTCGGTCAAAACCACATTCAAAGAAAAGTTGGCCGAATTAGGAGTCATATTCTGTTCTTTCAGCGAAGCCGTAAAGGACTATCCCGACCTCGTCAAGCAATATCTCGGTACGGTCGTTCCTTACCGGGACAATTTTTTTGCAGCCCTCAATTCGGCGGTATTCAGCGACGGGTCATTTGTCTATATCCCCAAAGGGGTACGTTGCCCTATGGAACTGTCAACCTACTTCCGCATCAATGCGGCAAACACCGGGCAATTCGAGCGTACCCTCATTATCGCCGACGACGACAGTTATGTAAGTTATCTCGAAGGCTGTACAGCCCCCATGCGGGACGAAAACCAACTGCATGCCGCCATTGTGGAAATCAGGGCTCACGAACGTGCCGAGGTAAAATATTCGACAGTACAGAACTGGTATCCCGGCGACAAAGAAGGACGAGGCGGCATCTACAACTTCGTAACCAAAAGAGGTTTGTGCAAAGGCGATCATTCTAAAATATCTTGGACACAAGTAGAAACAGGGTCTGCCATTACATGGAAATACCCCAGTTGCATTCTTTCCGGAGACAATTCCATAGGCGAATTTTACTCGGTAGCAGTAACCAATAACCACCAACAAGCCGACACCGGAACCAAAATGATACACATCGGCAAGAATACCCGCAGCACCATCGTATCGAAAGGAATCTCGGCCGGTTACAGCCAAAACAGTTACCGCGGATTGGTACGCGTATCGCAGGGGGCAGAAAATGCCCGCAACTATACCCAATGCGACAGCCTATTGCTGAGCGACCATTGCGGTGCGCATACGTTTCCCTACATGGATATAAAAAACGATACGGCAATCGTCGAGCACGAAGCTACAACGTCTAAAATCAACGAAGACCAAATATTCTACTGCAACCAACGCGGTATTCCTACCGAAGAAGCAGTCGGCCTCATCGTCAACGGATATGCCAAAGAGGTGATGAACAAACTCCCTATGGAATTTGCCGTAGAAGCACAAAAACTCTTACAAATCACCCTCGAAGGCTCGGTCGGATAAAAAACCAGCCGTCCGGTAAGACAACATATATATAAATAAAATTTACAGAAATATGCTCACCATAAAAAATCTGCACGCCAGCATCAACGGCAAAGAGATATTGAAAGGTATCGACCTCATCGTAAAACCCGGTGAAGTCCACGCAATCATGGGACCCAACGGTTCCGGAAAAAGTACCCTTTCATCGGTACTCGCAGGCAATCCGGCATTCGAGGTAACCGAAGGCAGTGTCGAATTCTACGGGAAAGATTTGTTATCGCTCGCTCCCGAAGACCGCTCTCACGAAGGAATTTTCCTGAGTTTCCAGTATCCGGTAGAAATTCCGGGGGTAAGTATGGTTAACTTCATGCGTGCTGCCATCAACGCCAAACGTAAATATTGGGGGGAAGAACCTTTATCGGCCACCGACTTTCTGAAAATGATGCGGGAAAAACGGGCTATCGTCGAACTCGATAACAAGTTGGCCAGCCGTTCGGTCAACGAAGGATTCTCCGGTGGTGAAAAGAAACGAAACGAAATTTTCCAAATGGCGATGTTGCAACCCCGTCTGTCCATTCTCGATGAAACCGATAGCGGTCTCGACATCGATGCCTTACGTATCGTTTCGCAAGGCGTAAACCAACTGAAATCGGATAAAAATGCAACGATCGTCATCACGCACTACCAACGGCTGCTCGATTACATCGCACCCGATTTCGTGCACGTACTTTACAAAGGACGCATTGTAAAATCGGGAGGCCCTGAGCTCGCACTCGAACTCGAAGAAAAAGGATACGATTGGATAAAAAAAGAGGTTGACGCATAAATTCCTCCGACTATGAATGCAGCACAACAATATATCGATCTCTTCCGGGAAAATAGGGATCTCATCGACAAGCACTCTTCCGCCATACTGAATGGGCGGCGAGAAGCGGCAATTCGCGACTTTGAGTTACTAGGACTACCGGGGAAAAATCTGGAAGAATTTTTACATACCGACGTCGAATCTTTTTATGCGCCGGATTACGGGCTGAATCTGGCCCGGATAAAACCGGCGGAAAATATCCGGGAAACGTTCCGTTGCGCTGTTCCCGATCTCGAAAGCCGACTCTATTTTTTCATCGGAGATACATTCCGTCAGGAAACAAACGTGAATCTGCCCGAGGGTGTCATCGCTTGCAGTCTGTGTGAAGCGGCCTCCCAACACCCCGAACTGGTAGACCGTTATTACGGGAAACTCGCCCAAACGGATAAAGACGGGACAGTCGCCCTCAATACCGCTCTTGTACAAGACGGCTTTTTCCTTTTTGTTCCCCGTCATGTAAAAATCGAAGAGCCTCTTCAAATTGTCAACCTTATGCACGGTTCCCACGATTTCATGGCCAACCGGCGTCTGCTCGTCGTACTTGAAGAAGGGGCGCAAGTACGCCTGCTTTCCTGCGACCATACGCTCGACAAAGGAAACTTTCTGACTTCAACGGTCAACGAAATTTTTATCGGGGCTAATGCCACCTTCGACTACTACGACCTCGAAGAATCTACTCTCAACACGCACCGCGTCTCCTCGACATTCATACAGCAGGAAAGTGCATCGAACGTATTGGTCAACGGTATCACCCTGCACAACGGCTATACCCGCAACAATTACTATATCACTCTGGCCGGAGAACATGCCGAGACACATCTCTATGGCATGGCCGTAGCCGACAAGCGGCAGTTGGTCGACAACTTTACCTTTATCGACCACAAAGCGCCCTACTGCACAAGCGACGAACTCTTCAAATATGTGCTCGAAGACTCCGCAACGGGTATTTTCAACGGACGGATTCTCGTGCGTCAAGGTGCGCAAAAGACCTCGGCCGTACAGACCAACCGCAACCTCTGTACCACCAAAGAAGCGCACATCTATACCCAGCCGCAACTCGAAATATATGCCGATGATGTAAAATGCAGCCACGGTGCCACAGTGGGACAACTCGATGGTAACGCACTTTTCTACATGCGCTCGCGCGGTATTCCCGAGTCCGAAGCCCGTATGTTGCTCATGGTGGCCTTTACGCACGATGTTATCGAAAAAGTGCGCATCGAGAAATTGAAAGAACGTCTGCACAAAATGGTCGAACGCCGATTCAGAGGGGCACTCGATAAATGCGCTGGTTGCCGCATATGTCAATAATTAAAGAAAACACTATGCTGGATATACATAAAATACGGCAGGATTTTCCCATTCTTTCCCGGGAAGTATACGGTAAACCATTGGTATACCTCGACAACGCCGCCACGTCCCAAAAGCCGCGCTGCATCATCGAAACCATTACCGATGGCTATACCCGCATCAACGCCAACGTACATCGCGGCGTACACCGCCTCAGCCAAGAGGCCACCGACGGACACGAGCACGCCCGACGACGTGTACAACAATTCCTCCATGCCGCCCACGACAGAGAAATCATTTTTACACGCGGCACTACGGAATCGATAAACCTCGTAGCCCATTCGTTCGGAACCGCATTCCTGCACGATGGCGATGAAATCATCATTTCGGAGATGGAACACCACGCCAACATCGTCCCCTGGCAATTATTACAAAGTTCCCGTAAAATAAAGCTGAGGGTCATTCCTGTCGATGACAAAGGCATACTCGATATGAATGCCTTCCGGGCTGCTTTCAACGAAAAGACCAAATTGGTCTCCATCACTCATGTATCGAATGTGCTGGGAACAATCAATCCCATCAAAGATATTATCAACATCGCCCACAGCCACAATGTTCCCGTACTTATCGACGGGGCGCAAGGCGCACTGCATCAACCTGTCGATGTGCAGGCACTCGACGTAGATTTCTATGTACTCTCGGCTCATAAAATGTATGGGCCCACCGGTATCGGCATTCTCTACGGAAAAGAAAAATGGCTCGATGCCATGCCACCCTATCAGGGAGGCGGAGAAATGATAGGACACGTAACTTTCGAGAAAACGACATTCAACGAACTACCGTTCAAATTCGAAGCGGGTACTCCCGACTACATCGGAACAATGGCTTTCGCCCGGGCCCTCGATTACATCGATAGCCTCGGCATCGAGAATATCGCCGCCCACGAAGACGATTTATTGCGATACACAACCCGAAAACTCACTGATGAGATAGACGGCATACGCATTTACGGGACTGCTCCCGAAAAATGCGGTGTCATCTCGTTTCTTGTCAGGGACATACACCCCTACGACATGGGTATGTTACTCGACAAGTTGGGATTTGCTCTGCGATCGGGACACCACTGTGCACAACCGCTCATGGAAAGATTTGGTATCGTCGGGACGTTACGGGCATCTTTTGCCGTATATAATACAATCGAAGAATGCGAAGCATTCGTTGCAGCCGTGAAACGGGTCTCCCAGATGTTTTGACAACTTTTCTACATATAAATTCGACAGATAGCGGCGTAATTTTTGTACGCCACTATCTGTTTTTCAAATCAATTTACAAGACAAAACCGGTTCATAGACGACATCTACCGCATCGAGATGGAAACGGGAAGAAACCCGTCCCGAAACCGATAACCGGTGGTATTTATACGGCGGAGCAAATGTACGCAGCAACAATCGTCCGGGAAGCGCTCCGTTCGCTTCGGCCCTATAAATACAGCCGTACCCCTCCTGAGCCCTGTTCGCTCCCCAAACCGAAAGTGATAAGGCCGCATCATCATCACTACACCGCAAAGCCCAGCAGGTAATCCGTTTCAGAACGTCGGGCAATAATTTTACGGCACGGGTTACAAGAGCTATTTCCACATCACCGGACTCCTGTTCGTCGCACAAATCATATACACGGGAATCTTCATCGATTGCCAACAAAGAAGGGTAAAGCGAATGAAATGCCTTATAAGTGGTCATACGCCGGGTCCATTGAGCAGAAGCCAAATCAAATACCCACATATACGGATAACCGGGTGATAAAAAAAGCAGTTCTTTTTCGATATAATTATACCCTATAACGGCATTCTTCACAAAATTCCCGAACGGTGTCGCATCAACGGCAATAGAAGTTATCGACAGCCCCGTATCCAAAACCGAAACCGTATCGCCGGGCAACGTATCGGGTAGTCCGTCAAAGGGCCTCGACAATAAAACGACATCCGATCCCTGCAATGCCATCAATCCCTGCTCTGACAAATACAACACCGCATCATCGACCGAAACGATATGGCGGGGTGACAATGCAACTTCCCGATTCACAGGCGACTGGCTGGCATAAAGGATATCGCCACTCCCCTGCCGCAACGCCCATATTCCGTCTGTCGTAAACACATACAAAGGAAACTCCCCGTATTGCCCCTGCGAAAGCGCCGCCGTAGCAGCTGCCATGCCGAGAACCGAACCAGAAGAAATCGTATAGGTATTGGTTTGCGGGAAACTGAACGGATTGTAAACCGCCGACACCCGTAACTTTCCGGGAACATACTCTTCGGGATTTTTTACTTCGGGGAATAATGTTCCCCCCATAGACGATTGGATGGGATGCAACGTTATGGGGTTGAATCCGGGATTGAGGTAATAAGCCATATTTTCATTAGGAGCGGCTTTCAACGGAAACCGGTCGTAATAATTAGGTGATCCCGAAGTGGTCATTCCTATAATCTCTATCGACACTGCCCGGCTATCGGGATAAGAAAGATAAGCCGACAACTTATATGTATCCGTTTCAAAAGGCAATATCATTTGGCTTTGGCCCATTGTACCTTTGAGCGAAACTCGTACAAACCCGCGCTTCGTATAAGCCGGCATTGCCACGCCGTGATAGGTTTCCTGTGCTACCGAGAACAACGAAAGCGGATACCCGTCGAAAAACCGCGTCGTAACATCGCCCAAATGTAAACGTCCGTTATAGACATACGACTCTTTCGCCCGGAGGGTATGCAGCGAAAAATTATCGAGCGGAAGCGTTCTCTGGTGTATCAAATTGGAAAGCGAACAGGTATAGGCAAGCGGTTCGGGAGTTTGGGAGTCTCCCTTTATATCTTCTATATCCAACGAAGCGACTTTGTAGAAAAGGGTCTCGCTGATGATCTGTTCCCGTTGTTCGTCATCGGGAAGTACCGGCAACGAAAAGCGCAACACCCGGGCCGGATTCCCATTAGCATCGTCTTCCTCTACGATACGATAATTATCTTCGATCGCTCCCTCTTTTACCAGAGGCAACTCTTTTGAAAAAAATATATCTATCCCTTTTACGACATCGCTCCATTCCGAAAGATCGGCCTTTTTTATCGTATAGTAAACTTTTTCGCCCGACAAGGAAAACGGATTATGAAGAAACTTTTCCACATTTCCGTCTTTTACCCGGCACATCGCAGCCAAATTATTATTGAAAGACAAAGCGTCGGAACCGCACAACAACACCGGCGGCGACGGATAGATATAACTGTCGTCATAAAGACGCAATGCATAGCGCACCATAAACGGGAAAGAAAGATAACCGTCATCGAGCAAGGCACTTTTGGCCCGGCTATAAGTACCATACACCAGAGACGAGAAGCGTACCTTATCGTTATCGGAAAGGGTAAAGGAGGCATCATCGGAAGTGGGTGAAACCAATGCATAATCGCTCCACAACTCCTCTCGAATCGTCTTTTCTCTCAACGAAAACGAAATCTCGGGAAACTCCGGCCGAGTACCTAAAAGCCGGTAAGAGCCATCGATATAAAAAAGATAATGCATGGAATCTTCGGCAAAGGCGATCAATGCATTTCCCACAGCCTCCATACGTTTTACCCCCGTGAGCTCAAAACTCTCGGGCCTTTCCAACGGGACTATTTCCCCATCGGTTTCTTGCGCTTCGTAATAAAGGAACGAGTCGTCATAAGTAAAGAAATGCTTGTACGACTCATTTACATGGACAAAAATAAGGCGATGCGAGGGATCGGCCGGGGTATAGCAGCATGACGGTGTCCCCACCGGACGCCAAACATCGTCCCGGCAACGGAGATTGACAACATGGCTACACTCCCCGTCGGGAGAAACCGACGGAGGTAAAAGAGCGGATATTCCGGTTATTTGTAATCTTTTCTGTTCTTGCATTTTTTCGAGATTTAAATTTTTCTGACTGCGGCAAATGTAACGGTCAACCGACATGCCGGCATGGGGAATTTATCAAATCTCCCGCCAAGAAAGTCCTTTTTATAAACTTCACATACAATCGGAACAAATCCCCCCTTTATTTGCCCCGGAAAAAATCCCATGCGGTAAAAACCGCTTCACGTCAAACCAACTTTATTTTTATATGATGAAAGAAATCAATTATCGTATTTTCAACAACCGGTATCTAATGCCGCAACAGACTGCAGAAAAAAAACATCGGGCATCCGATGACAAGATGCAAAAACCACCCGACGAAACAGACTACGAAGTCTTGTGGCTGGCCAAACGCGCCTGGGACAACCTCGACAAATATCGGCACACACGCACCCGCAGCCGTAACTATACCTTCGGCAATCAATGGAGCGATACCATAAACCTACCCGACGGACGCAGCATAAGCGAAGAGCAATACTTGAAAGAACAGGGAAAAGTTCCCCTGAAAAACAACCTGATACGCAAACTGGTGAAAAATGTAGTCGGACAATTCCGCGCCATACAGACTCAACCCGTGTGTATAGCACGCAACCGCCAAGACCAGCCGTTAAGCGAAATATTAAGCTCGGCATTGCAATATGTGCATCAACATAATCACCTGTGGGAAATCGACGGACGCTCACTCGAAGAATTTCTCATATCGGGCAGTTGTTTTCACAAAATAGAATACGGGAAACGCAATAACAAAAACGACGTATGGATCGATGAAGTAAATCCCAATCGCATTTTTTTCAACAGCATGGAAGATTCGCGGCACTGGGACTGTACCCTCATAGGTGAATTGCACGACGTCCCCATAGCCCAAGTACTCTCTCACTTCGCACACGGATCTCGTAAACGAGCGACCGAACTGCGTGAAATATACTGCAATGCGACCGAAAGCCAGCTCAGGGAGACTTACGAAAACTTATCGAGCGAGCCCCTCGACAATATCGATTTCTTCATGCCGACCGACAAGCATCTATGCCGTATCATCGAGGTGTGGAGACTCGAAAACCGAGAACGCCTCATGTGCCACGACACGCTGACGGGTCGATATTATAAAGAAGAAATCGACCACGCAGCCGAAATAGAGGAGGAAAATCAACGACGCATAAGCGAAGCCCGTTCGAAAGATATCGCCGAAGAAAACGTACCCCTGATACATACCGAATGGTTTATCGACCAATTCTGGTATTACCGATTCTTCACGCCTTTCGGCGAAATACTGGCAGAGGGTGAAACTCCCTATTGGCACGGAGAACACCCTTATACCTTTAAACTCTATCCGCTTATCGACGGAGAGATACATTCGTTTGTCGAAGACATTATCGACCAGCAACGATATATCAACCGCCTCATCACACTGGTAGACTTCATTATGGGATCGAGCGCAAAAGGAGTGCTTCTTTTTCCCGAAAACCAAATTCCCGACGGCATGACGATCGAAGATATAGCCGAAGAATGGACACGCTACAACGGAGTCATTCTCTTCAAGCCCAAACCGGGAGAGGCTCTGCCGCAACAAATCGCTATCAATGCCACCAATATCGGCGCTTACGAGTTGTTGAATTTGCAAATGCAACTGCTCGACAATATTTCGGGTGTACACGGAGCCATGCAGGGACAAGCACCCAGTGCCGGAACTCCGGCCGACTTGTACAGCCAGCAGGTACAAAATGCGGGTATAAATCTGATCGATATTTTCGAATCGTTTAAAAGTTTCAGGGAGCGTCGCGACACCAAACTCCTGAAAACCATACAGCAGTATTACGACCGTCAACGTTATATCGATATTGCCGGAGACAAAATCGACGAAAGAAATATTCCTTATACACCCGACGAGGTACAACACGCCGAGGTAGACATCAACATTACCGAATCAACTTCATCTCCGGTATTCAGGTCGGCTTCAAACGAGTTCCTGCTACAACTCTTCCGTATGGGACACATCTCTCTCGAAATGTTGCTCGAAAACGGAGCATTTCCTTTCTCCGACCGTCTGCTGCAAAGTATCGAAAAGCAGAAACAAGAGCAACAGGAGATTCTCACATCGGCTTTACAAGCACAACAGACCCCGACTTTTTCTCAACCGATGGTATGATGTCGGGAATACCCAACCCGTCGATTAGAGATGCCGAGATAAGGATAATAAAGGAGAAGGGGCGAATAATCGCCCCTTCTCCTTTATTATTCATCGACAAACTTTCGCTGATACTCTTCGAGAATACGACTCACGTTGAAGTAAAATCCTCTGGCATTACCTATAAGGTCGTAGACCTGAATATAATCGTAACAAGGAGGACAGAAATCGTATGACTCGGCGATGACCCCCAAAGTATTGAGCAGATCATACGCATGGACAGGTTCTATGATATACCACGCCGTCTCGGGGGTACAACCATCACCGGTAGAAATAATGGCATCGACCAAATGATGGATACGCGCCTGCCAGAAAAGTACTTCGGATTCATTATCCAACAGATTGTTGGCATAGACCAATACGGCCATACGTCTCAAATCGAACGGGTTGTCGGCAAGAATACGGTGGGCATACCGCACAAGCTCCTTGCATTCTTCGGGTGTATGACTACACCGATTGTAGAGCGTATCGATTGCCGTGTTGTAAAAAGAGACTCTATACGGATTATAATCTTCCTGAAAAGAATAACCCAGATAAAGGTATCTATAATCATCGGCCGTAAGTGTGGTATCTCTCCGGAGATACCGATCCATCAATACAGGATAATAATAAGGCGACGTGCGATCTTGCACGGCAAGTCTTACAGCCGACATATCGGGAACAGACATCGCCAACGTATCGGGCCCCGTATGCGGACGGGTAACCGCCCAACTCACGCACGGAACGAACAAACACAAAAAAAATACCAATTTCTTCATAAACAAAAATATATCGCCTCCCCAACTACACATTACCATCGACAAGCGTACACAACAGACCGTCGCACGCATCTTCGAGCAAATCGAGAACCAATTCAAATCCGTCGGCTCCGCTGTAATATGGGTCAGGAACATGGTCGTGGAGGAAGTGCCTATTATACTCGGTCATGCGGTGAATTTTCGCCAACGAATCAACGTCGGGTGCCAAACGACGCAAATTCTCGACATTCATATCGTCCATGCCGATAATCAAGTCGAAACGATCGAAATCTTCCCCAGTTATCTTACGGGAGCGATGCTCGAGCGAATAGCCTCTGCGAGCAGCATGAGAACGCATACGGGAATCGGGCAAGTCGCCGGCATGTCCTCCGTATGTCCCGGCCGAATCGATTACAAACAAATCGGTCAATCCCCGTTCTTCTACCAAATGCCGCATGATACCTTCGGCCGCCGGCGAGCGGCATATATTCCCCAAACAGACAAAAAGTATACGATAAGAACGGGTGGTATCGGAGGGAGAAGCCATATGCAACAGTATGATTTTCTTAAATTTCCTGCAAAGATACGTTTTTCGCCCCGTCTCTCAAATTAATCTTTATAACAAAGACTTAAAAATTACGGAGAAACCGATTCCGAAAAACCGCTGCTTTCCAAAGCAAAACAGGGTGTATCGGATTGACCGATACACCCTGTTTACAGACTTGTCTATGTTCCTTTTTCGCAACGGCAAACGTCGCCTCTGAGGAATAATCTTAGTTTTGGGGTTCAACCGAAACGTATGAACGGTTGTCTTGTTTTTTACGGAATACGACAACACCGTCGATAAGCGCAAACAAAGTATGGTCTTTACCTATACCTACGTTTACACCGGGGTGATGTACCGTACCTCTCTGACGCACGAGGATATTTCCAGCTTTCGCTACTTGTCCGCCAAAGATTTTTACACCTAATCTTTTACTTTCTGATTCGCGGCCGTTCTTCGAACTACCGACACCTTTCTTGTGTGCCATTTTCTTCTCGTTTAATCAGTGGTTTAAGCAACAATATCTTTAATTAACACTTCGGTAAAGCTTTGGCGGTGGCCGTTGCGTTTACGATATCCTTTTCTTCTTTTTTTCTTGAAGACGATGATACGTTCGCCTTTGAGATGAGAGAGAACTTCGCAAACTACTTTTGCACCTTCTACGGTGGGAGCGCCTACTTTCACGGCTCCGTCGTTGTCTACCAACAATACTTTGTCAAATTCGACAGCAGCGCCTTGCTCTGCGGCCAAACGATGAACATACAGTCTTTTGCCGGCTTCGGCTTTGAACTGTTGTCCTTGAATTTCTACAATTACGTACATCTGTTATAAGTTATACAGGTTACCTCCGCCGGGTGGCCGCTCGTCGTGAGCCGCTCTTATGTACCCGCTACGGAATAAGAGCCGCAAATTTACGCACTTATTTTCAATAACCCAAATTTTTCGCCGATGTTTTTCTCATTTTCCCTCCATACTGGCCTCGCTCACAGGCATTGACAAGCACCGGCGCGGCACACGGTGCGCATCGGCCGGCACGGGTAACGGCTCGGTATAGCAGATGTAGGTGCCGATGCAACGGGTTATGAGTATATCGTCGTGATGCCCGTCCATTGCACCGAAACTACCGTTGGGTTTACGCTCGAAAACATCATGTTCGTAACAAGCCAACAAATCGCGTTCTACATATCCGCACTCCCGCAGCATCTGTATCTGATGGTTGATGATGAGCGTCTTGGTCGAACGGTTCATGTGGAAGCCCCATCGGGAAGGAGCCGAAGAACGTATCATTTCCGAAGAAGCCCTCGCATAGAGATGAGAGTAAGCATCGGAAAGAGTGTCGAGAATATACTCGGTATGTTCGCCGTCGGTATGTTCGGTTTCGAGCGTATTGCTCTCTATAACCAAGAGGGCATCGTGGTAAAAGGCGGCTATCTGCGCCGCTTTCCACGCCAAGAGATCGTGGTCGATATGTCCCCGCCATTGGGCGACGACTTCGGGTACGCCTCCGTGCATCTGCCAGTAGCGGTCAAAAACGACAATGACCGAATAATCGGCCGAGACAGAACGGCCACCGATATCCACCACGGTGATGTAACGATCTTTGACCCGGGTTTCCTCATCGGGCAACGCCCACACCTGCAACTTTCCGGCCGGTTCATCGACAAAACGCAACTCTTCGAGCGACTCCCGACCGAATGCCGTCTTTCCACACACTTCACCCACCCGGTCGGGGGGACGGCAGGATTCCCGCAAACGCTGCACTTGCCGTATGTCGAACACCCGCTCGCCGCTGTGGTTGAACGCTTCGACATCGTCCGACGGATATTCGGCCATCATATCGGCATGGTCGGCATACTCCCTGCGCTTCTGCCTATACCATGCTATCGCTTCGAGCGTCGCCCCGCGTCGCCACAAAGAAATTTCGTACTCGTCGAGCGAAGCGGCAAAAGCTGTCGGGTCTTCGACGGGAATCGCGTACATCTCTATTTCATACCACGGAATGAAAAGAAACTCTTTATCGCTCTCTCCGCGTTTGGCCCGTTCGCATTCCTGATGGAAATAATTACCCGTACCGTTGGCCGTACTCTCCATGACAATCAGCGAATCGGGCAACAACGCCACCGAACCGCATACCGAACGTACCAACGACTCGGGCGAACGCTGCCGCGTCCGAGGCCAAAAAGCCACCTCGGAAAGATGTGCCATGACGGCGTCGGAACCCCGAACCGACTCGGGCGTCTCGGCCGACGTTACGGTAACACGGCTTCCCGACCCCTCGATGACCGATGTATTTCCGGTTCGTTCATAGGGGCGGAAACGAGGCGGCACGCCGTCGGGCATAAGCCATGAGGGATAGTTGTCGAGCAATTTGGTATAGATACCTTTTATATGGGCGGCCGCATCTTTCAGATGGGCGCATATCACACTGTGCCAATTCTTGCGGTGAACCAACTGTATCCACGCCATATAAAGTTGCACAAGCGTGGAACCGCCCCATTGCCTTGCTTTCAACAGGATAAGACGCACGGGCTTTCCCGACCGCCGTTGCGTTTCGAGACTGAGCAGCAATTTACGTTGCGGACGATTCAGGCAAAAAGGCACATCGCCGTCGCCCATCTTGTCTTTGACACGAACGAACATTACGGCCCAAAACTCGAAATCGTAACGAATACGCACTTTCACCCAACGCCGCCATACCTCCTCTTTCCAACGCGGACAAGGTGCATACCCCAGCTCTTTTTCTATAAAAGCCGAGAGAGAACCGCACCGGCGCAATCCGCTCACAAGTTCTACCTCATCGAGCATTTCCCGAGGGATATACTGCATGGGTATAGGGGCATCGGGCAAATGCAAAACGATGCGTTCACCCACAACCGATCCTTCACCGGTTTCGGGACGATACGGCTCCGAGCGCAACCGATTCCTACGGTCATTTTCTTCCAGTATCGCATTTATATCGTCAACTGTTCCGTCCATGCTTTTTTCCGCAAAATTGCGTCGTAAAGAGAAAGCCCCGGTGTGTTTTTTATCAAAACGTCAGCGCAAGGCGGCGAGACGGTCGAGGGTGTCGGCGATCACCGAAAGCGTCTCGCCGCTTTCGCCCGACGACGCAACCCGGCCTTGCTTTTCGAGTATCTCTATACACTTCAACAGATTCACTTCACTGGTACACTCGGGTATCAGTTCTTTCAAACGATTGTAACAGAGCGCGAGCATCTCTTCGCGACGGTCGGTATGCCCGCATGCCGGATTCTCCTCCGGCCCGATTTCAAGTCTGGTTTTCTTCATAAGTTATACGATTTTATAAATATCACATCGGGAGACAAATTTACGGGGTGATATTTGCGGCGTGATGTGATTCTTTACAAAAAACAGTATTAACCTCAAAAAAATACAAGACAGTATATGATAGTCAGTCTACTCAGCGGAATTATCCGCAACGCCCGTAACCGACGCGCCGCAAAAAAGGCACAAACAGAAGCGTTGAACTCGCTCAGCGATCAACAAGCGCAACTCGACAACATCTTCAACAGCGAATACTACGGAGATTACATGAATCGCTCGGACGTGCAATCGATGATGCGCAGCATGCAGGACCAGATGCGGCAACAAAATGCCCAAAACTACAACATGGCCGCCGTTACCGGAGCGACCCCCGAAGCTCTCGCCGCCCAACAAAACAACAACGCCGCCCTCATGGGCAATACTTACAGCCAGATAGGAGCGAATCTGTCGAACTGGAAAAACAATGTTCTCAACAACTACATCAACAACTCCATGGCCTTGAACAACCAGAAGTATAACCTGTGGGCCCAGCAAGCCTCCGACTTCCGCAATGCGGCTCACCAGTCCATGACGCAAGCGCTCAACTCCTACACGCAAATCGCCTCGGCATTTATGGGAGGAGCCGGCCGAATGCTGGGCGGCGGTATGTAACTCAAAAAAGAAAGGAAAAAACAAATGAAGAAAACAGAATACACCGATAACCCGTCCCGAGACTTACGCCGTAAGGTAGCCGACGGAAAAGGTTTTTTCAACATCTGTATGTCGACGATGAAAGAAGAGAGCGAAGCGGCATGCCAAATCGACGAACTGGGAGAAGCGCTTTCCCTGCTGGGAAAAAGACCGCTTCGGGAAAACGAAGTATCTCTCCCCGGCTCCAACGGACAACGTCTCGAACAGCTCATCGTCCGGCACCGCCGCTCCCACATGGATTATCCCCAACAAGAGGGATTCCTCTATATCATGCGGCGATTGCCGGGACAGCTGATGCCTCCTCCCGAACGGCTCGCCCGCATTCCCGAAAACAGTCAGGCCTCCACGACGGCCGACCAACAGAAATTTTATGCTTTCAACGAACTTGTCGCCCGCGGGCTTTCCCCCAAAGAGGCCGAGAAGCAAGTCGAAAGAATGTATTCACCCGTAAAAAAAACATTTACCTATGAGCAATCCGCATAAGCCCTGGGCCCGCATCGACAGCCGACTGCAACGTCAACTGGGCCATTACGCATACTACGGCATGCCAGCCGATACCCCTCGGACAGCAATTCACACCCTGATCGGCACCCCCTCCTACACCGTTCCTGAAATCGACTACGGCATAAGGCACATACCGGCCAACGATCCCTTCTTCTCCGCATTTCCAAACCATCTCCGGGGTATTCCCCGACAAGACGAGATGGGTATATGGAGTAGCCCCGACATCGAACTATTAGCCGCACAAAATGTACAAGTTCCCCGCGATACCGTACCGGTGTACAAAACCGCACATCCGGTCGAAACAACCGACTTACAGCCCATTACCTCGTTCAAAGATGGGTTCGTGCAATCAAACAATCGTTGGCTGAACAACTTGAAATATCTTCATGGACAAGTTATGAGAAAAAGAAACCACGAAGATGACATCAGAAACGGGCTGCGGCATCTCGATCAAAATCCCGAACTCGATCGCAATAATATACAACAGATAAACTCATCGATAAGAGCGCTGCGAAAAGATATTGCCGAACGGCGGAAACGCATCGAAGACCAGATAGGAACGGAAGAAGACGAACAAGCCATATTGCGCAACTCGGACATGATCAGAGCCCTGTATGCCATGCAAAAACAGTATTACAAGGGCGCAACCGCCGAAGAGGCCGAGGATTGGCGCAACGAATACATCGCCAAAGGCAGCACCGGAACTCAAACAATACACGATGCGATAGAGCGGGAAAAATCATTCCGCCCCACCAAAGGCATGGGTACATTCGGAGAAATAATCGGAAATGTCATAACCGAAGCCCCTCTTATAGCCGGCACTGCAATCGGCGCTGCACCAATCGGGGTCGTTGCGGGAACGGCATCGCTGGCCAACGCAGCTTTCAATAATTTAGCACAAAGCAATATGCAAGCCGATATTCTCGAAGAGGAAACAGGGCAGGAGATCTCCACGGCACGACGCCTCGGGCAGGCCGCTCTCGGCACGGGAGCCGACATGATTGCGTCAAAAGTTCTGCCGGGACGCTCTCCGGCACACGTCCGTTTTTAAAACGCATAGGACAAGAAACTCTCTCACAAGGCTTAGGAAACTCTGCTTCATCGCTTATCAAAGATATAGGACAAAACGAAATTCTCGGCGACGACCTCTCTGCCGGAGAAATACTGGCAAATGCAGGAAGAAACGCGGTCGTCGGCGGGCTCACCGGCGGTGCAATTTCGGGAGCAGGACACATGATGAATCGGGGACAAAAAGGATCGACCTATTCCCTCCCAAAATATGACGAACAGTCCGCCCCCCTCTATTATACCGACGTTCCTTTGCTGAGAAACTTCTTACCGAGAAAAAAGGTCCGGAGGTCTACCTTAGGCCCTATGGCTCACAACGCCATCGACTTGGAAAAGAGCGGAATCAATATCGGCAAAGACCTCGACTACCGTACCGCCATAGCATACGAAAAATATTTACAAAGCCCGGACCTTCCTCCGGGAACGTATATATCGAATATTCCTTTTTCAAAGGATATAGACCCAAACAGTCGAACGGTCATCGAGCACGGAACGCACTATCGGGAAAGCCCGGACCTACCGCCGGGAACATATATGTTGAATGTTTCCCTTCCTGACGGTATCGATCCCAACAGCCAAACACCTGTTCCGAATCGGACATATACATGGGAAAGATCGGAGCTACCGCCGGCAACGTATAAGGCGCAGATCCCTTTTCCGGAAGACATCGATCCCAACAACCAAACGGTCATAGGAAACGGGACATATATTCGGGAAAGACCGGAGCTACCGCCAGCAACGTATAAGGCGCAGATCCCTTTTCCGGAAGACATCGACCCAAACAGCCGAACGGTCATCGAGCATGGAACGCACTACCGGGAAAGACCGGAGCTACCGCCTATCGAACGGAATGCCATCGATATGGACAACCTCGAAGAAGGGCTTAAAGCTAATTCTCATCCGCAAATACCGGAGGAAGACGATATAGTGATCCGCACGCCATTCGGCATATACGAAAGCATGTTCGGCATCGACAAACTGAAAGAGATCGGAGATCCCGACCAAAAGACAAAAATACCCTTTAAAAGGCACAAAAGCCGGTTATGGAAAAAGAAAAAGAAATAACCGACGGCAAAAGAGAACCGGCAAACATCTGCAACCCGTAAAAAATCCCCGATAAATAAGAAAATAAATATCGGGATTGTATTGCAAAAAGAAAAAATATACCTATCTTTGCTACCGTTTTTCAGCATTCCGCATTGGAAATGCGGCAGTAGCTCAGTTGGTAGAGCATCAGCTTCCCAAGCTGAGGGTCGCGGGTTCGAGTCCCGTTTGCCGCTCAAAACAAAAGAGATTGATAATCAGACAAATGACGCGATTATCAATCTCTTTTTTATTTGTCCGGTTGTTAAAAACAAGACAAAAACACACCTTATTTTCTCTCTTTTTGTCCCATTATGTATATTTGTGTATCGAAAACGTGTCTGTTTTCATCACCCAAGCACTACCCACAAATAAACCAATAGGAACAGTAATGCCCAACATCCAAGACTGACCCAATATACTTTGCGCGTAGAGCGGAAATATTCTTTCCAGTATTCCCAGTTGGAACGTAAATCGAAATACAATACCACCACTCCTATAACCAAAGCGCCGAAACCCAACAATAAATTCTCTGTCGTACTCATACTTTTTCCTCCTTTATAACTGCTCAATATTTCCCGACGGAATAAAGTTCCATATACAGATAGATGATAACGAGCAACAAATCACCCAAGTACTACCCACAAATAAACCAACAAGAACAATAACGCCCAACATCCAAGACTGACCCAATATACCTTGCGCGTAGACCGAAAATATTCTTTCCAGCGCTCCCTATCGGAACGATAGGTCAACCATAATGATCCGACCATAAGGACAATCCCCAAAATCAACATCAAGATATTTTCACCTGTACTCATATCTGTTTTTTGTTATCAAAGCACTACCCACAAATAAACCAATAGGAACAGTAATGCCCAACACCCAAGACTGACCCAATATACTTTGCGCGTAGAGCGGAAATATTCTTTCCAGTACTCCCAATCGGAACGTAAATCGAAATACCAAACTACCGCCCACACAACCAAAGCGCCGAAACCCAGCAATAAATTCTCTGTCGTACTCATACTTTTTCTTTTTTCATAAAAAACGGCCACGCCCTGTGAGGACGTGGTCGAAGAAACTTCTTCGGGAGCTGCCGAAAATCAAGAATTCATAAACGAGACTTTATTGCCCGACTCTCGGCCTCATAACCGGGCTTGTCGAGCAATGCGAACATGTTTTTCTTATATGCCTCGACACCGGGTTGATCAAAAGGATTGACACCCAGCATATATCCGCTCACACCGCAAGCTTTTTCAAAGAAATAGATAAGCTGGCCGAGATAATACTCGGTAATGGCTGGCAACTCGATCTTCATATTGGGAACCCCGCCATCGACATGCGCGATTTGCGTACCCAACTCGGCCATTTTATTCACGGCATCGATACGCCTACCGGCCAAGAAATTCAGCCCATCGAGATTTTCCTCGTCAGTGGGAATAGACAATTCATGCTTCATACCTATCACCGAAACCACCGTTTCGAAAATCGTACGCTCTCCGTCTTGAATCCACTGTCCCATCGAATGAAGGTCGGTCGTGAAGTCGACCGAAGCCGGAAAGATTCCCTTATGGTCTTTTCCTTCGCTTTCGCCATAAAGCTGTTTCCACCATTCGGCGAGAAAATGCAATTTGGGATTGAAATTGACCAAAATTTCGATTTTCTTTCCGCCGCGATACAACAGGTTACGAGCCGAAGCGTATTGCAATGCGATATTGCTTTCCGCAGGCACGTCTTCGCCACAAGCCTTCTCCATATCGGCTGCACCGGCCACCAACTGCCTGATGTCGAAACCGGCCACGGCGACAGGCAACAATCCCACCGGCGTCAATACCGAGAAACGACCGCCGACATCATCGGGAATGACAAATGTTTTGTAACCTTCCATATCGGCCAACTTACGCAACGCGCCCCGCGCGGCATCGGTAACGGCTACGATACGTTTCCGGGCCTCGGCCTTCCCCACCTGGTCTTCGAGTTGTTTTTTCAACAAGCGAAAAGCAATGGCGGGCTCGGTCGTCGTTCCCGACTTGGAAATATTGATCAGCCCGAATTGTTTCCCGCGAAGCAGTTCCTGCAATTCATAGAGATAGTCCTCGCCGATATTCTGCCCGGCAAACAATACCTGCGTACCACCCGCCGGTTTAAGGTGAGAGAACGAATCGGAAAGCGCCTCGATCACCATTTTGGCCCCCAGATAGCTTCCGCCGATACCGATAGCCACCACCACCTCGCAACGCTCGCGCAGACAGGCAGCCGCAGCCTCTACCTCATCGAGGAATGCCGGCGTTATCGACGTCGGCAGGTGCAACCAACCTAAAAAATCGTTTCCTTTGCCGTCTCCGGCATGCAATGTCTTTTGCGCGGCGGCCGCTTCACCGGCGACCGAACGAACAGCCTCTTTATCGAGAGCTTTTTCGTAAGAGAATTTAATCGTTTCCATAGTATTTAGTTAACTTGCGTAATTTCTTGTTTTCAAAAATAACTATTTCCGCAGAAAACGGCAAGCAATGCGCCGATATTTTTCAATGAATATGACAGAAAACAAAAAAACAAACGGTTTCGCCCCCTGCTTTCCGAAAAAATCGTACCTTTATCGGCCGAAAAGGTAAATCATACCCATATACGCAGCCGTCATGAAAAAATTGTATTTCTGCCTGTTGACCCTTATCTTTTGCGTCCCTGCTGTCGCAGAGAAGAGCGACAGCCTGCGTATCTCACTGCTCACCGCCGCGCCGGGCGGGCAAGCGTATGAACTCTTCGGACACACAGGCATACGGGTGCACGACCAGCACAACGACATCGTTTTCCATTACGGCGTATTCGACTTCAATGCCCCGCATTTCTTCTACCGCTTCACCAAAGGGGAGACCGATTACAGTATCGGGGCAGCCGCATACCGGGACTTCATATTCAGTTATGTACTGCGCGGCAGCACGGTCTACGAACAGGAACTCTCGCTCACGACAGCCGAGGCCGGCCGACTGCTCGATGCCCTGCTCGTGAACATGGAACCCGACCGACGCATCTACCGGTACAATTTTCTCTTTGACAACTGCGCCACCCGCCCCCGGGACAAAATAGAACAATGCCTGTCGGGACGGATCGTATATGACGAAAGCAACGCGTCAACCGCAACGTTCAGGGAACTGATACACCGCCACACACGCAATCACCCCTGGCTCACATTCGGCATAGACTTGGCATTGGGTGCACCGCTCGATCGCACCGCCACATTCGAGGAACAAATGTTCCTGCCCTCGATACTGATGGAGAACGCAGGAAAGGCCAGCATCGTCGATGACACCGGCGTCATGCGACCGCTGACCGGGGAGACGCACACCTACGAAGGCGTATCGGGCATATCGGGAGAAAACTCCCCCACGCTATTCACCCCTCTCGTCGTATTCACCTTGCTCTTTGCACTCGTCGCCGTCTTCTCGATATGGGAACACCGCCGGGGTCGCCATATACGAGCGCCCGACTATGTGATTTTCGGGCTGTACGGACTCTTCGGCTGTGTCTTGTTTTTCCTTATTTTCATCTCGATACACCCGGCCACATCGCCCAACTACTCGGCTCTGTGGTGCCACCCGTTCTTATGGGCCATCGCTTTGTGCGAAGCATTCGCCCCCGGCAAACGCATTACGACAAGGCTCATGTCGGTATTGCTGCTCGTCTCTGCCGGAACGATCATCACCATGCCTTTCCTGCCGCAAGTCTTCAATCCGGCATTCATTCCGTTGGCACTCATACCGGCTGTGCGCAGTACCACATGGCTCTGGATAGAACGGAAGAACGGACGATTGTAGTCGCCGGAAAGCGACATCGAAAACCCCGGGAACGAAGAAACGGCCGCCTCCCCGTCATTTAATGCTATTTTACACGAGAAAAAGCCCGAAATTCAAGCATTTTATCTATCTTTGCAGTGTATTGTACCCGATTGCCTCCGGCAATAGCATGGGTATACTTATTTCATAAAAAAATATAACCGAAATATTACTATGGGTTTTAATGACATTCTGAAAAAACTATTCGGAAACAAATCGCAACGCGACTTGCGCGAAATACAGCCGTATGTCGACCGGATTCTGGCCGAATATGCAAAAATCGAATCTTTGGACAACGACGAACTGCGTCGCCGAGTTACCGACATACGGGAACAGATACAAGAAAGCGTTGCCCCGGAAAAAGCACGTATCGCCGAAATCAAGGACAACATAGAAAGCGTCGAGTACGACGAACGCGAAAATATGTGGGAAGAGGTCGACAAAATCGAGAAAACCATTCTCGACAAATATGAGAAAGCTCTCGACGATGCCCTGCCGCAAGTCTTCGCTCTCGTAAAAGCGACGGCCAAACGTTTTGCCGAAAATGAAAAAATAGAGGTTACGGCCACCCAATTCGACCGCGACCTTGCCGCCAAAGGACACGACTTCGTGCATATCGAAGGCGACAAAGCCATATACCAAAATCACTGGATGGCAGGCGGAAACGAAATAACGTGGAATATGGTGCACTATGACGTACAGCTGTTCGGCGGCGTGGTACTGCATAAAGGCAAAATCGCAGAAATGGCTACCGGTGAAGGAAAAACGCTCGTTGCCACGCTGCCCGTATTCCTCAACGCCCTCACCGGAAACGGCGTACACGTCGTAACGGTGAACGACTACCTCGCCAAACGAGACTCGGAATGGATGGGTCCGCTGTATATGTTCCACGGGCTGTCGGTCGACTGCATCGACAAGCACCAGCCCAACTCGGAAGACCGGCGGCGCGCTTACAATGCCGATATCACATTCGGTACAAATAACGAATTCGGTTTCGACTATCTGCGCGACAACATGTCCGTTACCCCGCAAGACCTCGTGCAACGCATGCACAACTACGCCATCGTCGACGAGGTCGACTCGGTATTGATCGACGACGCCCGTACACCTTTGATTATCTCAGGTCCCGTACCCAAAGGAGAAGTACAACTTTTTGAAGAATTGCAGCCCAAAGTGGAGTCGCTGTATAAAGCACAGAAAGCCCTCGCCACCAAACTGCTTGCCGATGCCAAGATAAAAATAGCCTCGGACGACAAAGAAGTTCGCAAAGAAGGCGCCCTGTTGCTGTTCCGCACATTCAAGGGATTGCCCAAAAATTCGGCCCTCATCAAATACCTCAGCGAGCCGGGCATCAAATCTCTCATGCTCGAAACAGAAGAGTATTACATGCAGGAAAACAACCGTAACATGCCCATCGTTACCGACCCGCTCTACTTCGTCATCGACGAGAAAAACAACGGGGTAGACCTTACCGACAAAGGTCTCGACATGATTACGGGCGATAGCGACGACCCGCAATTTTTTGTTCTTCCCGACATCGGCGCCCAGCTGGCCGAGCTCGACAACATGGGTCTCTCCGACGTCGAAAAACAAGAACGCAAAGACCAGATCACCCAGGAATACGCCATCAAAGCCGAGCGAGTACACACCATACACCAGTTGCTCAAAGCTTACGCTCTCTTCGAGAAAGACGACGAATATGTGGTCATCGACAACAAAGTGAAAATCGTCGACGAACAGACGGGTCGTATCATGGAGGGTCGCCGTTACTCCGACGGCCTGCATCAAGCCATCGAGGCCAAAGAGCACGTAAAAGTCGAAGCCGCCACCCAGACTTTCGCCACCATCACGTTGCAGAACTACTTCCGTATGTACCACAAGTTGGCCGGTATGACCGGTACGGCCGAGACCGAAGCAGGTGAGTTCTGGGACATCTACAAACTCGACGTCGTAACGATCCCCACCAACAAACCGGTCATCCGTCAGGACCTCAACGACCGCGTGTATAAGACCAAACGCGAAAAATATACAGCCGTCATCGAAGAAATAGTAAAAATGGTAGAAGCCGGCCGTCCCGTATTGGTAGGTACCACATCGGTCGAAATTTCGGAACTATTGAGCAAAATGCTCACCATGCGGAAAATCAAGCACAACGTGCTCAACGCCAAACTTCACCAGAAAGAGGCCGACATCGTAGCACAGGCGGGACAGAGCGGAACAGTAACCATCGCCACCAACATGGCCGGTCGTGGTACCGACATCAAACTGTCCGATGCCGTGCGAGAAGCCGGCGGATTGGCGATCATCGGTACCGAACGCCACGAATCGCGGCGTGTCGACAGACAGCTGAGAGGTCGTGCCGGACGTCAGGGCGACCCCGGGTCTTCGGTTTTCTACGTATCACTCGAAGATAACCTTATGCGCTTGTTCAGCTCAGAACGAATCGCCAAAGTAATGGACCGGCTGGGTTTTGAAGAAGGTGAAATGATCGAACACCCGATGATTTCCAAATCCATCGAACGCGCCCAACGAAAAGTCGAAGAGAACAACTTCGGTATCCGCAAACGCTTGCTCGAATACGACGACGTGATGAACGCCCAGCGGGAAGTCGTCTATAAGAAACGCCACCATGCCCTGATGGGAGAACGTATCGGCATCGACATCGTAAACATGATGTACGACGCAGCACAAGCCCTCATCGAGGAATATGCCCAAGCCGGCGACTATGAAGGTTTGCAGGAAAATGTTTTGAAAGTATTCGCCGTAGAACTGCCATTCGATGCCAATGCGTTGCGTTCGGAAAAAGAAACGGTGCTTACCGAAGCCCTTTACGAGGCTGTCATCGCCGCATTCAAACGCAAAATCGACGCTCTCGCCGCTGTGGCCAACCCTGTCATCAAACGGGTTTACGAAGAGCAGGGCGACCGTTACGACAATATCGTCATTCCCATTTCCGACGGAAAACGCATATATAATATAGTATGTAATCTGAAAGAGGCTTACGACTCGGAATCCAAAGCCGTAAACAAAGCTTTCCAGAAATCGATCTTGTTGCACACCATCGATGAGGCTTGGAAAGAGCACTTACGCGACCTCGACCAACTGCGCCAATCGGTGCAAAACGCCAGCTACGAACAAAAGGACCCGCTGCTTATCTTCAAACTCGAATCGTTCGGACTCTTCAAGGAAATGATCAATACCATCAATACCAAAACCGTATCGATCCTTATGCGTGGACAGATACCGATGCGCGACCCGCAGCAAGTAAAAGAAGCTGCACCCGAAACACGACAGGATTACAGCCGGTATCGTACCCAGAAAGAGCAAATAGGAGGCCCGCAACAACACAACGGCGCACAGCCCAAAGCTCCGCAGCAACGCCCCGAACCGGTAAAAGCCGCCCCCAAAGTAGGACGAAACGACCCCTGCCCCTGCGGTAGCGGAAAGAAATACAAGAATTGCCACGGTCGCGAAGCCTAAGTAACAACATCTACACGAAATAACGAAAACTTCCATTTAATTATATCCGGAGGTGGGTCGACACCTCCGGATATAAGAGAAACAAGAAAGCAAATGAATATACTCGAACTGAGCGAACAAGAAATCATTCGCCGCAACAGCCTCGATGAAATGCGGAAAATGGGCATAGAGCCATACCCCGCTGCCGAATATATCGTAAACGCCTATACCGACGAAATCAAGGAAACATTTTCCGACGACGCTCCCCAACGGGAAGTATCGGTAGCAGGGCGCATCATGAGCCGCCGCATCATGGGAAAAGCCTCTTTTATAGAGTTGAAAGACTCGAAAGGCCGCATTCAGGTTTACATTTCCCGAGACGACCTTTGTCCCGGTGAGGACAAGGAATTATACAATACCGTATTCAAGAAACTGCTCGACATCGGCGACTTCATCGGTATAAAGGGCTATGTATTCCGTACCCAAATGGGAGAAATCACCATTCATGCCCAAGAACTGACCGTATTGTCGAAATCTTTACGGCCACTCCCCATCGTCAAAGTAAAAGACGGTGTCGTGTATGACGCATTTGAAGACCCCGAACTGCGCTATCGCCAGCGTTACGTCGATCTGGTCGTAAACGAAGGTGTTAAAGAAATATTCATCAAGCGCAATAAAGTTTACAATTCAATGCGCGAATTTTTCAACGCCCGAGGATATATGGAGGTGGAAACTCCGATTCTGCAATCGATACCGGGAGGAGCCGCCGCACGGCCTTTTATTACGCACCATAACGCACTCGACATACCTCTCTACTTGCGTATCGCCGACGAACTATATCTGAAACGACTCATCGTAGGCGGTTTTGAAGGAGTATACGAGTTCTCGAAAAACTTCCGCAACGAGGGTATGGACCGTACGCACAACCCCGAATTTACCTGTATGGAAATATACGTCTCTTACAAAGACTATAACTGGATGATGAGCTTCACCGAACAGATGCTCGAAAAAATAGCTCTCGACGTGAACGGCACCACTCAGGTAAAAATCGGAGACAACCTCATCGACTTCAAGGCTCCGTATAAACGGGTAACGATGATCGATGCCATCAAAGAATTTACGGGTATCGACATAACCGGCATGGACGAAGCACAACTGCGCGACGTATGCCGCCAGTTGAATATCGAAATCGACGATTCGATGGGCAAAGGAAAACTTATCGACGAAATTTTCGGAGAAAAATGCGAAGGCAATTACATACAGCCGACATTCATCACCGACTATCCCATCGAGATGTCTCCCCTCACAAAACGTCATCGCAACAATCCCGAACTGACCGAACGTTTTGAACTCATGGTCAACGGCAAAGAGTTGTGTAACGCCTACTCGGAACTGAACGACCCGATCGACCAACGATACCGTTTTGAAGAACAACTGCGACTCTCGGAAAAAGGAGATGACGAAGCGATGTTTATCGACAACGATTTCATTCGCGCCCTTGAATACGGCATGCCTCCCACATCGGGTATGGGCATAGGTATGGATCGTCTCGTCATGCTCATGACCGGACAATCTACAATACAAGAAGTTCTTTTCTTCCCGCAAATGCGTCCGGAGAAAACCCAGAAAAAAGATGCCGACAATGCATTTATAGAAATCGGTGTACCCAAAGAATGGATTCCTGCCGTGCAAAAAGCCGGATACCTCACTCTCGAAGCACTGGCCGGAGCCAATCCGAACAAGTTGCAACAGGATTTGTGCGGATTGAATAAAAAATTCAAACTCGAGCTGAACAATCCTACCCCCGATGACGTAAAATCTTGGGTAGAGAAAGCTCGATAGCACCCAACCTAAATTGTGAAAGAATAGCATGAATCTACCGGGAAAAGTAGCCATTATCGGAGGCGGGACATGGGCTACGGCCATTGCGAAACTTGTATTGTGCAATACCGACTCGATCAATTGGTATATCCGTAACGAAAATACCATCGAAGAATTTATTCGTTCCGGTCGGAATCCGATGTATTTATCGAGTGTCAAGTTCGAAATCAGCCGTATCAGTTTTTCGACCGACATCAACGATATTGTCAAAGAATCAGACACACTGATACTGGTTACTCCCTCGCCCTACATCAAAGCCCAACTCAAAAAGTTGAAAAGCAAAGCTTTGCAGGAGAAATTCATTATCTCGGCCATAAAAGGCATCGTACCCGACGAAAACCTGATTATTACCGATTACCTGAAAAAGAATTTCAAAGTTCCGGGCGATAATCTGGCTGTTATCGGAGGGCCTTGTCACGCCGAAGAAGTAGCCCTCGAAAGGCTTTCGTTCCTCACCATAGGATGCCCCAATTTAAGGCACGCTCAAATGGCAGCCGACTTATTGGCGACTCCATTCATGCGCACGACTACGTCGACCGATGTAGAAGGCATCGAATACGCCGCGGTACTGAAAAACGTCTATGCCATAGCAGCCGGGATATGCAACGGTATGAAATACGGCGACAATCTTCAAGCTGTACTGGTATCGAATGCCATACAGGAATTGCAGCGATTTGTCAATGCGGCCAATCCTCACCTGCGCAATATTTGCGAGCCTGCTTATTTGGGCGACCTTCTGGTAACGGCATATTCGCGTTTCAGCCGTAATTTCCTGTTCGGCACCATGATAGGTAAAGGATACTCGGTAAAGGCGGCTCAAACCGAAATGGAGATGATCGCCGAAGGATATTACGGCACCAAGTGCATCACCGAAATCAATGAAAAGTTACAGGTGGAAATGCCTATCTTGAATGCCGTGTATAATATCCTATACAAACGCAAATCGATTCCTTGCGAACTGCGACAACTTGCCGAGTCGCTACATTGATCTTTCTCAAAAAACAAAGGGCCGTGTATAAAACGGCCCTTTGTTTTATCGGGAGATATTCTCATCAATGGCAACAGCCACCTTCACAGCCATCATGGCCATGATCGCCGCAACCACCTCCGCAACTGTCGCAGCCGCAACCGCAAGATTGCACGGGATTGAGTTCCTCGGGCGTAGCAGGACGCACGGTCTTCACCGCACCCACAAAATGCAAGTCTTCTCCCGCAAGCGGGTGATTAAAGTCCATCACCACGATATTGTCCTTCACTTCGAGAACCGAACCGTTAAGGCGATTGCCATGAGCATCCATCATCGGCACCGTATTACCGGGGAAAATATATTCTTCATCGAATTTACCATCGACCTCGAACATCTTTTTCTCAAGTTCCAGAACATGATCTTCATCACGTTCCCCATAAGCATCGTTGCAAGGAATAACAAAATCGAAAGTATCGCCTACTTTCAAATCCTTGATTTTCGTTTCGAACGAGGGAAGCATCTGTTCAGTACCGAATACAAATCGCAACGGAGCCTCGGGCGTAGCCCGCTCCATCAACTCGTTTTCAGGGCCGACAAAAAGGTCATAAGTCAATTCGACAAATTGTCCGGGTTTGATTGTTTCCATAAATATGATATTAAAAAATTGATTTCATATACTCTTTGTGCAAAGGTACAAAAGGTTTTTCAGAATCCCGGCTTCCGATGCGAAAATTACCTTATATTAGAAAATAGGAACTTTTATGCGAACAAAATTATAACGAATACGTTATTCGGGAAGAAAAACATGTCATAATCACTTGTTTTACAAAAAATATTTGCATCTTTGCAATCGAAAGATTGTTAACAACCAACTGTCCGCGAGGACAGTCTTTATTTACAGAATTAATTCAATATGGAAAAAGAACAAAAGCCCCGTCGTCCCCGTATCGGAGAGACAAGAGGGAGTGCCAACTATGAAGGCAGCAGTGAAAAATACGAAAAAGTAAATTATTCTCGTCGAAACGATTCCGATTACAACTTTAACAATCGACGCCCTTACAACAACGAAAATCGCACCAACACCGGCTATTATAACCGTCGGAACGATACTTATCAAGGCAATAACTATAACCGTAATTATAATTTCAATAACGATCGCTCGGGAGAAGATAATTTCAACCGTTACGGAGATTACGGACACAATCGCAACAATTACGGCGAGCGTCAGAATGGAAACTATAACCGTGCTGATAACTACCAGAGCGGATATAACCGAAACAACTACAACAATCGCCGACCGCTCCGTTCCAACAACGAGACAAACGAAGAGACCAACTACAATACAATAGGAGAAAACAGGCCTTATCGTCAAGGAGGGAACCGATCCGGATTCAATAACAGATTCGGCGGCTATAACAAGCCCTACGGAAACCAACAACGCCGGCCTTACGGGAACGGGAATAATCGTCAGCAACGTCCGTCCATACCTCGGCGAGTCGTTTACGACGAGAGTATGATAGACCCCAATGAACCGATACGCCTCAACAAATTTCTGGCTAACTCAGGATTGTGTTCACGTCGAGAAGCAGATGAGTTTATCCAAAACGGAGAAATCAAAGTCAACGGTGAAGTCATCACAGAATTGGGCACCAAAATAACCCGCAACGATGTCGTTACTCACAACGATAAAGTCGTATTGCCCGAACATAAAATTTATGTTCTGCTCAACAAGCCGAAAGACTGCGTAACGACGTCGGACGACCCGCAAGGCCGTCTTACGGTCATGGACATCGTAAAAAATGCATGTTCCGAACGGATTTATCCCGTCGGACGCCTCGACCGTAATACCACCGGAGTGCTCTTGCTTACCAACGACGGCGATTTGGCCTCGAAACTGACGCACCCGAAATTCGTCAAGAAAAAGATTTACCACGTATGGCTCGATAAAGATGTAGCCGAAGAAGATATGCAACGCATTGCCGACGGTATAGAACTCGAAGACGGTCCCATACACGCCGACGCAATCAGCTATGCGACCGAGATCGACAAAAACCAAGTAGGCATAGAAATACACTCGGGCCGCAACCGGGTGGTACGCCGCATATTCGAATCATTGGGCTATCGGGTAGTAAAGCTCGACCGCGTATATTTTGCCGGTCTTACCAAGAAAAATCTGCCGCGCGGTCGTTGGCGTCATCTGACCCAACAAGAGGTAAATTTCTTGAAAATGGGATCATTCGAATAATTTCTACCGATATATCAAAAAGAACAAGAGGAATAAATATATATGGAAACACTTAGACGCACTCGCATTGCCGATCTATTCCGCACCAAACCTATCGGCACGACCGTGAAAGTTAAAGGGTGGGTACGCACACGCCGAGGAAACAAACAGGTAGGTTTTATCGCTCTCAACGACGGATCGACAATAAAGAATATACAGATTGTCATCGATCTCGACAAATTCGACGAAGAGGCCTTGAAGCCGATTACGACCGGAGCCTGCATCTGCGTAACAGGCCGACTGGTCGAATCGCAGGGAAAAGGCCAAGACGCTGAGATACAAGCCGAGACTCTCGAAGTGTACGGCACGGCCGATCCCATGACCTACCCGTTGCAGAAGAAAGGCCATACGATGGAATTCCTTCGGGAAATCGCCCATCTGCGCCCCCGTACCAATACGTTCGGAGCCATATTCCGCATGCGACATCAGATGGCATACGCCATACACACGTTTTTCCACGAAAGAGGTTTTTACTACTTCCATACCCCCATCATCACGGCTTCGGACTGCGAAGGTGCCGGGCAAATGTTCCAAGTAACGACAAAGAATCTCTACAACCTGAAAAAAGACGAGAACGGAGCAATCATCTATGATGATGACTTCTTTGGCAAACAAGCCAGTCTCACGGTTTCGGGGCAATTGGAAGGTGAACTTGCCGCTACGGCTCTCGGAGCCATCTATACATTCGGCCCCACATTCCGGGCTGAAAACTCCAACACACCCCGCCACTTAGCCGAATTTTGGATGGTAGAACCCGAAGTTGCTTTTGCAGATCTGACCGACTTGATGGATCTCGAAGAAGAATTTATCAAGTTCTGTGTCAAATGGGCACTCGACAACTGTAAGGACGATTTGCAATTCCTCAACGACATGTTCGACAAAGGACTTATCGAACGTTTGCAGAAAGTGGTCGATACCGAATTCGTACGCCTGCCCTATACCGACGGTATCAAAATTCTCGAAGAAGCCATCGCCAAAGGGCACAAATTCGAATTCCCCGTATACTGGGGCTGCGACCTTGCCAGCGAACATGAACGCTATCTGGTGGAAGAACATTTCAAGAAGCCGGTCATCATGATCAATTATCCCAAAGAGATAAAGGCTTTCTATATGAAACAAAACGAGGACGGAAAGACCGTACAAGGTACCGACGTACTCTTCCCGCAGATAGGTGAAATCATCGGCGGTAGCGTGCGTGAAGAAAACTACGACAAGCTGATGACCCGCATCGAGGAACTCAACATTCCGATGAAAGACATGTGGTGGTATCTCGATACCCGCAAATACGGGACTTGTCCCCATGCCGGTTTCGGACTGGGATTTGAGCGACTGCTCCTTTTTGTTACCGGTATGACCAATATCCGGGACGTGATTCCTTTCCCCCGTACCCCCAAGAACGCCGAGTTTTAAACATTCATCTTTATATAAAGGAGGGGGCAACATCTACGATGTTGCCCCCTCCTTTTATTCATGAATACTCGATTCTGATCTTACTACCGCCAATAATCCAAAAGATTTCGAATCGCCTTCGTAAATAATTTAGGAGCCTTTATTCCAAGTACAAGCTTACCATTTTCATTCAGCAAAAAACCCACCTCCATATCAAATACTCCCATACTTAAACCTCCATATAAAACCACCGTTCTGACAATCTTATATTGGGAATAATACTTCCTGAGATACATCGTATCGAAGGCTTCGTAATTATTAAGTTCTGCTATCCCTCGATTTTTGTTTTCATACGTTTTCCCTTCAATCGTTATGACCACCTTTTCATCGACATCGAGAACCAAATCCAAGCTATTGGCATTATAGACTTTATTATCCCTATCGTTGTCGATAATCTCAATGGGACGCAAGGTCAATGGTTTTACTGCTCGCGGATCCCATTTTTTTTGAAATGCGGCATACACTCCGGCTACATTGGCATAAAATGAAACGGTCTCGATCAGGCAGGCGAGCAATATATAATACTCACTGTCGGTTATCAGGTCCTCAATCTTCCATTTCTCGATCTGGATTCTGATCGCATCTATAACCTTTCCATTTTCCGAACTGAAATACATGCGAGGGCGGTCAAGTGCGGTGGTTCCCTCGGGCGTATAATTCTTATAAATAAATCCCTTTACTGGAGATATGGTATTCAGATAAGCTACCACTTGCTCCAAAGGCGAAGCGAAAAATGACGCACATCGCACAGAAAGCAGTGTCGGTAATAATCGTCCGAACAAAGGCTCCCGATTGTTTTCGATATACGCCTTTTGCAAGCAAAAAGACAAATACAGAAAATCACTGCTAAATACCCTATAACCCAACTTTTTATAGTATCGGGCTACACTGGTCGTCCCGGAAAAGAAGTCAAAGAAACTGTCTCCTTCCACTCCATTTTCCGTCAAAATCGAGTATATCTTATCTAATATATTTTCTTTATTACCAATATATCTCATGGACTTACAGTGTATAATTTGTAATCAGCACTTCTATCGTGCGACCCTTATCACAATTTGACGTCTGGTAATTTGAATTCTTGTAACTCATGGAAAGTTCATGAACAAAGAATCTGTTTCGTTCAATCCACTCTTTCAAAATAGAATTCTCTTTCCCTTTATGTTCCGTAACATTTGACAATGCAAATCTCACCCCCTGGTCATTTAAACCTTCCAGTATTTTCAACAACATGGTTTCCTCATTCGGATTCCAACCCGTAAATCCCCTTTTTCCGTCATTGTATGTTCCTGTCGTTATCAAATACGGAGGGTCGGCATAAACAAAGTCTACCGCCGTCAAGGATTCGAAATCGAACGTCTTAAAATCACCGCACCGGAAAACGAAATTTTTGGAATGTATTTTTTCCAAGAACCTTAAAAGATTGTTCTTCATATTCTCATTATAACTGCTGCGCTCTTTTCCGAAAGGGATATTATATCGGTGAGCTGCATTAAAACGAATTTGGTGATTAAAAGAATAGGCAACCAACACAAATAAATCCAAAGGATTTTTTCGGGAATTGTATTCTTCACGCAAAGCCAAATACCCGTCCTTATTGGTAAGGGAAAGTTCAAACTCCCGTATACGATTTTCTATATAAAAAACGACCTCCTCTATTGTATTCTCTCGAAATGTTTTATACATATCGACGAGATACACTAAATTGTCATTGAATATGACTTTTTCTGCCGCCACATTGATTCCGACATTACAGCCTCCGCAAAAAAGGTCTACGAATGTGGAAATATTTTTGGGAAACAATGGTATGATTTGCGACAACAGTTTTCTTTTGCCGCCTATATAGTTTAAGGGAGAATGCACATAGTTCAAGTTTTCCATATCTGCTTCCAAACGGTCCTTTGTTATTTATTCAGAAAAGCTTCTTCTTTCTCATTCGTTCCGATACAGCAGCGACACACCCACAAGCCCCGAAGGCACAAGAGCATCTTCGGGCTCGGCGATCTCGGGATAAGCATAGGTTACCCGTTGATCGGCAGGCAGAGAAGCATCGCCTATCATACGATTCATAAGGGAATTAACGACGTGTATTTCCACCTCATTATCTCCCTCCCGCACAACCTCCGTAAGGTCTGCTTCCCAGGGCGAGCACCATACGGTATCCGTCTCTACACCATTGACGACAATACGGGCAGCCGCACCGAGGAGCGAAAGTTTCAAAAAGACTTTTTCCTCGGGCATATTGCGATGAACAGAAAAACGATTCCGATAAATTGCTGTTCCCGAATAGTACTTGATTCGGGGATCGGTGTGTGCTGTCCAGTCGGCAAGTTCATGGAAGGTTACATGTCCGGGACCTCCCCACTCGGGTGCAAAATAAACGTCCCAACTACCCGAAACCGCCTCTTCCCGACCGCTTCCAGCCCACATTACAGAAGGCAATGTATCGGGCCGATCGGACAAGACGATGAAATAAGATTCCCGCGGAGACATACGCAAGGCAAGCGACATAGAAACAGAATCGGTCGATACCGGAGACAAAGCATAACGCCGCCCATCAACAGGATTCCATAATTCAGCCGCACGTCTCACAGAACGGAAAGTAAACGTATCGGCAAGAGCAACATCGGTATGATTATCGAGAAAATAGACATCGGCATCGGCCAAGCGGCGATGGGCAAAATAGAGCTTGTCCGACTTCACATCACCTTTTTCCATTGCCAAGTCGGGAATAAGGCCGGCCGCCGTTATCGCATCGGTCAAAGACATACCCCAATACACCGACCCTTTGCCATACCGGTGAACCCCCTCGGGAGAATCCTCATCGCCCCAAAGCACAGCAACCCATTTACGATACTCGGTCTCTGTTCCCATATCTTCCCGGGTAGGAGAGCCCACCGGACGAGGGCCGTAAACCGGAACACCGGCTTTTACAAACGAAGCGATCTTCTTCAACGCTGCAAGCGTCATCTCCCCGTTACGGGGCAAAACGACCATGCGATAACTCATTCCGTCGGGCAAAATCACTTTACCGTTTCGAGCTTCCATGCGGGAAAAAAGCGCATCGGAAGTAAACGCGTCGAAATCATAACCCGAAGGAATATCAGGCAAACGATAGGTCAAAATCTTTACCGGAGCATTTTCGCCTAAATAAACAGCCAAGTCGATAACCGGACGCCCCTGCCGCATCACATAAGCGCTACGCGACTGGTAATCCCAAAAGCCCCGGCTATATTTCCAAAACGTATTGTTACGGTTGAGGCAATAATGACGTCCCCCCCCCGTACTGCCGGGAATACGATCGGTCCACGGTTGATAAGCCGAAGCACAAACGACAAACTCATTGATACCGAAACAATAGGCATAATCGGCCAACGACTTGATATAAGCCAAAGAGTGCGAAAACTGAGCATCGGTAAAAGCCTCTCCCGAGGCTATCGATTTGCCATAAAGATGCGCCGCCGAGGAACTCTCCTTAATATCGTAATTGCCATCGGGGTGAATCGCCCAAAATTCGCCCTGAGGTTTCGACACCCGGCCTTTCGCCTGTATGGGGTCGGCCACAATGCACAGGGCATTTCCCGTAGCTTGAGCCGTAAAATCCAGTCCTCGTTCCCGACACAAACGATCGAACGTCGCATAATAATTATCGGCAATGAGATCGGCAATCGTGCGACGCACATCATAGAGGAATCCGTCCGACTCCTGCGTCGAGCCTACGACATAACCGGCCATGACCGGCAGATACTTTGTCATGTCATACCCCCGGCGACGAGAAAATTCCTGTTCAAAACCGGGAGTCCAGTTCTGCGAACCGGCTTCGTGGCTGTCCATCGCCATACCTTGCAGGACAATTTCATGGCGAGCCAACGTATCGGCAATCGCCCCGAAATAGTGATTCCATTGCAACTCGGCTGCCGCAGCCGACATCTTATCGCACTCCAATCCCATGAGGTTGGGGCGTCCATGTTTGGTCTTGCTCCCCGTCGGGACATGCGAGAATCGCAACACGGCCCAAGTCCCGTCGGGGACGTCCCATCTCAAAATACCGTCTTCATCGAAATAACGGGTAATATCGACAATCGCAGAAGGGTCGATAACCTCCGACGACGTATAAACCGGAGTACAATCGGGATCGATATATTCTGAATACAATCCGGCTTTCTCTTCCCATCGGTCGACACACGCCCTCGAAGAAAGTCGTACATCGCCCAACTGCATATCGAGACGAGGTTTATCGGGGGTCTGCCAATCATGCAAGTTCAACCTGAAATAACGAGCCGTAACGGCCGGAAAAGCGACTGTCTTCTGCCGCCATGACGAATGCGCCTTATAAACGGGTTGCAAGTCGCACACCGGCTTGTAATGAACGCCATCGTCCGAGACTTCGAGTTGTCCCAACGGAGGAAGTACCTGATAGCCGGTTCCTACAAAGACATCGCCGGGAGTCCCGGGGACATTTGTCGCACTGGTCGTAGCTTTTCCTCTCGGTGCGACCTGATAAGTAATACTGCGAGCCGTAAAATCACGACCGAAATCGAGTTCGATATACACCGACTTTCCTTTATTTTGCGAGGGTATACGAGTCAATTTCTTACCGGGGGCAAATACGGCATCGACATCGATAGTAGGAACATTGGAAGAAATTTGTGGAACAGTCCGGCGGCTATCATCGTTCCACGACGGTTGTACAGGAAAAGCCAAAACCGCCACATCTTTATAATAAGAAGATTTCGGAACCGGTAATTTCAACTCCACCCGACGGCCGCCGACGACCGAAGTATCGGTCGATGTAAGTCTCTGCATTCCCATATCGGGAGTAACCCACGGGCCACCGGCCACATAGCCGTTCGACACATGGCACTCGAAGGTAAGCCCCAACCGCTCGGCTTCGCGAGCCGAAAAAATCAACATATCCCACCACTCGGGCGACATGGCCTCGAAAGCTCCGGGTGTTTTCTTATTATGCACCTGATCGTAATAAACGACGCCACCCACTCCGGCACGGCGATACGCTTCGAGGTCGGCTGTGATTCCCTCCCGGGTCGTCTCGGTTTCTCCATGAAACCACCACACTTTGGTCCGAGTACTATCTTGCGGATCGGCAAAGCCGGCCGCTACGTTTCGCACATTCCCGGGACAACGATTTTTTGCAACATCGCACCCCGACAGGGTGATCATAACTATGCATAATGCCAATACAATAACGCTCATGGTATTCAAAATATTAATTCCCTACAAAAGTAGGGATAATTCATCAACCCGACAAATAATATCATATCGGTAACAGCCAAAGAGTGATTCGAAAATTTTTCTATTCTCAATCCCGAAAAAGATACATCGTATACTTTTGAGACTCGCTTATTCCATGCCACCCTCGATATATTCTCATCAACTACGACACCAAGAAGGTACACAAAAGAAAAATTTCTTATAGAAAAGTTTTGGAATACAGATAAAAAGCGTACCTTTGCAGTCCGATTATTACCACAATAACAAATCGGTATGTCGACGACTATGACCCTTTGGCCTGGGTCTTGCTACGAGACATACCCAATAAGTAATTAACAATTAAAGAATTAAACAGTGGATACGTTAAGTTACAAAACCATTTCGGTGAACAAGGCAACCGCTCAAAAAGAATGGGTTGTGGTAGATGCCACCGGCCAATCATTGGGTCGCATCGCCGCCAAGGTAGCCAAACTCCTGAGAGGAAAATACAAACCCAGCTACACTCCGCACGTAGATTGCGGCGACAATGTCATCATTATCAATGCAGAGAAAGTAGAACTTACCGGTAAAAAATGGAATGACCGCATTTATATCCGTTTCACGGGTTATCCCGGCGGTCAACGCATGCATACCCCGGCCGACCTGATGAAGAAAGGCCCCAGATACCTTTTCCAAAAGGTGGTAAAAGGTATGCTTCCCAAAAATCGTCTGGGCGACCAATTACTGCGTAACCTCTATGTATACGCCGGTAGCGAACATCCGCACGAAGCTCAGCAACCCAAAGTTATAGATATTAACACCCTTAAATAAGCCGTATGGAAATAGTTAATGCAATAGGAAGACGTAAAGCCGCTGTTGCCCGCGTATTCGTTAACGAAGGAACCGGTGTCATTACCATCAACAACAAAGATCTTGCTGCATATTTCCCTTCGAGCATTCTGCAGTACATCGTAAAACAACCCCTCGCCAAACTGGGTGTCGCCGAAAAATACGACATCAAAGTAAATATCGACGGCGGCGGTTTCAAAGGCCAGGCCGAAGCACTTCGCCTCGCTATCGCCCGCGCGTTGGTAAAAATCAATCCTGAGGACAAACCCGCACTCAAAGCCGAAGGCTTCATGACGCGCGACCCGCGTGCTGTTGAACGTAAGAAACCGGGACAACCCAAAGCAAGAAAGAGATTCCAGTTCAGCAAACGTTAATGGTATTTGCGAGCTATTCCTCAGCAAGTATGCAACGTTTAGTATCCAAATTTTCGGGATTCGGCGGCACAGAGGCGTGTATCGCATATATGGCGACGACGCCGGCAACGACTACCCGGAAATTGATTCAGTAGAAAGTAAACAAGCAAACAACAAACAACAATGGCAATTACAACATTTGACCAATTATTAGAAGCCGGCGTACACTTTGGCCACCTGAAAAGAAAATGGAACCCGGCTATGGCTCCGTACATCTTCATGGAGCGTAACGGTATCCACATCATCGACCTTTACAAAACGGTCGCCAAAATCGACGAAGCTGCTGCTGCGTTGAAACAAATCGCCAAATCGGGCAAAAAGATACTCTTCGTCGCCACCAAAAAACAAGCGAAAGAAGTTCTCGCTGCCAAAGCTACCGAAATCGGAATGCCTTACGTTATAGAACGTTGGCCGGGCGGTATGCTCACCAACTTCCCCACCATTCGCAAGGCGGTGAAGAAAATGGCATCGATCGACAAAATGATCAAAGACGGAACTTTCGACAACCTCTCCAAACGCGAGAAACTGCAAGTAACCCGTCAACGCGCCAAATTGGAAAAGACACTCGGTAGCATCGCCGACTTGACCCGTCTCCCGTCGGCACTCTTCGTTGTAGACGTGATGAAAGAACACATCGCCGTACGCGAAGCTAACCGTCTGGGCATTCCCGTATTCGCCATGGTCGACACCAACTCCGACCCGACGAACATCGACTTCGTAATCCCCGCCAACGACGACGCCACCAAATCGATCGAGGTAATCCTCAATGCCGTATGCGGTGCTGTCGCCGAAGGTCTCGAAGAACGTAAAATCGAGAAAGTCGACGCCGAAGCTGCCGAAGCACAAGGCGAAGCCACAGCGAAAAAAGAGCGTAAGACTCGCATCAAACGCACCAAAGCCGAAGACGACGAGGCCCTCAACGCCAATGTTGCTGCAAAAGTAATGAAAGGACAGAACGAAGACGAGGAATAATCGCATCGTTCTCCCGCAGACAATCAACTACCGGCAAAGAGTGAGCCCCGCAAAAACCTACGGGACTTGCTCTTTGTTATTCATAGAAACCCTTTAAAAGAAAAATATTATGGCTGTTACAATGGCAGATATTACCAAACTCCGTAAAATGACCGGAGCAGGTATGATGGACTGCAAAAAAGCTCTCGAAGAAGCAAACAATGACTTCGACGGCGCAATAGAAATCATTCGCAAAAGAGGTCAGGCTATCGCTGCAAAACGTGAAGACCGCGAAGCTGCCGAAGGCTGCGTACTCGCAACCAGCAAAGGCGACTATGCCGCTATCGTAGCTCTGAAATGCGAAACCGACTTCGTCGCTCAAAATAAAGATTTCGTGGCATTGACCCAGAAAATTCTCGATGCCGCTATCGAAAACAAACCCGCCGACCTCGAAGCCCTCAAAGCTATAAAACTCGACGGTCGCACTATCGCTGAACTGGTTACCGACCAAAGCGGTGTTACCGGAGAAAAAATGGAACTCGGTTATTTCGATTCTCTTTCGGCAGCTTCGACAATCTTCTACATACACCCGGGTAACAAACTGGCAACTATCGTAGGATTCAATCAAGCCGATGTAGAACACCAAGTAGCCCGCGATGTGGCTATGCAGGTTGCCGCCATGAATCCCATTGCCGTCCGTCCCGAAGAAGTTCCGAGCGATATTATCGAGAAAGAACTCGAAATCGCCCGTGAAAAAGCCCGTGAAGCCGGCAAACCCGAAAATCTCATCGACCGTATCGCACAAGGTTCTTTGCAGAAATACTACAAAGAGTTTACTTTGTTGCAACAGGAATTTGTAAAAGATCCGAAACAAACGATCGAACAATACCTCAAAGCTCAAAATAAAGAGTTGACGGTAACGGCTTTCCGTCGTTTCACATTGAATGCAGAATAAAAACATTCCATTCCAATATGTTAAGACACCGGAGAAAATTCTCCGGTGTCTTTTTTTTCGTCTTCACAGGAACAGCTCTGCTCACAAAAAAAGACGACACATACACGTTACGGCTGGAACAAAGACGATTTGATACGCCTCCCGTTTTTATTACTTTTGCAAGTACGGCTATCGTCCTATTTCATAATCTGCAACGATTCCCGACAATAAAAAAAAGTAATATACGTTCATTATAATAGATTTATTTCTTTTAAACCGAAGAAAAACACATGGCACACGGTAATCTTTACGACGCACGACAAAAACTGAAAATAGCATTCCTTTCCGTTTCCGTACTACTGGTCGCCCTATTCCTTGTCATCTCCAACCGTCTGGTCGAAGACCTATCGACCGAAGAACGAAACAAAATGGAGATATGGGCCGAAGCTACCCGTTCGGTCGCCGGCGACCAGTCGGATATCGACATGAACCTCGTTCTGAAAATCCTGCAAAGCAACACGACCATACCCATTATCATCGTAGACAGCCAAAACAATATCCTGCAAACCCACAACCTCGATATACCCGACCGGCATGGAGAGCAATTCCTGCAAAAGAAGCTGCAATCTCTCAAAGAAAAGCAACAAGTCATCGAAATCTACATCGATAAAGACACTTATCAATATCTCTATTACGACGACTCCACCCTACTGAAAAGGCTTTCGTATTTTCCCTATATACAACTCGGTGTCATGCTTTTATTTCTCGTCATCGCCTACTTCGCCTTGATGAGCAGCAAAAAAGCAGAACAAAACAAAGTCTGGGTAGGATTATCCAAAGAAACCGCCCACCAACTTGGCACACCCATATCATCACTCATGGCTTGGCTCGATATGCTCGAAATGCAAGGAACGGATAGTGAACTCATCGCCGACATGGGGAAAGACGTCCACCGGTTATCGGTCATCGCCGAAAGATTCTCAAAAATAGGCTCCCAACCCGAACGGGAGCCCGCAGACATAACCGAAGTGATAGAAGCTGCGGTCGACTACATGAAACACCGCATATCAGGAAAAGTACAAATCGAGGTACATACCCCCGAAGAAAAAATTGCGCCACAACCTCTATGCCGCCCCCTCATAGAATGGGTATTTGAGAACCTTTGTAAAAACGCTATCGATGCCATGGACGGAGAAGGACACATAGAAATCACTCTATCGAACAACGACTCCCGATATTACATCGACATCAAGGATAGCGGTAAAGGTATCGCCCGCAATCGCTTCAAAACGATATTCCACCCAGGTTACACAACCAAACGACGAGGCTGGGGACTCGGACTTACATTGGTAAAACGCATTATAGAGGAGTACCACGACGGACGCATCTATGTCAAGGAATCGGAATTGGGAAAAGGAACGACTTTCCGTATAGAGATGAAATTACTTTAAAAATAGCTATCTCCCTGTATCATAGATAGAAGCAAAAGGGTTCTAATCCTCAAAATCACCTTGACAGAATCTTTTTTTATAAGGATTTTGCACAAGAACAATTATTTTTTGTACCTTTGCAGGGTTTTAACAGCAGAGAACTGTGGGAAAGGCCGATAAATATACGATTTCACTGAAAAGTCTGAGCGAAGGTACTCACTCTTACGAGTATACCCTCGATCACACGTTTTTTTCGGAAATCGATTCACCCGAAATACAAAACGGGGATGTAAATATCGGTCTTATGTTGAGACGTACCGGCGATACGTTCGAGTTGCACTTCGACATAAAAGGGCACATCGTTATTCCCTGCGATCGATGTCTCGATGACATGGAACTTCCGGTGGAAACAGAAGATACCCTTTATGTAAAATTCGGGGAGGAATACAGCGAAGAAGGTGAAAACCTCATCGTCGTTCCCGAAGCAGAAGGAACTATCAACCTGGCGTGGTATATGTACGAATGTATCGCACTCACCATTCCGTTGAAACACACGCACCCCGAAGGCATGTGCAACCCCGAAATGGAAACGTTACTCAAAGCGCACAGTGCAGCAAGCGACGAAATCTCCGGCGATGAAGAACCCGTAGACCCGCGTTGGAACGCATTGAAAAAACTGAAAGAAAACAAATAACTAAACCTATACAGAAATGGCACATCCTAAAAGAAGACAATCGAAAACGAGAACAGCCAAAAGAAGAACCCACGATAAGGCTGTTGCCCCCACTATGGTCGTATGTCCCAACTGCGGTGCTTGGCACATCTATCACACCGTATGCGGAGAATGCGGTTATTACCGCGGCAAATTGGCTATCGAGAAAGAGGCAGCCATCTAAAAAGTGTGACTTTTTAGAGATTTCGTGCCGGACATTTTCTTCTGTTCGGCCATAGAACTGATTGTATAACCTTTAATAAAGCACACTAAATATTTCGACCCACACAATATTTAGTGTGCTGTTTTTTTAGCTACTATGGTAAATGCTATGATTGCGGGCGTCGCCTCTTATGTGCCCGACGATATACTCACTAACGAAGAACTATCGAAAATGGTCGATACCACCGACGAGTGGATCACTACCCGCGTAGGTATCAAGACCCGCCACATATTGAAAGGAGAAGGTTTGGGCAGCTCCAAAATGGGTTCGAGAGCCGTAAAAAAAGTACTCTGTAAAACCAATACTGCCCCCGGAGAAATCGAAGCAGTCATCTGCGCTACGTCCACACCCGACTACCGTTTCCCCTCTACTGCATCGATCGTCGCCAGAAAAGCCGGTATCAACAATGCATTCTGCTACGATATACAAGCCGCCTGTTCGGGTTTTATCGTTGCATTACAGGCCGCTACCGCTTATATACGCAGCGGTATGTGTAAAAAGGTAATGGTCGTTGCCACCGAAAAAATGTCGTCGATAACCGACTATCAAGACCGTTCGACTTGTCCCCTCTTCGGAGACGGCGGTACGGCGGCTTTGGTCGTAGCAACAGAAGAAGATTACGGTGTCATGGACTCAATTATCCATACCGATGGCGTGGGATTGCCTTTCCTCCACATGAAAGCCGGAGGCTCTGTACGTCCCGCCAGTCATGAGACCGTCGACCACCGCGAACATTTCGTTTACCAAGAAGGTCGCATCGTCTACAAATATGCCGTATCTTCGATGCTCCAAGTTTCGGAAGATATTCTCAAACGTAACAATCTGACGGTCGATACTATCGACTGGTTCATACCCCACCAAGCCAACCTCCGCATCATCGAAGCCATAGCTGATCGTATGAACATCGATCCCCAAAAAGTCGTTGTTACCATAGAAAAATACGGAAATACCAGTGCCGCTTCCATACCTTTGTGCCTGGCCGACTGGGAAAAGAAACTCAAAAAAGGAGACAAAATAGTACTGACTTCGTTCGGTGCCGGATTTATCTGGGGTTCGGTCTACCTCAAATGGGGCTATAATCCGGAAGATGTCCAAGAGATACCGGAAACCCTCAACGATACCGAAGACGCAGAATAATAAGAAACACCCGTCGAGTGTTTTTCCACAAAACCAAAAAGGCGGCAAACATGCCGCCTTTTTTGACACCGGATAATTTTTCTAACAATAAATGATATGCATAAAGCCGGATTTGTAAACATCGTAGGTAATCCCAACGTGGGAAAATCGACACTGATGAATTCGCTCGTCGGAGAGCGGATTTCGATCATTACCTCCAAAGCCCAAACGACCCGCCACCGCATCATGGGTATCGTAAATACCGACGATATGCAAATCGTCTATTCCGATACGCCGGGTGTTCTCTCGCCGCACTACAAGTTGCAAGAGTCGATGCTCAATTTCTCGCAATCGGCCCTCTCCGATGCCGACATTCTGCTCTACGTAACCGATGTCGTCGAAACTCCCGACAAAAATCCGGAGTTCCTCGAACGGGTCTCCAAAGAAACAATTCCGGTCATACTCCTCATAAACAAAATCGACTTGTTGCAAGACCAGTCTCAACTCGAAGACCTCGTAGAAAAATGGAAAAACCGTCTGCCCAACGCCGAAGTAATACCGGTATCGGCCCAGCATAAATTCAATCTCGATTACTTGATGCGCCGCATCAAAGAGTTGCTGCCCCCCTCCCCCCCGTTTTTTGAAAAAGATGCTCTTACCGACAAACCCGCCCGTTTTTTTGTTACCGAAATTATCCGCGAAAAAATACTGCTCACTTACGATAAAGAGATTCCTTATGCCTGCGAAGTAGCTGTTGAGCAATTCAAGGAAGACGATAAACAGATACATATCATGGCGGTCATCTATGTCGAACGGGATTCGCAAAAGGGTATTATCATCGGGAAAGGCGGAAAAATGTTGAAACAGGTAGGAACGGCAGCCCGCAAAGACATCGAAACGTTTTTTGAGAAAAAAGTGTTTCTCGAACTCTATGTCAAAGTAGAAAAAGACTGGCGCAACAAAGAAAACAAGTTAAAATCATTCGGCTATCAACTCGATTGATTCCGACCAATTATCCGAATCGAATAAAAGAAAGATAACTATGGGAAACTTAGTAGCTATCGTAGGTCGCCCCAATGTAGGCAAATCGACCTTGTTCAACCGGCTCACGCAAAGCCGTCAAGCCATTGTCAACGACGAAGCGGGTACGACTCGCGACCGCCAATACGGAAAGGTTTACTGGACAGGACAGGAATTTTCGATTGTCGACACCGGCGGTTGGGTAGTCAACTCCGACGACGTTTTCGAGGAAGAAATCAACAAGCAAGTAGCGATTGCTATCGAAGAGGCCGATGTCATACTCTTTGTCGTCGATGCCATTCATGGTATCACCGACCTCGATGATAAGGTGGCGGCCATATTGCGACGCAGTAAAAAGCCCACATTGTTGGTTGCCAATAAAGTAGAAAATAACGCATCGCAATACAGCTCGGCCGAGTTTTATGCATTCGGACTGGGAGACCCGTTCTGTATCTCGGCCGTCAACGGCTCGGGTACAGGAGAATTGCTCGACGCAGTCATCGAACACTTTCCCTCCCAAAACGGAGAAGAAGAACTCGAAGAAAATATTCCCCGTATCGCCGTCGTAGGTCGTCCCAATGCCGGGAAATCATCGATTATCAACGCTTTCATCGGCGAAGACCGATACATTGTTACCGATATAGCCGGAACGACTCGCGACTCGGTAAATACCCGTTACAATAAATTCGGATTCGACTTCTATATCGTCGATACCGCCGGCATACGCAAAAAAGGGAAAGTAAACGAAGACATCGAATACTACTCGGTCATACGGTCGATACGCGCCATCGAAAACTCCGACGTATGCATACTCATGATCGACGCCACACGCGGTATCGAAGGGCAGGATCTCAATATTTTCTCGCTCATACAGAAAAATAAAAAAGGATTGGTCGTGTGCATTAACAAATGGGATCTTGTGGAAGACAAAAGTACACAAGCCATCAAAACCTTTGAAAACGCCATACGTGCCCGCCTTGCTCCATTCACCGATTTCCCGATCGTGTATGCCTCAGCACTGACCAAGCAACGGATATTCAAAGTTCTCGAAAGCGCGTCGGAAGTATATAAAAATCGTCATCGCCACGTCCCCACGGCCAAACTCAATGAGGAAATGCTTGCCGTTATCGAGAATTATCCACCACCTGCCAATAAAGGCAAATACGTGAAAATAAAGTATGTAACGCAACTGAAAGGAACGCCCGTCCCCACATTTATTTTCTTCTGCAATCTCCCGCAATGGGTTAAAGACCCTTATAAACACTTCCTCGAGAACCAAATACGTTCGAAGTGGAACTTCTCGGGGACACCCGTCAACATCATCATACGAGAAAAATAATAATAAAAAAAGCACCTCAATAGAGGTGTTTTTTGTTATTTTGCTATCTTTGCCTGACAATTTGGAGCAATAATTTTTTTTCTAAAATTTAATCACCATGTTAGTAGCTATTACCGTATTATTCATTATCGGTTATTTGGCGATAGCGCTCGAACACCCCTTGCGCATCGACAAAACAGCATCGGCTCTTCTCTTGGGCATGCTCTTATGGGTTCTTTATGCCTTCGGTGCCGAAACCATCGTTCCCGCCGTCAGCGGTGAAGAACTGAAAGAGTTCATCGCCGCCTCCTCGGCTTCCCTGCAACAAGAGTCGCTGGCCCGGCAGTGCCTCGAGTTTATTCTCAATGTGAAGATTATCGAACATATGGGCGATATATCTTCCACCCTGTTCTTCCTCGTAGGAGCCATGACCATCGTCGAGCTCATCGACGTACACGGGGGATTTTCTATCATTACCGACCATATCTCGACTCGCCAGAAACGCAAACTGTTGTGGATCATCTGCATCATCGCTTTCTTCCTATCGGCCGTACTCGACAATCTCACGACGACCATCGTTATGATCATGTTGCTGCGCAAGCTCGTCAATGACCAACGCGAGCGTTGGATATACGCCAGTATGGTCGTCATCGCCGCCAACACCGGAGGTGCTTGGTCGCCCATCGGTGATGTTACGACCATCATGTTGTGGGTGAACGGCAACGTTACGACAGCAGCTCTTATGACTTACGTTTTCCTCCCCAGTGTGATTGCTCTTGTAATACCATTAGTTTTCGCCACCCGCAAACTCAACGGCGAGTTACCCGAGGGAAACCGCATCGTTACCCGCAGCGATTTCATCTCACCCCGGGAAAAGAAAACGATTTTTTTCCTCGGTGTCGGCGGACTCATCTTCGTTCCCATATTCAAATCCATCACGCATCTCCCACCCTTTATCGGGATTCTCTTCGTGCTGAGTTTGTTGTGGATTTTCACCGAAATCATGTACAACCACAAGATGCTCGAAAAGGCCGAGGAACACCGTGTGCCCCAAGTCATCTCGCGCATCGACATGCCTTCAATCCTCTTCTTCCTCGGTATACTCATGGCTGTGGCCGTACTGCAATCGACCGGTATCCTCGGATCGGTGGCCGGCTGGCTCGACAAAGAAGTACACAACACATACCTTATTTCTATCGTACTGGGATTGCTGTCTTCGATTGTCGATAACGTACCTCTTGTGGCGGCTGCTATGGGTATGTACCCTATTGCCGACCCGGGAACGGCAGGATATATGGCCAATTTCATACAAGACGGCATTTTCTGGGAATTCCTTTCCTATTGTGCCGGAGTAGGCGGAAGTATCCTCATCATCGGCTCCGCTGCCGGTGTCGTAGCTATGGGACTGGAAAAAATCAATTTCGGCTGGTATCTCAAAAACATTTCCCTCCTTGCCCTCATCGGATATCTCGCCGGTGCCGGGGTATATATCCTCGAAGCCATATACTTGAAACCGCTTATCGAAAGCACCTTGTAATAAAAAACAGTATTTTTACTGATATAATCCTCCCGGGAAATAATAATTTTCCGGGAGGATTACTTTTGAGACAGCCCATTTTTTCCACCTATTATACACAATAATCCTCTTTTTTTCGAGGAATAATTTATTTCTTTGCATATTGAAAAAATAAAATCTATCATGAAAAACAAATTCTTACTTCTTTCTTTCGGCCTTTTTATGGCCGCATCGACATCTTTCGGACAAGAACTGCCCGCATTTCCGGGAGCCGAAGGTTACGGCCGGTATGTTACCGGCGGACGGGGCGGTAAAACCATTCACGTCACCAATCTCAATGACAGTGGAGAAGGTTCGTTGCGTTGGGCCGTAGAACAAGGTGGTGCCCGCACCATTGTCTTCGACGTATCGGGTATTATAGAGCTGAAATCGAGACTCAGCATAAAATCAGGAGACGTAACCATAGCCGGACAAACAGCCCCCGGCGACGGCATCTGCATTAAAAATTACAACGTATCGATCGATGCAGACAATGTCATCATGCGCTTTATCCGCTGCCGCATGGGTGATGAGGCCAAGAGCGAAGATGATGCCATGACCGCAAGAAATCGTAAAGGCATCATCATAGACCACTGTACCATGAGCTGGTGTACCGACGAGTGCGGGTCTTTCTATGGTAACAAAAATTTCACACTACAATGGTGTCTGCTCAGCGAGAGTCTCAGCCGGTCGGTCCACGTCAAGGGAAACCACGGGTATGGAGGTATCTGGGGCGGTGAAGGTGCAACATTCCACCATAACATGCTGGCACACCATACAAGCCGCACACCCCGATTGTGCGGAAGCCGTTATACCGGCCGTCCCGACGACGAACGTGTAGACCTCATCAACAACGTATTCTACAACTGGGGTCCCACCAACGGAGGATATGCAGGCGAGGGTGGCTCTTACAATTTTATCAACAATTACTATAAACCCGGTCCTTCGACAGCGACAAAAACATCGCTCGTACACCGTATCTTCTCGCCCAATGCCGATGACGGTAGCAATACCAATGAAGCCGGCGTATGGGGAAAATTCTATGTCAATGGCAACGTATTCGACAACACTTGTCCCGAAATCCAAAGCAACTCCACCTCGATGAAAAATATCGAGAGTGTAAACAGCAACAACTGGAACGGTATACACCCTAACGGTACACCGACAGGCGGAATGGCGACGATCAAATCGCTCGTAGCTTTTGATTCTCCTGAAATATCCCGTCATACAGCCGAAAAGGCATACGAAAAAGTCTTGAACTACGTCGGGGCATCGTACCTCCGCGATGCAATCGACCTGCGTATCATGAGCGAAACAGAGGGTGGTATATATACGTTTGAAGGCTCGAACGGAAGCACCAACGGCATTATCGATTCACAAAACGATGTAGAAGGCTATATCGAATACGAAACTTCACGCCGGTTGAAAGACAGCGATAACGACGGGATACCCGACGCTTGGGAAATCGCCAACGGGCTCGATCCCAAGAATCTGGACGATGCCGCACTACCTTTTCCCGGAGCCAACGGATACACAGCACTCGAAGTATACATCAACAGTCTCGTCGAAGACATCATGAAAGACGGGACCGCCGAATCGGAAAACAGTATCGAAGAGTTCTATCCTACTTACATACAACCCGACTATACCGACGAGGACTATTACAAACCGGGTGAAGGTTATGAACCCGAAGAGGATAACCGCGTTCTCGTAGGCGGAGATAAAGCCGTTACGATATGGGAAATGAAAAACAGCGAAAAAACAGCAAGCAGTGCACCCGAACTTCTATCGACGGAGATGACCATCAGCGGACTGCATTCCGAGCTTAACGGCGGATATTTGAGATACGCAGCCGACCATTGGATAAATAATAGCGGTATTGTAGACAGTATCTACATCCTGTATACCATTACTCCCAAAAACGAGCACTATATGGCGATCGACTCCGTTTCGTTCTATGCTAAACGTATGGGAACCGACAATATGCTTTTTTCGGCTTACTGTGATATACGAGAATCTTTCTCCACGGCTACGGAACTATATTTCGGAGCACAACCCGAACGGGAAAATTATCAACTCTTTTCTTACAAATTGGAGAAACCCATACTTGTTTCTCCGGGGCAATCTTTCTACCTGAAATTCCAGCCTTATACAAGGGGGGGGTTGAAAAGTCTGAAATATGCAATCTCCTTCAAGGACGTTACTTTCTACGGACGCACCGGAACAGCCGACAATATTACAACCTCTGGTATCGACATAGCTACGGCAACCGATGCAACCACGATAAAGGTATCGCCCAATCCCGTGCGAGAGAATGCAACGCTATCCTATTCACTGGATAAAGCCTCAACGGTAAAAATAGATATTATATCGTTTTCGGGTCAGACTCTCTACCAAACATCGCTTATACAGCTGGCCGGTAACCACAGCATAGAATTGCCTTTGGCCAACCTCCCCGCAGGTTCTTATATATGTAGAGTCATTACCCAAGAAAATGCACAAACACTGAAACTCATTAAAGAGTAGTTTCCAAAGATGTCGAAACAAAGGGCGCACCGAAAAAGTAACGGTACGCCCTTTTTCTTTCGCTATTTTCCATCGATATTACGCGTATTTCTCTCGACACGTTTCTCACGCCCCAATACAAAACAGGGTTACCCATACACAAAACACATGTCATTCTGAAAGGTTTTACCTCAAAGAATCTCTCTCGAAACGAGTCTATTGTGAGATCTCTCACATACGTTCGAGATAACAAGCAATGTCATTCTGACGACCGCAAGGGAGGAAGAATCTCTTCATATCGTCATAGAACAGAGATTCCTCGTCGGCCTACCGGCCTCACTCGGAATAACAAACAAATTGCATGAGATCCCCCCCATATCCATTTGAAATGACAGAGAATAAGATTCCTCGCATACGCTCGAAACGACTATCGACTGTCATACTGAACATCAGCAAAACATCTTCCACCTAAGTAAAAAATGGAGAGGAGGCCGATCTCTCGGAATCGACCTCCTCTCCTCTATACGATTTTGTTCTTTTAAACAGACATCAAGAAAGCCACATTCTCAAAATCATTAATAAGAACAAAATGAAAAATCAATGAATCAATATGCCCTGCCCCTCGACAATATAAAAACCGGAAGGCAAATTCCCTATTTGCGAACGCTCCAACTGCAAAGCTACCGAACGCCCCATCACGTCATACACATCGACATAAGGCGGTAATGTTTCAGTAGAAACCGTACAATTCTCTACACCTCCTGTTTGAGCATACTCTTCAAGAATATTACGCAAAGCAAAGAATGCCGGTTTGGCCTCCATAGCGGCATTAAACAACAACGGTGCTCCCTGACGCCATGACTGGTCGTCTTTTACGCCCCATACCACAACAGCTCTGCAATGGTCGTATTTCATCATGACATCGACCAATGCCGCATACTCTGCTGCCTGACGTTCATAAGCATCGGGAGCGCTCAAATCGGGAATAGACATATCCAACTCGGTAACGGTACATTCCAATCCCAATGAAGCATAACGTTTTATATTGTTATCGAACTTCGTCGAATCGAACTCCTCACCCACTGTCAGATGACACTGGAATCCCACTCCATCGAGCGGAATCCCACTCTTTTGCAGACGGCGTACCAAATTATAAAAAGCCGTAGTTTTGGCTTTTCCCTGAAACTCTGCTCCATAATCATTGAGAACAAGACGGGCATCGGGATCGGCTCGATGAGCATACACAAAAGCCGAGTCGATATAATCCTCTCCTATAACAGTAGCCCAAACCGACTCTCTCAACTTATACCCCGTAGGATTGGTACGAATGATACTCTGGTCGTCGTCGAGACACTCGTTCACAACGTCCCACTCATCTACATGCCCCTTGAAATGGGTAACAACCGTGGTAACATGCTCTTTAAGAATTTGGAGTAACTCTTCACGGGTATAGTTATGGTCGTTCTTTATACCGTTGGAACTGATCCATGCCGGCAGTTGCTTATGCCATACCAGTGTATGACCGCGCACTTCCATGTCATGACGCTCGGCCAAGCTCACCAAACAATCGCCGGCATAGAAATTGAACTCTCCCCGGTTAGGCTGTATGGCATCGACCTTCATCTCGTTTTCGGCCACAACCATATTGAAGTTATGAGATACCGTCGCAGTCTCCACGAGGTTCTCGTTATTCACGTCGATACGCCAAAGAGGGATAGCCACTCCGATTTTCTTCCCACACTTCTCGGCATAGTAACGCAAGGTCTGAGTCTCATCGGTATAATCATAGCCAAGATCCGACGATACCAAACGCACATTATCGATATAAAAATCGGCATCGTTGGAGTTATACCCCATATAGAGCTTATCACTGGTATTCGAGACCTTCGTCATACGGTACGACCGCTCAACCCACTGATCGGCGGCACCCTGCGTTACAAAGTCGGCATCGGCATAAATAGTATCGGCTCCTATGCGGGCTGAGAACTGTTTGTATTCTCCGTCGGTCGAAGGGCGGTACAAGTCAAATGCCAAATACTGGTAATCGCCGGTTATCTCTTCGGCCGTCATTTGGTCGAGCGTAAATTCAACAGTGGTATTCCAACTTTTGTTGGTGATATGCAAGACCTTATTTTGGGCATTGATCGGGTCGGCCACAACAGTGGCTCGCGACTCGGTATTGCTGCCATTGAAAATATCATTCATCGGAATGGTCTCGCCTATCGCATAATTTTCAAAGTCGAACAAGATTTTCTCTTCGGCACCGATGGCGGTATGAGCCAACAGCGCAAGAGAGACTAACCATACTTTTTTCATATTCGGTTATATTTAAAGGATTTCGAGAGAATTAATAATTGACAATCGTCGTCGACTGCCCGGCAACTTCTATAACATAAGTGCCCGGGAGTGCCTCGATAAGAGTAAGTCCTTGACGGGCGGTCTCCGATTTAAGAAGCTGTCCCGAAGTAGAATACAGACGGATCACATCACCGGCCTCACTCTCTACACAGATATTTCCGGATTGAGTATAGATACGTACCCGGTCTTCGCTCTCGGTCGATTTCACACCGCTCGTGCTTTTGGCAACAAGTACGAATTGTTTGCCTGTTTCGGTGGTACGCTCTTCAACCGCCCATTTTTCCGTATCGGGCAATTTCACATTGAAATCCCACGGATCACCCCATAATGAAGATTTCCCTTTGTAAGAAATGAGAACAAACTCATCGCCTTCATTATAGACGTAGCTATCATCTATTTTGATTCTGACAACCGGTTTCTCGTCGCTCTCCATGAAATCCTGTGTCTGGTTGTAATACACCAGATGACCGTCGACAATCAGGCTGTCGTGATGAGTAGGCGAAGCAATCTCAAATTCCATTTCAGTAGTCGGACGCAAATAGAGCGACACGGAGTCGTCCGAGGCAAAATTTTTCAAAGTCAATGTACCGATACCGTTGCTACCCGGTTCGAGGCGTCCATATACGTCGACATCATCGGCAATATTTCCTGTACCACCGATAGTTGCACCTTCAAACACAAAAACAAGAGTTCCTTCTTTGGCATATCCGGTTCCTCCGGTCAGGCCTTCGGATTCAGTTTTCTTGACATCGTTATTGACCAGCAATTTACCTCCGAGAACTTGAATGCCACCCGTGATAAGGTTGTTGTTATTGGTGAGCGTATAAGTTCCGGTACCTTCTTTGATGATACCTAAGGTTTGTTCGATATACGGTTTTCCGTTTTTCTCGGGAGGGGCAATCTGTCCGGAGAGTTCAGAGTCGGTACCGGAGCAACCCACCAAGAAATAGGAACTCGGAGAAGAAGCCTTGAAATAGCCATAGATGCGCGAGGTAGGAGACATTTGCAACTCACCGATGCGGAAAGCGCGTGTACCCGACTCACAAGCCAACGCCGTGCCATCGTGCAATACAAGAACAGAGTTCTCGAACATCGTATTCACCTTGCCCGAAGATAAACTTTCTTCTATCTCTGCGGGATTGAATGTCTTGCCGCCATGGCCCAAAATCACACCATAAAAACCGGCCGTCGATACAACCTCCTTGTAGGGATAAACATTCACAGTACCGGAGAAGCCATTCCAATCGGGATACTTCGCTCCTTTTTCATTTCCCAAATAAGAACGCTCACCACCGGCATAGATATTCAACGTACCGTTACCGGAGAGAGAAGACATCCAATAAGCATAGCGCGACAAATATACATCGAGAGCCGTCCCTTCGGCCATAGTCATCGGGGTGCTTACCGATACATAACTATCGGAGCTGTTGTCGAAACAGGTATAGAGCGTTCCTCCTTCGGTAAGCAACGATGTACCGAGGACGTTCCCGTTTTGAACACCCATACGCAATTCCCCGTCTTTGAGGTAAGTCCCTTTCAGAAACTGGTTATTGACACCTACTGTAACAGAACCGCCACCTTGCACAATAAACTGTCCAGCACCAGTCAAGGCCGCCTCACCGTCAGCTGCGGTGAGTGTATAATCCAATTCGGTATTATCGAAAACGACCGTCGAGGCCTCCATAGTTCCACTTACCTGTACCGTTGTAGGGGTAGCTGTTGCCGTAGTCAACACATTATCATCGAAAATGACACGATTGCCCGACGCAAAGGCAACCGGTGTTCCCGTGGCAGGATCATCTTCCAAAGCAGAGAAATTGGTTGTCGCCGCGTCCCATACATTCGAAACAGAAGCCGTCCAACGAATCGTGTCGGTCTCGACCGATGATACACCCGAAAGGCGTACATTATCGATGTAATACTCCACGACATCACAATGAAGGCCCAACAAAAGAGTTGTAGACTCATTATAAATACGATTAAAATCATAACTTTTGGGTATCCACTTGCCTTTATCGCCCAAGAAAGGAAAATCACTGTCCCAATAGAGAGTCGTAGAACCATCTGTGGACGGTCCGAGAAGCACGGCCGTCTGCATATGATCATTAGTTTGATCTGCCGCCCGATAGAGGTCGAAAGAAACTTTCTGATAGTTATCGAGCAAATTTTTTCCCGTAATACCTTCGGGAAGGACAAACTGTACAAAAGTATTCCAATTATCGACTTTTACGTGCAACACTTTGTTGTCGGGATTGAGGGGATCGGCTACAACCTCGGCCGTAGAAGTCGTAGGACCATAAATATTGACCATTGTAAACGCATCTCCCACATTGTAATTTTCGAAATCGCACAAAACAATTTCACCTGCATTTCCGGCCGTTATCGCAGCACATAGAAATGCACATAAAATAAAGATTTTCTTCATGATACTTATTTTAGATAATTAAGGTTTATCAGCACGATAATAGCATTGTTTCCATGCCCCGATACAGAACCTGGCATAGAATATGCGGGTAATTGTATTATGTTTTTCAAAGATATATAAATAACAGTTATCAAAATGCAGTATTATTATACTCTTAACAAAAATTTATATGACTATTCCACAAAAAAATGCCGGTGAATACGTTCACCGGCATTTTCCATAACGCAACTGTATTTCCTTACCCTGTTATTTTTTGCAACTGCCTATACAAAAGGGCTTTATCTGTTTGAAAAAATCATTACCCTTATCATCTACAAGAATAAACGCCGGGAAATCCTCCACTTCGATTTTCCAGATAGCCTCCATTCCGAGTTCTGGATATTCGAGACACTCCACCTTCTTAATACTGTTTTGCGCCAGTATGGCAGCCGGCCCTCCGATACTACCCAGATAAAAACCGCCATGCTTATGGCAAGCATCGGTTACCTGCTGGCTACGATTGCCTTTGGCAATCATGACCATAGAGCCTCCGTTGCTTTGGAACAGGTCGACATACGAATCCATACGCCCCGCCGTCGTAGGCCCAAACGAGCCCGATGCCATTCCTTTGGGCGTCTTGGCCGGTCCGGCATAATAAATAGGGTGATCTTTGAGATACTGCGGCATCTCCTCTCCTGCATCGAGACGTTCTTTTATTTTGGCATGGGCAATATCCCGACCCACTATAATGGTTCCGTTGAGCGACAATCGCGTGGCAACAGGATATTTGGTCAATTCGGCAAGGATTTCGTTCATCGGGCGATTCAAATCGATCTTTACGGCATTCCCTTCTCCGGCTTGACGCAACTCTTCGGGGATAAGTCGGCCGGGATTATCATCGAGGCGTTCTATCCACAGACCTTCCCGATTGATTTTGGCCTTGATATTCCGGTCGGCCGAACAAGATACACCCAACCCTACGGGACAAGACGCGCCATGTCGCGGCAGACGGATAATACGCACATCATGTGCAAAATATTTACCGCCGAACTGAGCACCTATTCCCGATTCCTGCGCCGCACGCAAAACCTCTTTTTCGAGCTCTATGTCTCGGAACGCGTGTCCCAACTCATTACCCGAGGTAGGAAGATTGTCGTAATACTTGGCCGAAGCGAGTTTCACGGTTTTAAGATTCATCTCGGCCGATGTACCGCCAATGACAAAAGCAATATGGTAAGGCGGACAAGCTGCCGTCCCGAGAGTTTTCATTTTCTCCACCAAAAAATTCACCAGTTTATCGGGCGTAATCAGCGCCTTTGTCTCCTGATAAAGATATGTCTTATTGGCCGACCCGCCTCCCTTAGCAATAAAAAGGAACTTATACTCCATACCGTCGACAGCGTAAAGATCGATCTGTGCAGGCAGATTGCAACCCGTATTCACCTCACGGTACATATCGAGAGGTGCATTTTGCGAGTAACGGAGATTTTCCTCGGTATATGTCTTATATACGCCCAACGAAAGTGCCTCTTCATCACCTCCGCCGGTCCATACCTGCTGACCTTTCTTACCCATGACGATGGCTGTTCCTGTATCTTGACAGAAAGGAAGTTGACCCTTGCAAGCTACTTCGGCATTCCGCAACATGGTAAGGGCTACATACTTGTCGTTATCGCTCGCCTCAGGGTCGTGCAATATGCGGGCGACCATCTCATTATGCTCGCGACGCAATAGGAACGATACATCTCGCATGGCGGTATTGGCCAACCGGGTCAATGCTTCGGGTTCGACTTTAAGAACTTCCTTACCGTCGAAATTCTCGACCGAGACATAATCTTTCGTGAGAAGATAATACTCGGTACTATCCTTTCCCATAGGGAACATCTCTTGATACTTAAAGGGTTTTGTTGCCATATTTCTAAGATTTGGATCAAAATGATTTCATGAAAGCAAAGGTACACTTTCTCCCAGAAATAACCAATTTATCACTTAAAAGTATTCTGCCCGAATGTAAAAAACAGCTTCCCGAAAAAGTGATACGACAACTCTGCTCAAAGCCATTGATACCAGAAGGTAATTTACCCTCAAAAAAAATCAGAAAAAGAATTCTTTTGATAAATATCACACATATTGACTCTTTTATAACCCTTTCTTTGCATTGTAAAAATACCATAATCGATATGGTAAATATTCACTTTATAAAACATAGTATTATATGAGAAACTTTACAGGAAACGGGTATGGAAATGCCCCTCGAAACTCCCGGGAACTGCTTCTGGCGAGATTGAGCAAAAGTTTTCCCGACCGCTCTTTCGATGATGAAAACCTCTTTTTCGATTCGCTGCTCGAATACGAAGAAGACATGCGGAAACGCTACGATTACCTGTGCCAAGACCAAATGAAATTGGCCGACATCTTCATGGCAAATCCGCGTATGGCCGAATTTATCGGAGACGTTTTGGGAGGAGACGACGCTCTGGCAGCCTGTGTGCGGCACTTCGGAAAAGACATTTTGGAATGTGTCGGCGACGAACGCAAGCTCGAAGATCTGGAACGGGAAAACGAAGAATTTACCCGTCGCGTCAGAGCCGGAGAACAATTACGGCGGGAAATGGAAGAAAACTGGCAACACAGTGCCCGTGCCATAGCCCGATTTAAAGCACACAAAGGTATGAGCGACGAAGAGTTTGAAGACTTTCTCGACCGTGTGCACCATGTGTGCGAACATGTATTCATGCACGACTTCACGACCGAAATACTCGAACTCCTCTTCAAAGGTATCAACTACGATCTCGACATGGACAACACCGAACGCATCGCCGAAATAAGAGGCCGCAACGAACGGATTTTGTCCGAGCGTAAGCAACGGGACGGAAATATCCTACCTCACCTCGGTGGTAACGGAGGCGGAGACGATGCCGACGAAAACCGCTCGGCCGCATTCGGTTTCAGACGCCGCCGTAGCGTGTGGGATATGTAACCCACCGAAACTCCACAAAAAAAGAATCACACCACGCTATAAAACAAAATTTATCCACTTAAAAACAAACTAAACATGAAAAAAGAACAGATTTTGAATTTTCTGAAATCAAAAGACATTTGGTTCTGGATCGCCGCTGCTATGCTCACGGCATTATTGGCGTTCGTCCTCCACGACTGCGCCTATGCTTTGGCCGCCGTTATCCCTACGGCATCGGGAAGAATCATTTCAGGCACGCCGCTCACAACGGAAATCACACGAGAATACAGTAAAGAACTCCTGATGAACGAGGTCGACAAACGCATCACCAAAGTTCGTCCCATGTCGACCCCGATCGACCAACTTTCCCGCTATGCAGGGGCTCGGAAATCGGGTTCGATGATAGTAGACTATTACTCGGTCGATGTAAAACCGACCAAAGCAATCCTCGCCGAAGCCTACACCGAGCCAGCCTCGGGTAGCGCTACCACCGCCGCACAGAAAGTACAAATAACGACCAGTAACAACGACATTTTCGAAGTCTCGGAAACGATTCTCGTACAAGGTGTAAAAGGGTATGAAAGCGATGGAAAAACACCCTCGAAAGCCGACCTTGTCCTTTACATTTCGAGTAAAGAAGAAACCGGAGAACTCAACGTGTACGCCATCAACGGAAAGACCATCGGCAATATTACCGGTTGCGTTCCCTCGATCGAACAGGGTACTACGCTTATACGCATGGGCCGAGCAGCGACCGAACTCGACGTACAGACAGCCCAATTTGAGGCACTGCCTGTCAAAGACCAAAACTACTGTCAAATCTTCAAAATGCAAATCGAGCAATCGACGTTCCAAAAAATCGCCAACAAAGAAGTGGAATGGGAATTTTCCGACTCGGAAGAGGCGGCTATCTATGACATGCGTTTGGGTATGGAAAAGACTTTCATGTTCGGTGTAAAAAGCCGTATTTACGACTCGAAAAAGAAAGAAGAAGTCTCGCTTACGGGAGGTATCTGGTGGCAAGCCGGTAAAGAATACACATTCGACCCCGAAAAAGAACTTACACAGGAAGACCTTATCGACATCGCCAAAGAAGCTTTTACCGGAAACGGAGGGAACAAACGGAAAATCCTCATCGGCGGCTCCGACTTCATCGGTCGCATCAACAAGCTCGATGTAAATAAAATCGTTTCGGCCGATGAAGATTTCGTAAAATGGGGCATCGACTTTTCCGAAATCCGCTCCAAATTCGGGCGTCTCTTTATCCTCTATTCCGAAGTCTTCGACGAATGCGGCATGAGCGACTACGGATTTATTTTCGACCCCGAATTCCTGTCGAAATGGTCTCACGTTCCTTTTGACCGTCAGGTACTCGACCTCAAAGGTGCCGGCGTGCGTAATACCGATGCCGTAGTTCTCACCGAGGCAAGTTGCCTTACCCTGCGTTATCCGGCCGCACATATGCGCATTATTCCCAAAAACGCATAAACCTCTTATTCACCCGTTTACGGCGGGAAGTTTTTTCCCGCCGTAAACTTCTAAAACGATATGCCTTATGAAAAAAATAAAAACCTACGAAACCCTGCACGGAAACCTCAACACGATCGTCCGTATGGGCGAAAAGAAAGTTCGCATTCGATTCATATCGAGAGATAACATACACGGTTACTACACCACTTCAAATACAGAACTGCAAGAAGCCATCGAACAGGATATAGACTACGGACGACTATTCGACCTCTACAACGAAACCGGATTCAAAACACCGCAACCCGATGCCACCCCTGTCGAAAACATCGTCTCCTGGCAAGCAGCGCGAGAACTATTGCGAGGAGAGCCTTACCTCGTACCGACCAACAAGTTACGGTCTCCGACAAGCATCGAAAAAGCGGCCCGGGAAAAGGGTATATACTTTCCCCATCTCAGTGCATAATAAAAGAAAGGAGTTTTTATGTTCTTGACAACAGCTCAATGGATAGAACGTGTCAAAACCGACATGGAAGAACTGACTCCCGACTGGGACAACGTCGTAAGCCAGACCGGAGGTGCGGATATCGATCGATATATCCGTGCAAAATGGCCAGAGGCCCTCGCCCAACAATTATTGATTGCACCCGAATATCTGTGTCAAGGTATCGACATCAGCACTAAACTCTCTCCACAAATGAGACAAGACGGCAGCGGACGAGTCGTTCTACCCAAAGATATGCTACGTATGCTCCGTTTCGAAATGAAAGGGTGGAGACGACCCGTAACTCATTTTCTCGACAATCGCCACCCTATGGCAGAAAAGCAGTATAATCCCTATGCACGGGGAGGTACGGAAAAACCGGTAGCCATAATCACGACCGATGACTACGGGAATACAGTCCTCGACTATTTCTCCTTGCCGCCATACTTGCACCGACACGAAATAAAAAGTGCTACTTACCTGCCCATTCCGCAAGAAAAAGAGGGCGGATACGATTTATATCCCCTCTTGGGTGATTCGACATGCTATTTGTGCGCAGCATTGGTATACGAAATTCTGGGTCAAAGTGAAAAAGCGGCCACCATGCGTCGGCAAATGCTTTTTACTTAATCTCTTACAAAAACTAAAAACACAAAATTATGAAATGTAATACACATGGAAAATTTCTCGGATACTATTTCGGAATCGGAGCATTTCTCTCCCGACACCCGAACGGTATACCGGGCAGCTGCTTCGTCAACGGCGAAACTCTCTCTTTATGGGTATGGGACGAAGTCGGGCGACAATGGGTCGACAGTAACCGGGCGGACAACTGGCTGAGCGGTATGGTAGACAATGCGGAAACTTTTGTCCCCGAGATAAAAACCGGAGTGAAGACCGCCTACCTGTATATGGCGAAAGAAGCCGGTACGGTAACATTCACACATTTCCTGAACAGCGGAAAACCTCTCTCGATAACAGTCGATGGAATATCGGTAGTCATGCTCTTCTGGAACGGGAATTACTGGGAGCACGAAACTGCGCTACTGAGCGCCGTAGACATGGACAAATACTTCCGGACGGAGGTAGATTCGGAAGAAAAACTAACAAAGGCCGGGGATGCCGGGGACGCATCATGGCTTGAAACCCGCTGGGACGAGACGACATTTGACGGAAAGAAAGAGGCGGTTTCCCGTCGACAGATGAAACTCGGAAAATCCGCCATCGGCGTTACTACGGACGGACGGGCATACGTGGAGAAAGAGGGGAACTGTAAGATCTTACTGACAGTGGAGAACCTCGCAGATTACGCCAAGAAAGACTTGTCGAACATTTCGGACACTGCTCTACGAGACAAAATACATGCTCAGGAAGATTGGGTTGTCGAATATAAGATTGACGATGACCACTCGGTGAGTTTCGATGCAGACCAAGATGCCGGGCAGATGGTGGGCGTTACGGCGGAGGACGTGGACAAGGCATTGTACTTTTCGACGACAAGCCCCAGTTTCGGGTCGGCCATTTCCCCGGTATCGGCGAGGATTATATATGGTCGGGAATCTCTAAGCTATGTGGCAATGTTTGTAGGGTCTGACGACTACGTGCACAAGATTGTGTGGGACGAGGCCGGAAATTTGACGAAACAGTATGCTTATTCTCTTGACGACTTCGCCACGAAAGAGGAGGTCGAGAGTATAGATTTTGCGGGTTATTTGACCTCGCAGGGCTACAAGCCAACGCATGTGATCGACTTGGGCCGGTATGAAAACGGGTCATTCGGGATAGATGATGCGTGGTACTGGGGCGATGTGCAAGGGGCAATTTACAATTATCTCGACGGGAAATGCAACTTGTTGTTGAAAGGGGCGAGTAATTATAATGAGCCACGCATGTACACGATAGAGGGTGTGGAACGGAACGGGGACACTCGTTTTACAATACGGTTCAAAACCTCGGCTACGCGTGTACACGTGATAAGCATCGACGAAGATGCTTATACGGACGAGGGAGAAAGGGTGGTTACGCAAAGCTATATCGACCTCGGCAACAGTGGCAGCGGCACGATCACATCGTCGAAATTCTCCGACACGGAGTACACGGAAATAACAA
>ENA-ORTD01000122-ORTD01000122.1-human-gut-metagenome-genome-assembly--contig:-NODE-122-length-83721-cov-10.843150_pt1 | contig 83721 bp, 105 predicted proteins | sample MGYA00241907_ERZ509178 | MGnify/ENA primary metagenome ERZ509178 (study PRJEB26280, sample SAMEA2338793) | human gut metagenome | biome: human gut; feature: human-associated habitat; material: faeces...
CTTTCGCACTCTGCTGAACTGTCTTAAATGCATTATTTACGAGGATTGCTATAAGACATACAGAATAAGGGAAAGATGAACAGCCAGACTTATTTAAAATGGGGCGGATGCAATCAGGCAACTGCCCCATTGCTTATGAAAAAGCTTTCTGTTATAATAAAAAAGTCAGATGGGAATTTTAGAAAACAAGAAAGCATCAGGTGATTAAATGGAAAATACAAAATCACAAAAAAAGTCGTATTCAACAGCATCTTCCAAGAGCAGGGCGCGTCGAAAAACAAAAACAGATTATTATGATTACAGTCTGGTAGCAGTTATTGTACTGCTGACCTGTTTTGGGCTTATCATGCTGTACAGTACAAGCTCCTATATGGCTCAGATAAATTACGGAAGCGACATGTATTTTTTTAAAAAACAGGCCATCATCAGCGTGGCATGTATTATCATGGCACTGATCATTTCCAGGCTCAATTATCGGATACTGAACCGTTTTAGCACAGCTTTGTATGTAGCGGCACTGGTGTTGATGGCACTGGTAAAAACACTGCTGGGGCAGTCTTCTCATGGTGCCCAGAGATGGCTGAATCTTGGACCGGTTCAGTTCCAGCCGGCAGAGCTTGCCAAGATAGCAGTTATTGTCTGCCTCCCATATATGATCGTGCATATGGGAAAGAAAGTCCATACCTTAAAGGGCTGTATGGTTCTTGCTGTTGTGGGAGGCGGACTGGCACTGGCTGCATATGTATTTACGGACAATCTGAGTACAGCAATTATTATTTTCTGTATTACTGCAGGACTGATTTTTGTGGCTCACCCGGATATTAAGATTTTTATTATTATTGCAGGTGTTGTTATTGCGCTGGCAGTGATCGGAGTCATTTTTCTGAATGCAACAGTGAGTGTTGATGGAAGTGGAAGCTTTCGTCTGAGACGAATCATGGTATGGCTTCATCCGGAAGAATATGCGGACAGTTGGGGGTATCAGACAATTCAGGCATTGTATGCGATTGGCTCGGGAGGATTTTTTGGCAGAGGACTTGGAAACAGTATTCAGAAGCTGGGAAGTGTACCTGAGGCACAGAATGACATGATTTTTTCAATTATCTGTGAAGAACTGGGGATTTTTGGAGGTCTTATCGTGCTGATGCTTTATGCATATCTGTTATACAGGCTGTTTGTTATTGCACAGAATGCACCGGATATGTTTGGCTCACTTATGGTCAGTGGGATTTTTATTCACATAGCATTGCAGGTTATTCTTAATATTGCGGTTGTTGTAAACCTTATGCCGAATACAGGTGTCACTCTTCCGTTTATCAGTTATGGAGGTACGTCGATCGTATTCCTTATGGCAGAGATGGGACTTGCGCTGAGTGTGGCAAGGCAGATTAAATTTGAGGAATAAAAAATGTAATAAAATAGTGCTTGACAAACAGGAGGGAAGAATATATACTTTGAACATCAAAGTAATCAATCCCGATAAAACCAAATCTGAATAAATGAGACGTATTTACTGGTCTGACGGATGATAAGGTTGAAAACAAGAAAAAGCAGAATCATCATCTGCTTAACAAAAATAATAAAAAACAAGTGATAACCGGAGCAGGAAAAAGAGAAGCATTCCGGGGCTTGAATTAAAGGAGAAGAGAAAATTATGTTAGAAAAAATGAGTGAAATGATCGCAGAGCAGTTAAATTGTGATGCAGCAGGAATTACTGCTGAAACTTCTTTCAAGGATGATCTTGGCGCAGATTCACTTGACCTGTTTGAGCTGGTTATGGCTCTGGAAGATGAATACAATATTGAGATCCCGGCTGAAGATCTTACAGATTTAACAACAGTCGGAGCTGTTATGGATTATCTGAAAAACAAAGGCGTAGAGGCTTAATCATATAGAAATGACAAATAACTCCTTGGAGCCAGAGATGGCTTCGGGGAGAATTTTTTGACATTATAATTTGAGTATCAAAATATTTTAAACTAAAATAATTTGCAATCAGAAACAAATTGTTATCATCTGATATAAACATAAAAATAAAGGAAAGGAAAATGATATGTCTAAAATTGCATTTGTATTTCCGGGACAGGGCGCACAGTATACAGGAATGGCGAAAGATTTTTATGAAAAATATGCTGTAAGTCGCGAAGTATTTGAAAGCGCATCAAAAGCATCCGGACTTGATGTGAAAGCTTTATGCTTTGAAGAAAATGACAGATTAAATATTACAGAATATACACAGATTGCCATGCTGACAGCAGAAATCGCAATCTTAAGAGCTGTAGAGGAAGCCGGAATCAGGTCTCAGGTAAATGCTGGACTGAGCCTTGGAGAATACGGAGCACTGGTGGCCTCCGGTGTTATGAAGGAAGAGGATGCATTTACTGTAGTGCGAAAAAGAGGAATTTTTATGCAGGAGGCATATCCTACAGGTGGTGCAATGTCCGCTGTTCTTGGAACAGATGCAGAGCTGATTGAAAAAATCTGCAATGAGACACAGGGAATTGTATCCATTGCAAATTATAACTGTCCGGGACAGATTGTGATCACAGGCGAGGAGACAGCAGTTGCAGCAGCAGGGGAGGCATTAAAGGCAGCAGGCGCCAGACGTGTGATTCCTCTTAAAGTCAGTGGCCCATTTCACTGTGAGCTTCTCAAAGGCGCAGGGGAAAAACTGGGACAGGAACTTGAGAAGGTAGAAATCCAGTCATTTACAGTACCTTATGTGACAAATGTAACTGCACAGTATGTGACAGGACCGGAGCAGGTAAAGGAATTGCTTGTCAGCCAGGTTTCATCCTCTGTGCGCTGGCAGCAGTGTGTAGAACAGATGATTGATGATGGTGTAGATACTTTTATTGAGATTGGACCGGGAAAAACTCTGACAGGATTTCTCAAAAAGATCAACAGAAATGTAAAAGCATTACATGTTGAGAAAACAGAAGATCTGGATGAAGTGAGAAAGGAGTGTCTGTAAAATGCTGAAAAATAAAATTGCCCTGATTACAGGTGCAGGACGTGGAATCGGACGAGCCATTGCTATTGCTCTTGCAAAGGAAGGTGCAGAGGTGGTTATCAATTACAATGGTTCTGAAGAGAGAGCGAAGGAAGTAAAACAGACCATCGAAGAAAACGGTGGAAAAGCTTCCATATATAAATGCAATGTCAGTGATTTCGCAGCCTGTGAAGCAATGATCAAAGATATAGTTAAAGAATACGGACACCTTGATATTCTGGTTAATAATGCAGGAATTACCAAAGATGGTCTGATCATGAAAATGAAAGAAGAGGATTTCGATTCTGTACTTAATGTAAACCTGAAAGGTACATTTAATACAATCCGTCACAGTGCCCGTCAGATGCTGAAACAGAGAAGTGGAAAGATCATCAATATTTCTTCTGTTTCCGGAATCCTCGGAAATGTGGGCCAGGCAAATTATGCTGCATCCAAAGCAGGTGTGATCGGTCTGACAAAAACAATGGCAAGAGAGCTGGGCAGCCGGGGAATTACGGTAAATGCCATTGCACCTGGATTTGTAGAAACAGAGATGACAGGAGTGCTCTCAGAAGAAATCAGGGAAAATGCATGTAAGCAGATTATCCTGGGACGTTTCGGAAAACCGGAGGATATTGCAAATACAGCGGTATTTCTGGCATCAGACAAAGCAGACTATATTACAGGACAGGTCATCAGCGTAGATGGCGGTATGAACGTATAAATAAGGAGAACAAAATGAGAAGAGTTGTAATTACAGGTATGGGAGCAATCACTCCGGTAGGCCTTAGTGTAGAAGAATTCTGGAACAGTGTAAAAGAAGGAAAAACAAACTTTGCAGAAGTAACACGTTTTGATTCCACAAATTACAGAGCGCATATGGCAGCAGAGATCAACAATTTTAATCCAAAGGATTATATGGATTTCAAATCTGCAAAACGTATGGAGCTTTTCAGCCAGTATGCGGTAGCAGCAGCAAAAGAAGCTATTGAGCAGTCCGGACTGGATATGACAAAAGAAGATCCCTTCCGTGTAGGCTGTAGCGTGGGAAGCGGTATCGGAAGTATGCAGGTGGTAGAGAAATCCTGCGAAATTCTCAACACAAAGGGACCAGGAAGACTGAATCCTCTGATGATTCCTCTTCTGATCTCCAATATGGCATCCGGAAATGTTTCCATTCAGTTTGGACTCCGCGGAAAGAACATTAATGTTGTAACTGCCTGTGCAACAGGAACCCACAGCATTGGAGAAGCATACCGTACTATTCAGTGCTCTGATGCAGATGTTATGGTTGCAGGTGGAACGGAAGCAGCTATCACACCAACAGGCTTTGGTGGTTTTGCGGCACTGACAGCATTGACCTCATCCACAGATCCTGAGAGATGTTCCATCCCTTTTGACAAAGAAAGAAGCGGTTTTGTAATGGGTGAGGGTGCCGGCGTGGTAGTTCTGGAAGAACTGGAGCATGCCAAAGCACGTGGAGCGAAAATCCTTGGCGAGGTTGTCGGATATGGTGCAACAGGAGATGCTTATCACATTACATCCCCTGCAGAGGACGGTTCCGGTGCTGCCAAAGCTATGGAATGGGCTGTAAAAGAAGCAGGAATTTCCACAGATGATGTATGGTATGTAAACGCACATGGTACAAGCACACATCATAATGACTTATTTGAAACAATTGCCATTAAGAAAACATTTGGTGAACACGCAAAAGAAATGAAAATAAATTCTACAAAATCTATTACAGGACATCTTCTGGGAGCTGCCGGTGCAGTGGAAGTGATCACCTGTGTAAAAGAACTTCAGGAAGGCCTGATCCATCAGACTGTTGGTTATAAGGTGCCGGATGAACAGTGTGACCTGGATTATGTAGGAAACGGTAATGTAAAGATGGATATCAAATATGCACTTACCAATTCTCTTGGCTTTGGCGGACATAACGCATCCTTACTTATTAAAAAGTACGAAGACTGATCACGCAGATAATAAATGGTATGGTGATTTTGAAAACAATATACGACAGTGATCTTATAATATAGCTATTTCAGCAGGAGGAAATAAATGGAACTGGCAAATATATTAGAACTGATCCACGCAGTCAGCGATTCAGATCTCACAGAATTTAACCTGCAGGACGATACCTTAAATATTTCCATGTCAAAAGAGAAAACAATTGTACAGCAGATGGCAGTCAATACTGATCCGGCAGATGCTCAGCAGTATCAGCCGGTAGTGCAGCAGGCTGTACATGTAGAATCCGTCAATGCTGTTAACGATGAAGTACAGACAGGAAGTGTGGTAAAATCTCCTCTTGTAGGTACCTATTATGCAGCATCTTCTCCGGAAAATCCACCCTTTGTAAAAGTAGGAGATAAAGTAAGCAAAGGTCAGGTCCTTGGCATTGTGGAAGCAATGAAGCTGATGAACGAGATTGAATCAGAATTTGATGGTACAGTAAAAGAAATCCTTGTAGAAAACGAGCAGATGGTAGAGTTCGGACAGCCGATGTTTGTGATAGAATAGAAGAAGGAGGTAAAAAACTATGAAACTTACAACAAAAGAAATCATGGAGATCATTCCCCACAGACACCCGTTCCTCCTGATTGATACTATTGAAGAACTGGTGCCGGGTGTGAAGGCAACAGGAAAGAAATGTGTTACCTATAATGAGCCGCATTTTGCAGGACACTTCCCACAGGAACCGGTTATGCCGGGAGTTCTGATCGTTGAAGCGCTTGCGCAGACAGGTGCAGTTGCAATTCTGAGTAAACCGGAAAATAAAGGAAAGATCGCATATTTTGCATCGATCAACAATGCAAAATTCAAGAACAAGGTAGTTCCCGGAGATACCCTTACTCTCGAAGTAGAGATCATTAAGGAAAAAGGTCCCATGGGAGTGGGAAAAGCAAAAGCAACAAACCAGGACGGTAAGGTAGCAGTGATCGCAGAGCTGACTTTTGCAGTAGGAGCATAACAGATGTTTAATAAAATTTTGATCGCCAATCGTGGTGAAATTGCAGTGAGGATCATCCGGGCATGTCGTGAGATGGGAATCCGCACAGTAGCCGTATACTCAGAAGCAGACAGAGATGCCCTGCATACCCAGCTTGCAGATGAAGCAGTATGCATCGGAAAGGCACAGTCATCAGACAGCTATCTGAACATGGAGCGAATCTTAAGTGCTACCATTGCCACAAAAGCAGAAGCAATCCACCCGGGATTTGGATTTCTCTCAGAGAACAGCCGTTTTGTGGAAATGTGTGAGAAATGTAATGTGGCATTTATTGGTCCTTCCGCAGAAGTAATTTCCAGAATGGGAAATAAATCTGAGGCGAAAAACACAATGCGGAAAGCTAAAGTCCCGGTAGTGCCCGGCACAAAGGAACCGGTCTACACAGTAGAGCAGGCTTTGGAAGCTGTAAAGGAAATCGGTTTTCCGGTCATGATCAAAGCATCAGCAGGCGGCGGTGGAAAAGGAATGCGTGTAGCCGGAAATGAACAGGAATTTGCCAAATTGTTTGAGACAGCACAGCAGGAGTCGGTCCATTCCTTCTCCGATAATACCATGTATCTGGAACGGTTTGTGGAGAATCCCAGACATGTTGAAGTGCAGATTCTTGCGGATAAATACGGAAATGTAGTTCATCTGGGAGAACGAGACTGCTCTGTTCAGAGACGTCACCAGAAAATGATCGAAGAGTCTCCATGTATCGCAATCTCTGATGATCTGAGAAAGAAAATGGGTGAGACAGCAGTACGGGCAGCAAAGGCAGCAGGCTATGAAAGTGCAGGAACCATAGAATTTCTTCTGGATCAGTCCGGAGAATTTTATTTCATGGAAATGAACACCAGAATCCAGGTAGAACATCCGGTAACAGAATTTGTGTCTGGTGTAGACCTGATCAAAGAGCAGATCTGCATTGCGGCAGGTGAACCGTTAAGCGTTCAGCAGAAAGACATAGAAATCCGCGGCCACGCCATGGAATGCAGAATCAATGCCGAGGATCCTGAGAGACATTTCATGCCATGCCCGGGTAAGATCACTGACTTACATCTTCCCGGTGGAAACGGAATCCGCGTGGATACAGCAGTTTATAATGACTACGCAATCCCGCCCTACTATGATTCTATGATTGCCAAGATCATTGTTTATGACAAAGACCGCCGCAGTGCCATTCGAAAGATGATCAGTGCACTTGGAGAAGTTGCCATCGAAGGAGTAAAAACTAACGTGGATTTTCTGTATGAACTTCTCAATCAGCCGGATTTTCAGGAAGGAAATATCACCACAGATTTCATTACGCAGCATTATCCGGATCTGTAAAAGAAAACTGGTGCAAATATATTTTATAGTTCAGCAGAAATTACATATTTATTATTGAAAGGTAATTGATAAGCAAATCGATAAAATTATTTTTGACAGAATTAGTTTGATTAATAGTTATTAACGTTATTTTGTTGTCTGAAAGAACATCAAATTGGGTTACATAAAGGAGCAGGATTTTAATGGCAGACTTGAAGAGATTTTTTAAGAAAACAGTTTCAGAAGACCGGCATAAACAGGCCGCATCTGTTTCCGTACCTGAAGGCTTATGGATCAAATGTCCAAAGTGCGGAGAAATGGTTTACAGAGAAGACGTAATATCCAACGCCTATGTGTGCCCGAAATGCGGAGGATATTTCAGAATCAGTGCGAAACGCCGGATCAAAATGATCGCAGATAAAGGAAGTTTTAAAGAGTGGTTCACAGGAATTGACAACAGTAATCCACTGGACTATCCGGATTATCCGCAGAAAATTGAGGATCTGAGAGAAAAAACACACCTTGATGAGGCAATTCTCATCGGAGAAGCCACCATCGGAGGAATCCGTACAGTGATCGGAGCCATGGATACCAGATTTCTCATGGCTTCCATGGGATATGTGGTGGGAGAAAAGATCACCCGCTCATTTGAAGAAGCAACAAAACAGGGACTTCCGGTCATTCTGTTCTGTTGCTCCGGCGGTGCCAGAATGCAGGAAGGAATCGTATCACTGATGCAGATGGCAAAAACCTCCGCAGCCATTAAACGTCACTCCCAGGCGGGGCTTCTCTACACATCTGTGCTGACAGACCCGACTACCGGTGGCGTTACAGCAAGCTTTGCCATGCTTGGAGATATTATCCTTGCAGAACCAGGCTCACTGATCGGATTTGCCGGCCCGAGAGTTATTGAACAGACTATAGGTCAGAAACTGCCGGAGGGATTCCAGAGACCGGAATTTCTTCTGGAACATGGATTTCTCGACGGAATTGTTGAACGAGGCTCTATGCGGGATGTTCTTTCGCTGATCCTGAAACTGCATGATACCAGAAAATGTTACGGAGAATTTCCACAGGAAACATCTGCCAGATCTTTCGATACTTTTGGCAAAAAGAAAAAGCAGAAGAAACAAAAAAATCTCACAGCCTGGGACAGAGTCCAGATTGCCAGAAGCAGTGACCGTCCGTCAGCAGCGGAATATATTGATGCCATTTTTGATGATTTCATGGAATTTCATGGTGACAGAGGTGTCAGAGACGACAATGCCATCATCGGCGGCATTGCTACACTGGACGGACAGCCCGTTACAGTAATCGGAATCCGTAAAGGGCATACTACAAAAGAAAACATCAGATGTAACTTCGGAATGCCATCACCGGAAGGGTACAAAAAGGCTCTTCGACTGATGAAACAGGCAGAGAAATTCGGACGTGCAGTCATTGCATTTGTAGACACTCCGGGGGCATTCTGTGGACTGGAAGCAGAAGAACGGGGACAGGGCGAAGCCATTGCAAGGAATCTTCTGGAAATGTCCGATTTGAAGGTGCCGGTTCTTTCGGTTGTAATTGGTGAAGGCGGCAGTGGCGGTGCACTTGCACTTGCAGTCGGCAATGAAGTCTGGATGATGGAAAATGCAACCTACACCATCCTTTCACCGGAAGGCTTTGCATCCATTCTCTGGAAAGACAGCAGAAAGGCACCGGAAGCTGCGGAGGTCATGAAAGTAACGGCGGCTCATCTGAAAGAACTGGGAATCATTGAACGGATCATACCGGAGGAATATCCTGCAAGTGAGGAGAATTTGCTGGAAATTGCAGAGTATATGAAGATCAGAATGAAGCAGTTCCTGGAGAAACAGACTGGTAAAAGTGGACTGCAGATTGCACAGGAACGGTATGAGAGGTTTCGTAAGATGTAGCACGATGTTAAAAGGGACGCGCAGAAAAATATTTTATTTGGAGTGCGGTTTCGGGGTCTAAGATATTCTAAGCTCTCAGAAATCTGCTAAAGGCATGAGCCGTCTTGTCAAACTCGCTCCGTTGCAAACTTCGCTCAGACAGTGATGCAGCCGGCTCATAACGCAGATTTCTGAGAACTAAGAATATCTAAGACCCCTGCAAATGCACTCCAAATAAAATATTTTTCTGCGCTGTTTTGTTGCAGGTTGTCATGCACTTTCTTAGGGTTTATATTTATAGTAAGTCTCTTAATTGATGTATTTGAGACAGTTCAGCAGAGTGCGAAAGACAAGGAAGATATCTATCTGCAGGCGTGCTGACGCACGTCAAGGATATCTGACGCAGGATTTCACGCCTGATGGGCTGAATCAATATGCATTATTTATGAGGGTTACTATAGTTATGTTGTGTAGCAGATATGTTATTTAGCTAATTGTTCTGTAAAGTCAGGAGTGGTATATTCTTTATTGTTGTACACTAAATATGTTATATAGCCGATAGTCAGCATGGGAAGCAATTATGTTTGGGGGCGAATTTGAGGGTTCATTGTAGTTCTTGGTATTTGGGAAGCCGCGTTATGAGCCGATCGTTTCACTGTCTGAGCGGAGTTTGCAACGGAGCGAGTTTGAGAGAGCGGCTCATGATTTTAGCGGCTTCCCGAATGCCTAGAAATACAATGGTTCCGAAACTGAGCCCCCAAACATAATTGCTTCCCATGCGTCCCTTCCCAAAAAACATTAAAATTTTCCCTCATCCCGACTTGAAATAAGAAAGCCTCTGACGTATAATAAACCCGAAAGTAGAAAGGCGCTGCTTTTAAGCAGGGTCTTTTTTTACAGATTTTGAATATATAAAAAATTCAGGAGTGAAAAAAGTTATGACCAAGATCAGAACAAGATTTGCACCAAGCCCTACAGGCAGAATGCATGTTGGAAATTTAAGAACAGCATTATATGCATACCTTATTACAAAACATGAAGGCGGAGATTTCATCCTCCGTATTGAAGATACAGACCAGGAACGTTACGTAGAAGGCGCTGTAGATATTATCTACCGTACTCTTGCAAAAACAGGACTTCTCCATGATGAAGGTCCGGACAAGGACAAAGGCTTTGGACCGTATGTTCAGAGTGAGCGTCAGGCACAGGGAATCTATCTGAAATATGCACAGCAGTTAGTAGAACAGGGTGATGCATACTACTGTTTCTGTAAGAAGGAAGAACTGGAAGGTATGAAACGTGTTGTGGCAGGAAAAGAGATTTCCATTTATGACAAACGCTGCCTTAAACTTTCCAAAGAAGAAGTACAGCGTCGTCTTGATGCAGGAGAACCACACGTAATCCGTTTCAATATGCCAACAGAGGGAACTACAACATTCCATGATGTAATCTACGGAGATATCACAGTAAACAATGAGGAACTGGAAGATCTAATCCTGATCAAATCTGATGGATACCCAACTTATAACTTTGCAAACGTAATCGATGACCATTTAATGGAGATCACACACGTAGTAAGAGGTAACGAGTATCTTTCCTCAGCTCCGAAATACAACCGTATCTACGAAGCTTTCGGATGGGATATCCCGGTTTATGTACATTGTCCGCTGATCACAGATGAGACACACCAGAAGCTTTCCAAACGTTGTGGACATTCCTCTTACGAAGACCTGCTTGATCAGGGATTTGTTTCAGAAGCAATCATCAACTATGTGGCACTTCTCGGATGGAGTCCTTCTGACAACAGAGAGATCTTTACACTGGATGAACTGGTACAGACATTTGATTATCATCATATCAATAAATCTCCGGCAGTATTTGATATTGCGAAACTTCGTTGGATGAATGGTGAGTATATCAAGAAAATGGATGCGGATGAATTCTATGAGAGAGCACTTCCGTATATGAAAGAAGTTCTGAAGAAAGACTACAACTTCAAGAAGATTGCAGGAATGGTACAGACCAGAATCGAAACATTCCCTGACATTCCGGCTCTGATTGACTTCTTTGAGGAAGTACCGGAATATGATTCCGCCATGTACTGCCATAAGAAAATGAAGACAAATGAAGAGACTTCTCTTACAGTATTAAAAGAAGTACTTCCGGTTCTGGAAGAACAGGAAGATTATACAAATGATCCGTTATTTGAAACATTAAGTGCATTTGTAAAAGAGCATGGTTATAAGAACGGATATGTAATGTGGCCTCTGCGTACTGCTGTTTCCGGCAAGCAGATGACGCCGGCCGGTGCTACTGAGATCATGGAGATTATCGGTAAAGACGAGACAATCAAACGAGTAAAGGCAGCTATTGAGAAATTAAGCAAATAAATATGAAGAGAAATCCATCTCAACTTCGGGCAATCACTCACCTGTCAGGACCTATGATGGTCCTGGCAGGTCCCGGCTCGGGGAAAACTTCCGTTATTGTGGAGAGATCTGCATACATGATCAATGAGGGGAAGATACCGGCTTCTTCTATTTTGGTTGTAACTTTTTCCAGAGCAGCGGCAACAGAGATGAAAGAACGGTTTTTGAAATTCGTGGGACAGAACAGAAGCGAAGTGACTTTTGGAACTTTCCACGGAATTTTTTATGGGATTTTGAAAGCGGCCTATCATCTGAGTGCGGCCAATATTCTTTCTGAGGAAGAGAAATTCAGTATTCTACGTGAGATGACTGAGAAATATGGACAGGAAATGGCTCAGGAGGGAGATTTCATTGAAGAAGTTGCCAGGGAAATCAGTGTTGTAAAGGGGAACTGTATTTCTCCGGAGCATTATTATGCATCCTGTTGCTCGGATGAGATATTCAGGGACATTTTTCATGGCTATAAGCAGGCTCTGAAGGCGAAACGCAAGCTGGATTTTGATGATATGATCCTCTGTTGTTATGAACTTTTTTCTCAGAGACAGGATATCCTGAATGCATGGAGAAGAAAATTTGTCTACATTCTGGTGGATGAGTTTCAGGATATCAACAGCTTACAATACAAGATTTTGCAGATGCTGGCGGCACCTGTCAATAACCTGTTTATTGTAGGGGATGATGACCAGTCCATCTATCATTTCCGGGGCGCAAGACCAGAGATTATGTTAAATTTTACAAAGGATTATCCGAAGGCAGAGACAGTCCTTCTGAATGTGAATTACCGGTGCAGTAAGAATATCCTGCGTACAGCTATGGAAGTGATCGGATGTAATACCAGACGTTTCAAAAAGCAGCTGGATACTCCAAATGAAGAAGGGATGCCTGTGACGTGCAAGGAATTTGATAATCCAAGAGAAGAGTATATGTGCGTGGTGGCAGCACTGAAAAAAAGAATGGAGCGCGGCGAGGATCTGCTGAATACGGCAATCCTGCTTCGTACAAATCAGGAATCGGAAGGTCTGATCAATGTGCTGATGGAATATCAGGTTCCTTTTACAATGAAAGAACAGCTTCCCAATCTTTTCCGCCACTGGATCTTCCGGGCGCTTCTGGCTTATCTTGAAATGGCAGCAGGAGACAGGAGCAGGAAGAATTTTCTGGAGATTATGAACCGGCCAAATCGCTATATTTCCAGAGAAGCGTTGAACAGTTCGCAGATTAATTTTAATGAACTTCGGGAATATTATAAAGACAAGGACTGGATGTGCGACAGGATTACCACACTGGAAACGCATCTGAGGATTCTTGGTACTCTTTCCCCTTTTGCTGCGATTAATTTTATCAGAAAAGGAATGGGATTCGAAGAATACTTGCGTGAATATGCACAGTATCGTAAAATAAAACCAGAGGAACTGCTTGAGACCCTGGACCGGATCCATGAGAGTGCAAAAGGCATGAAAACCCTGGCGAAGTGGCAGGCTTACATAGAAGAATATACGAAGCGCCTGAATGAACAGGCAAGGAAACAGCAGGATAAAAAAGAAGGAGTGACTATATCTACACTCCATGCGGTAAAAGGTCTGGAATATGATATTGTGTATATTCTGAATGTTAATGAAGGAAGCATTCCATATCGCAAGGCGGTTTTGGCAGAAGCAGTGGAAGAAGAACGAAGATTGTTTTATGTAGGGATGACCAGGGCGAAAAAGAAGCTGGTGCTTGCCTATGTGAAACGCCAGTATGAGAAGGAACGGGAGCCTTCCCGGTTTCTTGAGGAGACAGGCCTATGAATAAAGGAATTATTTACTGTACAAAAATACGGGAAGAATATGAAGGCGCACATATGGAGCATATGATCGCAGAGAAACTTCTGGAAATCGCACTGAAAAAAGAATATGGAATCAATCTGTACAATGAACCCAGAGCAGAGGGAGAACATGGAAAACCATTCCTTTCCTATCGTCCGTCCCTGCATTATAATATCAGTCATTCCGGAAAATATGTGGTATGTATTCTGGCTGATCAGGAGGTTGGAATTGATGTGCAGATTCATTGCAGAGCCAATTATGAAAGAATGCTCAGACGTATGGTACCCCGGGAACAGTATCTCGAAATTCTCTCAGATATAAATGTGGAAAAGAAATTTTTTGAACAGTGGGTACTGAGGGAAGCTTATATCAAATGGACCGGTGAGGGGCTTTCCAGAGACATGAGGACTATATCCATGGATGAAGGCAGTCATATGCTGCTTGATATGGAAGACGGTTACAGTGGAGCAGTATGGGCAATGAATCCCATGGAAATCAACTGGAAATATGAAGACATCATACTTGGGTAAGACATGAACAGACAAACGAAGAAAGAAATCCGGAGACTGGCAGTGAAGATTCTTGTAGCAGTACTGGCACTTGGACTGGCTTTCTGGGGATATGCTTTCGTATACAGGGGTAAGACGGAACCTCCTGCAAAATATCCGGTAACCAACCAGGATGCTGCAGTGTATTCATTACGCGGACAGATACAGATGCTGTCGCAGCAGGAGGAGTTAAATACCTTTGCCTTTGAGGGCAGAAAAAAAGAAAAAGAGTACGGAACTTATATTATTCCCGGACTGAGATATACAAGAACATTCCTGAATGCAGAGGGTACAAAACAGGCGGTATGTACTTCCATGACTCCTCAGGGACTTGCAGTGACCGATGAGTATGTACTTGTAAGTGCCTATTGTCATACGGAAAAACATAACTCTGTTATTTATGTGATCAACAAAGAAACTCACAGATTTATCAAAGAGGTAGTCCTGCCAGGTCTGCCTCATGTAGGCGGACTTGCCTATGATCAGGAACATGATATGCTGTGGTATTCTTCAAATACCAATGGAATCGCACAGGCGATCAGCATTAAGATGGATGTGCTGCGTGACTATAATTATGCGGATAACCATATGCCTGTGCAGGTAAATCAGACATGTAGTCTTTATGGAATCGTGAGAGATTCTTTTATGACTTTCTATAAGGGGTGCCTGTATGTAGGATGTTTTAACAAATATACAGAGAGCACCATCGCGAGATATGCGGTGGATTCAAAAGGTGATCTGGTGAATACTTTTAATGAGGAACTTGGCATGATGTTTGAAATGGCGGTTCCGCTGGATTATTCTACAATATCAGAACAGGCACAGGGAATGGCTTTTTATAACGATAAGCTGTTGTTGTCTCATTCTTTTGGTATTCTGCCATCCAGGATTGTTTTTTATGAACAGTCGGATAAACGTCTGTATGTCAATGAAAATTCTGCAAGATCATACAGAATGCCTGAGATGATCGAGCAGATTGTTGTAGAGGGGGATGAACTTTACGTACTCTTTGAATCAGGAGCTTATGCGTACAGGGGGTATGCAGGAAATGTGGTAGACCGGGTTCTGAAGCTGAATCTGATAAAAATGGAAGAGTCTTATCAGGAAGAGTACTAAAATCGGTTTGTCCACATATATTAAGTGTAAAGAGGTGAGACATATAGAAGCGCAGCAGATTGAAAACCTGTTTGCCGGAAATATCCGGAATCTTTTAATGGATGCGAAGCTGGATTATGATAAATTATATGAGATACGCCTTCGTGTAGGGCGTCCGTTGTTTTTAACTTATGACGGAGGAGAGTGTTTTCTGCGAAAACCGGGTCAGGAACAGTATCTGGTGACAACGGAAGATCTGAAAGAAACACTGGAATATGTCACAGGATATTCCCTGTATGCTTATGAGGATGAGATCAGACAGGGATTTATCAGTGTTCAGGGTGGTCACAGAGTAGGTGTGACCGGAAAGGTAGTGTTGGATCGGGGCAGGATCATGGGAATGAAATATATTTCCTGCATCAATGTCCGTCTGGCACATGAGATTCAGGGATGTGCGGATAAGGTGATGCCTTATATCCGTACAGAGAAATGGGTTGCAAATACATTGATCATTTCACCGCCAAGGTGTGGAAAGACTACGCTGCTCAGAGATATTATCAGGCAGCTCAGTAATGGATGGGCCAATACCCAGGGTCTGACAATAGGTGTGGTGGACGAGAGAAGTGAGCTGGCAGGCTGTTATCAGGGAATTCCTCAGAATGATCTGGGAATGCGTACAGATGTGCTGGACTGCTGTCCGAAATCAGAAGGTATGCAGATGCTGGTCCGTTCCATGTCACCGGATGTGGTTGCAGTGGACGAGTTAGGCTGTGAAGAGGATTTCAAGGCAGTTGACTCAGTGATCCATTGTGGATGTAAGCTGATTGCGACTGCACATGGAAGCTGTCTGGAGGATGTTCTGGATCAGCCATTCTTTTATAAGCTTATGGGCGAGAAAGTATTTGAACGTTATATTATCCTGGACAAAAATGATCAGGCAGGATGTCTGAAAGCTGTATTAGATGAAAATGGAAAAGTATGCTTAGAACAGTAGGATTATGTGTAATTGTAATTTCCGGTGTCGGTTGCGGTTTTGCCATGAGCAATGAACTTGGCAGACGCAAAAAGATGATGGAAATGATCTTACGGATGATCATCCTCCTAAGAGGAGAAATACGTTATGGAAATAAATCTCTGTACGATGCCTTTACAGGTGCTTCCGGGAAACTGGAAGGGAAGTACAGAGAATTTTTTATACTTACGGCACAGAAAATGAAAGAAAAAACAGGGGATTCCTTTGGGACAATCTTCAGAGAATCGGCCGGAAAGTGTCTGGATCTGGATTGTCTTTCGCAGGAAGAGAGAGACAGATTTTATTCACTGGGAGATCAGCTTGGTTATCTTGGACTGGATATGCAGCTAAAACAGATGGATCTGATGGAAAAGGAAACAGAATATGCGATCAGGGAACTCAGGAAAGATTTTTGTGAAAAAAGAAAATTATACCGCAGTATGGGAATACTGGGCGGAATATTTGTGACTGTGTTTTTTTGGTGAGCATGTATTTATAATCTGTTTCTTTACTGTGTAGATTACTGTTTTGCTATATTTGGCAGCAGAAGCCGGAAAGGAGAGACTGTGGAGGTAAGTCTTATTTTTAAAATCGCTGCAGTAGGGATTCTGGTTTCTGTTCTCTGCCAGATCCTAAAACACAGTGGAAGGGATGAACAGGCATTTCTGGTAAGCCTGGCGGGGCTTCTGATGGTGCTGTTCTGGATTGTTCCATATATTTATGAACTGTTTGAAAGTATTCAGCAGTTGTTTGTGCTGTGATTTCAAATCAACTGTTATGGCAGTTGACAGAACAGAAAGAGGTTTGAATGGCATGGATATTGTGAAAGTTTCAATCATGGGTATCTGCGGAATGATGCTTGGTTTTATTCTAAAAGAAACCAGACCGGAATTTGCTGCACTTGTGACCATGATGACGGGTTTTCTGATTCTTGGTCTTGCAGCAGGAAAAGTTTCTTATCTGTTTGAAACCATGAACAGGCTGAGAGAAAGCTTCCCCATAGACAGCAGTTATCTCACAGTTCTGGTTAAGATTATCGGGATTACATATATCGGACAGTTTTCATCTGCAATCTGCAAAGATGCCGGATATCAGATGATCGGAACACAGATCGACCTGTTCTGTAAACTGTCTGTGATGGTTCTGAGTATGCCGGTACTGCTGGCAATTCTGGATACGATTTCGGAGTTTATGATATGAGGCAGGATAAAGAGAGAAGTATCAGGGAACAGGCAGATCTGTGGAAAGGTTACTGGTGTATACTGGCATGTATACTTTTGGTAGGAAGAGTGTCATATCTTACATTCTTTCAGAATCATATAGTATCCGTATATGCCGCTGCGCAGACAGAACAGAAAGAAGATTCTTCAGTACAGATCCTGCAGGAGAATCTAATGGAAGAGATACAGATTGATGATGTGCAGAAAATGTTGGATGAGATTATGGATGACCATGTTTTTTCTGTCAGAGAAGCACTGATGAATATCATAAACGGGGAGGAGCCTGTTTCAAAAGAGACTGTACGGAGCTTTTTGTATAGTCTCTTTTTTTCGGATATGGAGAATGAAAAAGGATTAATACTGAAACTTTTACTTGTGATTTTTATTGCAGCGGTGCTGGCAGAGTTTGCTGATGTTTTCGGAAACGGACAGGCTGGCAGTATCAGCTTTTATATTGTCTATCTTGCGCTGTTTACAATGCTTATGGAGAATTTCTCAAGGCTTGGAAGTACGCTTACAAACTGGCTTCTTGGACTGACGGATTTCATGAAAGTTCTGTCTCCGGCTTATTTTATGACAGTGGCTGCATCAACCGGATCATCAACAGCTGCTGCATTTTATGAAGGAATTTTGCTGATGATCTGGGCGGTTCAGTGGCTTCTTGCAAATCTGTTTCTGCCTGCTGTAAACCTGAGTTTGCTTCTGAAAATGGTTAATTATTTGTCAAAAGAGGAGATGCTTACAAAAATGGCAGAACTTTTGGATGTAGCTGTAAACTGGGGGTTGAAAACTCTTCTGGGAGCTATTGTTGGTCTGCAGATTGTGCGGAATATGGTGAGCCCGGTGATGGATGCCATGAAGCGTTCTGCTGTTGGCAAGGCAGCGAGTGCGATTCCTGGCATTGGAAATGCAGTGACCGCTGTAACAGAATTAGTGCTGACCAGTGCAGTGATGGTGCGAAACAGTTTTGGCGCAGTAATCGTGATCCTTCTGTTGCTGATTGGAGCAGGACCGATTATCCATTATGGAAGTCTTTCTCTGGTTTATCGTTTTCTGGCTGCGATTGCACAGCCAATTTCTGACAAAAGAGTTGTGGGAGCCCTGAGTACAATGGGGGAGGGATGTGCAATGCTTTTAAAGCTTTTGCTGACAGCAGAAGTACTTTGCATGCTGACATTCCTGATAGTTGTAGTTTCTGTATCCTGATGAACTGACAGAAAGATTGCCGGAGGAAACATATGAAAGAAGAGCTGTATTTATGGATTCGGAATCTGGCAGTATTTTATATCTTTTTCACTGCGGTTCTGAATCTGATACCTGACCAGAAGTATGAGAAATATGTACGCTTTTTTATGGGCCTGCTGCTGATTTTTATGATGAGTACCCCGATATTTTCCATTCTTGGAAAAGGTTCGGAACTGACGGAAAGTTTTCTGAATAATTTTTCTGAAGAAAACAGAGAGAAAGAACTCCGGGAATTTCAGAATATTCAGAAAGTCTATCTGGAAAAAGGTTACGAACTGGAACTGGAACAGAAAATCCGGGAAACTCTGGAAAAAAGAGGCATAGAAGTATATAAGGTGAAAGTAAATATAGAAGGGGAGGAGACGCAGGCAAACCTTGTACTGAAGACAGAAATTTCTCAGGAGGAGAGAAAGGAGCTTAAAGATGCGCTGGTGGAAGAGTGGGGACTTAAAGAAAACAGAATTTGTATCCAGATTGTCCGAAATGAATCCGGCAAAATGGGGAATCCTGTTGCTCATCGGAGTACTTCTGGCAGTAGCGGCGATGCCTGTATCCAGTAAGCAGCAAAAGAAAAATACGGCAGGAGAGCAGAGTGAAGATATGCAAAAAAGTGTTCTGGAAGAGAAACTTGAAGCATTTCTTGAAAATACGGAAGGGGTGGGAAAGGTACAGGTTATCCTGATGACAGATGAGAAGAAAGACAGGCAGAGCTTCTATAATTCAGAAACCATACAGGTGACCGGTGTTCTGATTTCTGCGGAAGGTGGAGGAAATCCTGTAGTGGTCCAAAATATTCAGGAGGCGGTCATGGCATTATTTCAGGTGGATGCTCATAGAATTAGAATAAGGAAAATGAAATGTGGGAAATCCTTGCAAAATCGCTGAAAACGTTGATTTTAATAGGGTTTCCGGCATTTCGATAATGATATTTCGGTTGTTTTAGAAAGATTAAAATGGGTTCCGTTAGTCACAGTTAGTCACAAATGGAACTTTTATTTTTTCTATTTCTGTCCGAAGTTCTTCCAGTGTCCTGTGGCCATACACAGCGTTTGTAACATCTCCGCCAAAGGAGTGGCCGAGCATTCGTTTTCGGTCATTCTCCCGGACACCGTATTTTTCGCACAGTGCGGAAAAGGTGTGTCGGCAGTCGTGCGGCGTGTGTTTCGGATCGCCGACTATTCCTAAACGTTCCAGTGTAGGATAGAACAATGCTTTTCTGTGATGCTGCTGAGTATATACGCATAGTTTCCCATCTTGTGCCAGCACCTTCTGTTCAGCAAAATGGTATATAGCAGAATGTATCGGAACAATTCTGTTTTTACCGGCTTTTGTTTTGATTCCGCCTTGAAAGTATTTCTCTTCTAGGTTGGTTGTAAGTTTTAGCACTTCACCGATTCGCCATCCAGAGTAGCACATAATCAGTATAAGCTGCACCTCTGGATCGTCGGCATTATTCCACAGCACCTGCATCTCCTGATCAGAAAATGGTGTCCCATGTTCGGTGTCATTATCAGCGTTGACATGGACATATAACGCTTTATTTTCTGTTACGATTTCTGAATAAACTGCATATTTGTACATCTGCTTGAACAGAGTCAAAATAGCCATCTGGCTTTGCTTTTTCAATGTACAATCATCAATAACCTTTTGCATATCAGGAGCCTTTAAATCTTCAAATATACGATTATGCAGAACAGTGCAGTTTGTATAAGCTGTCCGGTATGCTTCCCTTGAGCTGTATGACAGTTTTGTCCCCTCTGGGAACTTCCACACATAAAACTGCTCATATACATCTGAGAACGTCAATTTCTTGATTTCCGGGTGTTTTCCTTCGACGCCCTTGATTGTATTGTAGTCGGCAATCAAGCGGCTTATAAGAGTATCTATGTCGGTTGTAGGGGACACCTCAAGAGTCCGTTCCATGCCGGGTTGATACGTGCCGGCTTTGTATGCTGTCAGGACAGTGAAACCTTTTATCCAGTCATCCACATAGCAGATTGCCGGCGGACGTTTTAGTTTACCATTATCGCCCAGTGTAGCTGGTGGATGCACTGCGAAACAGTTTCTCCGGTTCTTGCCAAGATACCGAATAGAGCCGAAGTTATTCGGTAATTTTGGATATTTCTTTCTTTTCTTCGCCATTTTTATTCCTCTTTTCTTTATGTAGCTGTTTTAGGTATAAAAAATAACAGCCGAACAAATTTTCTGGGTTGTTCGACTGCTCCGAAGATGATACAATATGTTTGCCAGAATATAGCATCTCTCCGGAGATGTATAAACGCCGTCTCGGTACGCCAATACCGGGGCGGTTTTTATTTTTTATTCTATTTCTTCAATATCGACTGAATATCCAAGAACTTCTCCGACAGTTGTGCATTTTCCCTTTAGTGTGACTGTATCGCCTTTTGCCATTGATGCGACTTTCGAACGCTGCTCATCATTTTTAATCTGGCATTGAACGCCGATTATCGCATATTCATCGTCAGGATAGAGGGAGATATATTTTCCAGATGAATCAATGTTCCCGAGTCTACCAGTGATTTCTAAGTACTGTCCTTTGTATTTATCAGATGCACCCATTGCATTACTGTCAAGATCAGACATCATATCATTGACCGATACGGATGTGTATTCAATTGGCGCAGGTGTATCAACTTCTTTTGCAGATTCTGTCTTTGCGGATGTGCCGGAAGAAGATGTGGTGCTTGAATCCGAATTTCCACCAACGGCACCAATAACACCAACGGCGACGACTGCTAAAACTACCCATTTAAGTTTTCCACTTTTTTTCTTGCTCATAGAATTGCTCCTCCTAATAGTTTTATTCGCCACGCTTCGCACTTTTTATGCGGATTATGTATTTTGTACCGCTGATTTTGCAATATTATGTAAAGTACGGTTATTCGTGGTATTTTTATTTTATCATTTTAAGAGCATATTGTAAAGATTTAGAACGAAATAGAGTGATTTAGATGAAAAAGAAATGTTTTTTTCTATAAAATAGTGAGAGTTCATGTATATCATTGGCAGTTGCCAAGAGTCGGAATAGATGGTATAATAGCAAAACGAACTAATGTTCGGTTCTATTTCCCACGGCCGGACATATACTGTAGCGTAGATGGTAGTTGTGATAGGGAGGGTTATTATGGATTATAAGAAAGAGATTATTGAACTAATAGAAAATATACATAGCGAAAAATTTATGAAGTTTTTATACAACATGATTATTTCGTTCAAGAAACAATGGGGGTATTAAGAAAGCAGGGAATTAATCCCTGCCTTTTTTATGAAGAAATTCAATCATGTCGAAAACGCTTTTCTTATCAGATTCGCTTAATTCAATCAGCAACTTAACATGTTCAACGATGTTCGGATTTGACATCATCTTTGGAATAAAATCCGTGTTTGTTTCCAAATTCTCTTCCCATCCCATTAGGTAAGCGGGCGTTGTGCTAAGTGCTTTCGCTAACTTATCTATGTATTCAGCAGGAACTTTATCAATATCACCCTTTTCATATCTAAATATAGTTGATCTTGAAACTCCCAATTTCTCAGCTAACTCATCAGCACTCATATTAAGTTGTTTTCTTCTTTTTTTCATTTGTTCACCAGTTTCCGACATTTTCCACACCTCCTTTCCTTGAAATTATAATACCACAAGTGATGCAAATATGCAACAAAAATAATTGCAAAAATGCGATTTTTAGTATTGACAAATGCGACTGCAAGAGGTAATATATAATCACAAAGTCGCAATAATGCTACTGGAAAGGAGGTAAAACTTGTGATTGTAAATATAGCAAGACTTAAAGGTAAAATTGTTGAGCATGGAAATACGCAAGAAGCTGTTGCAAGCGCAATTGGTATGGACAGAAGTACTTTTTACCGCAAGCTGAAAGACGGCGGCGAGAAGTTTACAATCGGTGAAATTCACGGAATTGTAAGCGCAGTTCCTTTAAGCAGGGACGAAGCAATAGACATTTTTTTTACACAGCAGTCGCAATAATGCTACTGAAAAGGAGAATAAATGGACGCATTACAATTTAATAAAGCCGTCAGTCAACACTGCAAAGAATCTGGTGGAGACTGTTGCAAATGTGACCTTCGGCTTTACTGTTATCTATCGCCAAGTGAGCGACCAGATGAGTTAGTGAGTCTGGTTATTGATTTTTTGCATAACCACATTGAAAACCATGATCATTATACCCATCACAGTGCGGCTTCATTTCCGTGTATTGATGATATGGACATGAGCACCGCAGTAGGTGGCGACCGCTATCAGAAACCTCATACTCTTCATAAACAGTCACGTGTTTGTGAATCTTGTGGCAATGATACAGTCGTGTAATTGTTTCAACCATATAATTCCCCTTTCGTTATACTCGGCATGTCGGTGCCTGTAAATGCATTATAGGTAGAGGGGAAAGGAAATACAATAGGTTGAATAAAAATCGTATTAAGAGATAAAAGCAAAGTAAGGAGGTAAAAAATATGAAACGCCATCCGATTATGGAATATGTGATTCCAGCAATTGTAGCAAGTGTGACAACAGTTTTAATCCGTTTAGTGCTAGGGTGGTAAGAATTGAAGCAATAATGAAAGGAGTAAATATATGAGCGAAGTTGATGCTTACATCAAGGAAAATACAAGGAGGAAAACCAATCAATGAAAAAATTCGAACTGACAGCAGAGTCAAAAATCAACATCTTTGGAAAGAAGCTTTTCCGTATCAAGGCGCTTATATCATTTGGAGATGTAGAAGAGGGAGAAACTGGTGGGTGGATTGAGAAAGAGGAAAACCTTGAACAGTCCTCCGGCGATGCATGGGTCTACGGCGATGCAGAGGTCTCCGGCGATGCAGAGGTCTCCGGCGATGCAAGGGTCTACGGCAATGCAAGGGTCTCCGGCGATGCAGAGGTCTCCGGCAATGCAGGGGTCTACGGCAATGCAGAGGTCTATGGCAATGCAAGGGTCTCCGGCGATGCAAGGGTCTACGGCAATGCAGAGGTCTATGGCAATGCAAGGGTCTACGGCAATGCAAGGGTCTCCGGCGATGCATGGGTCTACGGCGATGCAGGGGTCTCCGGCGATGCATGGGTCTCCGGCGATGCAAGGGTCTCCGGCAATGCAGAGGTCTATGGCAATGCAATGGTCTCCGGCAATGCATGGGTCTACGGCGATGCAGAGGTCTACGGCAATGCAAGGGTCTCCGGCAATGCAGAGGTCTATGGCAATGCAGACTATACAACCATTCATGGTTTCGGCACTCAGTTCCGTACAACTACATTCTTTCAGTGCGAAGATAAGCAGATCAGAGTATCTTGCGGTTGTTTCTTAGGAACAATTCCAGAGTTCCGCGAACAGGTAAAAAATACCAGAGAGGGCAAAATTGCGGAAGAGTACCTTATGATTGCCGACCTGATGGAAAAGCATTTTGTAAAAGAAAAAGAAAGTGGTGAATAATTATGACCCCAGAAGAAGTAAACCTTTACGTCAAAGAAAATGCAGAAGTTCATCAGTTCGCTGCAGAGGTTGCAAGAATCATATCAGGCATTCCACAGATGCCGGAATTCTCGTCAGAAATTCTGACCGTAGCCGACGCGAGCCAATTGATCGGACTTCCTGTAACAGCAATCCGGGCAGGGATTGTGTACGGATGGTTGCCAATTGGAGTGGCTGTGCAGAATAACAAGCCAGCAAAAAGCCTTTCCGGTGGACGAATTACATACATCATAAGCCCTAGGAAAGTCTATGAAGTGACTGGACATGTCTGGAAAGGTAAGGCTGCTCTTAATAAGTGAGTGCCCCGGAGGGAGATTGGGCCTCCGCCCCGGAGCTTTGCACCACTAAAACACCTTAGTGGATAGATACATTATAGTTCTCTATCTGCTAATTGTAAAGACAAATAAGAAAAAATAAGGAGAAATTAGCACGATATGAGTGAAATTAGAAACGAAAATCAGCCAACATGGACTGACATCGAAGTAGCACTTGCGACTGAAATTGTCGAAGAAAGTAAGAAAAAGTCAAAAAGATGGTTCACTGCATGGATTGTGACAGTCGCCGCACTGGTAGCGAGCAACCTTGCGTGGATTCTGGGAGAAATGAAATAAAATGAAAGAGTATATGCTAATTGCTGTTTGTATGCTTGCCGGGAAATATGTGGATATACCTATCTGGCTGAACATCTTTTTCGGTATCTCGGCAGCATGGGCAGTGCGCCAGATGAAAGCAGACTGGTAGCAGGAAATAAGGAGGATAAGAAGATGTTCGAGAAAGAGATTGACGAAATTTACAAACTCTGTAAAAGAGTTGCAAATGAAGTTCCGACAGCAAACACCTCGTTCAATTATTCAATTTATGGCATGAGTGTATGTGGGCTTAGAAGGAAGGAAGATGTTAATCTTCCTGAAGACGTGTTTAAGTGGGATTTGTATCAGAATGTATCTTTTAATCCGTTTTATGAAAAAGAAAGTCGTGAAAGTCTCAAAATAATCAAGGCTTTCTTATTGGAGCTTCTGATAGATGGGAGGTGTCCGTTAAATGCTGAATCAGATGGAGTTGAAACTCCTGCCGACAATGGAACTGATAACGACAGTGAACGAACTTTTAGAGGAACTGAACAGGCGGAAAGCATACATTCTTGACTGGGAGAACCCCGACATGTATCTGAATCATCTTGAGTATCATTGTGTTGGCGGGATCTTTTCAAACGGCGAGCAGAATCCGGCGAGAGGAGATGGCTCTGACAATGTTTACTGTTTCTTTAGTGAGGTGGGAAAAGATGCAGGAGAGAATTAATGAAATCCTTGCCCTGATAGACGAGCAGCTTTCCCTTGTAGCTGATAACTACATTGAAAGTTCGTACAAGGCAAGAACGTTGGCGAGCTACGTACAGGCTTTAAATGGGCTTTTAACGGCTCAGAAATCGTATAAGGAGGAAAATATCAATGGATAAGAGAAAGATTGTCAGAATGCTTTTAGAAGCAGAAGATTCAGCTATGAAAGCCTATAATGAATTTTCTTCAAGAAAGAATTTTACAGTTAGTAATGTTTACAATGGAATAAAAATCGAGCTTTCAATTTGTCCTGAAAATTGTAGAGAAGATGAAGATTTTGAGGAAGTGCCAGTAATATGTGATATCAGCCCCAAAATCAGCAAAACAATAATAGAAATAATTGGCATGAAGATAACATTGGAAAATGAAGAGAAATACAATGATTTAGTTTATTTTGGTTCAGAAATGAATATGGGCGAACGCTTAGATGCGTTATTCGCTTTATCAGAAGAGGAGGACGCTAATGAGTAAATTTGAAATCCGCATTCCGGCAAGGAAGAAGCAGCCAGCAACCGATAAGGATAACCCGGTCGTAAAAGTATCACCAGAAGCATACAACGCACTGGTTGAAATCTATAATGAATCAACCTTATCCATGAAGGATATCGCAAGTTTACTGATCGTTGAGGGCAGCAAGCATGTGGTTTATGACAAGGAGGAATAGCAATGGCAACACCAGTATTAATTATTGGAAAATCTGGTTCTGGCAAGAGCACCAGTTTGAGAAACTGTCAGAATGAACACTGGAACCTTATTAGAGTATTGAATAAACCACTTCCATTTAAAGGAAAGATTGACGGATGGTTTACAGATGATTACCAGCAGGTAATGAAGTGTCTGATCGCGTCAAAAGCAGAGTCAATCGTAATTGATGATGCGGGTTATCTTATTACGAATCATTTCATGAAAGGACACGCTTCTGCCGGAAAAGGTAATGCAGTGTTCGCTCTGTACAATGATATTGGAGACTATTTCTGGAATCTTATCCAGTTTATTGTCACAAAAGTGCCGCAGGACAAGATCGTATATATGATGATGCACGAAGAAAAGGATGATTCCGGGGAAGTAAAGCCTAAGACAATTGGCAAGCTTCTGGACGAAAAAGTTTGCATCGAGGGCATGTTTACTATCGTTCTTCGCTGCATTGAAGAGAGTGGAAAACACTTATTTGTCACTCAGTCCAGTCAGGGAGCGGTAAGTAAATCCCCGATTGGAATGTTTGACAGTTTGACTATTGATAACGACCTTGCAGAAGTTGACAAGGTTATCAGGGATTATTATGAATTAGGAGGAACAGATAATGCAGAAACCAAATAATTACGATACTACACAGACAGCAGGAGAATTTGAACCAATTAAGCTCGGTGGCCATAAGATGGTAATTAAGCAGGTATCAGAGAAAAAATCCCAAGGCGGACTTGATATGCTCGTTATCTTGTTTGATTTTGCAGAAGGAGACGAACAGGCGGGGTACTTTATGAAGCAGTTCGAAAACGATATCCGTCCAGACAAGAAATATCCGAATGCCGGTACTAACTATATGATTATTGACGAGAGTGTAGATTATGGTGTCCGTAACCTTAAAACATTTATCACATGTGTAGAAAAGTCAAATCCGGGATTTGCTGTTAAGTGGGGTGATAACTTCGGGCAGCAGTTTAAAGGCAAGTTGATCGGCGGCATCTTCCGTCTGGAGAAAGACTGGTACGACAACAAAGAAGTAAAACGTCACAAACTCGCATGGTTCCGAAGTATTGAGGGAATTAAGGATGCAGACATCCCAGAAGAGCGTACCACAAAAGCCTATGACGATCATCTGAAAGAAGAAGCTATCATGGGAGCGAATCCGGCAGGTACGGACTTTATGAATATTCCAGATGGAATTGATGAAGAACTTCCTTTCAATTAAGAGGTGATTTTGTGAAAATTGCGGTAGACAAAAACCAGTTTTCCGGTTCACATGGAAAATCAAATTCTGTTAAGCACAAGCAAATGGAAAATATGGGGGCGATTCTTGTCCCTGTACCACTTCCATTTGGCGATTACTGTAAGATTACGGATGAGATTCAATCTATTATTGACAGTAAAAAGAAGGTATGTAAAAAGGATCTGGAAGCAGTCATTCCATTATCTATAGATACAAAAAAAGACCTTCAAGAGCTATATGGAAATGTATGCGCTCAGCATGAGAGGTTTAAAAGAGAACTGTTAAAGCCTATTAATAATCAATCAAAGCTAGTCATTCTTTGCGAACATGGCGAGGATGTAAAGTGCCTTGAAGATGTGTTTTTTTTTACCAGCCAGAAATGGAGCGGTTTCGTTGGAGAACAAAAAGTATCAATGGGAGAGCAATACGAATGAAAGAAAAATATATTCAGAAAGAAATCAAAGGGGTTTCTCTGTTTCGCTCCCTTTGCACTATCAGAGACCGTTATAACGTCCAGTTTGAATTCTGTACAAAAGAAGAGACCGGACGGCGAATCGTGGAGTTGTTGACATGACGAAAGAAGAAATTAAACAGCAGAACAGTATGAGAGATGTTCTGAATAGATACGGCATGGTTCCAAACAGAGCCGGATTTATACAGTGCCCTTTTCATAACGGTGATCGTACTGCGTCCATGAAAATCTATAAAGACAGCTATTATTGTTTCGGCTGTGGTGCAACAGGTGACATATTTACATTCGTTCAGAACATGGATAATTGCGATTTTAAGACAGCTTTTACCATACTTGGAGGAACTTACCAGAAACCAAACTTCTTTTCCAGAATGGCAATATACCGACATCAGAAGCAGATGGAAATGCGGCAGAAGGAAGAACAGAAGAAAAAGGTTGAGCTGCAAGAATGCTTGTCTGACATAGATTTCTACAGGGCTATCCTTGGCAGAGTGAAACCATTATCTGACGGATGGTGTGAAGCGTGGAATAGGTTGCAACTTGCGCTATATCACCATGGATTCATAACAGGCCTGGAAGAAGGTGATTAAGAGTGGAAATGATAAACAAGCTCACGAAGGATTCCATTCTGGACGAAGAAGTGTTTGACGAGATATTCAGTCAGGAAGACGAGATATACAAGGCGCGTCTTACGCTGACTCTTCTGGATAGAGCCAAGGAGCTTGGCGTAAAGAAAAAATTCGAAGATTTGCTGAAGGCTTACACAAAAGTGCAGAAGCAGATGATCGAAAAAGAGAAAAACAATAGAACAGTGTCTATGCTGGACCAGTGGACTAACTTCTCTGATTGTGAATATGACAGAATGAAGTGTCTTAACTGGGTGGCGGATGATGATGGAATCAGAATCTCAAACACAAATCCAGGATCGCCGGATATTATAGCTTGCTATCATCCTATTCTTCCGATTGAACGAATGAAGAATCTGGAAACCGGAGAAGAACAGATAAAGCTAATCTATAAGAGGAATAATAAATGGTCCGAGGTTATTGTACCAAAAACTATGGTTGCATCATCTACTAAAATCGTTGGCTTGTCTGCACTTGGGATTTCAGTAACTTCAGAAAATGCGAAGTTTCTTGTGCGGTATCTGTCAGACGTTGAGAATGCAAATGACGACTATATCAATATTCAGTATTCTTCCAGTAAAATTGGTTGGATCAGGGATTATTTCTTGCCTTATGACAAGGATATTGTATTCGATGGAGATATGAGGTTCCGGCAGCTGTATGAAAGTATCAGCGTAGGTGGCAGCAGAACAGAATGGTATGAACACGTGAAGAAGGTTCGTGCCACTGGAAGAATGGAGCCGAAAATCATGCTAGCTGCAAGTTTCGCTAGTATTCTGATCAAACTGGTCGGTGCCCTTCCGTTCTTTGTAGACCTCTGGGGAGAAACTGAGGGTGGCAAGACTGTGACGCTTATGTTAGGAGCTTCCGTATGGGCAAATCCGGGCGAATCTAGGTATATAGGAGACTTCAAAACAACAGATGTGGCTCTGGAAGCAAAGTCTGATATGCTCAACAATCTTCCGCTGATTCTGGATGATACTTCCAAGGTATCTGCCAAGATTAGGGACAACTTCGAGGGAATTGTGTATGACTTGTGTTCCGGTAAAGGAAAGAGTCGTTCTAACAAAGAGCTGGGCGTGAACCGGGAGAACCGCTGGCAGAACTGCATTCTGACTAATGGTGAGCGTCCGCTTGCCGGATATGTCAGTCAAGGCGGAGCTATCAACCGAATTATTGAGGTTGAGTGTTCTGAAAAAATATTTGATGATCCACAGCTTACCGCAGATACCCTTAAAAAGAACTACGGATATGCAGGAATCGACTTTGTGAACGTAGTCAAGGAAATGTCCATTGATGATATAAAAGCCCTGCAAAAGCACTATCAAGGGCTTATACAGGACGATGACAAAATGCAGAAGCAGAGTATTTCAATGAGTATTATTTTGGCAGCAGATAAGATTGTAACAGATCAGCTGTTCCATGATGGCCAGTACATTGACGTTGAGACGGCTAAGAATCTTCTGACAGAGAAAGAGATGGTATCTGAAAACGAGCACGCTTACTGGTTCGTGCTTGATAAGATTGCCATGAACGGAATTAAATTCGATGATAACCCAGATATTAAAACAGAGAGATGGGGAATTATTGACAATGATCCGGTAGAGAAGACATCAACCGCAATAATCTATAGCGCAGCGTTTGATGATCTGTGCAAAATTGGAAGATTTTCAAGGAAAGCATTCTTGTCATGGGCTGTCAAGAAGGGGCTTGTGGAAACCGACAGCAGGGGTTATCCGACCAAAGCGAAGAAGTTGGACGGAATTGTCACTAAATGCGTGTTCTTGAAAATTGTAGATAAAATTCCAAAAGGATTCGTGAATTGCAATGATAATTTTGAGATTACAGACGATATTGTGTTTGATTAATAAACAATTCGTCCAAAAGGTAACCGGGTAACCTAGGTAACCTTTGATTCTGCATATATATATACGAGTATTTATATGTGCATATTGAGTATAAAAGTTCCCCTATATGAGAAAGTCAGGGTTACTCGGTTACTCGGTTACCTACCTGTAAAATCAATGGTTTACACGAATTAGTACGGTTATATCTCGGTTACTGTGGGTTACTTATATTAAAATAATATAAATATATTATATTTATAAAATAAAATTAAATAGAGCGTATACAGTATATTGTATACAATATTCAAAGGAGACGATAAAAATAAAAGTAGAAGCAAAGGATATTCCGTATATTCAAAAATTCATGACTGAATTCTGGAAAGCTATAAAAGATTTCTATTCAGTTGAACTTACAGACGAATATTCCAAGCAGGCCACTGATCGTCTGATAGAACTTGGAGAGTATGCGGAAATGTGCCCTGATAATAATGATAAACAGTTTATTAAGAATTGTCTAGTTGCTTTTAATAAGCTATTAGATTCTAAACAGAGGGGATTGATAAAGAATGTACAATACGAAGAATAGATACGAACAGGGACAGGCTCTCAGAAAAGAAATATATATGTATATCGTCAGTTATATCAAACTGGTTGGATATGCACCGTCAGTTACAGAAATTTCTGAAAGAGTGGATGCCGGGAGAGCTACGGTCTGGAAACATATCAATCAACTGGTTGATGATGACCTGCTCAGAACGAACCACCCCAGTACCGACAGGGCATATACTCCGGTTGGGTACGGAATAAGAAAGATAAGTAAGGAGATAAAATGAAACTTTATGACATTGTTACAGCAGATGGTACATTCGTCGACAGTATGAGCAGAATAGAAATTTTAGAACGGTTCGGGATTTCTAAAGGCGTCTTTTAAAGATATCTGGATAATGGCGACCTGTTAGAAGGGAAATATCAGATAAATGATTATGACTGTGACATAAAAGCAAGGAAATGTAAGGACAGGGAATTATTCTTACAGTTTGACATTCTGACTCAGAAAATAAGGAGGGCTGTTGGATGGCAAAACTAAAAAAGCGTGGAGGTTTAACACAATGAATAAAATGCGTGAATATGAACGAGGCAGGGAAGACGGGCTTGACCTTGCCAGACGAATTGTCAAACAGGGCGGGATTGAAGCCCTCGAACAGGAATGCAAGTTCCGGGGTGCGACTGGAATACATACCTCTCTGGCAGTAAAAGACCTTGATAAAGCGTCAGAAAAGATAAAAGAGGTTATAGCGGATTCATTTGTAATATTGTCAATCGCTGTTCTGCATGATGATTTCGGTTTTGGCGAGAAGCGCTGTCAGAGATTCAGAAATGGACTTGACCGGGCTGCTGATTATATCAATGACGGTCTGGCAGAATGGATTAATTACGTAAACGCTATTAAAGAAGAGTTAGGGATTGTATTAAAGAATCCCGGAGAATAACGGGCAGGTAGCGTTTGGATAGGAGAAATAAATGGATTTAGAACAAAAAGCGATTGAGAGAATTCGACTTGCATCTGATCTCTCGTTGAAACATTATGGAAAGCCACTTGTGTGCACATATTCTGGAGGAAAAGATTCTGACGTGATGTTAGAACTCTTTCGTAGGGGGGCATACCATTTGAGGTACACAATAGTCACACCACGGCAGATGCACCGCAAACTGTACGGCATATACGAAAAGTATTTAAAAGTCTGGAAGAAAAAGGAATTAAATGCGAAATAGAAATGCCGAAGTATAAAGGTGAACATATCACGATGTGGAAATTGATTCCATTAAAATTGATGCCACCAACGATATTTTCAAGATATTGTTGTGTGGTATTAAAAGAAACTGGATGTCCTAATAGGTATATTGCCACAGGCATTCGCTGGGCGGAAAGTCAAAAGCGACAATCGCGATCAGAATTTGAAAAATTAGGAAGTAGTATTAAAACAAAAGAATCCTTTTCGACGGTTATGCTTATGAATGATAACGATGCAAAACGCCGAATGACCGAACATTGTATGCAGCAAAAGAAAATGGTTGTCAATCCCATCATTGACTGGAAAGATTCTGATATATGGGAGTTTATTAATTCAGAACATATAGAAACTTGCGAGCTGTACAAATGCGGATATGACAGAGTTGGTTGCATTGGCTGTCCAATGGCTGGAAGTAAGAGATATAAAGAATTTGCAGATTTTCCTAAGTACAAACAGTCTTATATTAGAGCTTTTGAAAGAATGCTAGATGTTCGAAAAGAAAAGGGGCTAGAAACCAAATGGGAGACAGGTGAAGAAGTATATCTATGGTGGATGCAAGACAATAATGTAGTTGGTCAGATGGAATTATCTGATTTTATTGAGTATTAAAATCATGGAGGACTGCACAATAGCGTGCCAGTTGCTTACATGGGGAAAGTGAGGATGAGAAATGAATATTGATAAAGCAAAATTGAAGTTAGGAATTTGGTACGAGGATGAAAATGGAAATGTGATTAATCAAAAAGAAGATTTAATGTGTGAAGCACCGGAAAAGGCAAGAACGTATCATTCTTGTTTCCCGTTGCAAATAACGGAAAGCATTTATGCAGTACATAGCAAATCTCAAAAGGAAACATACAAACACAAAAGAAAATATTGGAAAAAGGATACAGGTCTGATAAAGGGATTAAAAGGCCATATATGCACTAATTGTGGGTGTAGCCAAACAAGAAAGTGGTGGCAGCCATGGGGAAGAAAATGGGATTATGGAACGGATATTACACCACTTATTGACTTTCATACAAGTATTGGAGGTGGAAAACAAGATGTCATAATGGCAATGGTAAACAGCGGAGATTATACACTACAGGAAGCACTCGTTGTTTGGTCTACGGCCTGCGAAAGATGTATGAATGTGCTTACATATAAGTATTTGAATGGAGCGGATGGATATGAAGAATATTCAGACGAGTGGAAAAAATGCAATACTGAATGCGATTTTTGTAAGAATAAGGAGGACGCGAAATGCTAATCAGAAGTCAGAATAAAGAGATATTAGTTAATTTTAATGTATCAGCTGGTATCGAAATTGCAGAAGGGACTACAAAAACAGTTGTAACATCATATATCACTGGATGCAGTTATTTACTCGGAGAATATTCCACAAAGAAAAAAGCTATCAAGGTACTGGACATGATTCAGGAAGCCTATGTAAATGGACATATCGATTATCAGATACCAGAGGATAGTGAGGTGGAAGCATGAGCCATATCAAAGACAGATTAAAGCAATACTCGGATAAATATTCGGACTGCTATAAATACGCTGGGGTGTATGTCAAAGTTATTCAAGATATGATTGAGCAGCTTCAAGACGATCTGGAACAGGACGAGAAAGAAAATGGTTGGATTCCAGTCAGCGAGAAATTACCAGAAGAACATGATTCTATATTTGCGAAATTCAAAGGAACGGACAACTGGAAAAGAGGAATGTTCGAGAAAACATCTAAATACGTGATTGCTACCGTTGTGTTCGATGACGGGACAGTATTGGTAGAGCAGGCACATACTACTGATGGAATTTGGAGAACGGATAACGAAGTTTTAGGCGGAACGGTAGTTGCATGGATGGAATATCCAGAACCATATAAGGAGGACTAAATGGGAAGATGTAAATTAGAGTGTCCAGACAGTGAAACAGAATGCTGTATCTGCTGTACGAAACAGGATTCCTGCCAGTGCAGATGTGATGATATGGACAGTTATGAATATGCGGAGGAGTGTGAAGATTATGAGACTGATTGATGCGGATGCAATGAATGAAGAGTTATTTTACAAGCAAGTTGTAGGAAAAGACAGTTTAATTACGGCAGAAAGTGCGTTTAAAATGATTGACGCGCAGCCGACTGCCTATGATGTGGAAGCAGTTGTGGAGCAGTTGGACACATACATAACAAAACTGGTTGGAAGAAATGCTGCACTATATCAGACGGTTATGCAAATCGTGAAAGATGGTGGAGTTGAATGAGAGAAATTCTTTTCAAGGCAAAGCGGATTGATAATGGCGAATGGGTTGAAGGATATGTAGTTCGTAAACATGGATTATACTTTATTTATAGTATTGTAAATTCAGAATCATGCAGACAAAACAATTATGAAATCATTCCAGAAACTCTTTGCCAGTTCACAGGACTTTGCGACAGATATGGGAATAAAATCTGGGAAAATGATATTTTGATGGCTCATTTGGACGAATCTTACCCAGAGGATGCGACATATGAAACTATTGAATGGGGCGTTGCAGGATGGGTAGGACACGAAACTGGTAGCACGGATAAAGAATATCGTGGCGAGTTTGATCTTGAACATTACGAAGTGGTTGGGAACATTCTCGACAATAAAGAACTATTGCAGGAGGAACACAAATGAGTAGTGCAAGTGTAAGATTCGGAACAAAAGCGTATGTATGCGCAAGATATTTTCTTAGACCGGGTAAATGCTTCAAATACATTGATCAGCGTGGCGAAGACGTCACAGAACACGTCTACGAGGTCATGGCATTATATCCGTACTGCGTCCTGCTAAGAGATACCAGAAACGGGGTCAGGACTTGCCCGGGATACAACACGTTGAGTCTAATGCTGAGAGGAAGTGAAGTGAATGAGTAAATCAGTATTAGTAATAGATACACCAGAGAATTGCTATGATTGCCCGTTCGGAACTTCATACTGCGGCGAACTTGAATATGAGGGTTTGTGTGAATTAGCTGACTGTTTAGACTGCGATGAAATTCTGATAACAGAAGAACATTATGATTGTGAAAGTAAATCAAAACCTGTTTGGTGTCCATTGAAGCTGTTACCAGAGAAGAAAAGTACAACTGCACCCGTGAGCAATTACGAAGTGCAGAAAAACTTATTTGCCGACGGTTGGAATGCCTGCTTGAGAGAAATTACAAAAACAAGCGATGAAAATGAGCGATAAAAAACAAGCGATAAGAGGTGAAAGAGATGGAGAGATTAACAAAACGGGAAGATGATAGTATCACATATAACGAAAAACGAGAGTTTGAGTGTGGTGAATATTGCGATAGCTGCTCACAGGGTGCAGGAAATTGCAAAACAGTAGAGAATATGATTAAAAAACTCGCCACTTATGAAGACTTAGAAGAACAGGGCTTGCTTGTGAGATTGCCGTGTAAGGTCGGAGACACGGTTTGGGTGGTAACATCGCCAATTAATGTGTTTGGTTATGATGAATATGATGGAGATGCGGAATATGAAGTATATGAATCTTTTTTATCAAGCGTATCTTATTATGCGTCTGGAGAACAATTCAGAATTTATGCAAAAGTAACGAATAGTTTTATTGTGGCATACTTTAGAGAATGTGATTTTGGAGAATCTATATTCCTCACCCGCGAAGATGCTGAGAAGAAGTTGGAGGAGATGAAGAATGACAAGGCCTGAGATTACGGCAGAATTATCAACCATGATTGAAAAGAAAATCAATCCGAACAACGATCCTCGTATCTACTGGGCAAAAGAGGTGACGTTTGATTATTCTACAAACCATGCAGTTAGAGTGGACTATATGAAATTTGTTCCAGTGAACAATAGTGTTTCCGGGATAGAAAAAGGTGATTGCTATTGCTATGAAATCAAGTCATCTATTGAAGATTTCAAATCTGGCCATGGATTGAATTTCATTGGAGATTACAATTATTTGGTTATGCCAGGGGAATTAGCTGCAACAGTATCTTTGAAAATCCCGTATCATGTAGGAATATATGTCCCAGAAGGAAACGAACTTATATGTGCCAAGAAAGCCAAACGAGCCAACAGAGCGAGGCCTGTATCTGAAATACTTCTGATGATGTTTCGGTCTGCAAACAGAGATTACAGGAAAACGGTAAAGAAACTGGAGGAGATGGAGAAATGAATAAATGTTGTGCTAGCCAAGATGGTGTATGTAGAAATTATATTCTATTCGGAACTAAATGCGATGGGTATAAAGAAAGATGCACGCTTAGACCGGCTTATAGTACTCTTGAACGAACAGTGAAAAATTATCAGCATAGTTTAAGAAAAATGTTTGGAGCGGAGGATTAATATGAAACTAGAAGAAGCAAGAGACATCCTTTCTGATATGAGAGACCAGCATTTATGTTTCTTGGGAGATTCAGAAATCAAAGAAGAATGGCAAAAGGAATATTCAAAAGAAGCATGGGCGTGTGATTCTGGGGCAAAGGCATTAAAAAAGCAGATTCCAATGAAACTAAATAATGTAAAATCTATTCTTGATTTTTCAGGTAGATGTTATACGATAAAAGGTGATTGCCCTAATTGCGGAGCGAAAGGATTATTTAGAGCGATGCCATATTGTTGCTGCTGTGGACAGAAATTAGATTGGGGAGGAAGTGAAAAGTCGTGCCAGACAAATCTACACCAGACATAACGCCAAACCTTGCTATATCAGCATACCACGTACTACAGCAATATTGTACTGGACAGCCAGCGGATTGCAAAGGCTGCGGATTCTACGAACACTGTCCAGAATGTTTTCGAGGCATGCCATGTGACTGGAACTTAAATGAAGAAGGTGAAATAAATGAAGTTAAGAAAGGCAACACTGATTGATTACGGAGTACCGCCGGATGATATACCGACGTTACAAAGTCACTTGCGGAATCTTAGCGAAAGCGATAAATACAATCTGTTACAGGTATCTATCAAATATGCGCCCGGCATCGAATCACAAATCTATGATAGCATCGTGAACAGTATTGGTTATCGGACAATGGAGAAGATCAGGACAGTTCCTGCAACGGAGAACGACTTTTATGGTTACAAACGCAAGGTCATGGCGGAATATTATCATTTAGCAAAGCTGATTGGCAGACTTTAAAAAAACTTAAAAATTTATAAAAGTGGTAGAGAGCTACGTACGCCCTAGTATGGTATTATAGTATATATAACTATAACTATGCTAGGGTGTTTTATGTTTGGAGGTGAGAATGTGGGAATGCCAATGGGAAAACCGCCCATGTATAAAACGGTGGATGAAATTGAAAAAAAAATCGAAAAATATTTTGAGGATTGTAAAGGATATCCTTTGACTGATAGCAAAGGCAAGCAGGTATTTAATAAATTTGGCTCACCAGTTTTTGCAGACGTTCATCCTCCAACGATTACAGGATTGGCATTGGCACTTGGATTTGCAAGCAGACAGGCGCTTTTGAATTATCAAGCAAAACCAGAGTTTAATGACACGATTACGCGCGCGAAAGCCAGAGTGGAACAGTACGCAGAGGAAAGGCTATTTGATCGTGACGGTTCAAATGGTGCTCAGTTCAGCTTGAGAAATAATTTTAAGGGATGGGATGCTGACAAGAAAAATGATAATTCTGGAGATAGAAAGATTACGATTGTAAATAATATTCCAAGGCCGGAGAAACAGAATGAATGAGAATCCGATTAATCTGAATGAAATTATAGCTCCTGCCTTTTACAATGTGTTCTGGGACATTTTGGACGGAAAACACACCTATTATGATTTGTATGGTGGGCGAGGTTCAACGAAATCCTCATTTGTTGGAGTGATGATTCCTTTACAGATGATGCAAGATGCTATTAATGGATCAATAACTAATGCAGTCATATTCCGGAAAGTTGGAAACACGCTTCGAGAATCCGTTTATGAACAGATAGCATGGGGAATTGACGCGCTCGGAGTCAATGAACTATGGGACACCAGCGTAAGCCCTATGCAGTACACTTATAAGCCTACTGGACAGAAAATCATATTCAGAGGACTGGACAAGGCAAAAAAGACTAAATCTATTAAAGCAAGCAAGGGATATTTCAAGTATCTCTGGTTCGAGGAACTTGACGAATTTTCAAATATCGAAGAAATCCGTACAGTTCAACAGTCTGTACTTCGTGGTGGAAGCAAATTTGAGGTATTTAAGACATTCAATCCACCAATCAGCCGGAGTAACTGGGCGAACGTGTACGTAGAAGAACCAAGAGCTGACAGCTACAGGCACAAGAGCGATTATAGATCAGTCCCTATTGAATGGCTTGGACAGCAATTCATTGACGATGCGGAGCATTTAAGAAAGACAAATCAGAGAGCTTACGACCATGAATATTTAGGACTCCCGGTTGGACTTGGAACAAATATTTTTGAGCTGTTGGAGATTCGGACAATAACAGATGAAGAGATTCAGAAGTATCAAAGCATTTACCAGGGACAGGACTGGGGGTGGTATCCAGATCCTAAGGCGTTTCTCCGTGTAGCTTATGTTCCTAATCAGGAAAAAGTTTTTTTGTTAGACGAGCTTGGAGGTCCCAAGATAAGAAACAAGGAAATGGCTAATCAGATAAAGAAAAAAGGATATGACGATTATTCAATATCTTGCGGAGTTGATGAAGAAGAAAGTATTATTGACTTCCGAGATGCAGGGCTTCCAGCACGTAGGGCCATTGTTACACCGGGAAGCCGCAAATATACTTTTGAGTGGTTACAGTGCCGAACATTAGTCATTGATCCGGCACGAACGCCTAGAGCATACAAGGAAATTATCAATTATGAACATGAAGTAGATAGCAATGGAGAAGTTATCGCAGATTATCCAGATGGTAACGATCACTGGATAGATTCTCTCAGGTATGCGACAAGTCCATTGTCGATGAGAAGAGGACATAGTGCATAATGGGACTTATAACAACACTAAAAAGGTGGTTTAACATGATATTCAAAAAACAAGCTGAAGAGGATTTTAATATCCAGGCAGCAGAATTTCCAGAAATGGAATCACTGATTAACCGGTGTGCGAACATCTACAGAGGTGTGCCGGAATGGTTAGATGATAAGAATAACATTAAGACGATTAATTTCGCGAAATCTGTCTGCTCAGAAACAGCTCGGCTCGCAACATTGGCAATCGACATTCAGATTGATGGTTCCGCAAGGGCTACATGGCTTCAGGAACAGATTGACAAGGTATATTTCCAGATTCGGCACTGGGTAGAGTACGGATGCGCCTATGGAACGGTATTCATTAAGCCGAACGGTGAAAGCCTTGACGTATTCACTCCGGCAGACGTGATGATTGTGGATTATGATAATCAGGAAATCAAAGGTATTATATTCAAGGATTCTTATACTGTTGGACGGAAATACTATACAAGGCTCGAATATCATAGGTTTGTTGAGACTGCAATAGATGGTGTAACGACCTATCCGTACTACGTTTCTAATAGAGCTTATGTATCAAAATCCCCTCAGAGCATCGGCGATAAGATTGACCTTAAACAGACCAAGTGGGCTGACCTTATGACAGACACGCCACCAATACTCAAGGCAAATGGTGAGAAGCTGGATGGGCCATTGTACGGAGTGCTTCGAACACCACAGGCGAACAATGTGGATATCAGTACACCACTTGGACTTCCGATATTTGCCGAAGCCATTGAAGAGTTAAAAGACCTCGACATTGCGTACAGCCGTAATGCCGGAGAGATTTTTGATTCTCAGAAGATTGTTCTGGCAGATGATAGGCTGCTGATGCCAAGCGGTACACCTGTATCAGCCATGTCACCACAGGGTATGGAAAACAGACGGAATGAGATGAACTTGCCGCACTTTGTAAAGAATGTATTCGGACAGGACGAAAAAGAGTTCTATCAAGAAATCAATCCACAACTCAACACAGATACCCGTATAAGCGGCATAAATGCCCTTTTAAGCCAGTTGGGGTACAAGATTGGATTCTCTAACGGATATTTCGTATTCAACGAATCTAGCGGTATTCAGACGGCTACAGGCGTAGAAGCAGAACAGCAGAGGACAGTGCAGTTTATCAAAGATGTTCGAGACAAACTGGAATCCTGTCTGGACGAAGTTATTTACGCATTAAACGTTTACGCTGACCTGTACGGACTTGCACCTGTTGGAGCTTATGAAGTCAATTATGATTTTGGAGACATTCTCTACGTCAGAGAAAACGACCGTGCAAGATGGTGGCAGTATGTGACTACTGGCAAGGTTCCGGCATGGTTGTATTTTGTAAAATTTGAGGGAATGACTGAGGAAGAAGCGAAAGCAATGGTCAAAGAAGCTCAACCAGACGAGCCAACATTATTCGGAGAGGAGTAAAAAGATGGCAGATAAACCAATAACAAGGGAAGAAAAATATCTTGCGTACTTGACAGGTGATTATAAAGGCGAAATTCCGAAGCCAATCACACGAAAAGAAAAGTATTTATACGAATTATGTTTAAAAGGAATTGGCGGTGAAATCTCGCCGGAAGAAATCAAAGCCGCAGTAAATGAGTACCTTGAAAAGAATCCGGTCAAGCCCGGAGCCACGACAGAACAGGCACAGCAGATCGAGCAGAATAAGACGGATATTACTTCTTTGAAAGCGGAAACTAATTCGCTAAAGAAAGATTTAGGAAATGTTAAAGCAGAACTTCCTAATGTTGGAAAAGTAAAATCCGTAAATGGAAAACAGGGTGATGTCATTATCACGTCCGAAGATATTGGTTATTCTGTACCAGAAGAAACTATTAATAATACCGTAAACAAGTGGCTGAATGACCATCCAGAAGTAACCACGACAGTTCAAGATGGTGCAATTACATTAAACAAACTGTCAAAAGATGCCGTAAAAGACACGATTGATATGTCATACGGGCAAATTGGTACGCCAATGGTGTCTTTTGTTACGGATGATGGACAGTTAACAGATTATACTATTTTCTACAAAAAAATATTTAAGCCACTTGGCGTTCCTGCTTCGACAGCGGTAATTGGAAAAGCTGTTGATGTAAACCCAAGCTGGTTAACTACTGAGCAATGCAAGGAAATGAAATCTGATGGATGGACAGTTGCAAGCCATACTTATAACGATCTTGTTACAAATGAAAGCGGAGTAACAAAAGGTGATATTGAAACTGATTTTGAATTATCATCTAAGTGGTTATTTGAAAGAGGGCTTGACTATGATATTTATGTTGCCCCACATGGTTCTTGGACACCAGACACGGATGAATGTGCAAGAAAAATATTTAGATGTTGTATTCTCACTAGCCACAGGTTCAATGATGGGGCATACGATATTACTGGGTTAGGGCGAACCGGAATATTTGACAATTATTCGATATTAAGAAGAAGCGGTATTGGAGATTCGGATAATGAAGGTAATGCAATTACAAAAGAAGGAATGATTGCAGATATTCAATACGCTGTAAAAAATAATTTATGGCTTGTGTTTGTAATGCATTCATGGAAAGATGTATTTTCAGAGGGGCAAACCGGTGTTGATAATCTGATTGAGGTTGTAACGTATTGCAAAACAAATAATATACCTATAGTCAATCTTAAAGACGGATTAAGACTAAAAGGTAACACTGTTGATGTTGGCGAAAGAATTAACGGCAAAAAAATGGTGTAGAGTTGGAGCAAATGGCTCTTTTCATTATCAAGAGTCAATGAGTTCTGCAATTACAAATTCAGAAAATAAAAATTATTATGTAAAAGTTGCTGAAATGTATGCAGACGCTGGTAACTTGGATTTTGGCGTTACTTTTGATTTTTATATGACAAATTTTGATGATGGTTATATATTGCCACAGGGGAAAGTCACAGCAATATTCAAATCAGGAGGATCACAAGGCGAGTTGTGTTCAGCGAGAATATTTTATGTGACACATAATGTAATTCCTACCAGCGGTTACATTGAATTTTTTGCAGTAGATAGTAATGTTTTCTACGGAAATAAGATTGATATTTATTGCAAGTTTGATCGTAATAATTCAAATGTCATAATAACAAATGTTCATGAAATCTTGAAAAACCGCAAAAGATCATATGTAAATGTGGAAGTATCAAGTGATTATATATCAGATGTAACACCAACATATACAGCTGTCTTTAAGAATGATACTAGAGCTTTATCCAATGCGAAACCTAGCAATTCACTGTCTATCGGTGAGGTCGCTGTGGATGATGTACTCCAAAAGGCATATATATCATACTCATCTGGCTGGAACAAGTGGATAGAGTTACTGTCAGAAAAAAATATACAATCAAATACTTGCGATACAATCAGCATGGAATTTGATGACAGTGGTACAGATGGGATAACTTTTAGTACGAATATTTGTAAGTATTTAAAAATTGGTCAACTCGTGATTTTAAGTTGCCAAATAACTGGAACACTTAATAGGTCAGTTGTAAAAGGGAATATGAAAATTACCGGGGTACCATTTAAACCTATGATGAACACGCCTGTGCTATGTGGTGGATGGTCGTTTCCGTCTACACAACCAAAATCAATGTATGTAGGTGCCGACAGAATAATTGTAACAAATGCAAGCCCAGATGTAGCATTGGCTCAAACATCGTTTAGCATTATATTTGAGACATGTTATTTTACAAGAGATTAATTAATTAAAGAGGGCTTTAGTTAATTACCAAAAAAACCAAACATGTACCACAACATTTATCGAAAGAGGTGATATACTATACTTAGTCCTGAATATTTACGCCGGATAACAGAGGGTAGCGAGCAAATTGCCGAAGAATTGCACCAGTACATCATCTCTGAGATCGTGTCGAGAATGATGGCAAGAATTGGCAGGGGTGAGGATTATATTCTGACCAACGCTGATGCATGGAGAATCAGAACACTACAGGAATCCGGTGAACTGCTAGAGGACATTCTGGCGGAACTATCCAAATACACTAAACGTGAACAGCAGGAACTTCTTGAAGCGTTTGAAGATGCCGGAATCACTGCATTGGAGTATGATGATAAGGTATACAAGGCGGCAGGATTAAGTCCTGTACCGCTTGAACAGTCACCATCTATGATAAGGCTCATGGAGCGGAATATGCTTGCGACTATGGGCGAGTGGAAGAACTTCACACGAACAACCGCAAGTGCCGCTCAGAGGCTCTATATCGAGCAATGCGACCTTGCATACAATCATGTAATGACCGGGGCGGTTGGGTATACACAAGCCATCAAAGAGGCAGTTAATAACGTTGTGAGTGATGGTGTTACCGTCACATACCCATCTGGCAGAAAAGACACCATTGAAACAGCAGTAGCACGCTCCGTTAGAACTGGCGTGGCGCAGGCTACGGGAGACATATCCCTAAAGCGCATGGAAGAAATGGACTGGGATTTGATTCTGGTCAGTGCTCATATGGGAGCCAGAACAGGTGACGGCGGTCAGGATCCGGGAAATCACTCATGGTGGCAAGGAAAGATATACTCCCGTTCTGGCAAGAGTAAGAAATTTCCACCGTTCTCATTGACCGGATATGGAACAGCAAGTGGACTGTCAGGCATCAACTGTCGGCACAGTTTTGGAGCCAGTGACGGAGAATTTAATCCCTATGCAGAATTATCAGCACAGGACAAAGCCGACAAAGGTAAGCAGTACGAAAAAGAACAGCGGCAACGTACTTATGAACGGAGAATCCGCAAAACGAAGCGTGAAGTTCTCGGATTGCAAGCAGGAGTTGACAATGCACCGAATGAAAAGGCTAAATTCGCATTACAGCAAGACCTTGACCGGAAGTCTTATCTTTTGCAGAAACAAAATGCTGCATACAAAGATTACTGCAAGCAAAACGACCTGAGAGAACTGCAAGACCGACTTATGATAGCAAAGTGGAACCGCCAGAACGCCGCAAAAGCCAGAGGAGCGGCGAAACGGTATAAAACAGCAAAGGGGATTGACTGATGAGCAAATGGGAATATTACAATCCAAATCCTGCCGGGAATCGAGTCGGAGATTGTGCTGTCCGGGCAATATGCAAAGCAACCGGGTTTGACTGGGAAACGGTATTTGCCGGATTAATGATACAGGCATGTACTCTGTCAGATATGCCAAGTGCAAATTATGTCTGGGGAGCGTATCTCTATAAGCATGGATACAGACGTAAACTGATTGAACAGTCAGAACGATATATCTATACAGTCAACGACTTTTGTACAGATCATCCGACAGGTACGTACATCCTCTGCATAGATGGTCATGTGGTGACAGTACAAGAGGGCAAATATTTCGATACATGGGATAGCGGTAATGAAATCCCGGTATATTACTGGGAAAAGGAGTAGCTAAATGAGCATATCAGAATTTGTACAAATATTCCTTTCAATCTGCGGAGGGGTGTCCATTGTCGGAGGGGCGGCAGCCGTAATCTTTAAATGGATTACACCGGCGTTTCGACTTAATAAGCGAGTAGAGACACTGGAAGAACATGATAGACGAGATTATGAAAGTCTTCGGAGAATCGCAGAACGAGATTCATTAATCCTGGAAGTGTTATCAACCATGTTGGACAGCCAGATCAGCGGAAATAACGTCGAGGAATTAAAAAAAACAAAACAGAAGCTTACAAATTATCTTGCGCAGAATCAACGTTAGCATTAGTAAGGGGTATGCTCATGAAGTTATATGTATTCACTAAGAAAGATATAGACAGGTTCTTGATAGAGTGTAATTTCACACCGGATGAAGAAAGATTATTCCGGCTGAGATGTAAGGAATACACTCTTGAATACTGTGCTGAGCAGATGAACGTGAGTATGTCTACAGTGAAACGATTAAGCCGGAGGGTAAATAATAAAATAATTAAAGTATGCTGATACTTTTTGGACACTAATTAGAGCCAGAAACGACCTGTTTCCGGTTCTTTTTTTATGCAAAAATATAATCAGAAAGGCGGTGCATAAGATGGCATTATACAGCAATCCTTATCAATATAGTTTTGGCATTCCGGGGCAAATGAATCAGTTCCAGCAACAGCCTGTCCAGATGCCAACTCAACAAGTACAACAACCCCAGCAGAATAATAATGGTATTTTATGGGTATCTGGCGAAGTCGGAGCAAAATCCTATCTGGTAGCACCCGGAACAAGCGTTTTACTGATGGACAGTGAAAGTGAAAAGTTCTACATAAAATCCACTGACGTTTCCGGTATGCCACAGCCGTTACGGATATTTGAGTACCACGAGGTAGGCACTCAGATGCCACCTAAACAGCCCGTCCAGAACATGGACAGCAAATATGTCACCAGACAGGAATATGACGATTTAAAGGGCAAATACGAAGCCATTATAAACCGATTAAATTCTTTTTCTGAACCTGTTAGAGCTAATACCGTGCAGGAATCAGCAGTCAAGGGAGGAAACGCAGATGAGTAATCCATTATTTAACGCGCTTGGCGGTGGGATGCCGCAGGGAAACGGACCAATGCAGATGATACAGCAGTTTATGCAGTTTAAGCAGAATTTTAAGGGAGACCCGAAAGCAGAAGTTGAGAAGATGTTACAGTCTGGGAAGATTTCTCAGCAACAACTTAATCAAGTTCAACAGATGGCAGGGCAATTCCAGCACATGTTGAAAGGAATGAAATAGTACATTACAATCTGGCCAGATTGATGTAAATACACAATAAAGGAGATTATAACTATGGATGGAAATTATAGCTTAGCAGATATTGCCGCTGCTACTGGAAACGGTAGAAATAATGACGGCATGTTTGGCGGAGATGGTAGCTGGTGGATTATTGTTTTATTCATTTTTGCTTTCTTCGGATGGGGAAACAACGGCTGGGGTAATAATGGCAACGGCGGCGGATATGCAGCCACAGCAGCTACCCAGGCGGACATTCAGAGAGGATTCGATAACTCCGCAGTAATCAGCAAGCTTGACGGAATCAATAGTGGCCTGTGTGATGGATTCTATGCCATGAATAACGGTATGCTTACCGGATTCAATGGAATCAACACCAACATCATGCAGACTGGCTTCGGAATCCAGCAGGCTATTAATGCCGATACTGTGGCTAATATGCAGAACACAAACGCATTGCAGGCACAGCTTGCGAACTGCTGTTGCGAAACCAGGGAAGCTATCCAGGGTGTAAACTACAATATGGCACAGAACACCTGTGCATTGCAGAACACCATGAACAGCAACACAAGAGACATTATTGACAGCCAGAATGCAGGAACAAGAGCCATTCTTGATTATCTTTGCAATGAAAAGATTTCTAACTTACAGGCTGAGAACAATGATCTCAGACGCGCCGCTTCTCAGGACCGCCAGAGTGCATTGCTCACAACTGCAATGGCTTCTCAGACACAGCAGCTCATTAATGCGATTAATCCGGCGCCGATTCCGGCATATCAGGTTCCTAACCCGAACACATATTACGGATGTGGATGCGGATGCAACACCGGATGTAATTGCTGATAACTTCATATCGAGAGTATCTTTCGATTGATTCGAATGTCGGCTTTGCCGTATTACACAGAGGGGGCAGGCTGAAACCTGTCCTTTTGTGATATGAAAGGAGTATTTTTATGGCAGAATTTACAAATGTAGCTGCTCAGACTGTAGCAGCAAATGGAAACGTAGTATTTTCAAACACAGCAATTAAAGGTTCTAACTGCATTCAGCACAGAGAGGGAAGTGGAATTATTACACTGAGAGGACTGACTAACCAGTGCAAAGCGAGATTCTTTGTGGATTTTTCTGGCAATATCGCAATTCCAACAGGCGGTACTGTTGAAGCTATTTCTCTGGCTATTGCAATCTCTGGTGAGCCGGTATTATCTTCGCAGATGATCTCCACACCGGCAGCAGTAGGCCAGTACAATAATGTGTCCTCTGGTATCTATATTGATGTACCTCGCGGATGTTGCGTTAATATCGCGGTAGAGAACACAAGCGATCAGGCAATTTCTGTTGCGAACGCAAACATTGTCGTAACCAGAGAAGCGTAGGAGGTGTGATTATGAGAGACATTAAGGATTTATGTGCAAGAATCGAAGACGAGCTGTCCAAAATCGCTGATAATGGACTGACTACTGGAAATCTGGAAATGACATACAAACTGATTGATATGTACAAAGATATAAAGAACACGCAGTACTGGGATAAGAAAGTGGAGTATTACAACACTGTCCTTGATGAGATGCGTGGTGGATACAATGACGATTACAGCGAACGCGGAAGAAAGCGCGACAGCATGGGGAGATACAGCTCAAATGACGGCAGAATGATGCCAGATTACGACCGGGGCAGTTCTTATGCCAGACGTGGTGAGCATTATGTTAGAGGACATTACAGCCGCTCTGACGGACGAGATGCTTATGACGACTATATGACGCAGAAACAGAGCTATCGTTCCGGCAAGTCTGAAGACTGCAAAAGAAAGATGCTCGCCGCCCTGGAAGAACATCTGGACGAACTTACTACAGAAATGAGCGATATGTCTAAGGATGCAGAGTGCCGGGAAGAACGTGATCTTGTCAAGAGATACGTGGAAAAACTCCGTGATATGCTCTAAAAATGCAAAAGTGGTAGAGAGGTAGTTAAAAGAAATCTGTTATAATGTAATTGTGCAGCAGGAAGCACAAGTAAAACGGTTGTTTTGACATTTTCGTTTTAATCCTCCTTTCTTTAATTTTTTGTAGCTGGTGCGCACGCTTTAATGGAAAGTTAAACAGGTTCGAATCCTGTCGTGCGTATTTGCCATCTGGCACGCAAGATGGTTCACCTCCTTGATTAAGGTTTTTGTTATTCATACTTTTCTTTTTAAAAAAAGAAATAAATATCCGAAACAACTCGTGGCAGGCATGACACGTTAAACGCCTTGCTAACCCGGATTCCCGGGTTATGTGGAATGTACGCTAGTGGAAAACTGACAGAGTCGCGCTCTGGTCTCCGGTTCGATTTCGGGCGTTCCGCTTTAATCCGCTTAGAGTTAAGCTGTTTGTATACAGGCGGTCTATGCCTCAGGTGGATTTACGCTATAGCGAAAAGGTGAAACTCAACTCAGTTTTTTAGCTGTCCGTTACAGGCGGTATGGAATGTAGCTCAGTGGTAGAGCAGTGGTCTTACAAGCTATGTGCCGCAGGTTCGATTCCTGCCTTTCCGATTACCTTGCCAGTGGTCTAACTGGCTTAATCCATTTACCTGCGGCGGCAGGTCAATAAACACGACCAGGAGGATGTTATGCAGAAACTTATTGACACACTTAAATCATTTGGAATTGAAGTCCCGGAGGATAAACAGGCAGATGTAAAGAAAGCACTTTCTGATAATTACAAAAATGCAAAGGAAGTAGCGAAAACTCTGTCAAAAGTTGAGGGAGAACGCGACAGCTGGAAAGAACGCGCTGAGACAGCAGAAGAAACCTTGAAAGGGTTTGACGGTATCGACCCGGCGAACATTCAGACAGAACTTGCTGGATGGAAGAAAAAAGCCGAGGATGCAGAGAAAGAATTCAATGCGAAAATCTACGACCGTGATTTCTCAGATGCGCTTAAAACAGCACTTGATGATGTTAAGTTTTCCAGTGAAGCGGCTAAGAAGTCTGTTATGGCAGACATCAAGGAAGCAGGATTGAAGTTGAAGGACGGCAAAATTCTTGGACTGAACGACCTGATTGAGCAGATGAAACAGTCTGACGCATCCGCTTTTGTGGATGAATCTCAGCAGCAGGCTCAGCAGAATCAGGCAAGATTTACCACTCACGTTGGACAGCAGCAGACACCGGGAAGCATGACTAAAAAAGATATCGAAGCGATCAAAGACCCGTCCGAGAGACAGGCTGCAATTGCTCAGAATATCCAGTTATTCCAGTGATTTTTTACACCGACTATACACCAGAGTATAGCCGCTAACCCAATGCCTTAATAATTAATTATGGGTAGAAAGGATTTTATATGGCAGCAAAAGCTAATCTTATTATGACAAATGATATTCAGGTAAAAGCACGTGAGATTGATTTTGTTACCAGATTCGAAAGAAACTGGGAACACTTACGTGAAATACTTGGTATCATGCGTCCAATCAAAAAGACGCCCGGAGCGGTTCTTAAATCAAAATATGCAGAGGGTACATTACAGAACGGAAATGTTGGTGAAGGTGAGGAAATCCCTTACAGCAAATTCGTTGTAAAAGAAAAACCCTATGCAGAAATGACTATCGAGAAATACGCAAAGGCTGTATCTATCGAAGCAATCAAAGATCACGGTTACGAGAACGCTGTTCAGATGACCGATGATGAATTCCTCTTCCAGCTTCAGACTAATGTTACTGAAAGATTTTACAACTATCTGAAAACAGGTACTCTCTCATTCACGGAAACCACTTTCCAGATGGCTCTGGCAATGGCTAAAGGTCGTGTAGAAAACAAATTCAAACAAATGCATAGAAATGTAACTGGCGTTGTTGGGTTTGTAAATATTCTGGACGTGTACGAGTATATCGGAGCAGCTGGGATTTCTATTCAGAACCAGTTCGGCTTCCAGTATGTGAAAGACTTCCTGGGATTCAATACGATTTTCTTACTGTCTGACAGTGAAATTCCGAGAGGAACAGTAATCGCTACACCTGCTGAAAATATCGTTCTGTACTATGTTGACCCGAACGAATCTGATTTCGCAAAAGCGGGTCTTGTATATACTGTATCCGGTGAAACAAATCTGATCGGATTCCATACACAGGGCAATTACCACACAGCAGTGTCTGAATCATTCGCAATCATGGGGCTTACCCTCTTTGCAGAATATATTGACGCTGTTGCTGTCGGAACTATCGACACAACTCAGACACTGGGAACCCTCACTGTAAACTCCGCAGCAGGAAGTAAGAGTGGAGATACAAAAGTAACCATTACTCCGGCAAAAGCAAACGCAGGGAATGCATATAAATACAAAGTTGCATCTTCTGAGACTGCCGTAGACTACGGACAGAATGTGAAGAACTGGAGCGCATGGGATGGCGAATCCGATATTACAGCAGCAACAGAGCAGGTTATCACGGTGGTTGAGTGTGACAGCACCTACAAGGCACTTAGTGCCGGACATGCGACTGTAACAGCAAAACGATGATCTCAGGAGGTAACTGGCATGGCTTATGCAGATTATAAATTCTATACAGAATCATTCGGCAATGTCGTGCCAGAAGCTGACTTTCCACGGCTGGCAGAAAGAGCCAGTGATTTTGTAGACACAATGACGTTTGACAGGCTGGTGGACGGGCTGCCGACGAACGAATGCTCACAGAAGCGCATCAAAAAGGCAGTCTGTTCATTGACTGAATTAATGTATCAGATTGAACTTGCTGAAAAGAATGCAATCAATCAGGCATCGACAAATGTAACCGACATAAATGTCGGGAACATCTCAACAGACATTGTAACATCTGTATCATCCGGCAGCGAATCCATCTCTTACGCAACACCTCAGCAGATCGGAGCAAGTGCAAAGGAATGGAGCGCAGTGTATGCCGCCGCCGGAGATGTACAGAAAACGAACGATTTGCTCCTTAAAACAGCTTTACCGCTGTTGATGGGAGTAAGGACGGATGATGGAATACCAGTATTGTATGCAGGAGTGTGATTAATATGAAAAAATTATTTATCTCTCAGCCAATGAGAGGAAAGACAGATGAGGAAATTCTCGCGGTAAGAGAAAAGGCAATCAAAAGTGCAGAAAGACAGGTTGGTGAACCGGTAGAAGTTATTGATTCATTCTTCCAGTCGGCACCAGTAGATGCAAAGCCGCTCTGGTATCTAGGCGAATCTCTTAAACTTCTGGCAGAAGCTGACGTGGCATATTTCGCCAAAGGATGGGACGAAGCCAGAGGATGCAAGATTGAGAACACCTGTGCCATTGAATATGGCATTGAGACCATTATTGAGGACTACAGAAAGGACTAAGCTATGGATATTTCAACATTAGGCTCATGCGTAGCAATCGTGATGATCTGCTACATTGTGGGTATGGGATGCAAAGCATCAAAAAGAATCTCTGACGAATGGATTCCAGTAATCATGGCGGTTATTGGTGGAATTCTCGGAGCAGTCGGAATGGGAGTTATTCCGGATTTCCCGGCAACGGATTATATCACAGCAGTTGCGGTCGGTATGTTTAACGGATTGTCGGCAACCGGAGTGAATCAGGTTATTAAACAGACAGTGCAGAAAGAATAATTAAGGAGAGGGTATCATGTACGAAAAAACGGTGACGGTTTTTAATTATTACGAATCAGCCACGACAAGAGATGCGTACTGGTATCCTCATGTTTTATCCGGCGTTGACCTCATTACGGATAAGGGAGCGATACTCAAAAAGTACGGACCAGATGTAACTGACAACGCACAGTTACACGTTCGATACACTGTCCAGAACGGCGATGCAACCATTACTGATAAAGACGGTAAGATTCTCCCATATGTACCGCCTAAGGAGTGGAAAAGGCAGATTAACAACGCTCTGGAAGACACTATCACATTCTCAGATGAATCGTTCTTCTGGGAGGGTGAGTGGACTGGTGGAATAGTAACCGATGGCGATTACCGAAATGGATTCTATCAGTACATGAATGAGAATAAGGATAACGTGTTCAAGATTACCAGTGTAGGCGGTCCATATACACTGATTCCGCATTTTGAGATTCTGGGTAAGTAATATGAGTAAGATTCATCATTTCAAAGGATTCTCCATAGTTGACGGAGATATGAAAATAAAGCTGAATATGGATAGGTTCTCTAGACAGTATCAAGAAGCCCAGTATCTCCTTGATGGGATGGTTATGGACAGTATGGTTCCATTTATGCCGATGATTACAGGAGACTTCATTAATCGAACAAGAGTTGAGAGTACATCCCTGCAAGGAACTGGATTTGTGTGTGCTGCGGCTGCTCCTTATGGACGCTTTTTGTATGAGGGAAAAGGAATGGTTGATGAAGCAACTGGAAGTCCCTACGCAAGACGTGGAGCAAAGAAAGTCCTTGTCAGCCAATTCTCTGGTCGGACAGCCGCAAAAGAGAATCTCGAATACACCAAACAAGCTCACCCACAGGCGCAGGCAAAGTGGTTTGATACTGCTAAACGACAATACGGTAGCACATGGATTCGTAAAGTAAAAGCACAGGCAGGAGGTGGCAGACATGGCGGATAAACCTATCGGAAAAGATGCAACTGGATATGAGATTCTGACAGATGCCATGAAAGCACTTTTGAACCAGTATCCAGGGCTATACGAAAATGAAACAATCAAATTTGAGGAACTCGGTAAAGAATCAGGTATTGCATTCTCAGCAGACAACGGGGCACTGATTTATTCAGAAAAAGAGGACGTTTGTGGAACAATGCACCAGGTATGCCAGTATCCATTTTATGTGGTGTACCGCACAGCATCCGACAAAGAACGGCAGAAGCTATCTGTTCAGAAATTTTTGGATAATCTTGGTAAATGGATATGTCGAGAACCAGTTGTTATAAATGGTACTGAGACACGTTTAAATGCGTTTCCAGAACTTTCGCAGGGGCGAGCGATAAAACGTATCGCCCGTGACAACTCCTATGGTTTAGAACCGCAGGAGAGCGGCGTACAGGACTGGTTGTTACCATTGTCGGTGCGCTACGAAAATACTTACGAAGCAATATAACAAGTAACAACCGGCTATCAATTGGAGATAGTCGCTAACCTACACAGCCTTTTAAAGTTATAGGCAGAAAGGACATTTCTATGCCAGTTACAGGAAAAATTGACCGTAAATATATGGCTCATTATATCGACGCAGGCTCCCTCTGCGGAGGACTGACGCCGAAATATGAGCGTCTTGGAAAAGACTTGGAAGAGTACAATGTAGAACTCAATCCAGACACTGAAACATCTGAAAACATTCTTGGAGAATCCGCATTTAAACATAACGGCTACGAAGTTTCTTCTGACGCTGATCCATTCTATGCAGACACTACTTCTGATCTGTTCACAGCATTGCAGAAGATCGTAGACAACAGATACAAAGACGATAATCTCAAAACAAAAGCAGTTGAGGTCCATCTCTGGACGGAAGCTACAGCAGGCAAGTATGAAGCATATCAGCAGGATTGCTACGTTGTGCCGACAAGCTACGGTGGTGATACATCCGGCTATCAGATTCCGTTTACCGTGAACTATGTTGGCGAACGTGTAAAAGGAAAATTTGACATCAGTTCCGGTACATTCACGGCTGACAGCAAATAAGCACATATACAAGGAGGGCACGCCAAATGGCAAAAGTAATTAATACAAAAATTGATGATGGAATTCTCATTTTCACATTCACAAATAACGAAGACGAAGTTTTTTCTTCTTTCAAACTGAACCCGACTGATATCAATGTAGCAGCACGTGCAGAGGAACTGACGGAATACTTTGAGCAGCTTAAAGATTCTATTCAGAAAGTCACTTCTGGTAAAGAAATGGCTGAATTCAATAAACAGATCGAAGACAAAATCAATTACCTGCTCGGATATGAAGCATCAAAAGACCTGTTTAAGGAGTCGATCACGGCAACTACCGTGTTCGGAAATGGTCAGGTATTTGCTTATATCGTTCTGGATAAGATCGCAGAAGCAATCGCACCGGAAATTGAAAAGAGAAAGAAAAAAATGCAGGAAGCGGTCAATAAGTACGTGGAGAAATATACAAAATGACCGCCTATGAGTTGCCCACCTCACTAAATATCAGTGGGGTGGATTTTTCTATCAGGACAGATTTTCGGGCGATTATTGATATTCTGGTCGCTATGAATGACCCGGAACTGGACGAACAAGCGAAAGCAGTTGTTATGTTGCAGATTCTGTTTGAGGACTGGCAAAGTATACCCCCGGAACATCTTACGGAAGCTTGTCAGAAAGCTTGCGAGTTTATTGACTGCGGTCAAGTTGATGATAGCCCGAATAAACCCAAATCCCGCTTGATGGACTGGGAACAGGATGGAAATATGATTATTCCGGCAGTAAACAAGGCTACCGGTAAAGAAATCAGAGCAGTGCCTTATATGCACTGGTGGACGTTTTTCGGATATTTCATGGAATCTGGTGAATGCCTTTTTAATACCGTAGTTGGAATCCGGTCAAAAAAAGCAAAGGGCGAAAAACTTGATAAATGGGAAAAGAAATTCTATCAGGAAAACAAGAATATTATTGACATAAAAACACGTCTCAGCGACGAGGAGCAGGCTTATAAAGATAAGCTGAATGAGATGTTGAACCTCAAATAGTTAGGAGGTGGACACATGGCTGCTGATGGCTCAGTCATTATTGATACTAGGATGGACACATCAGGTGTACAAAACGGCGTATCAGCAATTAGGCAGTCTTTTAACGGACTTGGCAGCGTAGTAAAAAAAATAGGTGTACTGATTGGTGGAGCATTTGCGATTGGAAAACTGACGCAGTTCGGTAAGGAATGCGTAGAACTCGGCTCTAACCTTGCCGAAGTGCAGAACGTGGTCGATGTTACATTCACAACCATGTCGGACAAGGTAAACGAATTTGCAAAGAATGCTATGACCTCTGCCGGACTGTCAGAAACAATGGCAAAACAGTATGTCGGAACGTTCGGAGCAATGTCTAAGTCGTTCGGTTTCTCCGAAGCACAGGCTTACGACATGTCAACAGCTCTGACGCAGCTGACTGGTGACGTAGCATCATTCTATAACATTAGTCAAGACTTGGCTTATATCAAGCTGAAATCAGTGTTTACGGGAGAAACGGAAACGCTCAAGGACCTCGGTGTGGTAATGACCCAGTCGGCACTTGACCAGTATGCACTTGCAAATGGCTATGGTAAAACCACATCTGCCATGACTGAACAGGAGAAAGTTGCTCTCCGCTTGGCTTTTGTACAGAAACAGTTGTCTGCCGCATCTGGTGACTTTATCCGAACATCTGGCAGCTGGGCAAACCAGGTACGAGTGATGCAGTTACAGCTGCAATCTCTCAAAGCAACAGTCGGACAGGGATTAATCAATCTCTTCACTCCTGTTTTGAGAGTTATTAATATTTTGCTGGGCAAACTGGCAACTCTGGCAAATGCTTTCAAGTCATTTACGGAATTAATCACCGGGAAGAAATCATCTGGCCAGACAGGTGCAAGTGGTGCAGGTCTTGCCGGAACAGATGCAATGGCTGATACGGCAGACCAATATGGAAATGCTGCCGACAATGCCGAAAAGCTGGTGGATGCAACAAATGATACAGCGGACGCAACCAAGAAAGCTACTAAGGCGGCAAAAGGATATCTTAGTCCTCTCGACGAAATAAATAATTACTCAACGGATAAAAGTGCGGATTCATCGTCAAAAGTACCGGGCACAACTGGCGGACTTGCAGATCAGATGAAAGATGCTGTACAAAATGTTGATTACGGAAAAGTGGCGGAGGGCGAGACAGTTCTTGATAAGATGTCAAAACCGCTAAAAAAGATAATTGACAGGTTTAAACAGTTGGCTAAGTTAGTCGCAAAGGGATTCTGGGATGGGTTAGGAGACTACGAGCCGATTTTTGACGGAATAAAAAAGGATCTTGATTCCATATGGAAATCTTTAAAGGATATCTTTACTGATTCAGAAGTTACTAAAGCAGCAAATAATTTTCTTGACTCATTTGCATATGCAATTGGACAAGTTGCTGGCTCATTTGCCAGAATCGGATTAACAATTGCGCAAAACATTATAGGCGGAATCGAAAAGTTTTTAAAGCAGAACACGCAAAGAATAAAGAACTATCTGATAGATATGTTCAATATCGGCTCTGAAATTTCGCAAATCGCAGGGAATCTTGCAGTCGCCTTCGCGGATGTTTTCTCAGTTTTTGGTGGAGAAACCGCACAGCAGATTACTGCGGATTTAATCGGAATCTTTGCTGAAATCGGAATGGTTCTTACAGAAACGGCTGCAAAACTTGGCAGAGATATCCTTAACATGATTGCGCAGCCTTTTATCGACAACAAGGACATTTTAAAGTCCGCAATCGAGGGTAGCCTCGGAGTAATAGAAACTGTAACAAGTGGGGTCTTAACAGTTGTTCAAAACCTTAGTGACGCAATATCGAGGTTATACGATGAACACGTAAAGCCGTTCTTTGATTCTATAGCGAATGGATTATCAAGCATATTTGAGACTCTGATAACTGGATACAACACCTATGTTCTTCCAGTTTTGCAAGGACTGGCAGAACAGTTCAAAGGGCTATTAGAGGGACCATTAGGGGATGCGATTTTAAAGATAGAAACATTCCTCGGAAAACTCATTGATTCTCTGAAACTTCTGTGGGAGTCGGTATTAGTGCCTTTGATTAACTGGATAATCGCGAATTTGCTTCCGGTCGTGGCAGAAATAATTAACGTTGTAGGCACCGTAGCAATAAAAGTTATGAAATCATTAATTAAAATAATTGGTGATGTAGCAGATACACTGAGCGGAATCATTGATTTTCTTGTCGGCGTTTTCACAGGAGACTGGGAACTGGCTTGGCAGGGAATAAAAGAGATTGCGGATGGAGCATGGAGTTTTATCAAAGATGTTGTGTCAGGTGCGTGGGAGATAATTAAAACCGTAACAAAAGGCGCGTTGAGTATAATAAAGAGCATCATCAGTACTGCTTGGAATGCGATTAAAGCATTGACTTCAACAATCTGGAACGCAATCAAAAAGACACTTTCTGGCCTTTGGAGCTCTCTTAAATCCACAGCCAGCACAGTATTTAATGCAATTAAAACAAAAGTTGCGAGCGCATGGGATAGCGTAAAGAATAAAACATCCCAAGTATGGGAAAATGTAACTACATTTGTTTCTAATAAAGTAGAAGCGATAAAAAATGCTATCATCAATAAGTTTAATGCCGCCAGAGATGCAGTCAGATCTGCATTTGAAGGCATTGTGGATTTTATTAAAGCTCCGATTAATCAGGCAATCAGCATTGTTAATAATGCAGTTGGGATGATTAATAATGCAATTGGTGGAATTGAATCTGCATTTTCCTTTGGACCCTGGACTGTTCCAACACCGTTTGGTTCAAAGACTATTGGATTTCATGCGACATTTCCACGTATCGGAACTATCCCATATCTGGCCAGTGGCGCAGTTATTCCACCAAGGTCAGAATTCCTTGCGGTATTAGGTGACCAGAAGAAAGGAAATAACCTGGAAGCACCGGAAAGCCTATTACGGCAGATCGTCCGGGAAGAGTCAGGAAAAGGGCAGGGAGATGGAAATACCTACAATGTTACAGTTAATGCATCTGGCAGAAAACTGTTAGATATTATTATCAGTGAAGCTGAAATGAGAAGAAACCGGAATGGGAAGAACCCATTTGAGTTAGCGTAAGGAGAAGAATATGCCGCAGGAACAATTTAAAATAGACAACGTTGTTATAAGAGCACCGGATAGTTACAAACCGGTGTTCGCAACCACTTCTACGGAAGACTCTAAAAGAAGTCAGGATTTGATTATGCACAATACACCAATGGGAACAATTGGCGGGTATGATATGCAATGGGGTGAACTTACGTGGACTGAAATAGCAACCATACTAAATACTGTGCTTAACAAAAGTAAATTCACATTCCACCACAAAGACCCAACTATTCCGGGAAGATGGATAGACAGAACATTCTACGCATCAAATTTTAACATGGCTGCGCAAACTCTGAAAGATGGGGAAGAAAAGTGGACAGATTTGTCTATCAATGTAAGGAGGATTGAGCCGATTTGATAAATGTATCTACTCAGTTGAAGAAAGAATCTCTTACAAACAGAAATTATTACGTGACAGCAAATGTTACATTGTCAAATGGTACAACTCTTAAGTTAGGTAAAAAAGACTTTTATCTGTCTGGAAATAGTCTTGTAGATTCAGCAGACTCTGGGGACTTTCCGGTGGGTGTGGCAATCGCAAAAACGGCAAGCTTATCATTGGTAAATGATGATGGGCGCTTTGACGGATATAATTTTAACGCCGCAAGGTTTGTTATCTTTCTCAATGTGCAGTTATCCGACAGGATAGAAACTATTAAAAGAGGTACTCATATTGTATCGAAAAAGCCTGCAACAGCAAGCGAAATAAGTCTTTCTCTCTTAGATAAAATGCATAATGCTGATAAGGCATATGATTCAAATTTGTCTTTTCCTTGTACAGTTAAAGAACTGCTCTCAGAATGCTGTCAGCAGTGCGGGATCACTCTTGGAGATGCCACATTTCCAAATGCGGACTTTCAGATTCAGCAAGCGCCATCTAATGCGACATACCGTACAGTAATCGGAATGTGTGCCGGGATAGCCGGTGGAAATGCAAGAATCGACGAAAATGACTTACTCAGGATTATTACGTTTGATAAGACATTTACCAATACGACTATTTACGATGGTGGAGCAGTAAAGAACTGGACAAATGGTGATGATCTGGATGGCGGCACGCTTAATCCATGGACAATGGGGACTGTGATTGATGGTGGTACGTTAAGCAATAACGATTATCACGCGTTATTTTCAATTCAGAATCTACAATATGACGTAGACGATGTTATTGTAACAGGTGTCAAATATGTAGAAGATGAGACCGAATATATGTCAGGTCAGGACGGCTATGTGATTACTATTGACAATCAGCTATTGTCGGGCAATGCACAGGCAGGAGTCGAAGCTATTGGAAATCAATTAATCGGTTTGCGAATGCGTCCTTTCTCATGCGACGGAATTGCCAACGGATACGCCACTTTTGGCGATCCAGTTGAATTTATTGATACAAAGAATCGTGTCTTTAGATCGTTTGTGACAGATATAGAGTTCGTGTTCGGCGGTTCAACATCATGGAGTTGTAGCGCAAAGAGTGCTGAAGAAGATGCAAGCGAGTTTATTGGTGATCAGCAAACAGCGGTAGAGCAGTCAAAAAAAGATATAGAAAAGAAACTATCTGCCTATGACGTAAAGCTCAAACAAATGAACGAGCTTGCAGCAAACACGCTAGGTTTCTTCTATACAGAGGAAATACAAGAAGATGATTCCGTAATTACGTACCGGCATGATAAACCTACACTTGCTGATTCTAAAGTAATTTATAAGACAGGTGTCGATGGATTCTTTTTGTCAGTAGATGGGGGTCAGACATGGAAAGCCGGCTTTAATAGTAATGGAGATGCCGTTCTGAATATTCTCTATGCCATCGGTATTCAATCAGAATGGATTAATACAAGAGGCTTCACAGCGAAAGATAATAACGGGAATACGACATTAAGAATAGATGCCGACACAGGTGCTGTCACATTAGAAGCTAAAAACTTTACCCTGAAAAGCAGAACTATTGAACAAATTGCCAAGGATGTTGTGGATGGGACAGTTCAAAGCAATGTGACTATCCCGAACTATTATGGCACGTATGTGCCAACATTGCAGAATTATCCAGCATCTGAGTGGAAAAGCGAAGAATATAAAAAGCATGACGGCTCGATATTCATGAACTTCTCTACAAGCCAGGTATATATGTTTTCTGGGACTGATGGTACTTGGCAGGAACTGGATGCTAAAAAAATTGTCAATTTCGAAAGAGTTTTTAATGCTCTGACAGACAATGGCAAACAAGAGGGAATTTATATGCAGAACGGACATCTGTATATAAACGCTTCTTATATTAAATCAGGTCAGATTTCAGCTGATTTGATTAATCTGAAGAACATCAACGTTACAAACAGTTCTGGAGTATCAACATTTGCGATTGATAACTACGGAAATGTTACGCTCAGACCTAATACATTCGTGTTAGCAAACGGCGACACAATATATAGTGTTGCTGAAAATAAAGCTTCGACAGCATTATCGAATGCGAATCGCTATACAGACAATGCACTTAGCAACCTCGACATAGGAAAAATGTCTAAACAAGAGATTATTAATGTGCTAAGCGATAACAGCAGCAATAAAGGTCTGTATCTATCAAATGGCAATGTGTACATGAATGCCGATTATATTAACACAGGTGAATTAGCAGGATGGAAAGTTGGAATTAAAAAGCTTTCAGCAAGTGGCGCGTATGGAGAAGTAACGCTAGATGCTTCAACTGGAGAGATCTATTCAGAGACGAATACAGGAGTATATGTGCCGGGGTACGGGACGTTGTATGGAACACGAATCAGAGGAATTAATCTTTATACAGGAACTGTACACGCAAGCTCAGCCTCGTTTAATACTAGCGTTTCGGCGAGCAGCATTTCAGCGAGCAGTGTTTCAGCATCAGAAAAAGTTAAAGCAGGCACACACGTAGAAGCCAGTGGTCATTTCTATAGCATCGGTACGGGGACAGACCTTGCAGATGCTTCTATCAGAGGGAAGCTGAAAGTAAACGGGACAAAATCAAGATCAGTTTCGACGGTAGACTATGATGAACAGCTCTTTTACTGCTATGAAATGCCAACCCCATTCTTTGGAGATATCGGTGAGTCTGTAATATCGGATGACGGAACTTGTATGATTGACATAGATGATATCTTTCAGGAATCTGCAAATGTCGGCATTAAATATTATGTGTTCTTGCAAAGAGAAGGAGAGGGCGACTGCTGGATAGCTGAGAAAGAGCAGAATTATTTTATTGTAAAAGGAACTCCGGGACTTAAATTTTCGTTCGAAATCAAAGCAAGACAAGTCGAATATGAACATATGCGATTTACTGACCCGGGAGATACGGCCTATACAGACGCAAGAGATATAGAAATCCCGGAACCAAATTATGAGTCAGAAGAAGCAGAGGTCTTGGAACCAGATTATGAATCAGAGCTTATTAACGACAGATTAAGCATTATCAATCAGATGGAGGTAATATCATGAAAAAGATTTTAACAAGTTTTATGAATCTTAGCACTGGAGAAGGAAGTCGAATTGCATATACATATTCAGAAGTAGATGAGAATACAGGAAGTATTATCAGTCAGAACAATAAAGGCAATTTCCTTATAATGGATGACAATGTGCAGAAAAATCTTGATTCTGTAAAGAATTACATAAGGAATAATTTCCTTTCATAAGGAGGTAAGTCTAATATGGCCAATACATACACAATACAATTCCGGCGCGGTATGTACGCCGATTTTGATACGTCGAAAATTCGTCCCGGAGAGCCCGTTGCGATTCTTGGCAATGACCCGTCCATTCCATCTGGTAAAGCCTTATACATTGCATTTGCGGCTAATGATGTAAGGCGGTTGTGTTCCATTGAGGACATTTCAGAGATGGTTAATGCCGGAGAATTTGTTGGTCCACAGGGTCCCAAAGGCGAAAAAGGAGATAAAGGTGATCCGGGAGAAAAGGGCGTGGATGGCACCGTGACATTTGAATCGCTGACACCTGAGCAGAAAGAATCGCTAAGAGGAATATCTATTAAGTCAGCTTCTGTTGACACAGACGGAAATCTGACAATAATGTTTTCGGATGGAGACAGTGAAGACGTTGGTAATATTATGGGTCCGCAGGGAATCCAGGGACCCAAAGGTGATAAGGGCGATGTTGGGCCGCAGGGACTCAAGGGTGATAAGGGCGATGTTGGGCCAAAAGGCGACAATATGAGTGATGAACAGGCGCAGCAGATCGAGCAGAATAAAACAGACATTGCTTCACTGAAAACGGAAACTAGTTCGCTAAAGGAAGATATATCCACCAAAATCACTAAATTCTACGCAAGTTCACAAGGCAAAAACCATCTTGCCGACTCTGACAATGGAAAAATCATGGATATGGTGCTGTATGGGAAGTCTGAGCAGAAACAGTATAGTGGGAAAAATTTGCTGAATCCTACGTTACAGACTACTACACAGAATGGTGTTACTTGTACGAATAACGGTGATGGGACTTATACTGTAAATGGTACAGCGACAGACATTGCAGTTTTTGTTGTATATTATAATTTTGCAGATGTATATGGTAGTGCAAGCTCCCTTAAAATGGTTGGTTGTCCTAGTGGTGGTTCAGCACAAAAGTATTTTCTCCGATCATACAGAAAAGGTGGAAATCCAGAAATCTTAGATGAGTATGGTTCTGGAATATCAATTGGCAGTTTTAAAGAATCTGAAAGTAACATAGCAATTATAGTTAAAAGTGGCGCAACAGTAAATAATCTAATATTTAAGCCAATGCTTACAACAGATACAACAGCTACTTATGCAGATTTCGAACCATACACCGGCGGCATCCCAAGCCCAAACCCTGATTATCCGCAGGAGATTAAAAGAGTTGTGAATCCGACAGTGAAGGTGTGTGGGAAGAATCTGTTGAAGGCTACTTTGCAAACTACCACTCTGAATGGAATTACTTGCACAAATAATGGAGATGGCACATATACGTTGAATGGAACGGCTACGTCGGATGCGTATTTTGTTGTTGGAAATATCGAATTTGATACAACAAAAACGTATAAGATACTTGGATGTCCAAGTGGCGGGGTTCGTGATGAAACTTATGTGTTTGCAGGCGCTAATTATATAGATACTGGTTCTGGAGATATAGGGGTTCCGTCGCGTGAAAATGTTGACATGACAATAGTCGTTTATAAAGGTACTTTGTGTGTTAACCTTCTTTTCAAACCAATGGTTACCGAAGATACGTCTGTCACCTACGATGATTTCGAACCCTACCACGAACAGACCGTCACCCTCCCATATGATTTATATGGCGTCAAAGTCCCAAGTGGTGGTAACGTCACAATCGACGGTCAGGAGTATGTGAGTGATTACTTCGATGTGGAACGTGGGAAGTTGGTTAGGATGGTTGATGATGTAGAAGCGAAAAACTATACATGGAATTTATATCCTAATGGAAATAATATGCCTAGACGCTTTGGGATGAATGATACAATCAGATTTAATATGCCAGCTGATATCAGAATAATGTCTTCTCATTTTAAACAAATAGCAGCGAATACCAGAACCGATTTATCAACTTGGTTCCAAACATATTATATTGCAATAACCGATATGAATGAGAAATGGGAAAATTCTGAAGCATTAATTCAATGGTTTTCAGAAAATAATGTGCATTTTTATCTGCCTTTAAAAACTCCAATCGAAATCGACCTCACATCCGAAGAAGTCCAGGCACTAAAAGCACTTACAGCATATTATCCAACCACAAACATATCTGTCAATTCAGAACAGCTTGACGGATATACAGTATTCAACTATCCAATTTCAATGGAGAACGGTTGGAACTATGTAAAACAGCAGATAGGTGATACGAGGGATTACATCTATGATATGGACGCACGTACTCAGGACACTGATTTACAGGCGGCAGAAGCCTATGTAAACAGCGAATATGCAGTGACATTAACAGAATTGGAGGTATGATTATGTTATATAGAACATTACTGAAACTTAAAGAAAGAAACGGACTGACAGATGATTTAAAAAATAAGATTGATGTGTTTTTTGCGACTGGCAGGATTACAGAGGAACAGTATAATGAGTTGATGGATGTTAATAAGGAAGAAGAACCGAAAGTGGAAACTAATTAACTAAATGAGGGCTTTAGCTAATTAGGCGTTTTATATTAATAGGAGGTTTGCGTATGACGGATAAGCAAAAAGAGGTACTCAGGAAGATTATTTATGCGGTCGAAACCGGCGGACAGGTTTACGGACAGCAGGATTATTCGGACTTCACAGAAGCTTACACCAATTCTTCTGAAGAACACGCAATTACAATCGGGGCAGGGCAGTGGTATGGAGTTGAAGCCAAAACGCTTTTGGAACGAATTTACGATGCCGGTCCGGAACAGTGGGAGAAGATAGACAAGGTCAGACTTCTGGAACAAGTTCAGACCGCAAATTGGGAATGCTTTAACATTTCCAGAGTATCACAGCTTGCTAATACCATAGTTGCCCTTATTTCGTCCGATTTGGGTATTAAATGCCAAGATAGCCTTATGGATGAACAATTAGCCACCTATACAGAAGAAGCCATTAAACAGGGCGTTACGGATGCCAGAGCACAAGCTATGTGCGTGAACTTTAGGCACCAAGGCGGACGGGGAGCAGTAACGAGGATTTTGGCAAAAACCCAGAAGCCATATACGCTCGACAATCTCTATGCAGCCTGCCAGACGGACACAGGGAATCAGGTGGGAGCATATAAAGACAGGCAGAGATTTGTTTATAATGCGCTGAAAACATATTTTCCAGAAAGTGAGGAGACAGACATGAAAGCAATTGATAAATTAATCCAGATCGCAAAGAACGAGGTTGGCTATCTCGAAAAGGCAAGCAATAGTCAGCTTGATAGCAAGACAGCAAATGCCGGAGAAAATAATTACACGAAATATTGGCGAGATATTAAACCGGATTATCAAGGACAGCCATGGTGCGCTGCGTTCGTGAGTTGGTGTTTCATGAAAGCATTCGGACAAGAGAAGGCAAAGAAACTTTTAAAACACTGGCCATACGTTTACTGTCCGACAATGGCAGATTTGTTTACTTTGAACAGCAATCCAAAAGTTGGAGATATTGTTATTTTTTATCGAAATGGCACATTTACACACACTGGAATCGTAATAAAGGTATCAGGAGATCGGTTCTGGACAGTCGAAGGAAACACTTCTAGTGGCTCTGCAATTATCGCAAATGGTGGTGGTGTATGCCAGAAGAGTTACTACAACAGCAACCTTCCCGGAACAAAATTCTGTACCCCAAATTACAGTTTAGTTAAAAATACAACGTCAGTTTCAGACTCAGATACAGCAAAAAAACAGAACACCAGAGCTTACATTGCGCAGATCAAAAAAGACACAAAATGTTATACAAAATCGAACAAAAACAGCCCGTCAAAGATGTTTCCAAAACTGAAAAAAGGTGCAGTTGTAGAGGTGATGAAGTACACAGAAACAGACAGTTCGGGGCTGAAATGGTATTTCATCCGCATCCCACATCCGACAGAAGGGTTTGTTTTTGAATTTATTCCAAAAGGAACATTCACCAGAATTACGGATATTTCTAAATGATTTTCCCGGGGTTAATTCCCCGGGAGTTTTATTTATGAACATATTTAGTATCATTTCGGAAATTTTAGACTGTTATCGTTAGTCACACGTTAGTCACAAATAAAAATATTGTTTCCTAATATAATAGTGGCAAAAACACTGTATTTACAGGCATTTGCGCAATTTTCTAAATTCTATTTGTTGGTCGCAATTAATAAAATTAGAATAATGAAAATGAAATGAGGAGATAAATGTGAAAAAAGTCATCGGAAAAAATCAGGTCATTATTACATCGCTGGCAATTCTGATTGCAGTGGCAGGATATCTGAACTTTGCGGATGTAGATCTTGGATTCAGGGATAAGGAGGCAAGTACGGACAGCAGCAGTATCCTTGAAGATGCAGGATATGATCTTACAGATGAAACTGCTCTTCTGGATGAAAATCAGGCAGATGGAGGTCTGACTGATAACAGTCTTACAGACAGTCAGGAAACGGATACTCCCGGGGAGGCTGTGTTTACGGGTTCTACAGGATTTGCCGCACAGGCAAAGATCAGCAGAGAACAGGTGCGCTCACAGAACAAGGCAGATCTGCAGGACATTATCAATAATGAAGAAATTGATGATGAAGAGAAGCAGGAGGCAATACATACGATGGTCTCGATGACAGACCTTTCAGAAAAAGAAGCGGCAGCAGAGCTTTTGCTGGAGGCGAAGGGCTTTAAGAATGTAGTTGTAAATCTTACCGGAGAAACTGCGGATGTTGTGATCCCTGAAGCAGAACTTTCTGATGCACAGAGAGCACAGATTGAAGATATTGTAAAAAGGAAAACAGGAATTGCGCCAGAAAATATTGTGATCACCCCACTGAAGGAGAGTGAAGATGCAGAAGATACAACACAGACAGATGAAACATCAGCAGATACTTCGTATGAGGAAGACAGCGAAACATCAGCACAGCCATATGAGGATACCGCAATCGATACAACTGATATTTATGACTGATATTTTGATATGAATATGCGAACATATATCTTGACAGAAAAGAGGTGCATATACTAGAATAGGAATGCTGTAAAAAAATAGAAAACGTAACTGATACCGGCTGTTGCCGGTGTTTTATGCAAACAATTATAAGAAAGCGCAACAGGAGGCTGAACGTGTCTAAGTATACGAATGAAATAGAAAAAAGAAGAACATTTGCCATTATTTCCCATCCGGATGCAGGTAAAACTACACTGACTGAGAAATTCCTGCTGTATGGCGGAGCAATCAATCTTGCCGGAAGTGTTAAAGGTAAGGCAACAGCCCGCCATGCAGTGTCAGACTGGATGGAGATCGAAAAAGAGAGAGGTATTTCCGTTACTTCCTCTGTTCTGCAGTTTCATTATGATGGTTACTGCATTAATATTCTGGATACACCGGGACATCAGGATTTCTCGGAGGATACTTACCGTACACTGATGGCAGCAGATTCTGCAGTCATGGTAATCGACGGTTCCAAGGGTGTGGAGGCACAGACCAGAAAACTGTTCAAGGTCTGCGTAATGCGCCATATCCCGATTTTTACATTTATCAATAAGATGGACCGCGATGCAAACGACACATTTGACCTTCTTGATGAGATTGAGAAAGAACTTGGCATCGCAACCTGCCCGATCAACTGGCCAATCGGTTCCGGTAAGAAATTCCGCGGTGTTTATGACCGTGATACAGAGAAAATACTTACCTTTTCTGATACACAGAAAGGTACCAAAGAAGGTGTGATCGAGGAAATCCCGTTAAGTGACAGCCGGGCAGATGAGATTATGGATCCGGAGCAGAAAGCACAGCTTCTGGACGAGATTGAGCTTCTGGACGGCGCAAGTGCAGATTTTGACCAGGAGCTGGTAAGCAAAGGTAAGCTGACACCTGTATTCTTCGGATCTGCGCTGACAAACTTCGGTGTGGAAACATTTCTGGAACATTTCCTGAAGATGACAACATCACCGCTTCCGAGAGTGTCTGATATTGGGGAAATTGACCCCATGGATGATGATTTCTCAGCGTTTGTATTTAAAATCCAGGCAAACATGAACAAGGCACACAGAGACAGAATCGCATTTATGAGAATCTGTTCCGGTAAATTTGACGCTTCCCAGGAAGTATATCATGTGCAGGGTGATAAAAAGATGCGTCTGCTTCAGCCGCAGCAGATGATGGCAGAATCCCGCCATGTGGTAGATGAGGCATATGCCGGAGATATTATCGGTGTTTTTGACCCGGGTATCTTTTCCATCGGAGATACAATCTGTGCACCCGGTAAAAAGTTTGCATTCGAAGGTATTCCTACATTTGCACCGGAACATTTTGCGAGAGTCCGTCAGATTGATACTATGAAGAGAAAACAGTTTGTTAAAGGTATCAATCAGATCGCGCAGGAAGGTGCTATTCAGATTTTTCAGGAGTTTAATACCGGTATGGAAGAAATTATTGTAGGTGTTGTAGGTGTCCTGCAGTTTGATGTTCTGAAATATCGCCTGGAAAATGAATATAATGTGGATATCCGTCTGGAAACACTTCCATATGAACATATTCGCTGGATTGCAAATAAAGAAGAAGTAAAAGTGGATAAGATCATTGGAACCTCTGATATGAAAAAAGTTACTGATCTTAAGGGAAATCCGCTGCTCCTCTTTGTAAATTCCTGGAGTGTGGGTATGACAGAGGACAGAAATCCTGGCTTAATATTAACGGAATTCAGTAAATAACCCTTTTCATTTATCTGTCGATTTGGTATAATGAACAAAGATTAAAGAATCCCTCAGGAGGTTTTCAGATGGCAGAGAAAAGAATAACATATAAAATACAGGATTTAGGAGGCATTGGTGAGGTCCAGATCGCAGATGAAGTGGTCGCTATCATTGCCGGACTTGCTGCTACGGAAGTAAACGGAGTTGCTTCCATGGCAGGCAATATCACAAACGAACTGGTAAGCAAACTTGGAATGAAGAATCTTTCCAGAGGTGTTAAGGTTACTGTACTCGAAGGAGTTGTAACAGTAGACCTGAACCTGAATATCGAATATGGTAAGAACATTCTTGAGACAAGTAAGAAAGTTCAGGAGAAAGTAAAATCATCCATAGAGAATATGACAGGTCTTGAGGTTGCAGATGTTAATATTCATATTGCCAGTGTAGATATGGAGAACGAAAAAGGAAAGTAACCCTTTCCTTTTTTGTGTACTTAAGAGATATTTAGAAAGGAAAGCTGTTTATACAGCAAAAATTATGCGAAGAAGAGAGCAGAGAGAACATATTTTTAAATTACTGTTCATGACAGAATTTAATTCAGAGGAAGAGATGAGTGAGCAGCTTTCACTTTATTTTGATACTCTGGAGGAACTTTCAGAGAAAGATCAGGAGTATATGAGCCGGAAATACCGCCATGTACTTGAAAAATTAGACGAGATCGATGCACTGTTAAATGAGACAAGCAATGGCTGGAAGACAAAGAGAATGAGCCGCGTTGACCTGACTGCCCTGCGTCTGGCAGTGTATGAACTGAAATATGACAAAGATGTACCTACAGGTGTAGCTATCAATGAGGCGGTAGAGCTTGCCAAACGTTTTGGCGGTGAGACTTCCGGTTCCTTTGTAAACGGTATCCTTGGCAAGATTGCCAACAGTGAAAGCGAAGAAAAATCAGAATGAAAAACACATATTCTGTAGGTCAGGTAAACCGTTATATCAAAAATATGTTTACCCAGGATTATTTACTGCAGAAGATTTATGTAAAAGGCGAGGTGTCCAATTGTAAATATCATACAAGCGGACACATCTATTTTTCCCTGAAAGATGAGACAGGAACATTGAATTGTGTGATGTTTGCCGGACACAGACGGGGACTTGCATTTGCCATGAAAAATGGCGATAAGGTGATCGTTGGCGGGAGTGTGGATGTATATGAACGCGACGGCCGCTATCAGATGTATGCAAAGGAGATTACCCTGGAAGGTGCAGGAACTCTGTATGAGAGATATCTTGCATTGAAGCAGGAACTGGAAGATATGGGAATGTTTGCACAGGAGTACAAACAGCCCATTCCGAGATTTATCAGACGTCTGGGTGTGGTAACTGCACCGACAGGTGCGGCTGTTCAGGATATCCGCAATATTTCCTATCGAAGAAATCCCTATTTACAGATTATTTTATATCCGGTTCTTGTACAGGGGGCGGGTGCGGCAGAAAGTATTGTAAAAGGAATACAGATGCTTGATAAGACAGATGTGGATGTGATCATTGTGGGAAGAGGCGGCGGCTCTATTGAAGATCTCTGGGCGTTTAATGAAGAAATCGTGGCCAGAGCTATTTTTGAGTGCAGTACACCCATTATTTCCGCAGTAGGTCATGAAACGGATTTTACGATTGCTGATTTCGTTGCTGATCTGCGAGCTCCTACTCCTTCTGCTGCGGCAGAGCTTGCGGTGGATGATTACAGAAGTGTGATTGAAGCAGTAAGTATTTACAGGCAGCGGTTATATCGTGCAATGAGTGGTAAAATGGATCTGTACCGCAGCAGACTGGAGCATTTTCAGACAAAATTTGCTTATCTGAGTCCGGAGAACAGGTTGCGGGAGCAGAGACAGCGTCTGGCAGATCTGGAGAATACTGTACAAAATGGAATGAACAGGAAACTTCAGGATGAGAGACACAGATTGTCTGTTTATCTGGAACGTTTTGCAGGACTTTCCCCTTTAAAGAAACTGAATCAGGGATATTCTTATGTGGCAGATAAATATAAAAATACATTGACAAGTGTAGAACAGGTACAAAATGGGGATACCATTTATATATCTGTGACAGACGGTACGATAGAAGCAGATGTTACAGGTACGGTGAAGGAGGAGAGAATCTATGGCGAAGAAAGAAAACTGTGAGCAGTTACAGGAGGAGAAACCTTTGGAAGAGATGTTTGCAGAACTGGATTTGCTGGCTGAAAAACTGGAAAACAGAGACACATCGCTGGAGGACTCTTTTATACTGTACAGACAGGGCATGGAACTTTTGAAACTTTGCAGCGGGAAGTTGGATACAGTGGAGAAGAAAATGCTGCAGCTTAATGAGGATGGTACATTTAGTGAATTTTCAAGATGAATTAGCAAAGAGAACGGAAGAAACAGAGAAAGTGATCAGAAGCTTTCTGCCTGCAGAGGCTGGATTCGCCGGAACAATGGCTCAGGCTATGAATTACAGTATGCTGGCAGGAGGCAAGCGCCTTCGGCCAATGTTGATCCGGGAGACATATCGCCTGTTTGATGGTAAGGAAGAAGTTGTAAAATCGTTTATGGCAGGAATGGAGATGATCCATACTCATTCCCTGATCCATGACGATCTTCCTGCACTTGATGATGATGATTACAGGCGCGGCAGACTGACTACACATAAGGTATATGGGGAAGCCATGGGGGTGTTAAGCGGTGTTGCGCTGCTTAATTACGCATACGAAACCATGTTCCAGGCATTTGCCCTGACAAAAGAGCAGGATCGGGTAATCCATGCGTTGAGAGTGGTCTCACAGAAAACAGGCATTCATGGAATGCTTGGAGGACAAAGTGTTGATGTGGAAAATGACGGAAAGCCCCTTGAAAAAGAGATGCTTGACTATATTTACAGAAATAAGACGTCAGCATTGATCGAAGCCTCCATGATGACAGGCGCAATTCTTGCAGGAGCAAATGAGCAGGAAGTATCTGCAGTGGAGAAAGCTGCCGGAAATATAGGACTGGCTTTCCAGATTCAGGATGATATTCTGGATGTGACCAGCACTGCAGAAGAATTGGGAAAACCTGTACACAGTGATGAGAAGAATAATAAAGTTACTTATGTGACTCTTTTTGGAACAGAGAAGGCTGCTGAACAGGTGGAAGAACTCTCAGAAAAGGCAATCGATCTGCTGAAGAGTCTGAATAAAAATAACGAGTTTCTGTATTTGTTAATTGAAAAATTAATAAACCGCAGAAAATAAAGGAAGGATACAAATGATTCTGGAAAAGATTAAGAAACCCAATGATATCCATAAGATACCATTGGAAGATTTCGAGCCTCTGGCAGCGGAGATCAGGGACTTTTTAATCCGGTCAGTAAGTCAGACAGGCGGACATCTTGCTTCAAATCTGGGAGTAGTGGAACTGACTCTGGCTCTTCATAATGTGCTGGATTTTCCGGAAGACAAACTAATCTGGGATGTAGGACATCAGGCATATACACATAAGATTCTTACCGGAAGAAAAGATGAATTTAAGAATCTGCGACAGGAAGGTGGATTAAGCGGTTTTCCTAAGAGAAGTGAGAGCCCCTGTGATGCATATGATGCAGGACACAGTTCCAATTCAATTTCGGCAGGACTGGGATATGTGCATGCCAGAGATATTCTGGGACAGAAGCATCATGTGGTTTCTGTGATCGGAGATGGTGCTCTCACCGGAGGAATGGCGTATGAGGCATTAAATAATGCTGCAGAGTTAAAGACAAATTTTATTATTATCATAAATGACAATAATATGTCCATTTCCAGAAATGTAGGAGGCATGTCCACTTATCTGAGTGCACTGAGAACTGCAGAAGCTTATACAGGAATGAAGATGGGTGTGACAAAGGCACTGAAGAAGGTTCCGAAGGTAGGGACTGCTCTGGTAGATACTATGAGAAAAACCAAAAGCAGTGTCAAGCAGCTTTTTATTCCGGGAATGCTGTTTGAAAATATGGGGCTGACATATCTGGGACCTGTTGACGGTCATAATATGCGTCAGATGATGAAACTCTTTAATGAAGCAAAACGGGTAGAGGGACCGGTAGTTGTTCATGTCCTGACAAAGAAAGGCAGAGGATACGAACCTGCAAGTGCCCATCCGGAAAGGTTTCATGGAACAGGTCCTTTTGATATTAAAACAGGCCGGGTACTTCAGAAGAAAACAGTGCCGGGTTATACAGATGTTTTTTCCAAAGCACTGGTCTCTCTTGGTGAGAAAAATAAAAAACTGACAGCTATTACCGCAGCCATGCCGGATGGAACCGGACTTGTGGAATTCTCCAGGAGATTTCCGGACAGATTTTTTGATGTGGGAATCGCAGAGGAACATGCGGTGAGTTTTGCGGCGGGTCTGGCTCTTGGCGGCCTGGTTCCTGTTGTTGCCATCTATTCATCTTTTCTGCAGCGTGCTGTAGATCAGATCCTGCATGATGTATGTATGCAGAAGCTTCATGTGATTTTTGCTGTTGACAGGGCAGGGCTTGTAGGCGCAGACGGGGAGACGCATCAGGGCTGCTTTGATCTGTCTTATTTGTCCATGATGCCGAATATGACTGTTGTGGCACCGAAGAATGACAGAGAACTGGAAGAGATGCTTGCATTTGCGGTAAGCTTTGACGGACCGATTGCAATCCGCTATCCGAGAGGCAGTGCGCATCAGGGGCTTCGGGAATATCAGGCACCTGTGGAATATGGCAGAAGTGAGATTATCCGCAAAGGAAAAAAAATCGCTGTGCTGGGAGTGGGAAGTATGATCCCGTCCTGCATGGAAATCTGTAAAGGACTGAAAGATGACGGCTATGATCCTACTTTTGTAAATGCCAGATTTGTGAAACCACTGGATGTGGATCTTCTTGATGAACTGGCAAAGGATCACAGTCTGTTTGTGACAGTAGAAGAGAATGTGAAAAGCGGCGGATACGGAGAGCATGTGTCTGCTTATATGGAAGCCTGTCATCCGGAAATAAGAGTGTTGTCGGCAGCTGTCTGGGATCGTTTCGTACCCCAGGGAAATGTAGAAAGCCTGCGCAGCCGGATTGGACTTGGAGTGGAAGACATCAGACAGGCAATAGAAGATAGTGAGGAATTAAGAGAGCAATGAAGAAACGTTTGGATATGCTTATGATGGAACGTGCCCTTGCACCATCCCGCGAGAAAGCAAAGGCATTCATCATGGCAGGCGATGTATATGTTGATGGTCAGAAAGAAGATAAGGCGGGAACCATGTTCCCGGAGACTGTAAAGATTGAGGTCAGAGGAAACACTCTTCCGTATGTAAGCCGCGGTGGGCTGAAACTTGAAAAAGCTATGAAAAACTTTGATGTCACATTGGATAGTAAGGTCTGTATGGATGTAGGTGCGTCCACCGGAGGGTTTACAGATTGTATGTTACAGAACGGGGCAGTAAAAGTTTATTCCATTGATGTAGGATATGGACAGCTTGACTGGAAGCTTCGTAACGATCCGCGTGTAGTCTGTATGGAGAAAACCAATATCCGCTATGTGGTACCGGAGGATTTGGGAGAACCGGCAGATTTTTCATCAATTGATGTGTCCTTTATTTCTCTTACAAAAGTACTGCTTCCTGTAAGAAATCTCCTTACAGATGAGGGTGAGATCGTATGTCTGATCAAGCCGCAGTTTGAGGCGGGGAGAGAGAAAGTCGGAAAGAAGGGGGTTGTAAGAGATCCTGCTGTTCATCAGGAAGTGATCGAAAAAGTGCGCGATTATGCCATGAGTATTTTTATGGAGCCATGTCATCTTTCTTTTTCGCCAATTAAAGGACCGGAAGGAAATATCGAATATCTTCTTCATCTGAAAAAACATCCGGAAGGTACCGGGGTTACCGACAGCCTGAAGGTATCTGTAGAAGCTGTTGTGGCAGAGGCTCATGGACAGTTGGATTAAAAAGGCTGAGTCAGGAAGAAACTATGGACAGGTTTTATATTATTACAAACAGTGACAAGGATAAAAAACTTGAAATCACAGAAAAAATCGCAGATTATCTGAAAACACATCACAAAAACTGTGAAGTACAGCAGGCAGAAAGGAAACATGAGGGTTCCTTTCATTATACAGATCCTGATAAGGTTCCGGACGATACACAGTGTATTATTGTTCTGGGAGGAGATGGCACACTTCTTCAGGCAGCAAGGGATGTGGTGCATAAGGAAATTCCTCTTCTTGGAATCAATCTGGGAAATCTGGGTTTTCTTGCAGAAGTGAATCAGACCTCTCTGTACAGTGCTCTGGATCAGCTAATGGCGGATGATTACGAGGTAGAAGAACGCATGATGCTGGAAGGAAGGGTGTACCGTGGCAGAAAACTGATCGGACAAGATATTGCATTGAATGACATTGTGATCGGCAGAGACGGTCATCTCCGCGTGGTCCGGTTTAAGAATTATGTAAATGATGTTTATCTTAACTCTTATAATGCTGATGGAATTATTATTTCAACACCTACCGGATCTACCGGATACAGTCTGTCAGCGGGAGGACCTATTGTATCGCCCAATGCCGCCATGACGATCATGACTCCCATAGCACCACACACACTGAATACAAGAAGCATTATTTTTCCTGCGCAGGATGTGATCACTGTAGAGATAGGAAAAGGAAGACACTGTGACTGTGAAAAGGGAATCGCATCTTTTGACGGAGATACATTTATCCCCATGGTCACCGGTGACTGTATTCAGATCCGGCAGGCAGATGTAAAGACAAAGATTCTGAAGCTGAACCATTTAAGTTTTGTTGAGGTATTGCGCCGGAAGATGAGAGACAGCTGATCAGCAGGAGGAAATAAGGTGAAAGTTGCGAGACATGAGAAAATTATTGAACTGATTCATCAGTATGATATTGATACACAGGAAGAGCTGGCCTCCAGACTTAATGAGGCAGGATTTAAGGTGACACAGGCGACTGTATCCAGAGATATTCGTGCTCTCAAGCTGACAAAAGTGGCAGGAAAGGACGGAAAGTCTCGTTATGCAATTATTAATAATGAATCAGGAAGTCTTGGAGAAAAATATACAAGAGTACTGGAAGATACCCTGCTTTCTATTGATGTGGGACAGAATATCATTGTGATCAAAACCGTTTCCGGAATGGCCATGGGCGTGGCAGCAGCCCTGGATGCGTTGAAATGGCCGGAAATACTGGGATGTATTGCAGGTGATGATACTATTATGTGTGCTGCAAAGACTGCAGACATGGCACTGGGAGCAGCAGAGAAACTGAGAAGTTTTGTCAGATTGAATAAGTGATCCCACGAGTAACTGCTCAATACCTTTGCAGTTACAATCCTAAACTTTTAACATTACAAATGACTTGATTATGGAGGCAATAAATGTTAGCTCATCTGCATGTGAAAAATCTTGCACTGATAGAAGAAATAGAAGTGGAATTTGGTCCCGGACTGAATATCCTGACCGGTGAGACCGGAGCAGGTAAATCTATCCTTCTGGGGTCTATGCAGCTGATCCTGGGTGCAAAAACTTCTAAAAATATGATAAGGGAAAATGCATCCTATGCACTTGTGGAGCTGCTTTTTCAGGTAGAAAACGAGAAAGCGTTGGAGACACTGAAAGCACTGGATATCTGTCCGGAAGATGGACAGGTACTTCTGTCCAGAAAAATCATGGATGGAAGAAGCATCAACAAGATTAATGGAGAGACAAGTACTGTAGGTCAGATGAAGGCCGCTGCTGCATGCCTTTTGGATATCCATGGACAGCACGAGCATCAGTCACTTCTGTATCAGGATAAGCAGCTTGCAATCCTGGATGCATATGGAAAAGAAAAAATCCTTCCTGCAAAGGAGAAAGTATCTCTGGCATACAAAGAATACAGCAAATGCAAAACAGAACTTGGTTCCATGAATATGAATGAGGAGCAGAGGAATCGTGAGCTGGCTTTTCTGGAGTTTGAGATCAAAGAAATCGAGAAAGCAAATCTGCAACCGGGAGAGGATGAGGAACTGGAAGCCCGGTACAGAAAAATGAGCAATGCAAAACTCATCGTTGACTCCCTGCAGCTTGTACATAATCTCACAGGCTATGAAAGCAAGGAAGGCGCCGGAGAGACTGTCGGAGAGGCACTAAAGGAATTCTCTCATGTAACACAGTATGATCCGGAGCTTACACCTCTTGCAGAGACACTTACTTCTGTAGACGGTCTTCTGAATGATTTTAACAGAGAATTATCCGCTTATCTGGACGAGCTGACCTTTGATGAAGGAGAGTTTTATGAGACAGAGAGAAGACTGGATCTGATCAATGGACTGAAGGCAAAATATGGACGTACCATTGAGGAAATTTTCACATATCGCAAACTTCAGGAAGAAAAACTGGAAAAATTACATAAATATGAAGAAAATTTACAGGAATTAAAGGAGCGTCTCAGAGAACTGGAAAATATTCTTGAGAAAAAGTCGGATGAATTAGCAGAAATCCGTAAAGAATACAGTAAACAGCTTGAGCAGAAGATTATTCAGGGATTGAAGGATTTAAATTTCCTGGATGTGAATTTTGCCATTGATTTCCGGAAAAAGAAAAACTACACAGATAATGGAACCGATGATATCCAGTATCTCATTTCTACAAATCCCGGAGAAACTCTGAAGCCACTGGGACAGATCGTATCCGGCGGTGAATTGTCTCGAATCATGCTTGCATTAAAGGCAATCCTTGCAGACAGAGATGAGATTGAGACATTGATCTTCGATGAGATCGATACTGGTATCAGTGGAAGAACTGCACAGAAAGTCTCTGAAAAGATGGCAGTGATCGGACAGCATCATCAGGTACTCTGCATCACGCATCTGCCGCAGATTGCAGCTATGGCAGACAGTCATTTTGAAATTGAAAAACATCTGCAGGGAACTGAGACTATTACCCAGATTCATGTGCTTAAAGAACATGATTCCATCCGCGAACTGGCAAGACTGTTAGGTGGTGCAGAAATTACACCTGCAGTTCTTGAGAATGCGAAAGAGATGAAAGAATTGGCACAGAAACAAAAAAATACAAGATTTAAATAAAATAATTGACCACATACTAAGAGAGGATAATCTTTGTGACGGATTGTTCTCTCTTATTTTTGTACCTTTCGGATTTGCTGTGATGGGAAGTGTTTTATGGCAATTTCACAGTTACAGAATTTCATAAATACAGAATGAAAGGATGTGCATAACAATGAACAAAAGAAAATACAGACTTTTTGTCATCTGTTGTCTTGTGCTGGATCTGTTGGTGATGCTGATATCAGGTTACAGATATCTGGACAGAAAGATACCTGACGAAATTCAGATTTCCAGAGGCAAAAAAACAGAAGATGTCACAGAAGTTTTGTCAACACCATTTGTTACATTTGAAGAAGCAGTTACTGTTTCGCAGGATGGAGGCTATATTCTGCCCTGTAAACTTTTGGGTTATATTCCATTTAAAGAAATAAAAGTGACACCTGCAGATGATCAGGAAATTTATGTCAGCGGAAGCACCATAGGAATTTATATGCAAACAGAAGGTGTTCTGGTGATTGACACCGGTGAAATTCAGAATCGGAATGGTGAGACAGAGGAGCCTGCGAGAAATATTATCAGACAGGGAGATTACATTATCTCATTTAACGGAGAAAAAATCTCTACAAAAAGAGAACTGATCGATGACATCTCAGAACTTGATGGCAGCGAAGTTACACTGGGGATAAGCCGCAAAGGAGAGAGTATTCCTGTATCTGTAACTCCTGTAAAAGACAAAAAAGGAGACTATAAACTTGGAATCTGGGTAAGAGATGACACGCAGGGGATAGGAACGCTTACCTACGTAGATCAGAATGGTAATTATGGTGCCCTTGGCCATGGAATCAGTGATATAGACACTGCCCAGCTTCTGAATATCCGAAACGGAGCTTTGTATAAAGCCCGGATTCTTGCGATTAACAAAGGAAGTAAAGGCAATCCCGGCGAACTTGCAGGATACATCTGCTATGATGACAGAAATATTCTTGGAACTATCGAAGCAAACAGCAGAAACGGAATTTATGGTCAGTTCACAGGGATTGCAGATGATGCGATCACTTTAAAGAAAATGCCGGCTGCGTATAAGCAGGAAGTGAAGATTGGAACAGCCACAATTCTCTGTAGTACAGATGGCGAGGTAAAAGAATATGATGCAGAGATCAGAAAAATAGATTTGAATCATGAAGATACCAACAAAAGTTTTGTGATAAAGGTGACAGATAAAGAACTTCTGGAAGCTACAGGAGGGATTGTACAGGGGCTGAGCGGAAGCCCGGTTATCCAGAATGGAAAAATCATTGGTGCGGTAACTCATGTATTTGTTCAGGATGCTTCCAGCGGATATGGAATCTTTATTGAAAATATGCTGAAAAATACAGAAAGACTCTTTTAATGGATGATCAGGATTATGAAACAAAAATCTGATTATTGTCGAAATATATCAGATGCCTGTGAAAAATGAAAATAAAGAAAAAAGAATCACCAAAGCTGTCGACATAAAATAGGACAAATTTCCCTCTGTGTCTTGATTTTTCCGTAAGCATTCCTCTATAATATGTGATGAACCGAAAAAGAAAAGAGATTTATTGAAAAATGGGGGAGGAGTGAAATTTATGGAAAAATTAAATGTGGCAATTGCAGATGATAATGAGAAAATGGTGGAAGTACTTGGTCAGATAATAGAAGAAGACAAAGATCTGGAACTTGTGGGAAAAGCGCATAACGGAGAAGAAATCTGTAATATTATACGTGAAAAGGAACCGGACGTTGTGGTTCTGGATATTATTATGCCGAAAATGGACGGACTGGCAGTAATGGAGAAATTTGCCAATGACAAAAGTCTCAAAAAGATCCCATCATTTATCGTAGTTTCGGCAGTCGGTCAGGAACGTATTACAGAAAATGCATTTAACTTAGGGGCAGATTATTATATCCTGAAGCCTTTCGATAATCAGATGCTGCTTAATCGTATCAAACATGTGCGCAGAGCCAGCGAGAGAAGAATACGTCAGATCGGGCGGCAGCCTGAAAGGACAGAAGACAATCCGGTACCTGTGAGAAATCTGGAAACAGACGTGACAAATATCATTCATGAGATTGGAGTGCCTGCACATATTAAAGGATATCAGTATCTGCGTGACGCCATCATCCTGTCAGTTAATGACATGGAGATGCTCAATTCCATTACCAAGATACTGTATCCTACGATTGCAAAGAAACATCAGACAACAGCCAGCAGAGTGGAACGGGCTATCAGACACGCCATTGAAGTTGCCTGGAGCAGAGGAAAAATGGACACAATAGATGAATTATTCGGTTACACAGTCAGTACAGGAAAAGGAAAACCCACAAATTCAGAATTTATTGCTCTGATTGCAGATAAAATCAGACTGGAATATAAAAATCGCTCTTTCCAATAGTCATAGTTTGGAGTATAATTATTCAATAAAGGCTACCAAGGAGGGTTTTTCGCATGAAAAATATTTTATTTGCAACATCTGAAGCTGTACCATTTATCAAAACAGGAGGTCTGGCAGATGTAGCTGGCTCATTGCCGAAATATTTTGATAAACGATATTTTGATATTCGTGTGATCTTACCGAAATATGCCTGTATGAAACAGGAATGGAAAGATAAAATGAACTATATCACACATTTCTACATGGATCTTGGATATAAGAACTGCTATGTAGGAATCATGCACATGGAGTACGAAGGAATTCAGTTTTATTTTATTGACAATGAATACTATTTCAGCGGACCCAAACCGTATGATGGAGGAACATGGGATCTGGAGAAATTTGCATTCTTCTCCAAAGCTGTACTGTCAGTTCTTCCGGTTATCGGATTCAGACCGGATATTATACACTGTCATGACTGGCAGACCGGACTTGTTCCCGTATATCTGCACGACAGCTTCCAGCAGAATGAATTTTTCTGGAATATCAAGACGATCATGACAATACATAACCTTAAATTCCAGGGTGTATGGGATGTACAGACAATCAAGAATATCACAGGACTGTCCGATTATTATTTTACAGCAGACAAACTGGAAGCATATAAAGATGCCAACTATCTGAAGGGCGGTATTGTGTTTGCAGATGCAGTCACTACTGTAAGCAATACTTATGCAGAGGAAATCAAGACACCGTTCTATGGAGAAAAACTGGACGGTCTGATGTGTGCGCGTGCAAACAGCCTGCGTGGAATTGTAAATGGTATTGATTACAATGAATTCAATCCTGAAACAGATCCATATATCACAAAGACTTATAATGCAACAACTTTCAGAAAAGAGAAAGTTAAGAACAAACTTCAGCTGCAGAGAGATCTTGGATTGCAGGAAGATCCGAAGACGATGATGATAGGTATTGTATCACGACTGACAGATCAGAAAGGGTTTGATCTGATCGCATATGTGATGGATGAGCTTTGCCAGGATGCTATCCAGCTTGTAATTCTTGGAACCGGTGATGAACGTTATGAGAATATGTTCCGTCACTTTGACTGGAAATATCATGGAAAGGTATCTGCTCAGATCTATTATGATGAGAAAATGTCTCACCGTATCTATGCATCAGCAGATGCGTTCCTGATGCCGTCCTTATTTGAGCCATGTGGTTTGAGTCAGCTGATGAGTCTCCGTTACGGAACACTTCCGATCGTCAGAGAAACAGGTGGACTGAAAGATACGGTCGTACCTTATAATGAATATGAGGGAACCGGAAACGGATTTTCTTTCAGAAACTACAATGCGCATGAGATGCTTGCAACAGTGCGCAATGCGGAAAGAATCTATTATGATAAGAAACGTGAATGGAATAAAATGGTTGATCGTGCTATGGCAGCTGATTTTTCATGGGGTAATTCCGCACGTCAGTATGAAGAAATGTACAACTGGCTGATTGGTGATAAATAGAAACAGAGAGAAATATTAAAAACTACGAAAGAGCAGGGAATGTAAAAAAAGCACATTCCCTGCTTTTACTGTTATGTTGTTACTGTTTACACACCATTATCCCGCGAGGTGTTTTGGCATGAATATGCCAAAATCCCATTGCCGCAGGCAATCTGGAATGAATTTTGGCAACGTTACTGAGAACGGAGTGAACAGTAACATGAAAAGGTTATTCAGGCAGAATAAAAAGCTTGACATTTGACAGGAAGTATAATACTATAATGAATAGAAAACGAACATAAGTTCTTAAAGGGCTGAAGGAGATTAAAATAAATGATAAATGAAGAAAAGCAGAAAGCACTGGAAGCAGCGCTTGGACAGATTGAGAAACATTACGGGAAAGGATCGGTCATGAAACTCGGGGAATCCGGAGCAAATATGCAGGTGGAGACAGTCCCTACCGGATCTTTAAGTCTTGATATTGCACTTGGAGTAGGCGGTGTTCCCAAGGGACGTATCATCGAGATTTACGGACCGGAATCCAGCGGTAAGACAACCGTTGCACTTCACATGGTTGCGGAAGTGCAGAAACGAGGCGGGATTGCCGGATTTATTGATGCAGAACATGCTCTGGATCCTGTCTATGCAAAGAATATCGGTGTAGATATCGATAACCTGTACATATCACAACCGGACAATGGAGAACAGGCACTTGAGATCACAGAGACGATGGTGCGTTCCGGAGCTGTGGATATTGTGATCGTTGACTCGGTTGCTGCACTTGTACCGAAGGCGGAGATTGATGGAGATATGGGTGACAGCCATGTAGGTCTTCAGGCCAGACTGATGTCACAGGCTCTCCGTAAACTTACAGCAGTGATCAGTAAATCTAATTGTGTAGTTATCTTTATCAATCAGCTGCGTGAGAAAGTTGGAGTTATGTTTGGAAACCCTGAGACAACGACAGGTGGGCGTGCTCTGAAATTTTATTCATCTATCCGCATGGATGTCCGCAGAGTAGAGACATTGAAACAGGGCGGTGAGATGGTGGGAAACCACACCAGAATCAAAGTTGTGAAGAATAAGGTGGCTCCGCCGTTTAAACAGGCAGAATTTGATATTATGTTCGGAACCGGCATTTCCAAAGAGGGAGATATTCTTGATCTGGCAGCGGAATGCGGAATTGTAAATAAGAGCGGTGCATGGTACGCATATAACGGAGATAAGATCGGACAGGGACGTGAAAATGCGAAGATTTTCCTGAAAGAGCATACAGATATCTGTGATGAGATTGAGAAGCAAGTCAGAATCCATTATCATCTTCTTCCGGATGAAGAAGGACAGGCCAAAGAGCCGGTGCCGGCAACAGGTGATGCACCGGATGCTTCTGAGGAGTGATCATGGGGAATTCATCCGGAGATCTGAGAGAATTTCTCAGGAATGCAGAGGCTTTAAAGAGACAGACTGTACAGAAACAACAGAAAAATTTAACGGAAGAACCTGAAGAATACAGAGACGCAAGGCGTAAAGCCATGCGTCTCTTAGAACATATGGATCGGACGGAGAAGGGATTGAGAGAGAAATTGCGCCAGGCGGGATTTACCAGTCAGGCGGTTGATCATGCTCTGACATATGTTGAAGCCTATGGATATATAGATGATGAACGATATGCCAGAACTTATATTGCATACAGAATGGATACAAAGAGCCGGCAGAAGATCATCCGGGAACTTATGGGAAAGGGAATAGACAGGAAAACAGCGATAAATGCATGGGAGGAAGAGGCTGCCTTAAATATGCCTGATGAAAAAGAAATCCTCTATCGAACCATAGAAAAGAAATATCCGCCGGATACTGAGCTGGATGAGAAAAAAATGCGTCGGCTCTATGGTTATCTTGTGAGAAGAGGATTTGGATATTCAGACATTGCAGATACTCTTGAGAATATGAATATCAGACTTGTACATACATATTCGGATGAATCATAGTATACTCCATTGTATGTATATTGCAAAATATATTACTGAGAACAGAACGAACAGTAATTAAATATAGGAAAAATATTCAAACAATTATCCTGAAAAACTTGACATAAGTATGAAAAAAAGATAAACTTGTATTGTTGTATTTGTACAATGAAAACTAAATAAGGAGGTGCTCCTGTGACAACAACAATTATTGTTGCAATTGTCGCTGTGGTAGTCGCGCTACTTATTGCAGTTCCTGTTACTTGCAAAGTCGCTGTGAACAATAAAATCCAGAAGGATGCCGAGATTGTTGGGACAGCAGAAGACAAAGCAAGAAGCATCATAGATGAAGCTCTGAAAACAGCTGAGACTAAAAAAAGAGAAGCTTTATTGGAAGTGAAGGAAGAATCTCTCCGTACAAAAAATGAACTGGAGAAAGAAACCAAGGAACGAAGAAACGAACTGCAGAAATATGAAAATCGTGTATTAGCAAAAGAATCCGCGGTTGACAAGAAAGCAGATGCAGTTGAGAAGCGTGAAGCGGAATGCACAGCGAGAGCAGCTGAGGTGCAGAAAAAAGAAAAACGGGTAGAAGAACTTGAGCAAAAAGGAGTACAGGAACTGGAACGAGTTTCAGGTCTGACCTCCGAACAGGCAAAAGAAGAATTACTCAGATCCGTTGAAGATGATGTAAAAGTGGATGTAGCCAGACTTTACAGGGAATTGGAAAGCAGGGCAAAGGAAGAAGCTGGTAAGAAGGCTAAGGAATATGTTGTCAATGCCATCCAGAAATGTGCAGTTGACCATGTAGCTGAAACTACCATTTCGGTTGTTCAGCTTCCGAGCGATGAGATGAAGGGAAGGATTATTGGTCGTGAAGGCCGTAATATCCGTACTCTTGAGACACTTACAGGTGTGGATCTTATTA